>Ga0187777_10001606_pt1 | contig 14707 bp, 16 predicted proteins | sample 1015_Q2_SP5_10_M_FD_132416 | JGI IMG/M metagenome (GOLD analysis project Ga0187777, IMG submission 132416) | Tropical peat soil microbial communities from peatlands in Department of Meta, Colombia - 1015_Q2_SP5_10_MG | ecosystem: Environmental > Terrestrial > Soil > Wetlands > Peat | place...
CATCATTCTCGTGTCTAACAGAAGGCTTTGGCCGCTTCTCGTTCTGGCTCTCCCAATCGCTTTCTACTCTTTATCAATCGCATACGGAAGCATCCCTATCTACCTACCCGACTGGTGGCCGTTCTCGTACTACAACGTGCGCTTCGGTTTGGAGATGCTTCCTGCGTTCGCCGTGATGCTTGCATTAATGGTGCATTTCTTATTGCTTCGAATTGGCAGGAGGGAGGCCAAAATAGCGGTCGCAGTTTGCGGCGTAGTCGTCGTGGCTGCGAGCTACGCGCTGATCTGGAAGACTCAGCCAATCTGCTATCGGGAAGCCTGGATCAACTCCCGATCGCGAATTGCCCTTGACCAAACGCTAGCTTCAACACTCTTAAAGCTGCCGCGCGATTCAACGTGTTTAATGTACCTCGGCGACCACGTTGGCGCCTTACAGGATGCAGGAATTCCGCTGAGCCGAACCATCAACGAAGGCAACCATCGCCCTTGGAAGACACCCGATCCCGAGGGTTTGTGGGAACGCACCTTGGCTGATCCGCAGAAATATGCCGACTACGTCGTCGCAATCGACGATGATCCGGTAGCCCAGCACGTCCAGCGGCGCGACCTCACGTCGATGGTGGTGATTCGCACCATTGGCCAGCCTCCCGCAACTCTCTACTGGACTCATCGCGCACCGGGTAATCAGGCACGTTAACTTACTGGCGAGGAAGTGCAGCAGAACCCCAGTTTTGCGGTGCTAAAATTCATCCAAAATACACCAGATGCCGAATTTTCCCCACATCTATGAAGTGCTGCATGCCGAGATGGCTTCCGTTGCGGGAGTTTCTGTCTTGCGGCTGATTCTGGCCGCGACTTTAGGCGGAGCCATAGGACTGGAACGTGAGGTCAAACGCCGCCCCGCCGGACTGCGAACCAATCTTTTTATCTGCGTCGGTTCCGCGATGTTTACATTGCTCTCCGATGCCTTGGCCGTCGAGCATCTTGGCGATCACACTCGTATTGCCGCACAGATTATTCCGGGAATCGGGTTCATAGGGGCGGGATCGATCATTCACGCGCAGGGCGGACTCGTGATCGGCTTGACCACCGCAGCGACCCTCTTTGTGGTGGCATCGATTGGCATGGCAGTTGGAGGCGGCCTGTACCTGACCGCGATCTTCGCAACTTTATTGATTCTGTTTTGTCTTCTGCTGCTCGGAAAGACCGAAGAGCAGCTTGGCTTGAAATTGTCCACCTGCGTCTATGAGGCCTGCGGATCCAGCCTGGAGGATGTAAATGCTGAACTGAATCGTCTGCTCGAGCCAATTCACGGCATCATGGAAAACGTAAGATCCGCGGCAACCAAGCAACACGTGCGCCTGCAATTTGAGTTATCCGCACGAAGTAAGGATCATGAACGCTTTGTTCATGAGCTTCAGGGATCGCGTGTCCTGCAAAATGCCGTTTCGCTCGGCCCGGTGCATACGGAATGAGCCCGGTTGTTCCCTTCGTTAAAGCCAGCGCGTGCGGAAATGATTTCCTCATCATTGATGGAATGTATGCTCCAGCCGATCTAGCTGCTTTTAGCCGTGACAGCTGCGATCGTCATCAAGGGATCGGAGCCGATGGCGTCGAATGGCTGTTTCCTTCTCAGGATGCGGACGTGCGCGCCCGCTTGTTCAATGCGGATGGATCGGAAGCGGAAATTTCTGGAAATGGCACGCGCTGCGTTGCTGCGTACATCTGTTCAGAGCAGGCAAAAGAAAAAATTGTGGTGCGAACGGGCGCCGGTCTGAAAACCTGCACGCTCACAGCCCACAGCGAAAATCAATACGAGTTCGAAATCGCCATGGGAGAGCCCCAGGTCGGAGACGCATTTCCAATCAAGCTGGCCTTCGGGGAGATCCGCGGCATCCCGGTTTCCATGGGAAATCCTCATTACGTAGTTTTTGTCAGCGATTTCGGCCCCGGATGGCAAGCCGAAGGGGCGGAAATTGGCCGCCACCATGACTTCAAGTATGGGATTAACGTTGAGTTTGTAACTATATTCGACCGCACCAATATTGCTGCTCGATTTTTCGAGCGCGGAGTGGGGGAGACTCGGTCGTCCGGAACCGGTTCCTGCGCCGCCGCGGTCGCGGCTATAAGCGCGAACAAGACCGACTCGCCAGTGCGTGTGCACACTCCCGGTGGAGTACAGACCGTCCGGTGGGAGCGGCAGGTATTTCTTCGCGGACCAGCGCAGTTGATCTGCCGCGGAGAATTTTTCGTTTAAGATTGCAGCCAGATGCCATCCAAGCCAGACAGCGCGCGCATCAAGCCTCCCGCACTACGCGCCGGCGATACAATCGGTATCGTCGCGCCAGCCAGCAATATAAAAGCGGAGCTATTGCGTACCGGCTGCGAAGCTCTCACTCGCCTGGGATATAAGGCTTTCTATTTTGATTCCATTCTGGATCAGGATCTCTACTTTGCCGGTTCGGTCGAGCGGCGGACACGAGAGTTGGAAGAGATGTTTAGGCGGCCGGAAGTGCGCGCCATCATCTGCGCGCGCGGAGGGTACGGGACAAACTACCTTTTGAGATCGCTTGATATCGGCTTGATCAAAGCTCATCCCAAAATCTTCGTCGGCTACAGCGATGTGACCACCTTGCTAACCTATTTCGCCGATGCTGCTGGCCTCGTCACCTTCCATGGTCCGATGGTCACGAAGGACTTCAGCCACCCGGATGGTGTCGATTCTTTCTCATGGCAAATGGCGGTAAGTGGATGTCGCGACTGGACATTGCCGCCAAGCTCTCAGCCTGGCGTGAGACCACTGGTCGACGGCGCAGCTCGAGGGATTCTCTATGGCGGATGTCTTTCCATGCTGACCGCTTCATTGGGCACGCCGTATGAGATCCGCACCGAGGGAACAATCCTGTTCATCGAGGATGTCGCGACAAAGCCGTTTCAAATTGATCGCATGTTGATGCAGTTGAAGCTGGCGGGAAAGTTTGAAGGAGTCCGCGGAATCATTTTCGGTGAGATGCTGGAATGCATCCAGAGCCAGGATCAGGGCTATTCGTTGGACGAGGTGATCATCCGCGTCGTTGGCGAGCTTGGAGTGCCCATTGTGATTGGCCTCCGATCGGGGCACGTCTCGAAGGAAAATGTTACGTTACCGATCGGAGCTATGGCCGAGCTGCAAGTTTCTGGCGCCCGCATCGGCTTCAGAATTCTCGAACCGGCTTCCATCGCGGAATCGTCGAGCCATGTGACAAGGGCAAGGGTATGAGCAAGCACATCCATTTGATCGGAATCTGCGGCACCGCCATGGCCTCATTGGCCGGAATGCTGCAGCAACGCAAGTTTCGCGTTACTGGTTCGGATGCCGCTGTCTATCCACCGATGTCAGATTTCCTGGCCGGCCTTGGAATTCCAGTCTCCCAGCCGTTCGCAGCTGAAAATTTGCAGCCGCCGCCAGATCTGGTGGTAGTAGGCAACGCGATCTCACGAGGGAACGTCGAGTTGGAGTACATGCTCGATCAGAAGATTCCCTTTTGCTCGATGCCTCAGTTGTTGCGTGACGAATTTCTGTGCGGGAAGGAAATATTGGTGGTAGCCGGGACGCATGGCAAAACCACTACGACATCGATGCTCGCGTGGATCTTTCAGACTGCCGCATTGCAGCCATCATTTTTGATCGGCGGAATTGCCGAGAATTTTGGCAGCAGCTTTCATCTCGGTGCAGGGAAGCATTTCATCCTGGAAGGCGATGAGTATGATAGCGCCTTTTTCGACAAAGGCCCGAAGTTCATGCACTACTTTCCCGATGCCGTAATCCTGACCTCGGTGGAGTTCGATCACGCAGATATTTACAAAGACCTTGATGCTGTGGAGACCGCGTTCAAACGTCTTGTAAATCTCGTACCACGGCGCGGCAAAATCATCGGCTTTGATACCGGTGAAAGTCTCGAGCGCTGTTTAGCGCGGGCATTCTGTCCTGTGGAACGCTACGGTGCAAAGCAAAGTTCGAGCTGGCAAATTGAGAATTTGCGCTTACAGCCCACGCGCACGACGTGGTCCGTGATTCATGAGGGCCAACATTGGGCAGATTTCGAGTTCTCCCAGGGGGGCGAATACAACGTCTGGAATGCCTCGGCCGCGGCCGCTCTCGCTGCTCACTACGGAATCAGCAAAGATCAGATCGCCACGGCGCTGAAGAGCTTCAAGAGTGTGAAGCGTCGTTTAGAGGTTCGCGCAGTTGTGGGCGGAATCACGATCATTGACGATTTCGCGCATCATCCGACCGCAATTGCGGGTACGATCACCGCTCTTCGCTCTCGGTATCCGGGAGCACGCCTGTGGACGATCCTCGAGCCCCGATCGAACACAATGCGTCGGAGGGTGCTGCAGGACGATCTGGCGAGAAGTTTGGCGCTGGCCGATGAGATCGTGGTCGCTGACGTTTTCAAGTCCGAGGCAATTCCTGAATCCGAGCGCCTGGATCTACTCGCTTTGGCCGGCGCGATAAAAATTCACGGACGGCGCGCACGCATAGTGCCGACAGTAGACGGCATCGTACAGTTGGTGGCTCCCGAGTTACGGTCTGGCGATGTCGTAGCCATCCTCTCGAACGGCGGCTTCGGCGGGATTTATGAAAAGCTGCCGCAACGGCTGAAGTCGCAGGCACACGCCGAGGCGGGCCGGTGATCCGTACCATCGTGATGCTGACGTTCTGGGGCATCATCGCAGCTTTGACCGCACTATTCCTGATTCCCTGGACTTTAATCACCGGAGACATCCGAGCCCTCTACCGCACTTCCATGTGGAGCGCATTAAAAGGTGTTCAACTGTCCGGAGTGCGCGTGACACCCATCGGTCGCGAAAAACTCGATCCTGCCGCGACCTATATTTTCATGTCGAATCACGTTTCCAATATCGATCCGCCTTTGATGATGCCGCTAATTCCGCGCCGCACCTCAGTGATGGCCAAGAAAGAATTGTTCAGCTACCCGGTGTTGGGCACCATCATGACCCTCGGAGATTTGGTGCCCGTGGATCGTGGAAATCGCGAAGCCGGAATCGCCGCAGTGCGTGCGGCTAGCAAGGTCATCGAGCAAGGGATCAACATGACCATTTACGTGGAGGGGAAGCGATCGTTCGATGGCAAGCTGCTGCCTTTCAAGAAAGGCCCCTTCTATCTAGCGCTGGAGAGCAACGTTCCAGTGGTTCCCGTTACCATCTCCGGGTCTTACTATGCAATGCCTAAGCGCCGGTTTGCTATCAAGCCGGGTGAAGTGAAGGTAATTTTTCACGATGCAATTCAGCCAAAGGATTTTGGCGATCGCGAGTCTCTGATGCAAAGAGTTCGACGTGCGATCGACAGCGGTTTGCCCGCGGAGCTACAGGAGCACACATCACCTCAGACAGAAGCGCAACTCCCTGACCGTGGAACCGATACTAAGGCATCGGGTTCCTCTGGACCGGCACTTGTCTAAGCTGCGCAGTTCTGACCACATCACCTGAGAAAAATCTTCTCGTTCGCTTCAGGGAGTCGTCCTATCCGAGCAAACCTCGTATACAGGGCCCACCGTATTCGCCCGAAAAACATTCCGTGTTTCAAAATCTAAGGGCGTGCTGCATCTATTGCAATCACAGCCACCGCCTGTCAGGAGGACAAGCCCACATCTCAGGGCCCCGCGATTCGGCAAGTTGATTGCTCAAGAACGATAGGCTCTTGCCTAAACGGAGGACTCTCGTGAAAAAACCGCTCCACTCGATTTCACTTCTTGCCAGCTTAGCTGTGTTCTGCGGGGCTATGTGTTTCGGTACGTTGCTATATGCGCAATCACCAACCCAATCGTCGACGCAACCACAGCAATCGCCCGCACAGCAGTCACCGGCACAGACGCAGCAGACTCCTGACACTCAAGCGCCGCCGGCTGCGCAGCAGCCCTCGGGGACACCCGGCGAGCGCGGGCAAACGCCCTCAGATCAAGCTGCCGGGCCGGATCCGAACGGCGGCCAGACCTTCACCGGAACCGTGGTTCAACAAGGTGACAAATACGTCTTACAGTCTGAAAAGGGTACCGTTTACGACATCGATCATCAGGACCAGGTGAAGAAGTTCGAAGGCAAGCGCGTCCGGGTGCATGGCACACTCGATGCAAGTGGCAAGATGATTCACGTCCAGTAAGTTTTACGGTTAAGCCGGAATGCAGGTTCCACCTCTCCTTGCACTCCGGTTTGATCGTTCCCCGCACCCACGCCACACCACGCCACACCGCGACATCTGGAGCGGTGCGGCGCCCTTTTTTCCTCCACATGCATTTCCGCGTGTAACCTTCCCTCACGTGGATCCGTAAGCGTATATAGGAACCTGAGATGCCGGTGCTGGAACAGGAACACGGTCTGTTGCAGCAGTTCGCGAGCGGTGATCTCGTCGCATTTGAAAGGTTGTTCCGTGAGCATCAGGCCGAGGTCTATCGCTGGACGGTCCGTATTGTGCGTGACCCTGCAATCGCCGAGGACCTGACCATCGAGACTTTCTTTCGGATTTACCGCGCCCACGCGCGCTTCGATCCGCAAAAAAGCTTTGGTGCATGGGCGAGGCGCATTGCGACAAATGCGGCGCTTGATCACCTCAAGTCCCGGCGTCGCGAAGTCGAATTTACGGACGAGTTCGCAGTTGCGATTTCGTCCGATGCAGCTGTGCAACGCGATCTTCGCGAGAAGACTCAGCGGGCATTTGAAAAATTGCCGGCCAAGCTGCGGGTCGCGGCCACGCTGGCGCTGATCGAAGAGCAACCCTATGCAGACATCGCCGACGCACTAGGCATATCCGTCGGCGCCGTCAAAGTGCGTGTATTTCGCGCCACTCGGCAGCTGCGAAAGGAATTGAAACGCTTAGGTGTGGAACCATGAACAGCGAAGAAGAAAAAATTCGGAGTTTGCTAAGCCAAGCCTTGCCACCCACGCAAAACGAGCTCGCGCGCGATTTGTGGCCGCAAATGCTTCGTCGAATGGATGAGCGGGCGCCAACTGTGCCGTGGTTTGACTGGGCTTTGATCGCCTTACTCATCGCAGCGATTGCCGTTTCGCCACACAGCATTCCGCTGCTGCTCTACCACTTGTAACCAGGAGGTTGTTATGAAAACGCATGCGTATCTGCGAGCTTATATGGCAGGAATTGTCGTCCCCACGGTCGTTCTGCTGATCGTGCTCACGGCGTTCATCCTGACGCGGTTTGTATTCAATTGTCCGATTCCGATCGAAAGGGCAATCATCTTTCCGATGGCCGTCGTGCCGAGCCTGTTTGGCGTCTGGAACATGTTCTATCTTTGGCTGAAGCCATACCGGCATCTCCCGATCGGCTTGCATGGCGCGATTTTGCCGTTTCTGCTGGTCCCTTCCGGATATCTGATTGGCTCCGCGCTGCGAATTATCAATCTGACTTCTCACGGCGCGGTTTACTTCGACGCCTTCAACGTGCCGTATGCATTTTTTGTGGTTGGCTTCACCATTGGCCTGATTGCGTACTATCTGGTTTGGAAATACCTGGTTGGCTTCTTCAATCAGGTGTTGGGCATTGCATAACCACCAGGCCTGACGTGCTAGCGTACTGGCAATTTAGGGCTATACAACCGTCTTCTGGCGTGAAGTAGGACAGCGTTCACCGAGTGTTAACATGAGGTTGCGTCGCTGTGGCCCCGTAGCTCAGATGGATAGAGCAGCGGTTTCCTAAACTGAATTCCTCTGTGCGTCCCCTGTATTTTCAAGTGCATACGATGATCCTGAATTCCGATATTCGGGCACAGTCGGGTGAATTCGGGACAAAATTTGCGACTGAATTTGCGACATAATGACAAGGCAAGTCTGCTGAGGCTTCGCTCACTTCCTCAATCTGCTCGCAGGCACCTTGAAGCAACTTCGCCTATAGCGGGTCAATCTTGGGGCATGCGTGTTGTGGCACCAGGGGATCGCGAAGATCGGATTTACTATGGTGTGGAGCCTCAACGGGGGGAACACGCGTCTATTTTCAGAATGGATCTGTTTGCGCCTGTATAGCCGGCTTCTGCACAAGCTGAGTGGGCGAAATCACCAACATCGTCCCGCACAATAACTGACCTCGTGGTGAGAACAAGGGGGCAGGATTTACATCTTGAGCCCAAAGTTGAATGGTCCTGGGAGTGCGAGTTGAACCTTGTCACGTCCTGTATGAACGTTTTGCAAGCTGATGGCAGAGTTCGGGCAGAGTGTTGTGGACGAAGAATAGGGGGACCAAGCTGTTCTAGCCTGCAAGGGTCGTTCTCGACTGAAACCGAGTGAGTCCGTCGACGCGACAGTTGATGTACGAGGAATTGAGTTCCTCAATACTGGGGCAGCCAAGCAGTCGAAGAGTTCGCTCGAGATCTTCCCTCAGAAGCTGAATAGCGCGTGCAACACCGGCTTCCCCCGCGGCAGCGAGTCCGTAGGCGTAAGCTCGTCCGCAAAGCACAGCGCGTGCACCTAAACAAAGTGCCTTAACGATGTCACTTCCGCGACGAATCCCCCCATCCATTAACACCTCAATCTGGCCATTCACGGCGGAAATGATCTCTGGAAGCAGTCTTAGCGTTGCGGGAACGCAATCGAGTTGACGGCCACCATGATTCGAGACAATGATAGCTTGCGCTCCATAGTCGACTGCACGGCGAGCATCCTCGGCGGTCAGAACGCCTTTAACAACAATCGGACCACCCCAGTGCTCGCGAATCCAGCTGAGGTCCGCCCAGGTCACAGCCGCATCGGCCAGAGCCGCACTTACGTCAATCAGCGGCATAGGGCCGACGTTCGGAACGACGACGTTGGGTAACGGACGAATGCCGCCGTCCAACAAGAAATGGAATAGCCACGACGGACGAGAGAGGATTTGCGGGAGAAACGGAAGTTTTTCCAGCAAGCCACCGCTGATTAATTCCTTCATGCCGTTTCGGAAATCGCGCTCTCGCATTCCGGATACCGCGGTATCAATCGTTACCACCAAGGCGGAAAATCCGGCGATCCGTGCTCGGTCAATTACTGCTTCAGCTGTAGCTCGCCCGCCCATCAGGTACAGCTGATAGAAGACAGGTCCCGAAGAGGCTGTTTTCACATCCTCGAGTCGATGGCCTGAAATAGTTGACAGGATGTAGACCGTACCGGCATGACCCGCAGCGTGAGCTGCAGCCACCTCGCCTGAGGGGTGCATGAGCCGGCTGTAGCCTATGGGAGCAAGCAGGAAAGGCAGCGAGAGATTAAAGCCGAGCATGCGCGTGCGCAAATTGCATTGTGGGAACACGACAGCGTGCCTTGGACGAAATGTGACATCTTCGTACGCGCGACAGTTGTCGCGGAGCGTAACTTCTCCTTCAGCCCCACCATCAAGGTAGTCGAAAACTGCTTGCGGCAGGCGACGCCGCGCGATTGTCCGCAGATCTTCTATGCTCACGACGTGGCGTAGTGCGCGTGCTGAGTTGTCAGTCATTGGACGTTGATGTCGAATATTCTTATCATCGAGAGTACAGATTTCTTCGTGTAACACTCGGGACCTTTCACGCGCGAGCGCCTCATACACTATGAGCACTTACGTTCTGATTCACGGCGGTTGGCATGGTAGTTGGTGTTGGAACAGGCTTGCTCCTTTACTGCAAAAAGCCGGACATCATGTCATCGCGCCAGATCTCCCCGGACACGGTCTCGATAAGACCCCAGTAGCCGCCCGTCCTTATGAGCTTTATGTTCCCCGAGTTTGCGATGTGCTGGAGGAACAAGACGAGCGGGTTATTTTATTGGGGCACAGCTCGGGAGGAAACATTATTACTTCAGTCGCCGAACTGCGACCCGAGAAAATCAAGGTTCTGGTTTACCTGACAGCTTTTCTCACAATCGGCCATTCTCCGCGGGAGATGATGAATGAAGACGCGGAGTCTATTCTCACGGAATGCTTTTTTCGTGACGAAAATCAACTCACGGTCAGCATTATCCCCGAACGCGCGCGCGAAGTCTTTTACGCAGATTGCAGCGATGAAGTCGCGGAGTGGGCTATCAATCAGTTAATTCCTGAGCCGATAGTCCGACTGAATGAATCGCGAGTCCCTACAACGTTTGATAACTTCGAGCGTATTCCGAGAGTGTATATTGAATGTCTTCAAGACAAGGCTTTAGGTCCAAAAACTCAAAAAAGAATGTACACGGCGCTTCCTTGCCGGAAAGTATATTCACTCTCGACGAGTCACTCACCATTTCTGTCCGACCCTCACGGACTCGCGTCCTGCTTGCTCGATATCGAGCGCGTTTTCTAAGCGCGCTTTAGGGGAGTCACGAGGGCTTTAATTCAAGGCAACTCTTGCACCGATTTATTTCGCCTGGATCGACTCTATGTACTTGGTCAGGTTGGAAATTCGAAGGTCGACTACACCTGGTGCCTGACCTTCTAAGTTAGACGAAGCGAAAAGAGGCCCCCATACGGGCATCTCCTTCGCGCCATGCGCGGGCTCTGTCGCACCGAAGCGAAGCACTGAGATCACGCGCTCACTAGGGAATTTCCCGCCGTTCTTTTTCGCAAGCACCGTCAAATCTGCAGGTGGCACCTTCAGAGCTTCGGCTGCCGGGCCATCTCCCTTTCCCGTACTCCCGTGGCAAGCAGCGCAGTAGTGCTTATACATCTGTGGACCCGACGTAGCAGAAGTCGGTGTCATTGGAACTTTATTGACGGTCTTCTCTTGAGCTATAGCAAACGTCGCCGAAAGCAATAAAGCGGACAGCGCAATCACGCGGATCAGCATAGTCTTTTCCACCTTTCGTCTTGATTTGGTCACTTGACTAAAAAACTCACATAGGATCGCAGTATGTAAATTCGAAAAACATGTTATGCGTCCAAACATTTGAGCTCCGCCTAAGCCTGTTGCGAATCCAATTCGTTGTAACTCAAGCCGCGAACAATTTGATCATCTTGTCTCGTGAGTCATCGAGGTGAACCTCCATGGCGCGTCGCGCGTCTGCGGGCTGCCGCGCCTCAATGGTGCGCAGGATGTCAGAATGTCCAATCCAGCCCGGCACGGTTTGCGTGCAAAGGGTATCGAGGCGAGCCACAAATGCAAGAGTGAGGCTGACCTGATTCAACACTCTTTGGTTGCCTGCCAGTTCAGCCAGGCGTCGGTGGAATGACTGATTCGCACGAAGGATATCAGTCAACTCTGCGGCGGGATCGTTCTCGGCAGCGACAAGACCGCGGAGTTCGGAAAACTGCTCGCTGCTTGCAGTCTGCGCAACCTTTTCGACCGTGAAGCACTCGATGACTTTTCTAAATTGATACATGTCCACAATATCGCGAACGGAGATCGGCGTAACCAGAAACCCTTTACGGCGGATGCGAGACAACCATTTGTCTTGCATGAGTCGCGTGCAGGCTTCACGAACCGGAGTGCGGCTCGTGCCACATTTCACCGCTAGCTCAGCTTCAGAAAGAAATTCTCCTGGTCGAATCTTTGCAGCGACCAGCCAATCGTGCAAAATCCGATAAACGCGTTCGACCTCGCCCAACTTACTGACTCTAGATCTTGCTACCGTCGCCAACCGAAGACCTCCATCCCACTGTCGTGCAAATAGATACGCTTAACAAGCGAGAACCATTGCTGATGCATCAGGATATTGTTAGTATACTACAAAAATACCACGAGGATTCATATGTGTGGCATTGTGGGTTACTGGAGTAAAGTTGCCGGCGGCGAAGCGAATATTGGCGCGACATTATTGGGAATGTTGAATGCTCTCGCTTGTCGCGGTCCAGATTCGACTGGTGTCGCACTCTTCGGAAAGGTCAAGCCTGATGAATTTGTAGCGCAGGTCAAGCTCGGAGACAACGGTAACACAGTGGAGCGTTTGCGTGAGATCGAGGAGCGAGTTAAGAAATTCAAAGCGCACGATTTCACACAGAGTGGTGCCTACCTGCGATTCGTTCTCACCAAGAACGAAGGATTGAAGGAGTTCATTGCAACAGTAGAGGCTACGGGAAGCGACGTTGAAGTGGTAAGCCTGGGTCGGAGTCTGGAGATTGTTAAGCAGGTCGGCTCGCCATCTCGCCTGGAGAACACTTTCGGGATCTCCAGATTTCAGGGTAAGCATGGTATTGGACACACGCGTCTTTCCACCGAGTCAATTGTTGATTTGAGTCACTCACAGCCGTTCTGGAGTCACGGTTATCCCGATCTCGCCATCGTCCACAACGGGCACATTACGAACTATCACCAGCTTCGCCGATGCTACGAACAGAGAGGCACTCGTTTCTACACAGAAAATGACTCCGAAATCGTGGCCGTTTTTCTGGCCGACAAGTTGTCCCGCGGAAGCGATCTACGTGCAGCCCTGGAGTCGATGATTGTAGAGTTAGATGGATCTTTCAGTTGTCTCGTCGCGACGGAGTCGGCGCTGGGACTGGTGAAGGACGCGTTCTCATTTAAGCCTTTGCTACTTGCGGAGACCGAACGTTTCGTTGCGGTGGCGACCGAAGAAGTCGCCATCCGAGCAGCTATCCCTGGAGACTTTGCCGTGCGGGAGGCACAAGCGAAGGAAGTGCGGGTATGGCAGAGATAGACGCGGCGGGCCGGACAACTCGCGAGGTAAACAGCGCAATCCGGAAATGTATTTCTGAATCTTGCAACGAAGTCATCGTGCACAACCCAGGAGCTCGACACAATCTTGCGGTTGCGGTTTTGGATGACGTCCACATTCGCTTCGTGGGAAGTGTCGGCTACTATTGCGGCGGATTAATCGACAAAGCCTCAATTGAAATAGAGGGGAGTGCCGGTTGGGGACTTGCAGAATCGATGCTTAGTGGTGAAGTCCGTGTGCATGGGACTGCGGGAAGCGGGGCCGCTGCAGCGATCCGAGGTGGGACAGTTGTGGTCCATGGTGACGCAGCTGCGCGGCTCGGGGTTTCGATGAAGGGCGGCACCGTGATTGTCGGAGGCGACTGCGGATACATGGCAGGCTTCATGGCGCAGAAAGGGACCATCATCGTTTGTGGAAACGCCGGCGATGCGTTTGCGGATTCGATGTACGCGACTGTTTGCTATGTGGGAGGCGAGATAGCCAGTCTTGGCACAGACGCAATCATTGCTGGCATGGATTCCTGCGAGACAGAACGATTGGGGAAGATTTTAACTACTTACCTTCCGACCGGTGCGCAGAACACGATACCGGCTATCGCCAATTTTAAAAAAGTCGTTGCGGGACGAAAGCTGTGGAATTTCGACAAGCGCGAGTTGCGAATTTGGCAGGAGGCTCTCTAGTTTGCCGGAACTACAAAAGAGCGGGATTTTCGGCCCACGAGTGATCGAGGATATTCAGGCCAAGGCCGAATCGGGTTTATACGCTATTCGCGGTTTTGGCACCTTGCGCGAACGTCGCTGGGCGACCTTCGACGACCTTACGTTTCTTCCATGTTCACTTACCCGAATTCCGCTCGAAGGATATCGCGAAAAGTGCTCAACCAAGACGGTTCTGGGAACTCGCTTTGCAAAGAAGCCCATCCAGCTTGACATACCGGTGATGATTACCGGCATGAGCTGGGGAGCACTTTCTTACAATGCGAAAGTTGCTCTTGCCAAAGGTGCAGCTGCGGCCGGCTCTTCCAACACCACTGGCGACGGTGGGATGTTAGAAGCCGAACGGGAGAACAGTCGCACACTTGTTTATGAAGTTCTGCCGTCTCGTTATGGCATTAACATCCATCACATGCGAATGGCAGATGCGGTCGAGTTAACGATCGGACAGGGCGCCAAGCCTGGAACCGGTGGGCTACTGCTGGGTTCCAAAGTTTCTGATCGCATTGCCGAGCAGCGCGATCTTCCTATCGGAGTTGACCAGCGCAGCGCGGCCCGACATCCGGATTTTCTTGGCCCGGATGACATGATTATCAAAGTGGAGGAGCTTCGGGAGGCCACCGACTGGCAGGTTCCCATCTTTATTAAATTGGGAGCCAGTCGCGTCTACGATGATGTGAAATTGGCAGCGAAGGCCGGCGCCGATGTAATCGTTGTGGACGGTATGGAGGGTGGAACGGGAGCTTCTCCGGCGATCTTTCAGGAGCACACGGGAATCCCTACGTTGGCTGCGGTGTGTGAAGCTCGCAGAGCTCTACAAGACATTGGCCTTTACGGCGAGGTGCAGCTGATCATCGCGGGCGGCATCCGAGACGGGGTGGATGCCGCCAAAGCAATGGCATTGGGTGCGGATGCCTGTTACATCGGAACTGCCTCATTAATAGCTCTCAATTGCAACAAGCCAATCTTCGAAGACGACTATCACTCAATTGGTGCTGCGCCACATGCATGCCACCATTGCCACACCGGACGTTGTCCAGTAGGAATCACCACGCAGGATCCCGAGTTGATGAAGCGCTTGGACGTTGAAGAAGGAGCCGAGCGTGTCCGCAACCTACTCCAGGTAATGACTCTTGAAATTCAAATGCTAGCCAGGTCGTGCGGGAAATCTAACGTGCACCATCTCGAACCCGAGGACATGGCTGCTCTCACACTCGAAGCCTCTGCAATTTGTGAGATTCCCCTAGTAGGTACGAGAAAGGTGTTCGGTCATTAATGTCATTCTTGATCCCGTGTCCCAACTGCGGTGAGCGTTCCGTCTACGAATTCAGGTTCGGCGGTGAATTGCGGCAGGTACCGGGACGCGATGCTACTCGCGAGGATTGGCGAATCTACTA
>Ga0187777_10001608_pt1 | contig 14705 bp, 12 predicted proteins | sample 1015_Q2_SP5_10_M_FD_132416 | JGI IMG/M metagenome (GOLD analysis project Ga0187777, IMG submission 132416) | Tropical peat soil microbial communities from peatlands in Department of Meta, Colombia - 1015_Q2_SP5_10_MG | ecosystem: Environmental > Terrestrial > Soil > Wetlands > Peat | place...
CGCGAGCCTCGAGAAGAAGCGCCTGCGCGACCAGCAGCGCGAGTTGATCAGCAGATTTGCCACTAAGGAGGTGGCCGAGGATCTGCTCATGTCAGGGTTCTCGCTCGGCGGCAAGTATGTCGACGCCTCGGCGATGTTCTGCGACATCCGCTCGTTCACGACGATCGCGGAAGCGCGAGATCCCGCGGAGACGATTGCACTGCTGAACGACTATTACACGCTGATGATGGACGCGATCAACGGCGAGGGCGGGATCGTGAGCCTCATGGCCGGCGACGGTCTGATGGCAATCTTCGGCGCGCCCTTGCCGCGCGAGGACCATCGCCGGGCCGCTGTGCTCGCGGCGCGGCAGATGATCGACCTGATCCGCCTATTCAACAAGGAGCAGGCTGGGCGGGGCAAGGTGCAGATCCAGATCGGTATCGGGATCGCGTCGGGACGCGTCGTCGCCGGCTACACCGGGACGCACCACCGCGCTGCCTACACCTGCGTGGGCGACACCGTGAACGTGGCTGCGCGGCTCGAATCGCACACCAAGGTCGTCAAGCGGCCGATCCTCATCGACGAGAACACGCGGCGCGGCGTCGGCGACGGTATCGCGGTCGAGCCACAGGGTGAGCTGTTGCTCAAGGGAAAGACCGAGCCAACCAATGTATACGCCGTGCCTGTCGACTCGTTCGGCGCCGCGGGCGCGTAGAACTGCCGCCCTCTGCCACGAGTTCTTTCGCCAGCTCGGAGCCCCACGGCTAGTCGTTGCGTTGGCGACCGACGAGTCGCCCCGGCCTGTGGACCGATTCTGCTTACGGCGCGTAACGGGTTGCGTCGTGAGTTGCCAGACGGGCTTGTGACGATGGCAGAGGATCGTTAGGGACGCGGCGCTGGTCTGGTTTCATCGCATCACTGACAGGAGCGTTTGCGTGGATGCTTCGATGTGCACTCGGAGCGCTTCGGGGCCGACGCCGTGTTCGAGGTCGTCGAGGAGTGCGGCGTGTTCGGCGGCCAGGGTTGCGCCGTCGTAGGCGGGCCGCAGCCGGGTGAGGAAGAGCCGCAGTTCGCCGGCGAGCGCGGCGTGGGCGGCTTCGATCCGCGGGCTCGCGGCAGCGTGGACGATTGCGTGGTGGAGTGCCTCGTGTGCGTCGGTAAGCGCCGCGAACCCGCGTCTCCGGGCGGCGTTGGCGAGCGCGGCCTGGCCGCGGTGGACGGGGTCGGGGAGGCGGCCAGAGCCGCGCAGTAGCGCTAGCCGGGCCGCTTCGGTCTCGAGCGCGATCCGTAGCTCGGCGAGTTCCTCGACGTCGGCTGATGTGAGCTCGGTGACGTGCGCGCCGCGGTGGGTTTCGATGCGGACGAGGCCCTCGTTGGCGAGCGCGCGCAGCGCAGCGCGGACTGTGTGGCGGGCGACGGCGTAGTCCGCTGCGAGGTGTTGTTCGCGCAGCGACGCTCCTGGTTCGAGCTCGCCGTCGAGGATCCGCGCCCGGAGCGCGTCTGCGAGCGTGTCGACGGTGGTCGTGCGGTGTAGCGGGGCTGCCGGACTCACGAAGGGACGAGTACCGGTCGGGAGCGGACGCGTCGGGGGATCGCCAGGGCCGCAAGCCCGGCCAGGACAAGCGCGACACCGCCGAGCGCGAGGACACCCGGCCGCTCGCCGAGCACGACGGCGCCGAGCGCGGCCGCGGTGAGTGGCTCGGCGAGGGTGAGCGTGGCGACCTCGCCGGCGGGCAGGTGGCGCAGCCCGCGCGCGAACAACACGTAGGCGAGCGCGGTCGGGATGGCGCCGAGGTAGATCGCGAGCGCGATGCCACCGGCTGACGCGAGGTCTCCCGGTTGATTGAACATGAGCACCGGGAACAGGCCCAGGGCGCCGATCCCGAAGATGCGCGCCATCACCGCCTCAGGAGCGTGTCCAGCAGCGAGCAGTCGTTTTGCCGCGACGGTGTATGTGGCATAGCAGAGGCCGGCGGCGAGCGCGAGGACGACGCCGCCGGTGCGAACGTGCCCAGCAGACCCCGCGGCGATCAAGAGGATCACTCCGGCAACCGCCAGCGCGGTGGCGGCCCACCAGCGTGCGCTCAGCGACTCGTGGTGGACGACCCGGCCGAGGAGGCCGGCGAAGACTGGTCCGGAGCCGAGAGCGACGGCTGTCCCGACCGCGACGCCGGTCTTGTCGACGGCGGCGAAGAACGTGAGCTGATAGCCGGCGACCGCGGCTGCTCCCGCAACGACGACACGGGCCGACCACGGGGCGGCAACCCGCCGGGCGTACCGGCGGGCGACGAGGACGAGCAGGAACCCGCCGACGAGGACTCGCGCGGCACCCACGGCGGCGGGCGACGCGTGCGGCCCGAGCGCCTGTGCGGTCCCGGTAGTGCCGAAGCAGAGGGCAGAGAGGAGAACTAGAACGCGGGCCGTCATCACGAGATTGAGGAATTGTTCCACAATCTGCCTGCCACATGCAAGCACCTGGCGCAGACCCGGAGATCGCCTCGGGCGCACACAATTCGGCGACTCCTAGGTTCCGCCCAAGAGCGACGACGCCAACCATCGACGGTCGCTCCCCAATCCCATCCCTCGTCAAACGCCGGCACATCCGATCGCGATGATCCAAACTCGCCGAAGCGTTCGTGAGCTCCGGGACGGCTGAAGAAGCAAAAGCGATCGCCGGTGACTGGGCGGGTGGTCATGCATCGAGTTCTCGCTGAGGCGATTGCAGGCGGCGGGTGGATCGGCCCGAAGCGGCACCAACCACCAGGGTCGCCCGCGTCCGTGCGTCCGGAATCAGACGCCGAGTAGATGAGTCGGAGGAAGGCGACGCTTGGGCTATCAGTGCGTGCCAACGCGCCAGTGCGGCGTGCTGCTCAGGTCGAGCAACCGTGAGATTGCGACGAGCTGTAGCGCGACGCCCTCGAGTGACAGCATGAGCTCAGCGGTCGGTGACGTGGTGTGGCGGCTCATGAGCTGAAGCGTTCCGATCAGCTGCACGCCGTCCCTGATAGGAACGAGGACCGCGCAGCCCATCCCTTCGTCGGCTGCGGCTTTGAGCAGGGGATCCTCGGCGGTTTCGAGGTTTAGGAACGTGGTCGCGCGCGTCGCCGGTTGGTGAGGGCTACTACCGTCCGCTGGGAGCTTCAGTCGGTGCTGCCAAACCCGGGTCTCGAATGCGCTCGAGGTCGTGGCCTCAGCGGTCCACATCGCGACGCACCCCATCAGCTTGCGTCGCTTGTCGGGGCACCACGCTACAACTGCATCCCACCCGCCCTCGCAGCCAACGACTTTCACCGCTTGCTGGAGAGCCGTCCGCCAATCCTCGACCGCGGTGAGTGCCGCGGAGAGCGACCGTTGGGATGCCGGCGGCCACACCAGAGATCCGGGTGTCACGAGATCGATAAGTCGAGCTTCTCCGTCGCGGTGAGAAGCACGGGTTCCGTTGGCGACAGCCTCGCTCTCGTCGCGCTCGAGTTCAGCCTGCGCCGCGCTGAGCTCGGCGCGCAGCGACTGGACGGTCTCGCGGCCGGCCTCGGCGGCTGCAAGGGCGGCAGTCGCCTTCATCGTTGCCTCCTCGGCGGAAGCGACAGCTTCCTCGGAGATGACCCGCTGTTCTCGCAATGCAGTTTCCGCCATCTGGGCACGCAACTCGGCGCGCTCGAGCTCCTCCGACGACGCTGGCGCGTGGCCTTCCGATTCCAGCACCGCCTGCTCAGTTCGCTCGAGCTCTTCACGCACAGTCGCAAGCTCGCGACGCAACAGCCCCACCGTCTGCCGCTCAGCCGCAAGCATGCTCGACCACTCAACGGGCTGTCGCTGTGCGTCCTCCAGTCCTGCGATCCGCTCGGCGAGTGCCGACGCCTCGCGCCGCGCCTGCTCACTTGCCGCCTCAGCCTGCTCCGCGCGGGCGAGATGCTGGCCGGCAGAGGCTCGTTCGCGATCGGCTCGCGATCGCGCTTGCTCGAGGTCCTGGCTCGTCGGTCGTTCGGACAACTCGCCCCGCGTCCATTCGAGCTCAGCTTCCAATACGGCCAACTCGCCACGCAGCCGCTCGACCGTCTGCTGTTCGGCTGTCAGAGAGCCGGACGACTCGGCCATCATCGCTTCGGATGCGCGTTCCAGCATGCCGATCCTTTCGGCGAGTGCCGACGCCTCGCGCCGCGCCTGCTCATTTGCCGCCTCAGCCTGCTCCGCGCGCGCACGCTCCTGCTCTGCGCGCGCACGCTCCTGCTCCGCGCGTGAGCGTTCCTGCTCGGTCCGCAATCGGTCTTGCTCGAGCTCCTCGGCGGAGGGCCGCTCTGAGAGCTCGCGCCGAGTCGCCTCAAGTTCGTCGCTCAGCGCCGCGAGCTCGCGGTGCAGCGAAGCTGCGTGCTGTTTTTCTGCGGTCAGCGCGTCCGACGATGCGGCGGCTTCGTCGCGGAAGCGGCGAAGGTCTGCGCGCGCCTGCGCAAGGGCCGATTTGGACTCGGCGTCTGCCATCTCGGCCCGTGCGCGGACACTGGCCAGAGCGGCGTTCGCTCGCTCGGCCCGCCAGCGCTCTTGCTCGAGCTCGTCCTGAGTCAGCGCCTGAGCGGCAGCTTCGGTCGCGGCGCGACGCGCGTGCTCTATCTCTTGCTCTGCGGCGCGCAGCTCGCCGCGCAGCATCTCGACTGTTCGCTGCTCCTTGACCAGAGCCGAGTTGGTCGTCGCCAACTCAGCCTGCGCCTGCTCCGCAGTCAGCTTGGCCTTGTGGGCTTCGCCACGCTCCGCCTCGAGTTGTGCAGGGGTCGGCGCGTCGCGCGCCGCAGCCTGCAACCGCTCGAGCTCCTCGCGACTCGCCCCGAGCTCCGCGCGGAGCGTCTCGACAATCTCACTCTCATCCGCCAGCGCATCGGCCGCCGCGGTTTCTGCACGGTCTGCTCTGGACCGTTCGATGTCTCGCTCTCTGTCCAGCTCGCTGGCGCGTGCCTCCGCTCGAGAAAGCGATCCCTCCAGCTCCGCGCTCCGAGCCCGTTCGGCGGTGATGCTCCGCAACAGCTCCTGACCCCGCCGAGCGGCGACTACTGAGGCCTCCCGCAGCGCCATGACCTGTCGCCTCTCTTCGGCCAGCTCGTGGTCGAGTCGTGTCGACGTTTCGAGCGCGGCATCGAGCTCGGCGGCCAGCGCGGCAAACTGATCGCCGTCCGCTTCGATTGTTTCTCCGTGGGGGAGTGGCCGCTCGGAGAGCACCACATCCGACCGGCTCAGGGGCATCAACCCCCATTCGGCTATCAGCTCCGCGCGAATCGTCGATTCGTCGCTGCGGCGCCACCGGTCAAGCCGCATGAACTTCCTGCACTCAGAGCGCGCTACGTCAGCTCGGGCGAGTGTCGCCGCTAGCCCACAAACGGCACTCGGCTCCCCGTCCAGGTCGCGCAGCGCGAAGCGCAATACCGCAAAGGCCGGGAGATCGCCGGCGGCGTCGACCATGTACTCGAGCTCCAGCGGCTCTTTCGTCGCCTTCCCTCGCTGCTGCAGTCGAACGCGCTCGATCGACTCGCCGGGCTCGAGTTCGGCGTCGGTCCTCCCGCAAACTCGGTCAGCAGAGGTTCGCAGCTGTTCGACGTACTCGCGATTTACCCGGAGGTAGCGCCCGCCCAGATCCTTCAGCCAGATGATCGCCGGGCTCGTGTCGATCGCCACCTCGAGAAGCGGGTTAAGGCTGGCACCGGCATCGTCGTGCGCCGGACGGGCGATCGTGAGCAGAGCGCACCGCCGTCCGTCCGCGTCTGTCACCGCTGCGATGTCCAGGCTTGTCGATTCGAGCGCCGCGCGGATCTGAGAAGCCTGCCGGCCGATGACCGTCGCGATCTCACGGCCATGTGCCACCAGAAATGCGTCGGCTTCCCCGCTGCAATCCAGGAACAGGGCCGTGGCGCACTCCATCGTTCCGTCCGGTCCGACGAGCGCGACTGCCGTACAGGCTTGTTCGAAGATTCTGGGGGTCGTCTTGGCCCGGCTCCAAGAAGGGTCACCAACAACGTAAGAGGAGTCGGCCAGAAGTTGCCTAACCGTAAACGCGCACAGGCGCCCATGGACGCATTGGCGCGCCGCACGAGCACGACGCCACAAGCGGCCACGACACGGGTGCACCGAAGTCGCAACTGTGGAGTGACTGGGGGTTAGTGAACTCCATCAACGCCACCTCCAAGCGCGCAGCGCCGCTCGCGGTCGTTGTCACGCGGTGCTAACCGGTAGCGAGCAAACGGGACCGGGCTCGCACCCGCCATCGCCCCGACCTATGCCGCGTGAATGCGATCGCGCGTCCTCTCGTGATGGCGTCAGTGCTTAGCCACGAGCGGTCACGACACGCTTCTCCGATCTCGTGGGCCCTTCGCTGTCGGCCGTACTCCAGTGCTGACGGACGCCTCGTCGGTCTCTTGCTGCCCGAGCGGACTCGGAACTCTCAGCGCCGTCGTGCTCACCCTCCTGTTCCCGCCTTGTTGCCCGCGGTGCCTTCCCCCTTTCAGAACCGAATCGTGACGCTCGCTGCGGTGTCCGAAAGTCTGCGGTCCGCCTCGATCCGCGCCGCCCTCAACATCGGCACCTCGATCGGCGCGTACGCCGGCGCGGCCTTCATCGCGGCCGCTCTCGGCGGCGTCGGTCAGCCTCGCCGCAGACGGCTTCGTCGCAGTCAGGCGCGCGCTCGCGATCCAGGCGCGTCAACCAACGTCGCGCGCCAGCTATGGCGTTCAGAGTCGCCGGCGACCTCCACCCACACCGACGCCGAGGCCACTCGAACGGGTTCTTGACCCGTGCCGCGGAAAGAGATGGAATGCGCGGCTAACAAGACGTCGGCTCCAGACCCGGGTCGTGAGCGGGGTGTTAGACCCAACCAGTGGAGGTACCAGATGGCTGAGCTCCCACCGCCCCCGGAGGGGATTGTGCTGGCCCACTTCATCGTCTCGGACGATGTCGAGCGCTCACGGCGCTTCTACACCGAAGTGCTCGGCGGCAGGATGGCCTACTCCGGTCCCGGGGGGCTGACCTACGTCGCGCTATCGAACACCTGGATCATCATCAACGTCGGCGGAGGCCCGACCGACGACAAGCCTGCGGTCACCTTGGGGACGCCACGCGATCTCGACCGGGTCTCAAGCTTCCTCAACATCCGCGTCAAAGACATTGCGACCGTGTACTCCGAATGGAGCGGCCGCGGTGCGAATTTCCTAACGGAGCCCAAACAGCACCAGTACGAGACGCGCTGCTACATCCGCGATCCCGACGGCCACATCATCGAAGTCGGGCAAACAACCGACCCAGAAGGAGACTGGACGCCACCTCACTGGCCATCGAGTACGCCCACCGGGGAGCTTGTGCTTACCCGCTTCATCGTCTCAGACGATGTCGAGCGCTCCAGGCGCTTCTACACCGAAGTACTCGGCGGCAGGGTCGCGTTCTCCGGAAAGCCAGCCGGAGAGCCTACCAATGTCGCACTATCGAACAGCTGGATCGTCATCAGCGTGGGCGGTGGACCGACCGACGACAAGCCGACGGTCACCCTGGAAACGCCACCCGATCCCGACCGGGTCAGCAGCTTCCTCAACATCCGCGTCAAAGACATCGCGGCCGTACACGCCGAATGGAGCGGCCGCGGTGCGAATTTCCTAACGGAGCCCAAACAGCACCAGTACGAGATCCGTTGCTACATCCGCGATCCCGACGGCCACATCATCGAAGTCGGGCAAACAACGGACCCACAGGGGGACTGGGAGCCAACTCACTGGCCATCCAGTGCGTCTGCCGAGGAGTCCGAGTGAATGCCGAGATAACCGGCGAAAGCCCTCACGTCGACGGCGGCCCATCCCGCGGACAGTGATATCCCTAACAAGCGTTTCCTGACGAGGTGTCGCATAAACCATCGCCATTGTTTGGGACACACAACGACCCGAAGCCCCGCACTCGAACTCTGGCGATTGAACTGCAGTATGCGTAGCTGCATCGCCAAGGGTCGGCGCCCAGCCGTGCGCCGCGCGTCGGTACTTGGTACCGGATCACAACCAGTTTCCGGTGCCTTGGCTTTGCGCGACACCCTCTGACACAAGCAGCCACGCGATCCCGTCCGTGACGCCTACCCGCGCGACAATGAACGGTCTCTCCGCGGGGAGGATGGCCGCCAGCCTCAGCGAGGGGATCCGCGCTTCCGACGCGTACGCCCGTCAACGCTCGCTGTCCGGAGTGCCCCGTTAAGATGCGAGATCGTTGTCCGCTGCCGTTGCCGGTGCTCACTCGCGGCGCGAGCGAGCGGCCGAAAGGGCACGATTTCCACGCCTTTCTACGAAGCGGACGACGGGTCTCGAACCCGCGACCTTCGGCTTGGGAAGCCGACGCTCTACCAACTGAGCTACGTCCGCAAGTGCCGGCAATCCTAGCGAGTGGGAGACTGCCGATCGCGCTCAAACCCACGGCGCATCCGGCAGCGAACCGGAGCTCTCAACCCACGGATCGTCGACCCCGATCGGGACAAACGGCAGCAGTCCGACGATCTCCATCAGCCGCCGCGCGTGCGCCGGCAGGTCGGCGCTCAACCTGAGCTCGCGCCCGGTGGCCTTGGCGCTCCGGACCAGCGCGGTCATGGCCCTGAGCCCGGCCGAGTCGATGAACTCGATGCCCGAGAGGTCGAGCAGCACTTTGCTGTCGGCCATGAGCTCGGCCTCGACGGCGCGCTCGAGCGTCGTGGAGCTGTTGAGCGCAAGCTCGCCTTCGACGCGGACCCGGACCCAGCCGTCTCGCATCGGCTCGAGGTGGAGCGCGAACGGAGTCGCGGAGTCAACCTCTCCGATCCGGGGAGGCTCGTCCGGGTCTAGCCAGTTGGTACGGGCGGGCAAGTTGACCTCGAAGTTCGTGTCGGATCGCCCCCGAGTCCGGTCCAACCATCTCATGTGCGGCGGCGGCCGCGCAACCGGCCGCGTACGAATGTTGCAAACGAACCCGCGATAATGCGGCCTATCGGTGGGCCGCTGCGGGAGCGATGCGGCCGGCAAAATCCCCGTATTACTCTCCGATCATGCGCCGCTTCGCGATTCCAGCCGTCGCCGTGTTCGTGGCGGCCGGACTGCTGGCTCTGCTCGCGTTCGGCGTGGCCCACCAGGGGACGAGCTCGTCGATCGACGCCTCCGTCGCCCGGGGCGATTACCCGAACGCGCCGGGCGCCAGCACCCAACTGCCGATCCTCGGCTCGGCCGGCCGGGAAAGCCTCGCCGACCTGCGCGGCAAGGTCGTCGTGGTCAATGTGTTCGCGTCCTGGTGCGAGCCCTGTGTGGCCGAAGCGCCGATCCTCGAGCGGGAGCAGCGCCAGCTGGTCAAGCACGACGCGACCGTGCTCGGGGTCACCTATCTCGACAACTCGAGCGACTCCCAGCAGTTCGTGCACCAGCACGGGATCACGTACCCGGTCGTCCGTGACGTGAGCGGAAACTTCGTGAAGGGGTTCGGCACGACCGGCGTTCCCGAGACGTTCGTGATCAACCGCCAGGGGAAGATCGTCGCGCTGCGCCGCTACCAGCTCGCCGGCAACTGGCTCCAGCAGACGATGACGCGAGTCCTGGCTCAGCCGGCATGACGCTGGCCGTGCTTCGTACGCGGGCGATCGCCCTCCTGATCGCGCTGGTCGCCGGCCCGTTCGCGCTCGCGCCCGCCGCCGCGGTTGCGGCGTGCACCCCCCATGCGTCGCTGACCGACATCGAGAGCGACGTGATGTGCACCTCGTGCCGCGAGCCGCTCGAGGTCGCACAGTCGCCCCAGGCCGACTCCGAGCGCGCCTACATCCGCGGGCTGATCGCGGCGTGCGAGACCAAGACCGAGATACTGCAGAACCTCGTCAGCCAGTACGGCGTGGCCGTCCTCGGCAAGCCGCCGGCGCACGGGTTCAACCTCACCGTCTACGTCATCCCGGTGGCGATCCTGGCCGCCGGCGCGGCGATCCTCGCGTTCACGCTCCCGCGCTGGAGGCGTCGCACGCGCGCGACCGCCCGCGAGCCGGCCGCGCCGGTTCAGGGGCTCGATCCGGCGGACGAGCAGCGCCTCGACCAAGAGCTGAGCCAGTTCCGGGGCTGACCACGCCCACCCGCCGCGTCGCTACATCGCGTCCGGGGCGCTCACGCCGAGCAGCGCCAGCGACAACGCGATCGTCCTCTGGGCCGCGACCGACAACCCAACCCGCTGCGACTGCAACGCCTCCGGCGTGGCGCCGACCACCCGGCACGCCTCGTAGAACGCGGTGAATTCCTGGGCGAGCTCGAGCGCATAGCCCGCGATTCGGTGGGGCGCACGGCGCTCGGACGCCTCGGCGATCTCGGCCGGGAACGCCACGAGCTGCTTGATCAGGTCCCGCTCCTGGCCCTCCAGCGGCACCGAGTCCCAGTTCGCCGCGAGCGCGCTCGCCACTCGACCCTCGGGGAACCTCCGCAGCATCGAGGCGATCCTCGCGTGCGCGTACTGGATGTAGTAGACGGGGTTCTCGCGCGACTGCTTGCGGGCGAGCTCGACGTCGAGCTCGATCGTCCGATCGTGGGATCGCTGGAGCATGAAGTAACGGGTCGCGTCGACGCCGATCTCGTCCAGCAGGTCGTCCAGCGTCACGAAGTCCCCGCGGCGCTTGGACATCGCGAACACCTCGCCGCCCGCGACCAGGTGGACGAACTGTAGTAGCGGAAGCTCGACCGTGTTGGGATCGCCGCCGAGCGCCGCCATCGCCGCCTTCATTTCGCGGACGTACGCCGAATGATCCGAGCCGACGGGGACCATCTGGCGATCGAACCCGCGCTCGCGCTTGTTCTCCATGTAGGCGATGTCGGCGGCGAGGTAGGTGGGCTCGCCGTTCGAGCGAACGACCACCCGGTCCTTGTCATCGCCGAAGCTCGTGGTACGCAGCCAGATCGCGCCGTCCGCGTGGTACACGTGGCCGACCTGCTCGAGCAGCGAGAGGGCGTGGTCCAACGGGCTCGGAGAACCCTCGTGGAGCGTTCGCTCGCTGAAGAAGACGTCGAAGTGAACCCCGTAGCGATCGAGCGTGGCCTTGATCTGGGCGAGCAGCAAGTCGACCGCGTTCCGCGACAACTCCTCAACGCTCGCGTCCGCGGCCCCCGGGATCTCCGCCGCGAGGTCGGTCACGTAGGACCCCTGGTAGCCGCCCTCGGGGACGTCCTCGCCCCGAGCCCGAGCGCGCACCGACGCGCCGAGTAACCGGATCTGGTTGCCGGCATCGTTGAAGTAGTACTCCCGCACGACGGAGTGCCCGTGGTGCTCGAGGATCCGCGCCAAGGCATCCCCGTAGGCGGCGTGGCGTCCGCTCGCCGCGACCAGCGGACCGGTCGGATTCGCCGAGACGAACTCGATCGAAATGCGCTCGACCGGATCCGCTCCGCCGGCGCCGAACTGCTCGCCCGCCTCGAGCACCGATCGCAGCGCCCGGCGGTGCCAGGCGTCGGACAGCCACAGATTCACGAAGCCGGGGCCGGCGACCTCGGCCCGGTCGAGCTGATCGCCCAGCGCTGTCGAGAGTTCCGCCGCGATCCGCTCGGCGATCGTCCGCGGCGGCGCGGACAGCACCGGCGCGAGCAGCATCGCGGCGTTCGTCGAGTAGTCGCCCTGACCCTTGTGCCGCGGCCGGTCGAGCGTCGGCGCCACCTGCGGCGCGCCGGCGTTGCCCCGCACTGCGGCGGCGGCGCTGTTGACCGCGGCGGAGAGCTCCGACAGCGGGCCGTTGGCTTGACCGTCGGTCACAGGCCCGGAATGGTCGGCCGGACCCCCGAGTGGACCCGCGGCGGCTGGAACATTCGCTCGAGCCGCTCTACGGCGGCCGGCGCGCCCATCGCGATGATCAGGTCTCCAGCGTTGAGCACGGTCTGGGGCGGGGGCGAGGTCTCGAGCTCGCCGTCCGGGTGCCGGACGGCCACGATGAGCGTTGGCCCGCTGACCTCCGCGATCTTCTTGCCCACCCCGTCACAGATCGGCGAGACCTCGATCTCCTCCATCCGGTAGTCGGCCACTTCGAAGGCGCCGCCGACCTGGGGGCGCAGCGCCACCCGTGCCATGGCGGCCCCGGAGGTCTTGTAGGGGGAGATCACCCTGTCGGCGCCGGCTCGAAGCATCTTCTTCTCGGAGTCCTCGGCCGAGGCCCTCGCGACGATGAAGATGTCCGAGCGCAGCTCCCGCGCGGTCAGCGCGATGAAGATGTTCTCCGCGTCGGAGTCGACACACGCGATCACCCCCAGGGCGCGCTCGATTCCGGCCTGCTTGAGGATCTCATCCTCGGAGGGCTGGCTCTCGATCAGCGGAGCGCCGGTCGACAGCGCAGCCTCGCGGTTTGCCGGATTGGGATCGATCACGACGTACCTGGCGCCGGCGGCCCGCAGGTCGCGCGCGACCTGGCGCCCCACGCGGCCGAAGCCGCACACGATGTAGTGGTCGCTGAACGAACTGATCATCTTCTCGATCCGGCGCTCTTCGAGAACGCCACTGAGCTGCCCCGAGACGAAGAACTCCGCGACGGTCGCGAGGGCGTAGAAGAGCGTACCTATGCCTAGCAGCTCGAGGCCGACCTTGAGCGCGCGGCCGGCGGTGTCCGGGGGATCGGGGATCGACCCGAGCGTCGTGACCGTGTCGATCGTCCACTCGAACCCGTAGGCCGGGGAGACGTGCTCGATCACCGCAAAGCCGATCGTGCCGATGATCACCATGCCACCGAGCGCGGCCAGCAAGATCCCGAGTCGCCTGATGAACAGCCGCACCTCGCGGCGGGCGTGCTCTCGCTGCCGCAACGCGGTGGCACGCTCTTGGCGGTCGTCTTCGCCCGGGAACATCCACGCGCCGCTTTGGCTCCAATCGGCCATCAGTAGTGATACGGCTCACCGGCCAGGATCTTGTGCCCGCGGTACAGCTGCTCGAGCAGCACCACGCGCGCGAGCTGGTGAGGCAGGGTGAAGCGGCCCAGCGACATCCGGTGGTCGACATCGTCGAGGTCGAGCCCGAACGGCCCGCCGACCGCGAAGCAAAGGTCCAAAGCGCTTTGGCGGCGCTCCTCCAGGAATCGGCTGAACTGCACAGAGTCGAGCTCCTCGCCGTCGCGATCGAGCAGGGAAACGAACGCGCGCTCCGGAATCCGCCGGCCGACGTGATCGTCCTCGCGCACCTCGATCAGCTCAAGCTTGACGTGCCGCGCGAGCAGCTTCTGATAGTGCTGGACATCGTCGGAGAACGGTGGGCGCAGCCTCCCGACGGCGACGACGAGGATCCTCACGATGGGATACTACGTTCCCATGGACGATCCCGGCCGCCCGGAGCGGCACATCAATATCCACTTCTCGCCGGACATCATGGCCGGTGTATACGCGAACTTCGCGAACGTAAGCCACTCCGACTACGAGTTCACGATCACGTTTGCGCGCGTGGACCACGAGGTGGAGGACGAGGAGATCCCCGGCGTCGTCGTCTCGCGCATCAATCTGAGTGCCAAGTTCATGCGCGAGCTGATCGACGCCATGCAGGACAACTACTCGAAGTGGCAGACCCGCGAGGGCATCAAGAATCTGCCCGAGTACGGCGGGGGTCAGCGGCTCGAAGAGTCCTCTGACGAGTAGCCCGCCGCCGCCGCGCCGTTGCTACTCCTCTCGGCGAAGCTCACCGCCGAACCGATCCGCTCGACCGTCGGAGGGTGCGTGGCTATCAGCGACGTGAGCCACCGCGGCGGCTCGAGGTCGGCTACGTTCTGGACCGCGATCGCGCGCTCGAACGAGATGAACGCGTCGGGAGCATCGGTCAGCACCAGCGAGTAGGCATCGGACCGGCGCTCGATCGCGCGGGACAGGCGATTGCCGATCAACCCAGTCGGCGCTCCGACCGCCACCGCCGAAAGGGCCAGCGCCGGGAGCGCGCCGGCGGTCCCGCGCTCGGGCGACAGCTCCCAGCTCAGCCGCTGCACCGCGAGCGCGGCGGCCGGCGCGACGATCGCGGCGTACAGGACGCCGCGCGGCACGTCGCGGTTACGCACGTGCCCCAACTCGTGTGCCACCACCACACGGATCTCGTCGCGGCTGTAGCGGTCGAGCAGGGTGTCGAACAGCACGACCCGCTTGGTCGGGCCAAGCCCGGCCACGTAGGCATTAGCCGCGGTGGTACGGCGGCTCGCGTCGACGGAATAGACCTCACCGACGTTGACGCCGGCCGCGCGGGCGAGATCGAGCACATCGGACCGCGTTTCGCCCTCCGGGAGCGGCGTGAAGTCGTTGAAGATGGGGTCGAGCAGGACCGGTGCCAGCGCTGCCAGGACGGCGCCGAATAGCACCGATCCGGCTGACGCGGGGAGCCACCATCGTCGGGGATAGCGTCTGGTCACGGCGACCGCCGCGCCGCCCGCCGCGCCCGCGAGCGCCGACTCGATCGCCGCTCCCTTGAGTAAGTCCGCGGCCCATCCACGCCAGGACTGCGTGACCAGCCCGACCGCTATTCCGCGCCGGCGCGAGATCGCCGACACCGGAAGCGCTGGCAGCGACAGCCCCACGGCCAGCGCGGCCCCGGTCAGCGCGCCGCCGAGCACCGGCTGGTTGGACGGGCCCCGCAGCCAACCGGGCGGCCTGCGCACCACGAGCGCGAGTGCGCCGAGCTCGATCGCCGCCCGTGTTATCCCGAGCGCCAGCTGGGGTCGCGCGAACCGGGCGCCGCGCTCGATCTCCGCGTCGCTGAAAAAACTGTGAAGATCTATGTCTGCA
>Ga0187777_10001609_pt1 | contig 14691 bp, 16 predicted proteins | sample 1015_Q2_SP5_10_M_FD_132416 | JGI IMG/M metagenome (GOLD analysis project Ga0187777, IMG submission 132416) | Tropical peat soil microbial communities from peatlands in Department of Meta, Colombia - 1015_Q2_SP5_10_MG | ecosystem: Environmental > Terrestrial > Soil > Wetlands > Peat | place...
CAGCTCACGCAGTCGACGCGCTATATCGAGACCAGCACCGGACTTCTAAATGAGAACTGCGATGTGGTGCCGGTGATCCAGTTCCTCACCGATCACCGCGCCAACACCATCGAGCGCGTCATCGGTGAGGTCAAGCGCTGGCGCAGCGCCAATCCGCTCGAGGATGCGCGCGTGCGCCTCGCCGCGGGGAATGTCGGGGTCATGGCGGCGACGAATGAGACCGTGAAGGCCAAGGAGTTTCTCATCCTCGCCGGGGTGTTCGCGGCCGTGATCGTCATGTGTCTCATCACCTTCCGCTCGGTCGTCGGCACGATCGTCGTGGTCGTCCCGCTCGCGCTCGTATCGGTGCTCGTGTACGCGGTCATGGCGATCGTCGGCATCGGGCTCAAGATCTCCACTTTGCCGATGGTGGCACTCGGGGCGGGCATCGGCGTCGACTACGGGATCTACCTCTTCAGCCGCATGCAGGAATTTCTGCATCGGGGGCAGTCGGTGCGCGAGTCCTACGAGCACACGCTACGCGTCACCGGCGCGAGCATCATCTTCACCGGCATCACGCTCGCCATCGGCGTTGCCACCTGGGTTTTCTCGCCGCTTAAGTTTCAGGCGGATATCGGCGTCATGCTGACCTTCATGTTCCTCGTGAACATGCTGGCCGCGATCATCCTGCTGCCGGCCTTGGCCGCCTGGCTCATCCACCCGCAGGGCCAGCGCGGCGCGGCGCCGGCATCGCAATCGGCGGCCGCACCATCCTGACCTTTAGTGGCCGAAGTATCCGAAGCCGCGCGCCATGAGCGGCGCACAGGCGACGATCACGACAATCGCGGTGAGTTCGAACATAAGGCACAGCCGCACACGGCGCGTCGTCGCCTCGGGGACTTCGGGGGCGCTCCCCGCGCTGAGGCTCTGCTTCCATGAGAGGAAGGTCATCGTCGGATAAATCGAGATCAGCGTCGCGATGACGAACGCCGCAAACTTGGTGAGGAAAAATGCATCGTGCCAGTAGTACACCGGAGGTTTCTCGAAGAAAAAGACCCGCAGGAGACCGACTACCAACACGGCGGTGGCGGCCATGCCGAAGATGAGATCCGTGACCTGCAGCCGCCGCGCCTGAAGAAGCGTGAGTGGCGGCTTGAAGAGCGCCACTTCCACCGCAAGCGCCCCGACAGTGGTGAAGGCCGCAAGGTGATGCAGGAAAGCCATGAAGGCGGATGAGTACATGGCGAAATCCCCGCGCGCCCAGGCTCAGGAGCCCTAGGCTCGCGCCTCGTGAAGGAAGGTTGCGCAGCACCCCGCGGACGTCGCGGACGTCCGCGGGGTGGTCGCAAAGTGAGCTAGCCCGTCACCCGCTTGACGAGCCGACGGCCGGCAACGCCGACCATGAGTCGCGCGATACCGGTAAAGACGAGATACACCCCTACCAGCGTCCCGATCGCCCAGGCGGAACTCGAGGGCCAGCCGGCCGCAATCATGAGCCCGAGAATCAGCGCGAGGATCCCGTTGAAGAGAATCCAGCCCGAGGCGAACTCGGCTCGCGCGCGGAAGTAGAAGATGATCTCTGCCACACCGGCGAGCAGGATCACCGCCGCCAACATGAGTGTGAGTGAGCCGAGCGTCAGGAGCGGGTTCATCAGCAGATAGATGCCGCCGAGAACCAGAACGATCCCGGCGAGCAGCTGACCGATGACGCGGCGCGTCCCGCCACCGTCGAACGTCGAGATGAAGTGCAGGACGCCGCCGAAGACCAGCAGCCACCCGACGAGGAGCGCGACTCCAAGTCCCGCCACTGCGGGTTCGACGATCGCGAAGACTCCGAGGACGATGAACAGAATGGCAGCGAGGATGTACCAAGTCGTATAGCGCTTCGCCTGATCGGCGATCGGACGTTCAGTGGACATGAGAGCGGCTCCCCTGCGTGTTGTTGTCGCATAATTCTGACGCCCGGCAGTGCCGGCTCAAACTGTTTATTTCCACAGTGGGTGCAGACGCAGGTTGCGGAAATCATTAGTATTTTTTTGACTGTCGACTTTCCTCAAGCCGAGCTTCGAGTGTTCGACTCAACTTGACCTCGAACGCTGCTGCGCGGCCCTCGATTTCCAGGGCGGCCGCGGCCCAGGTCCGCGAGGGCCACCTAGGGGGCGGCACCGAGACAAGCGCTGAGGTGTCGGAGCAGGGCGCCGCCAAGTTCCGTGTGGTCGTCGGCGAGATCGAAAAGCACATCGAAGTGGTTGCGGCCGCGGACTTCGAGGCTCGTGACCGCGGCGCGACGCCGCGCGAGCGCTGCGGCGAACTCCTGGCTCTGCCGCTTGAACTCCGTGGTCTCGTGCTCGCCCCAGGCGATGAGTGTCGGGGCGATCGTGGCGCTCACGAAGTCGGCGAGCAGCAGGGGACTGTTACATAGCGCGCTCGGTACATCGAGCTGCAAGGGATCGTTGACGTAGGTGAGGCGGATCGGGCGCAGATCGTAGATGCCGCTGAGCAGTATCGCCCCTTTGATGAGGGTTGCCGGCAGCGCGAACTCCCGCAACCAGTCGGTGAGCAGCGTCATTGCCGCAAGGTGCGCCCCGGCGGACGAGCCGCAGACGAGGATCGAGTCACGGTCAAAACCAAGTCGCCCGGCCGCGCCATAGAGATAGGCGATCGCCGCGCGGCAGCGAACCACCATCGCTGCGAGCGAGCTGGCGGGGGCGAGGCCATAGTTCACTGCGGCAAAAGCGATCCCGTGCCGGCCGAACTGCTCGGCGGGAAAGGAGAAATCGCTCTTGCTGAGGTCCTGCCAATATCCGCCATGAATGAAGATGCACAAGGGTGTGCGACCGGATCGCACTGGCGAGGGCAGGAAGAGGTCACAAACCTCCTCGGGCGCCGGGCCGTAGCTCAGATTGAGCTTCCCCGGGAGCCGCTCCCGAGTACGGGCGCTGCGCGAGGCGTAGTCACGCAAGTACTGCGCGAGATCCGGGGCAAGGCTGCTCGGGGAGTACTCGCGCTCGAGGAGCTCCTTGGTGGCGATATCGCGATAGATCGTGGGCGTGCCGCTCATCTTTGCGTGCTAGTCGTCCCACCGCGCTCGCGCGCGCAGCTGCTTCGTGCGCCGGCGTCTCGCTTTGTGCTCGAGCCGCCGCTCGCGTGCAGCCGGTGTTGGTCGGGTGGCCTTGCGGGGCTTTGGGGCCACGAGAGCGCGGCGGATGAGCTCAGCGAGGCGCTCTTCGGCGGCGCGGCGGTTGCCTTCCTGGGTGCGGTGGTTGCGGGCGATGATCAGGATCGTCCCTTCCGCGGTGAGACGCTGCCCGCTCAGCTGCCCGAGCCGCGCCTTGACCGCCTCATCGAGCGCGCCGCTCGCGCGCAGATCGAACCGTAGCTGCGCCGCGGTCGCCACTTTGTTGACATTCTGGCCCCCAGGTCCCGAGGCGCGCACGAACGTGAGCGCGAGTTCACTGTCCGGGATGTCGACGCCCGGGGCGACGTGCAGCGCCACGGCGTCGCTACCGCCTCCTAATCGGCTGCCCGGTCGACGCCCGCGGGGCTCTGCGGGGACTCCCCGCTCGCGGGGTGCACGGTGCGGCGACGCTCGAGCAAGCGCGTTTCCTGCTGCGGCACCGGGATGCGTACGCCATGCTCGCGGAAAATACGCCAGATCGCGCGATTCACATCCGAACGCACGTTGTTGACGCCATTCACGGGATCGGCGATCCAGAAGCGGATCTCGAGCCGCATGCCGTTGTCTTCGAAGCTGATGAGACGCGACACCGGCGCCGGATCGCGCAGGATGCGCGGGTGATTCTCGGTGGCTTGCACGAGGAGCTGGAGCGCAAGTTCCGGATCGTCGTCATAGCTCACGGTAACCGGCAGCTTGAGGCGCACGCGCTGATCGGAGTAGCTCCAGTTGATGAAGGAGTTGGTGATCAGGTTCTGGTTCGGCACGAGCGTGTCGACGCCGTCGCGGTCACGCACCACCACGTAACGACCGCGCAGCTCCTGTACCCAGCCGAAGTTCCCGGCGCTCGCGGTGGTGTCGCCGTGGGTGGTGAAGCTGATGACGTCGCCGGGTTTGATGGACTTGTCCATGAGCAGCACGAAGCCGCTCACGAAATTACTGGCGACCGACTGCAGACCAAATCCGAGCCCAAGGCCGATGGCGCCGGTGAGCACGTTCAGGGTTGTGACATCGACTCCCGCGGCGTTGATACCGAGCAGCACACCGAGGCCGACCAGAAGAAAGTACGTGAACTTCGAGACGCCCACCCGGGTCGAGACCGCGAGCTGCTCGAGCCGCATGACGTGGCGCTCGATGGCGCGGGCGATCAGGCTCGTGACCACCACGAACGCCGTCACCACCACGAGCCCCTTGAGCAGCGCCCAGAGGCTGAACTGCGTTTTGCCCGGGACGAGGTTGATGTGGTTAAGCACGCTCTGCAGCTGATCGAGCCAGCCAAGCTCCACAATCGCCGCGACCGCCCACAGGGTGAGTGCGATGCGGTCCTGGCGACTACGCACCCAGGAGCCGGGCCCAAGGAAGAGTCCGAGCGCGTAGACGCCGAGCCTTATGAAGATATAAACGCCGAGAAGCTGGATGACGCCATCGAGCACGCTCGTGGGGATGGCGGTCGCCCCGAGCAGCGCGCGCGCCCCAAGCAGCATGGCGAGCGCGGCGAGGCTCGGCGCAAGCAGAACCAAGGCCTCAAGGGGACGCCCGAGCCGCGCGCGCACCCGCGAGCCGCGGAGCGCGCGGCCGACCGCGAGCGCCACGACCGCCGCGACGACGATGGCAATTGCCGTAGCGAGTACCGGCGCCGAGAAGAGCCGCGCTAGCAGCCCGTTGAGGGCGCTATCGGCGCTAGGCATTCAGATCCGGGATCAGCTGGCTCTCCAGGCGCGCGATCTGGTCCTTGAGCATGAGTTTGCGCTTCTTCAGGCGCTTCAGCTGCAACTCATCGACGTGCAGATCGAGCGACAGACGGGAGATCACCTCATCGAGATCACGGTGTTCAATGCGCAACTGACGCAATTTCTCCATGTTGCGGAAGAGCTCGCGGTCGACGTTGTCTTCGATTTCCGCCATTCGAGGTTAGCCCATGCGCGTGAGAACTGGGCTTTAGGCGGCCCGGAGCCGTTGGCGGCGGCCGCCAAAGGAGGAAGCTTAGCCGAGCGGCGTGCGGAGTGCCAAGGTTCGGAAAAATTGCGTGCGCAAGTGCGCCAGCCAGAGCCTCAGCCGCCGCGGCCGTGGTGCGCGCGCCCGCCCGGCCGCCGCTCCCGCCGCATCCCGCCGCGGGGCCGGGGGCGCGATCGCGGGTGGGGCTGCGCCGCCGCCCCGGCCGCGACGCCCTTGGCGAGGAGCTCGGGGCCGATCGGCGCGAAGGGGATCTTGTGCCCGACATAGGCCTCGATCTCAGGCAGCGACACGGCATATTCCTCGCAGGCGAAGCTGATCGCATCACCCTCGGCACCGGCACGCGCAGTACGGCCGATGCGGTGCACGTAATCGGCCGGGTCCTGCGGCAGATCGAAGTTGAAGACGTGGCTGACATCGGGGATGTGCAGGCCGCGGGAGGCCACGTCGGTGGCGATGAGCACGGCCAGCTCGCCGTTATGGAAGTCGCGCAGGAACTTCAGGCGCTTGTTCTGCGGCACATCGCCCGAGAGCGCCTGCGCGTGGAAGCCGTTTGCCCGCAGTGTGCTCTCGAGCCGCTCGGCGGCGCGTTTGGTATTGACGAACACCAAGGTGCGGTGCGCCTCGCTCTGGCGCAGGAGCCCGATGAGGAGCGGCACCTTCTCCTCCATCGAGGGGTAGTACATCAGCTGCCGTACCTGATCGACGGTCATCTTGTCGGGCTCGATGCGGACGAGCTCGGGGTTATTCATATGTTCGTAGGCGAGCTCGAGCACGCGGTAGGACAAGGTTGCGGAAAACAGCATCGACTGGCGCCGCTCGGGCGGTGGCAGGCGCCTGAGGATGTAGCGGATGTCGGCGATGAACCCGAGGTCGAACATGCGGTCGGCCTCATCGAGCACCAGCACCGCGGCGTGACGCAGATCGAACACGTGTTGTTTGAAATAGTCGATCAGCCGGCCGGGGGTGCCGATCAGCACGTCGCAGCCCGCGGCGAGCTGCTGGCGCTGCTTCTCGTAGTCGATGCCGCCAAACACGAGTCCGTGCCGCAGTCCGGTATGCGCGCCGAGCACCTGGGCATCGTTGTGGATCTGCACCGCGAGCTCGCGTGTTGGCGCGACGATCAGTGCGCGGATCGAGGTGCGCGGGCGGTTGGCGGCGGCGGGTCGGGTGAGGAGATTCTGATAGAGCGCGACAAGGAAGGCGGCCGTCTTACCGGTGCCGGTCTGCGCCTGTCCGGCGACGTCGCGCCCGGCGAGCGCGATCGGCAGCGTCTGCGCCTGAATCGGCGTGCAGTTGACAAATCCTGCCTGACGGATGCCCGCCAGCACCTCGCCTCTCAGTCCGAGGGATGCGAATGCGACGGTGTCGGAGTGTGAATCGCTCATCAGTCAGAACGCGGATCGCGCGGCAAAGAGCCGTTCGAGACTTGCAAAAACGCCGCAGAAGCGCTACAAAGTACCTCAAGTCGGCGGGCCAGCAGGTCCGCACCTGCCAGCCCAGTTTCCTTAACTCCCTTAGGTTTCATACTCAATCGCGAGTAATTAGTGTAACCGCTAAGCGGGTGTTTCTGGCATCGCTTTTCGCGCTCTGGTCGCCGTCCCGCTGCGGGTCTTCCCACAGTTTCCAAGAATGTCGTTAACCGCTCTCCTTTGACGGAGGTTGAAACCGCGTGAGTAGCCCCCATATCGTGCATACGACCGACGCTACATTTGCTCAGGACGTCCTCAAATCGGAAAAACCGGTGCTGCTGGACTTCTGGGCCGAGTGGTGCGGCCCGTGCAAGTCTATCGCGCCGATCCTCGATGAGATCGCGCACGAGTACGGTGACCGCGTCAAGGTCGCGAAGATCAACATCGACGAAAACCCGCAGACGCCGCCCAAATTCGGCATCCGCGGCATACCGACGCTGATTCTGTTCAAGAACGGCACGGTCGAGGCGCAGAAAGTCGGCGCCGTTTCCAAATCCCAACTATCAGCATTTCTGGACAGCAACCTGTGAGAGGCTACCTCGGTAATCAGGGCCGCAATCGGCCCAACAAGGGCCCGCGCCACGGCAACCGTGACGGCAACCGCGGCAACGGCGGCGGACCACACGAGATGATGCACGAGCCCGAGACGTTCGAGGTCGACGACTCCGAAATCATCAGTCCCGCCGAGCTCACGCAGTCGCGGAGCTCGATGAACTTGACAGAGCTCAAGTCGAAGCCGATCCACGAACTGGTGAAGATGGCCGAGTCCATGGGGCTCGAGAACCTGGCGCGCTCGCGCAAGCAGGACATCATCTTCTCGATCCTCAAGGCGCACGCCCGCAACGGCGAGAACATCTACGGCGATGGGGTGCTCGAGATCCTGCAGGATGGCTTTGGCTTCCTGCGCTCGGCCGATGGCTCCTACCTCGCAGGTCCCGACGACATCTACGTGAGTCCGAGCCAGATCCGCCGCTTCAACCTGCGCACCGGCGATACCGTCTCCGGACTCATCCGCCCGCCGAAGGACGGCGAGCGCTACTTCGCGCTGCTTAAGGTCGGGGAAATCAACTTCGACTCGCCCGAGAGTTCGCGCAACAAGGTTCTGTTCGAGAACCTGACGCCGTTCCATCCCACGAAGCGCCTCAAACTCGAACGCGGCCCCGGCTCGACCGAGGGCCTGACGGCACGCACCATCGATCTCGTCGCGCCGATCGGCAAGGGCCAGCGCGGTCTGATCGTCTCCCCGCCGAAAGCGGGCAAGACGATGCTGCTGCAGAACATCGCCACCTCGATCACCGCGAACCATCCCGAGGTCTATCTCATCGTGCTACTGATAGATGAGCGGCCCGAGGAAGTGACCGAAATGCAGCGCACCGTGAAGGGCGAGGTGGTTTCGAGCACCTTCGATGAGCCCGCCGCGCGGCACGTGCAGGTCGCCGAGATGGTCATCGAGAAGGCGAAGCGCCTCGTCGAGCACAAGAAGGATGTCGTGATCCTGCTTGATTCGATCACCCGCCTCGCGCGCGCTTACAACACCGTGGTGCCCTCCTCGGGCAAGGTGCTCACCGGCGGCGTGGACGCGAATGCGCTGCAGCGCCCGAAGCGCTTCTTTGGCGCGGCGCGCAACATCGAAGAGGGCGGCAGTCTCACGATCCTTGCGACCGCGCTCATCGATACCGGCTCAAAGATGGATGACGTCATCTACGAGGAATTCAAGGGCACCGGCAACAGCGAAATCCACCTCGATCGGCGCATCTCGGAGAAGCGCGTGTTTCCGGCGGTCAACATCAACCGTTCGGGAACCCGCAAAGAAGAGCTCATCACCGATCAGGGCGAGCTCGCGAAGATGTGGATCCTGCGCAAGCTCCTGCATCCGATGGATGAACTCGCCGCGATCGAATTCCTGCTCGACAAGATGAAGGACACCAAGTCGAACGGCGATTTCTTCGAGGCCATGAAGCGCTAACAGGCGGCGCGCAGGGCTCAGCCCGCGAGTCGGACCGCAGCCCTCGGGTGGCGAGCCGCTCAAGGCGTCTCATAGCCGAATTTCCGCACCCAGGGCGCCAGCACCGGCAGGTGGGGCGCAAGGAATTCACTCCACAAGACCCATCACCGCGTCGTAGTAAGCCGCGGCGCTCTCGAGCTGCAGTAACTGGTACTTGGGAGGTTGTTGTGGGCGATGGCGAAGCGCGGATCGACCTTGAGCGCCGCATCGAGCGTGCGGCGCGCCTGCTGCAACTCTCCCGACGACCGGTAGGCCGCGGCGAGATTGACGAGGACGTGGACGTGGGCTGGCATGAGCGCACGCGCGTGCTCGTATAGTTCGATCGCGCGCCGTAGGTCACCCGCCTCAGCTCGCACGCTCGCGAGCACCATCAGCCTCCGCGGGGTACGTGTGGCAGGTGGTTTCCCAACAGTACGCACTGTGCGCGGCGTCACGTCGGTACTCGGCGACGCTGGCAGCTGAGCGCGGCGTCTAAGTAAGATGCCCGCCACCCCGCGCCTCTCGCGGGAAGGAGTTCCGCAGCGCATGCGCATCTCGCTGCCTCTCGCCGTGTTCTTGCTCGTGTTAGCCGCGCCGGCGCGCGCCGAGCGCGATCCACAGTCCGGAGCGCCGCTGCCGCCCGGAAAACCGCCGCCCGCCAATCCGATCACCGATCATTTCTTCGCTCAGGCCGCGTTTTTCGACCCGCGCTTCAACACCAACCTGCGTGTCGATCCCTCGCCCCCCATCCCCGGGGTGATGGGAACGCCCGTGAACGCCGAAGACGATCTCGGGCTCCCTGACCGGCAACCGCAGGTCACGGTGGAACTTATGTTCCGAATGCGCAACCGCAACAAGGTGCGGCTTGGCTACTTCGAGTCGAATCGCTCGGGATCCAAGGTGCTCGAGAACGATGTGCGCTTCGGCAACGAGATTTTTGCCCACGGAGAGCTCGTCGATTCCTCGATCAATTTCCGTATGTTCGATCTCACCTACACCTATTCCTTCTATCGCAGCGATCGCTTCGAGATCGGCACGGGGCTCGCCGCGTATTTCGTGCAACTCGATGCCATGGGTCTCGTACCCGCGACCTTCCAGCAGCAGAGTGTCAGCGCTGCGGAGCCGATTCCCGCGCTGCCGCTCGATTTCACCTGGGTCATCTCGAGCCGCTTCGCGGTCACCGCGCGCGGGGCTTACATGACCGCGACCCTGAATGGTTTCCACGGCTGGATTGTCGACTCGGAAGAGACCATCCAGTACCGCTGGCTGCGCAACTTTGCGATTGGCCTCGGCTACACCTCGACACGCATGTCGCTCACCAAGAGCACCGGCAGCTCGCCCGGCGTTTTCGGCCTGAGCATCGGCGGGCTCGAGGCTTTCGTGCGCTTCAGTTTCTGAGGGGCGGCGCGCGGCTCAAGCGAAGAGCGGCCGCATGCGCTCATCGCGGCCAATTCCCTGGTAGAGGTCGAAGCCGCGCTCGAGCCAGCCGCGCAGCACGCTGTCACCGTGTTCAAGGGGCGGGAGCGTGCTCACGCTCGCCACCCAGTGGAAGCCGCCAAGTGCGATGAAGTCCGCATAGTTGGGGGTATCGCCACCGAGAAACGCGTAGCGCGAGAGCTGCGCGCGCAGCGGCGCGAGCGCCTCGCGCACTGCGGGCAGCTGCGCTTCGCGATCGGCGGTGAAATCCTCGAGCGACCTGCCCTTGATGCGCGCCTCGCGACTCTCGCGAAAATAGGCGCGGTCCTCCGGGCGCACCGCCCGGTAGATGTCGAGCACGTACAGGCGAAACCACCTGCGAAGAACGTCGCCGGAAAACCAGCCGTCGAAGAGCCTCACCATGGCGAGCTCTTTGGGGTTGGAAAAAAGTAGCGGCGTGCCCGGGAAGGTACGGTCGAGGTAGAGCGCGATGTCCCAGCTCTCGTTGAGGGCGGTCGGGCCCTGCTCGAGGATCGGCACGGTCTTGAAGCGTCCCGCGAAAAGCGCGGGAATCTCGGTGAACCCGACCGGCACGCTCTCGAAGGGGAGGCCTTTGTAGGCGAGCGCATAGCGGATGCGCCACGCGAAGGGACTCGCGACGCGGCCGTTCGCGAAGGCGAGCTCATAGAGCCGAAGCGGGAGAGCTGCCGGTGTGGCCATGGGTGCTCCGCGTGGTCTGAGGATACCTATATAAGAGGATATACCCGCGCGGTTGCGCCTCAGAGCGTGGTGCTCACCACGTAGGCGCGGGCGAATGTCTCGGGCATGCGCGCCGCGCGGTGCGTATCGAGGTTGATGCACACGTAGTCGATGCGCGCGCGGGCAAGCGTGGCGGCGTCCGCCGCGCGCCATACCTGGAAACGTCGCTCGGCGCGCAGGCGGCCATCGCCGCTCACGATCCAGGTCGCGACCTGCACCCGGTCCCCGTGCACGGCGGCGCGCAAGTAGTCGATCTCGATGCGCTGTGCCGCCATGCCCCGCCGCAGGCTCAGGCACTCCTCGGGCGGCACGCCAAGGGCGCTTGAGTGCGACCAGGCAACGCGGTCGAACCAGCTGAGGTAGACCGCGTTATTGACGTGGCCGTAGGCGTCGATCTCATCGGGCTGCACGTGCAGCTCGAGGACGTGCGGCGTAGGAAAGTCCCATTGCATCGCGGTTCGCTAGGGCTCCGACGTCTCGCGCCCAAGCGCACGGTGGCCGATGTCGCGCCGGTAGTGAACGCCTGGCCAGTGCACCGCGTCCGCGAGCGCATAGGCCTCGAGACGCGCGCGAGCGATGCTCGCGCCGAGACCCACCGCGCAGAGCACCCGGCCGCCGTTGGTGAGCACCCGCCCGGCCTCAAGCCGCGTGCCGGCGTGGAAGATCTTGCCGGGCAGCCGCGCGGCGCGCTCGAGCCCCGCGATCGGATCGCCCTTGCGGACGCTCTCCGGATAGCCGGCCGCGGCCATGACGACGGCGAGCGCCGCGCGCGGGTCCCACTCCGCGCGCACACCATCGAGCTGGCGCGCGAGTGCGGCCTCGCAAAGCAGCGTCAGGTCCGAGCCGAGCCGCATGAGGAGCGGTTCGGCTTCCGGATCACCGAGCCGGCAGTTGAACTCGAGCACCCGCGGCGTGCCGTCCGCGGCGATCATGAGCCCGGCATACAGAAAGCCGATGTAGGGCATACCCTCGGCCGCAAGGCCGCGCACCGCAGGCTCGATGACCTCGCGCAGGATGCGTGCCTCGAGCGTGTGCGTCACAAGCGGCGCTGGGGAGTAGGCCCCCATGCCGCCGGTGTTGGGACCCTGATCGCCATCGTCGCGGCGCTTGTGATCCTGGGAGGTGGCGAGCGGCAGGATGTGTGTCCCATCGGTGATCACGATGAAACTCGTCTCCTCCCCGGGGAGGAACTCCTCGATGACCACCTCGCGTCCAGCGCTGCCAAACCTGCCCGCGAACATCGACTGTGCCGCGCTCAGGGCCTCGTCGGTCGAGGCGGTGATCACAACACCCTTGCCCGCGGCGAGGCCGCTCGCCTTGACGACGAGAGGCGCGTGCTGTGCGCGCACCCACCGGGGATCGAAGCTCTCCGCGGTGAACGTCGCGGAGCGGGCCGTCGGTATCTTGTGGCGGTGCAGGAACTCCTTGGCGAAGGCCTTGGAACCTTCGAGCCGCGCCGCCGCGCGGCTCGGTCCGAAGCAGGCGAGGCCGCGCGCCGCGAAGGCATCGACGATACCCTCGACGAGTGGTGCTTCCGGGCCGACGATGGTCAGGTCGATGTGTTCGGTGGCGGCGAGTTTGGCGAGCGCATCGATGTCTTCGGCGGTGACCTCCGCATTGCGCACCTTCGGCTCCGTCGCGGTGCCGGCGTTACCCGGCGCTACGAGCACCGACTTCACGCGCGGCGAGGCTGCGCATTTCCAGGCGAGTGCGTGCTCGCGGCCGCCGCCGCCGACGATCAGTACCTTCATCAGTGCCGGAAGTGACGCACGCCCGTGAACACCATGGCCATGTCGTGCTCATCCGCGGCGGCGATGAGCTCCGCGTCGCGCTTGCTGCCCCCGGGCTGAATCACGGCGCGGATGCCGAAGCCTGCGGCGACGTCGAGACTGTCACGGAACGGGAAATAGGCGTCCGATGCCATGACCGCCCCCGCGGTGGCGAGTTTTTCATCCGCGGCCTTGAGGGCCGCGAGACGCACGGCGTACACGCGGCTCATCTGGCCTGCGCCAACACCGATGGTGGCGCCCCCGCGGGCGAACACGATGGCATTCGATTTGACGAACTTGCACACGTGCCAGGCAAATTTGAGGTCGGCAAGCTCAGTGGCACTGGGCTTGCGACGGGTGGGCACGGGCAGGGGCTCGGGGGGGAGCGCTCCACGATCAGGCGTTTGCGCGAGCAGCCCGCCGCTCACGCTGCGCAGCTCGAGTCCGTCGCTCACGGCGGCGAGATTTCCGAGCGCGAGCACGCGGATGTTGCTCTTGCCCGAGAGCGCCCGCGCCGCCTCCGCGTCCACGGTGGGCGCTGCGAGTACCTCGACGAACTGCCGCTCGATGATCGCGCTCGCAGTGGCCCCATCGAGCTCGCGATTGAAGGCGATGATGCCGCCGAAGGCCGAGACCGGATCGGTGCGGTAGGCGAGCTCGTACGCTTCGAGCGGCGTGGCAGCGATGGCGGCGCCGCAAGGGTTCGCGTGTTTGACGATGACGCAGGCGGCATCGGCGAACTGGCGCACGCATTCGATGGCGGTATCGGCGTCCGCGACGTTGTTGAAGGAGAGATCCTTTCCCTGCAGGAGTTCGGCCGTCGCGACGCCTGCACCGCGCGCTCCCCTGTCGCGATAGGCGGCGGCGAGCTGGTGCGGATTCTCGCCGTAGCGCAGGTCCCGCACCTTGTCGAAGAGCAGGGCGAGCGTGGCGGGGAAGCTCTCGGGCGCGAGGCCTGCGGGCTGGCGCGCCGAGAGGTACGCCGCCACCATGGTGTCGTAGCGGGCGGTATGGGCGAAGGCTTTGGCGGCGAGGCGCTCGCGCGTCGCGGCATCGCTCCCGCCCCGGTGGGTCTCGAGTTCCGCGAGCACGAGCCCGTAGTCCGCGGGATCGACGACCACCAGCACCGCTTCGTGGTTCTTGGCAGCTGCCCGCAGCATGGCCGGGCCGCCGATGTCGATGTTCTCGATGGCATCCGCGTGGGTGCTGCCCTGGCGCGCCACGGTCGCCGCGAAGGGGTAGAGGTTGACCACCAGAAGATCGATGGGGGCGATGCCATGCTCAGCGAGCACGGCATCGTCGATGCCTGCCCGAGCGAGGAGCGCGCCGTGGATCTTCGGATGCAGCGTCTTGACCCGTCCGTCCATGATCTCGGGGAAGCCCGTGTAGTCGGCGACCTCGCGATGCGCGATGCCGTGCTGCGCGAGGAGCCGCGCTGTGCCACCCGTGGAGAGGATCTCGATGTGCCGCGCGGCGAGCGCGCGCGCAAGGTCGACGAGGCCGTTCTTGTCGGAAACGGAGAGCAGCGCGCGACGAACCGGCCTCGGCATGCGCAACCTCCTAGATGCGCCGGTGTCGGGCCGGCGGGTCCGCCGCCTCAGGAGCCCGCAAGTCCGAACTGTTTCAGTTTCTTGCGCAATGTTCCGCGGTTGATGCCGAGAATGCCAGCGGCGCGGCTCTGATTGCCCTGCGCGTAATCGAGCACCACGCGAAAGAGCGGCTCCTCGACCTCGCGCAACACCAGATCGTAAAGGTGGGCGGGCCGGTGACCGTTGAGGCTCGTGAAGTAATCGCTCAAGGCGCGCTCTGCGTGATTGCGCAAGGGCAGCTCCCGCCCGTTTACTCTGATCGCGCTGGCATCGCGAAGTCTGGTTTTCTTCTTGGCCGTCATGGTGAGACCCCCGGGAAAAGTCACTCGTCAGGCCGCCGCGGCGGCCTCGCCCACCCATTCTCCAAAGCGCTTAACTGCATGCGCGAACTGTGCGGCGGTGTTCGCAGCCCCCAGCAGATCCTGGCGGATCCGTGCCGGATCATCTAGCAGTTGCTCGCAATACCAGCCGAGATGTTTGCGCGCGATCCGCACTCCGAGCTCCTCGCCGTAAAAGAAGTACAGGGAGTGCAGATGCGCGAGGATCATATCACGCACTTCGGCGCGCAGAAGTCGCGGCGGCGCATTTCCGCTGC
>Ga0187777_10001610_pt1 | contig 14684 bp, 11 predicted proteins | sample 1015_Q2_SP5_10_M_FD_132416 | JGI IMG/M metagenome (GOLD analysis project Ga0187777, IMG submission 132416) | Tropical peat soil microbial communities from peatlands in Department of Meta, Colombia - 1015_Q2_SP5_10_MG | ecosystem: Environmental > Terrestrial > Soil > Wetlands > Peat | place...
ATTGCAATGACCTAGTGCGGCGCGGCGGCGGCATCGCCAAGGGCGAGGCCGTCGTCTAAATTAGCGCGGGGGCCGGCGACGGCGCTTGCGCAAGGCAACGAGCCGACGGCGAGGCAGATTATGTCCATGTCACTGATGACGACGCGCCGTTTCGCGCCTCTGTTCTGGTGCCAGTTTTTCGCCGCGTTCGGCGATAACTTTCTCAAGACCGCGCTTGTCTTCGTCATTTTGTACGAAGTCGCCGGCGCCAATTCGGCGGCTCTGATCTCGCTCGCCGGCGCCACGCTGATCGCCCCGTTTTTCCTACTGTCGGGCCTCGGCGGCGAACTCGCCGACCGTTATGACAAAGCCTTCGTCGCGCAGCGCATCAAGCTTGTCGAGATCGGCGCCGCCGTTGTCGCGGTTGCCGGCTTCGCATTTCACTCGCTCATCTTGCTTTTCGCCGCGGTGCTTATGTTCGGAACGCTGGCGTCGCTATTCGGTCCGATCAAATACGGCATCCTGCCCGATCTCCTCGCCAGGCGAGAGCTGCCGTCCGGCAATGCGCTGATCGAGGGCGGCACCTTTCTTGCCATCCTGCTCGGCACGATCGTCGCCGGCATGGCGGCAAACGGCACCAGCAGTCCGATCCATTTCGCCTGGCTGATGATACTGACCGCGCTTGCGAGCTGGCTGTCGAGCCTGTTGATACCGAAAAGCGGCGCGGGCGCGCCGGATTTGGCGATCAACCGCAATGTGCTCGTCTCCACCGCTTCGCTCATCAGGCAAATTCGCGCCGATCCGCGCCTGTGGTGGGGCGCCATCGTCGCAAGCTGGTTCTGGCTCGTCGGCGCACTGGTGCTGGCGCTGTTGCCGCCGCTTGTTTCGTTCACCATCGGCGGCAGCGAGCAAGTCGTCACGCTGTTTCTCACGATCTTCTCCGTTGCCGTTGCCGTCGGCTCCGGTCTTGCCGCATGGCTTGCGGCCGGCCGGATCGTGCTTTTGCCGACGCTCGTCGCCGCCGTTCTGCTCGGCCTATTCTCGCTCGATCTCGCCTGGACCGCCTCCGCCATCGTGCCCGCGGCAGAGCCGTTGTCGATCGGCGCGTTCTTGGCCACGCGCTACGGCATCCACATTGCGATCGACCTCGCCGGGCTCGCAGTTGCGGGCGGCCTGTTCATCGTGCCGGTTTTTACCGCCGTGCAGGTCTGGGCCGGCGCCGATCGCCGCGCCCGCGTGGTGGCGGCGGTCAACGTGCTCAACGCCGCCTTCATGGTCGGCGGCGCGGTCCTCCTCGCCGTGCTGCAAAAGCTCGGCTACGGCATGCCCTTTTTGTTCGCGCTGATCGGCCTCGCCAATCTCGCCGTTGCCGTCCTGATCGGCCTGACCATGCCGGCGAGCTGGGTCCAGGATTTTCTTTCCATCGTGTTCCGCGCCTTCTTCCGCCTGGAGGTCAAAGGCATCGAGAACGTCGAGAAGGCCGGCCGTAACGCGATCATCGCGCTCAATCACGTGAGCTTTCTCGACCCGCCGCTGGCGATGTCGATCTTGCCGAAACGGCCGGTCTTTGCGATCGACGTCGGCATGTCGAAAAGGTGGTGGATCCAGCCCTTCCTCCGATTCGCGCGCACCATGGCGCTCGATCCGCTCAAGCCGTTCTCCTTGCGTAGCGTCATCAACGCGGTCCGCGACGGCAATATGCTGGTCATTTTCCCGGAAGGCCGCATTACCGTTACCGGCAGCTTGATGAAGGTCTATGACGGCGCGGCTTTGATCGCCGACAAATCCGACGCGATGGTGGTGCCTGTGCGGATCGAGGGGCCGGAGGCGACGATCTTCAGCCGGCTGACCAACACGCAAGTGCGCCGCCGGTGGTTCCCGAAGATCACCGTCACCATCCTCGAGCCGTTGCAGCTCAAGATCGATCCAGCGCTCAAAGGCCGCAAGCGCCGGCAGGCCGCAGGCGCGGCGCTTTACACGATCATGTCGGATCTGATGTTCCGCACGACGCGGACGGACTCCACGGTCGTCGAAGCGCTTATCGATGCCGCAAAAATCCACGGACCCGGTTGGCTCGCCGTAGAAGATCCGGTCAGGGGCCGGCTGACCTACCGCCGCCTGCTGCAGGCGATCGCGATCCTGGGCCGCAAACTGATGCCGCTTGCGCTCGAAGGTCACGCGCTCGGCGTCATGCTGCCGACCTCGAACGCCGCGGTCGTTACCTTGTTCGCCGTGATGTCGGCGGGGCGCGTTCCGGCCATGATCAATTTCACGGCGGGTGCGGCCAATGTGCTTGCCGCCTGCCGCGCCGCGCAGCTCGACACCATCCTGACCTCGCGTGAGTTTGTCGAGAAGGGCCGGCTGGAGAACCTCATTGCGCAACTGCAGCCGCAAGTGCGCATCATCTATCTGGAGGATATCCGCAGAACCATCGGCGTCGCGGACAAGCTGCGCGGGTTATTCGGCTGGAAGAAGCCGCTCGTCGCGCGCAGCCCCGACGATCGGGCGGTGGTTCTGTTCACCTCGGGATCGGAGGGTTCGCCGAAGGGCGTCGTCCTGTCCCATCGCAATATGCTGGCGAACGTCGCGCAAGCCGCCGCGCGCATCGATTTCGGACGCGAGGACAGGTTGTTCAACGTACTGCCGGTCTTCCACTCCTTCGGCCTTACCGCGGGGACGGTGCTGCCGCTCGTCTCCGGCGTGCCGACCTATCTCTACCCGTCGCCGCTGCATTACCGCACCGTGCCGGAACTCGTTTACGGCATTTGCGCCACGGCTTTGTTCGGCACCGATACTTTCCTCAACGGCTATGCGCGCGTCGCCAATCCTTACGACTTCCGTTCGCTGCGTTACGTCCTCGCCGGCGCCGAACCGGTGAAGGAGGCAACCCGCCAGATTTATCTGGAAAAATTCGGCTTGCGCATTCTCGAAGGTTACGGCGTCACCGAATGCTCGCCGGTGCTGGCGATCAACACGCCGATGTTCAACAAATTCGGCACCGTCGGGCGGCTCCTGCCGGCCATGGAGGCGAAGCTGGAAAAGGTCGAAGGCGTCGAGGAAGGCGGCCGGCTTTATGTCAAGGGCCCGAACGTAATGCTCGGCTATCTGCGGGCCGAAAAGCCGGGCGTCTTGGAAGTGCCGCCAGAGGGCTGGCACGACACCGGCGACATCGTCAGCATCGACGACCAAGGCTTCATCGCCATCAAAGGCCGCGCCAAGCGCTTCGCCAAGGTCGGCGGCGAGATGGTCTCGCTCGCGGCGGTCGAAATGCTGGCGGCGGAGCTGTGGCCGAACCACGTTACGGCGGTGTCCGCGATCCCCGATCCGCGTAAGGGCGAGCGGCTGATCATGGTCACCGACAAGCACGGCGCGACGCGCGGCGAGTTCATGGCCTACGCGCGCGGCAAACACGCCTCCGAGCTGATGCTGCCTGGCGAAGTGATCGTGCTCGACAAAATGCCGATGCTCGGCTCGGGCAAGGTCGATCAATTGGCGATCGACAAATTCGTCCGCGAACAGGCGGCAGAAAAGGCGGCGGCGGCGGAGTAGGTTTCCCTCGAAATGAATTGTGCGCGGCGCCGCCTCAAGTCCTAGGGTTTTGGCGTCACGCGGGTGGCGTGGCTTGCCTTGGTGACGCGAATGACGCTCACGGAATCGCGTTCCTGCGGCGTCGTGATCACCAGGCTTTCTGACCAGGCCGTGACTCTGCGCAATTCGCCGACGGTTTTTGCCGACACGCCGATGTCGCGATCCGCCTCGACATGCATCGCATCCGGCAGGCCGCCGAGCGCAATTTGCAGCGCTGCGACGCTTTTTGCCTTGTATCGCATGGGGCTCCCTCCACGTTGCCGGGTGTCCGACTGCCGGCCGCCGCGAACCCTCTTGCCCCAGGCTCCCTTTGGCGACATGCCAAGACTGGTCGGGCAATCCCTAGCGATAGGACGAGAAGGATAGGCCCATCGGATGACATCGCCAAGGCGTGCGCCGCTGCTTTACAACGACAGCGATTTTCGGCCGATGCCGCGCTATTTGCGTCTTATTGAAGTGCCGGCCGCTTGAGCCGCACTATTTTCCCGTCATCGCCAGAACGCGATCGACCATGGCGCCGGCCTCGCCGAGATAGTTTGCCGGGTCGCATAATTTCTCCAGCGCGGCGCGGTCGAGGTGTTTGGTAATCTCGGCGTTCTCGGCAAGCAGTTCGACGAGCGGCCGGCCGGTGGCGACCACTTTACGGCAGATGTCGTAGACGAGATCGTGGGCGTATTGCCGGCCGAGATAAGGCCCAAGCCCCATCATCACCGCCTCCGATACAATGAGGCCCTTGGTGAGATCGAGGTTGGCGCGCATCTTCTTCTCGTCGACCTGCAACCCGGCGAGCACGAACTCGGTCTGCGCCAACGCGCCGGCGGTGAGGCAGAAGATTTCCGGCAGCACGATCCACTCGATCTCCCAAGGTCCGGTCGCCCGCTCGTGATCCTCCACCATCGCGTCGAGGAGCGCCGCGGCCTGCTGGCGCACCACGGACGTAAGCGCGGTGATGTAGACCGAGGAAATCGGGTTGCGCTTCTGCGGCATGGTCGACGACGAACCGCGGCCTTCGTGGAACGGCTCGTAAAGCTCCTCGACCTCGGTCTGCATCATGAGCTTAACGTCGAAAGCGATCTTGCCGCAGGTGCCGGTGACGAGCCCGAGAAAACAGCCGGTTTCGGCAATGGTGTCGCGCACGGTGTGCCAGGCGATCGCCGGGGTTCCGAGCTTGAGCTCCTTCATCAGCTCGGCTTGCGTCGCAAGCCCGCGTCCGCCGAGCGAGGACAGCGTGCCCGCTGCGCCGCCGAATTCGCCGACCAGCACGCGCGCGCGCAGTTCGCCCAAGCGTTGCTTGTGCCGTTCGAATGCGGCGAGCAGGGTCGCCATCTTGTAACCGAAGGTGATCGGCACCGCCTGCTGCAGATTGCTGCGGCCCGCCATTGGCGTGTCGCGATATTCGCGCGCGAGCGCGGCGAGCGCGGCGGCAATGGCATCGAGATGGCGTTCGATCAAGATGAGCGCTTCGCGAATTTGCATCACGGTTGCGCTGTCGGTGATGTCCTGGGTCGTGGCGCCCCAATGACACCACTCGCCCAGCCCGTCGCGGCACAGGCCGACGAGCTGCTGCACCACCGGCAGCACCGGATAGCCGATCCGCTCGGTCTGGGTCTTGAGCTTGGCGAAATCGATTTCGGCCACCTTGCAGTGCCGGCAGATTTCTTCGGCCGCCTCGTCGGGGATGATGCCGAGCCGCGCTTGCGCCCGCGCCAAGGCCGCCTCGAAATCCAGATATTTTTGCACGCGGTTTTCGTCCGAAAAGACCTGCCGCATGGCCGCGGTCGAGAAAATGTCGCGGAATACCGCGGAATCGATCAGTGACGAAGGCATTGACGTCATTCTCCCGTGATCCTGTCGTTGCCGGCTCTTGGCAAGAAAGCGGCGGTCCAAGGGGATGGACGTAACGCAGCCGCGCTCGATAAAACGGTCTAACAAAATGGATTTGCCAAGCCCATCCCCCTCGTTTCTGCCGGTACGAGGATCGCCTTGAATAAAGAATGCGATTTGACCGCGCTCACGCTGCAGCCGCATCTGCAAGCGATCCTCGAGGCGGATTATCCGCGTTTCAGCGACGCCGAAATGGCGGCGCGCCGCGCTGCGATCGAAGAGCTCCTCGACGATTGCGGCCTCGATCACCTGGTCTTTTGCGGCGCGAATCGTTTCGGCTCCGCGGTGCAGTGGTTGACCGGATGGCCGGTGACCGCCGAGGCGGTCGGCGTTTTCACGCCCGGGCTACCGGACGCTTTGTTCATTCAGCACGTCAATCACGTGCCGTTGGCGCGGCGGCTCGCTCCGCAAGCGGACGTCGGCTGGGGCGGCGGCTCCTCGATCGGCGCCGCCATCGCCGCGCTAAAGCGCCGCGCCGCGCAATCCGGCCGCCTCGGGGCGATCGGGCCGATGACCTTCGAGCAGCACGAGAGTTTGACGGCGCGATTTGGCGCGGTCGCCAACCTCAATCGCTGCTATGTGCGGCTGCGTCAGATCAAGTCGGAGGAGGAAATCTCATGGATGCGTATCGGCGCCGCCTTGACCGACCGCGGCATGGCTGCGCTGCGTGACGGGTTGCGTCCGGGTCTTACCGAGCGCGAACTCGCCGACCTGGTCGAGCGCGCTTACGTTGCCCACGGCGGCGTCAACGTCATTCATTATTTCGGCGTGACCGCCATGGCCGATCCGCGCGTCGGCGTGCCTGCGCAATTTCCCGCAAACCGCAAAATCGAACATGGCGACGCAGTTGTCGCCGAGATCAGCGCGGCGTTCTGGGAGCATCCCGGCCAGGTTCTGCGCAGTTTTGCGGTCGGCGCCGAGCCGACCGAACTTTACCGCGATCTGCACGCGGCCGCCGACGCTGCCTTCGACGCCATCGCCGCCGTGCTCAAACCCGGCGCACTGCCGCAACAAGTCGTTGACGCGGCGGGCGTGATCGAAGAGGCGGGCTTCACCGTCATCGACGATGTCTTGCACGGCTACGGCGGCGGCTATCTGCCGCCGGTGCTTGGTACGCGCAGCCGCCCGAGCGCGCATATTCCCGACGAGCCGTTTCGCGCCGGCATGACGGTCGTTATCCAGCCCAACGTCGTTACCCTTGACGGCAAGGCCGGCGTGCAAACCGGAGAGCTGATCCTGATTAGCGAAAACGGCATCGAGTCCCTTCACGCCATTCCTCGCGGCTTCCAGCGCGTCTGATCGCGACGGTTTCGTTCGCCGTCGTCGTTAATGGACCGCTACCGTATTTCTTACAAAAGAGTGCACGACGAGAGCGTATCGCCTGCTGGATCGCAAAGCGCAGGAAAGCTTTGTCATTCGCGCATTTTGCGAAACTAACAATTGCCGCGCGGGCGGCGCCGGCAAAAATTCGTAAACTCTATCTCTTCACTTCGAGCTAAGCAGAATACGCGTCGTAAACAATACCGCTTCAAGCAATCTTCAGCATAGCGGCAGAACGCTGCGCCGTTTCACCAAATTCACACTACCCCGGTCCCAATAATCGCCGCGACAAAACAAGGATTTCACGGCGTCGACAGGGGACGGACTTGCGCAACAGCACCATGGTGATGATCGGCTTTGCGGTCGTGTTCGGACTGCTCGCCGTCTTCCTGGCCCAGACCTGGCTGAACAGTCAGGCCGATGCGCGGCTGAAAAGCCTCGAGGCGCAGCGCAACGCGTCGCCGGAGCGCACGATGGTGGTCGCGAATCGGCCGCTGCGGTTCGGCGATGAGCTGAGCGCAGCGGCGCTGCGCGAAGTGCCCTGGCCGCAAAACGCTCTGCCGGCGGGCGCATTCGGTAAGATCGCCGAGCTCACCTCGGGAAAACGCATCGTGCTGATGCCGATCGACGTCAACGAAGCGATCCTTGCCCCGAAGATTACCGGTCCCGGCCAGCGCGCCACGCTTTCGGCGATGCTCGATCAAGGGATGAAGGCCGTCACCATTCGCGTCAACGACGTCGAAGGCGTCGCCGGCTTCGTCCTGCCGGGCGATCACGTCGACGTCCTGCTGACGCGGCAGAACGACAAGAACAACGCCGCAACCGACGTTGTAATCGAGAACGCGCGGGTTCTCGCGATCGACCAGCTCGCCGACGAGCGGGCCGACAAACCATCGGTCGTCAAGGCGGTCACGCTCGAGGTCGACGTTATCGACGGACAAAAAATCGCGCTTGCTTCGACGCTCGGCACCATGTCGCTGCTGTTGCGTAAAGCGGGCGAACTCGCCGACGGCGATACGCGGCGGGTGACGATCACCGATCTCGGTAAGCCGGCTGCGCCGTCGGCGGAGCGTCGGTTTATCACGATCGGCGTTACGCGTCCGGGCAAGAACGAACTAAGCAAGAGCGAACGAACTGAATATTCCGTACCCACCGAACGCGATGCCCATTCCGCTGCACTGTCGGCGCCGGCGCCGGCGCGGGACTGATGCGGATGGCGAGGCAAGGGTCGGGGCAGACGAAAACCACGCGACATGAAAAATCGACTTTTGGGGGAAATACCGAGACCAACGGCGGGGAGGCCGACGTGAATAACCAAGAGAAAGCTTTGAACGAGCGGACCAATATTGGCGTCGCAGGCAAAACGCCTCGGCGTTCGGGCAGGGGCATCATGCGACACGGCTGGATCAGGGCGGCGCTTACCGCGGCGGCTATCGTGGTGGCGGCGCCCGCGGTGCATGCACAGCAGCACATCGCGCTGGCGAGCGCCGTCCACACCTCGACCGTGTCGGTGACGCTGGGAAAGACCGAAGACGTCCGCACCGACCACAACCTCGCCGATATTACGGTCGGCGACCCCGAGGTCGCCGACGTCAACCCGCTCACCGACCATTCGCTGTCGATCCTCGGCAAGAAGATCGGCACCACCCGCGTAACGGTCTATGGCGACGATAAGAAGCCGGTCGGGATCTTCGACGTTGAAGTGTCTTACGATATTTCAAGGCTGAGGGTGGAGCTCGCGCGTTTCACCGGCAGCAGCATCAAAGTCTCGTCGATCAACGGGCGCATCATGCTGAGCGGAACCGCCAGCGATGCCGTGACGCTCGACAAGGCGGTCGAGATTGCGCGGCAGTTCGGTCCGGATCCGATCAATACCGTCCAGGTCATGCAGCCGCAGCAGATCATGCTGGAGGTGCGGTTCATCGAGGCTGATCGTCAAGCGAGCCGCGAACTCGGCGTTCAGTGGAACGCGTTCGGCAATTCGGTTCTCGCCAATGTCGGCAACCAGGTGCCTGCGAACCAGCTGCCGATTACAAATCCAGGTCTTTTCCAACAGCCCGCGCTCGCCAATGCCGGCCTGGGCGGCCCCAACGTGCAGCCCGGTAATTTGCCGATTTCGCCGCTGGTTTCCGCCGGCGTCCTGTCGGGCGCTGCGCCGTTCGGATTTCTCGTCGGCGCGCTGTCGAACCGGCTTCAGATTGCGGTCAACGCGCTCGAGCAGCAAGGTGCGGCGCGCAGCCTGGCGGAGCCCAACCTCGTAGCGCTGTCGGGCGATACGGCGAGCTTTCTCGCCGGCGGCGAATTTCCGATCCCGGTGCCCGGCTCATTGGGCACCGTCACCATCGACTACAAGAAATACGGCGTCGGTCTTGCCTTTACGCCGACCGTGCTCGCCGGCGGCCTGATCAATTTGAAGATCGAGCCTGAGGTGAGCACTCTCGATACCAGCCATCCGGTGCAGATCGCCGGCACTTCGGTGCCGCCGTTGATCGTGCGGCGCGCTTCGACGACGCTCGAGCTGCGAGACGGCCAAAGTTTCATGCTCGGCGGCCTGTTGCAGAATAACGGCACCAACGATCTCGATCAGTTGCCGTGGCTCGGCGACCTGCCGGTGCTGGGAGCGTTGTTCCGCAGCACGCAATACCAGAAGGATGAGACCGATCTCGTCATCTTGGTCACGCCGCACCTCGTTCGCCCGATGGCGCCGACCGACGCGGTCCACACACCGCTCGACGGCACCTTGCCGCCGAATGATGTCGATCTTTTCCTAATGGGCAAAACCGAAGTCAGTCCGGCCTTGGCGCGGCTCGCGCTCGGCGCGGTGAACCGTCCCTATGTCGGCCACATTCTGGATATGCCGCAAAATGGAGGCGCCTATGTATCGGCCAAAGATTGACGCCTCGCGACCGAAGGCCATCGCGTTCGCGGCGCTCGTATTCGGCGTTTGGCTCGGCGGCTGCTCCGATCTCTACTGGGATCGCCGAGAGACGATCGCCCCGAGTGCCGGCGACGCCATCGCTGCCAACACGGCCGTCCAGTCGGTCAACCCCTGGCCGCCGGTAAGCGGCGACAGGAACATCGCATTCAACGGGCAGAAGATGCAAACCGCGGTTCAGCGCTATCGGACGAACCAAGTCATTCCGCCGATCAACGCCACGACTTCCGAGTTCGTGCCGCCGTCTGCGTCGGCCGCGTCGAACAATTCAGGCGCAACGAGCGCGTCGACGACGTCTCCGGCCTATGGCAGCCAGACGACCACTGCGGGCGCGACGACTGCTTCGGGTTCGCCGTGATTATCGTAAGCGCAAAGCGAAGATGAAGTCATGCCGGCAAGCCGATCCACGTCCTTGGCGCAGGCCCGCGTAGCGGTCATCACCGCCGATCCCGCGTTCGAAGAATTCGTCCGCGCGATTTTCGGCACGAGCGCGCAGATCGGCCTGGATCTCGTCGCGGCGCGGCTCGCCGCTTGCGCGGAAACTGTCGACGTCACCGGCGCCGCCGTCGTCGTCGTCGACCTCGGCACCGTGGACGAATCCGGGATGCGGGCGCTTGAGCGCCTCACCCAGCGGGTCGGTTCCTCGCCTCCGGTCATCGCCGTTATGGCGAAATTCGACGAAGCCGTCGTGCGGCGGCTGATGCAGATACGGGTGGCCGATTTCCTGGTGAAACCGATGCCGCCGGTAGAGCTGGTGCGAACCTGCGTGCGGGTCGCTAAGCCGCCGTCCAATCCAGAAACGACGGAAGCGCAGATCTTCACTTTTCTTCCGGCTGTCGGCGGCGCCGGCGTCACGACGCTGGCGGTGCAGACGGCCATGATTCTGCTAAACAGCGGCGCACGCGGCAAGACCGCGACTTGTCTGGTCGATCTCGACTTCCAGCACGGTGCCTGCGCCGACTATCTCGACCTTGAGCCGCGGCTCGATCTCGGCGAAATCGAGCCGCGCCCGGAGCGGCTCGACCGGCAATTGCTCGAAGTCATGCTTACGCAGCATTCGTCGGGCCTCGCCGTCATTGCCGCACCGAACCGTCCCGCCGAAATGCGCTCATTCGATCCCGACGTCGTAACCCGGCTTCTCGATCTGGTGTCGTCGCACTTCGACTATGTCGTGTTTGATATGCCGCGCACCTGGTTCTCGTGGACCGACAGTGTGCTGCTCGGTTCCAACAAATTGTTCATCGTCAGCGAGACGACGGTGCCCAGTTTGCGTCATGCCAAACAGCTCGTCGAGGCGATCCGCGAGCGGCTCGACGGCGGACCTAAGCCGCACGTCATTATCAACCGCTTCGAGCAGAAAATGTTTTCATCCGGCTTGCGCCGGGCCGACATCGTGCAGGCGCTGGGCGATGCCTTCGTCGGCTGCGTGCCCAACGATTACGTCCTCGTCCGCGAAGCGATCGATCGTGGAGTGCCGCTCGATGAAGTCAGGCCCGGCAACAAAATAGGCCTGCAACTCAAAAACCTGATCTTGCCGCCGGCGACCGGCAAGACGGCAAACCAGGACGCGGGCGCAATCAAGAAATTCAAACTTTCCTGGGCGCGCTCCTAGAGGTTTTGAAAACACCCATGGCCGGTCGATTCTCAGCCCGTCGTTTTGCCGCCGCCGAGCCGCTCCCTGCGGTGCAGGAAAGGGTTCCCGACCGGGTTTCGCCGACGGCGCTTGCGGACATTGCGCCGGAAGCCGTACCGCCTGCCCCGCCGAATCCGCTTCTGAGCGACAAGCTTCTCGATGCCAAAGTTCGCCTGCATCGCAAGCTGATCGAGGAGATCAATCTTTCGGCCCTGGAAAAGCTGCCCGAAGACGAAATTCGCAGTCACATCCAAGAGCTCGTATCGCAATATGTTTTGGCCGAACGGCTTGCGCTGAACACCGAGGAGCTCAACGATTTCGTTTCGGAAATCCTCGACGAAATGACGGGCCTCGGTCCGCTCGAGCCGCTGCTCAAGGACGCGACCGTCAACGACATTCTGATCAACGGCCACGAATGCGTCTATGTCGAGCGTCAAGGCATGCTCGAACCCACCGGCGTGCGCTTCAAGGACGAAGCCCATCTGCTGCGCATCATCAACAAGATCGTCTCGGCGGTCGGCCGCCGCGTCGACGAATCCCATCCGATGTGCGACGCGCGTCTGCAAGACGGTTCTCGCGTGAACGTCGCGGTACGGCCGGTCGCCATCGACGGGCCGCTGATGTCCATCCGTAAGTTTTCGAAGAAGCCTTTTAATCTCAATAGGCTCATCGAAGTCGGCGCGCTGCGGCCGCAGATGGCCGAACTGCTTGCCGCGGCGGTGAAGGCGCGCATCACCATGATCATTTCAGGGGGAACCGGATCGGGCAAGACGACAATGCTTAATGCGCTGTCCGCCTTCATCTCGGAAAAAGAACGCCTTTTGACGATCGAGGACGCCGCCGAGCTGCAATTGCAGCAGCCGCATGTCGGCCGCATGGAGACGCGCCCGCCGAGCATCGAAGGCAAAGGCGAGATTCGCCAGCGCGATCTCGTCAAGAACGCGCTGCGCATGCGGCCCGACCGCGTGATCCTGGGCGAGTGCCGCGGCGAAGAGGCCTTCGACATGCTGCAGGCGATGAACACCGGTCACGAAGGCTCGATGGCGACGATCCACGCCAACTCGCCGCGCGACGCAATTTCGCGTCTCGAGCAAATGATCGGCATGGCCGGCTTGCCGATGACGATCGCCAGCATTCGCGGCCAGATATCGGCCGCCATCAGGGTCATCGTGCAACTGTCGCGCCTTTCGGATGGCAAGCGGCGGGTGATGAGCATCGCGGAGATCACTGGTCTCGAAGGCGACATCATCCAGATGCAGGAAATCTTCAAATTCGTTCGTACCGGCACCGCGCCGGACGGCAGCGTCGAGGGCCATTTTCAGGCGACCGGCGTGCGCCCGCGCTTTCTCGCCGAGCTTATCGCGCTGGGCGTCAAGCTGCCTGGATCCTATTTCGACCCGACGCAGCCGTTGTGAAGAACGTCCATGTTCGATTTCGAATTCGATCCGATTTATCTGGTTTGGCTGTTTGTCGCGATCTCGGCCGGGCTTGCGGCGGAGGCCGTCTATCTGACCGGCTTCTCCGCCGCGTCCTATCGTCGGCGGATCAATCGCCGGCTGATGCTCTCGAAGGAGCGCAGCGACCGGGAAGCCGTGCTGGTCGAGTTGCGGCGCGAACGCGGCCTGACCGCGAGCGGGGACTATCGGTTCGGTCTGATCGCGCTCAATCGGCTGATCCTTCAATCCGGCTTGACGCTCGGCCTCACGCGGCTGTTCGTCATCGTCGGCATCGCCGGCGTCGTCGCCTTCGCCGCGATTTTGGTCGCTGGCGGCAACTTCCTTGAAGCCGCCGCGGTGGGCTCGCTCTGCGCAACGGCGTTGCCTTACCTGGCACTGAGGTGGCTGCGGCGACGGCGGCAGGGACGATTCGCCTCGCAATTTCCCGAGGCGCTGGACATTATCGTACGCAGCCTGCGCGCCGGTCACCCGGTGCCTATTGCCATCACTATGGTTGGCCGGGAATTGGCAGATCCGGTCGGGAGCGAATTCGGCATCGTGGCCGATGAAGTTACCTACGGCGCGGATCTCGAAACCGCTATGCGGAATCTTTATTCCCGCATCGGCTCCGAAGACTTGCCGCTCTTCGTCACCGCGGTCGGCATCCAGTCCGCCACCGGCGGCAATCTCGGCGAAATCCTCGGAAATCTCTCCGGCGTCATCCGGGCGCGATTCAAGATACGGCGGAAAATTCGGGCGCTCGCCGCTGAGAGCCGCGCCTCGGCGATGATCCTTTCGGCGCTTCCAATCGGCTTGTTCATCGTCATTCAATTCGTCTCGCCTGAATTCTACGGTGCGGTTTGGCACGAGTATCTGACCAAACTCCTTTTGTGCGGCGCCCTCGTTTGGATGGGGATCGGCAATCTCATCATGTTCAGGATGGTCAACTTCAGGATCTGAACGACATGGACGCAAGTAGCGCCATGGCCATGTTCGGCGATAACGCTCAGATGATGCTGAGCGTTCTGGTCTTCCTGGCCGCCGGTACGCTCGCTTTTGCGGCGATGGTCGCGATACGCGCGCGCGAAGCGGTGCGCCGCCGCGCGGTGCGCATCAGTCTCGACGGCGCATCATCGGGCGGCCGGCGATCCTTAAGCTATGCGGGGTTGCGAACGGCGCAGAAACTGGTCGACTACGCCGCCAAGCATTACTCATTTGTCGAAGGCAGTGACGTGAAAGTCCTGCGGCGCCGTCTCATGCAGGCCGGCATCTATAGTTCCCGGGCCGCTGCTTAGTACTTTATTGGACGGGCCGCGCTGGCGGTCGCCGGCGTGCTTGGCGCGATTTTCATCCTGCCAATGATCGGGATCAGCGGCAGGACATCGTTCTGGCTGGTCGTGATGGGCTCGGGCACTCTGGGATATTTGGCGCCGAGCTTCTATCTTGACCGCCGCATCGCCACGCGGCGCCAAGAGCATCAGTCCGGCTTTCCGGATTTCATGGATCTGTTGGTGGTCTGCGCCGATGCCGGCCTGAGCATGGAGGCCGCGCTCGATCGCGTCGGACGCGAGCTTGGCGTCTCCTATCCGTCGCTCTGCGCCAACATTCACGTGGCCAATCTCGAAATTCGCGCCGGCCGCACGATGATCGAGGCTCTCGAACATCTGGCCGAGCGCCTCGGTCTTGAGGAAGCACGATCCTTTGCCACCCTCATCCAGCAATCGAATGAACTCGGTTCGAGCATCGGTGACGCGCTTCGCGTCTATAGCGACGAAATGCGCGATAAGCGGATGTCGCGCGCCGAAGAGAAAGCCTATGCCCTTCCGGCCAAGCTCACTGTGCCCATGATGGTCTTCCTCTTCCCCGTGCTGTTAATCGCGATCCTTTGCCCGGTCATTGTCAGGGTCGC
>Ga0187777_10001614_pt1 | contig 14656 bp, 14 predicted proteins | sample 1015_Q2_SP5_10_M_FD_132416 | JGI IMG/M metagenome (GOLD analysis project Ga0187777, IMG submission 132416) | Tropical peat soil microbial communities from peatlands in Department of Meta, Colombia - 1015_Q2_SP5_10_MG | ecosystem: Environmental > Terrestrial > Soil > Wetlands > Peat | place...
CGCAGGGCCCGCCGCGTGTCGGTGTCGCCTTCGTCGCGTGCCGAGATCCCGAGCATGCCCTTCTCGATGCCGAAGCGGTCCATCTGCTCGAGCAGGAACCGCACCGGGTCGTCGCCGGGCACCGGATGCGGCACGTCCTTGAACATGTACTGCGCGGGGAACTCGAAGTCCTCGAGCGACTCGCGGTCTCGCAGGTTCTTGCGCAAGAACGTGTAGGTGCGGCGGGCGTCGCGAAACGGCGGGGCGATCATCAGATCGATCACCCCGAGATTGCTCGGCCACACCGTCGTCTCGGCCACGGCGGCGAACGTAGTGCGGACCCCCTCCCCGGTCAGATCTGGCGGAGGCCCGGCAGGCATATCGGTACGCCAACGTTCGCGGTTTGTGGCGTAAACGCGGCATTCGTGGCATTCTGGGTGAGGGGCGGTCGTGCACGGGGTATCACGAATGTGATGCCATAGCGACTGTTGGGGGCGGGACCCCAGACAACCGGGACTGGTGAGGTCATGCAGGTGGTTGTGGTGCTCCCGCGCCGAGAGGTCGTCCGCGGCCCGGCTGTGACAGATGCGGCTGGCGGCGACGGGGATCTGCGGTCGTGAATCTCAAGACCGCGGCCCGGCGACTCGGCGTGCACTACCAGACTGCTTACCGGTGGGTACGCAGCGGTCAGCTCCTCGCGGTGAAGGTCGGCTCGGGCTACGAGATCTCCGAATGGGCGCTCGAGCGATTCGAAGCGCAACGCGCGGCCACCGAGCGGGTGCCGGAGGCAACGGCCGTGTCGGCGTCCCCGCAACTGGTGATCACCACGGCGGCGTCGACGCTGCGCACCCTCGACCGCATGATCGACGAGGTCACCGTCGATGCCATTGCGGTTGCAAACCGCGCCGCGCACTTGCTCGCCGAAGTGCTCGGCGACACGGTGATCGTGTACGAGCGGACGGCGACGAGCGAGCTCGAAGTCGTGCACGTCGCGCACCGTGATCCCGAGGCCGAAGTCTTGGCAACAACGCTGGCGCGCGACCCGCGTACGGTGAACAGCTTCGTCTATCGAACGTTCCGCGCCGGAAAATCGGTGTTCGTGCCGCAGGTGCCGCAGCGGGAGCTGCGACGCTGCCTCGATCCCGAGCTGCACGAGTACCTCGACGCACTGGGCTGTTACAGCTTGATCAGCGTGCCGATCGGCACCGACGGTGCGCTGCTCGCGACCCGCGACGTCCCGGGCCGGCCCTATACGCAAGAGGACGTGGCATTCATGGAGTCGATCGCGGCTCGTGTCCTGCTCGGCCGGGTACGCGCCGAGCGAGGCGCGTACGCGCGCGACACGCGCCGTCGCGTCGTGCGGGCCCTGACCGCGGCTGCGAACGCGGACGGCACGCCGCCGGACGCCGCGTTTCTGGAAGAGCTGCTCGGCACCGCGCTCGACCACGATCCGCAGGCGGTCGTGGCAGTGCTCGATCTCGGCCTCCGTCATCTCGTGTGCACGAAGGCGTACAGCGAGCTGCTCGGTGAGGACCGTCGCACGGTGCTGTGCACACCGCTGTCGCTGTACGTGCGGGAGGGCACCGCGCTCGACGACCTTCTCGATCCGCTGCGTTCCGGAGAGCTCGACTACCGCGGCCGGATCATCGAGCTGGCGGGAGGCCGGGGCCGCGCCGAGTTGCACGTCGCGATGCTGCGCACCCCCGACGCGACGCCGTGGGGTTTCGTGGTGGTCGCGCACGCGGCCGCCGAGCCGGCGTTTGCAACGAGCGAATAGGCCGCGGCCTCGGGTACCGTCCCGCCCGTGTCCGATCCTTCCGCGTGGGGACACGCGAACGACCTCGACGACGTGCGCGGCCGCGTCGCGATCGCGGGGATCGGCGAGACCGCGTACACCAAGGCGTCCGGGCGCACGGCGCGCGAGATCGGCGCTGAAGCAGCCGAGCGCGCCATCGCCGACGCGGGCCTGACGCCGGCCGACATCGACGGCATCACGTGGTCAGGTGCGTTCGCCGACTTCGACGTCGACGCGTTCCGCGCACACTTCGGCACGACCCACGAGATGTGGACATCGCCGTGGGGCGGCGGCATGGCGTGGGCCGCGACCGCGCCGTATCTCGCAGCCCGTGCGATCGCCGCCGGCAAGGCGCGGCACGTCCTCAACGTGTTCCCGGTGGCGTGGGCGACCCAACGATCCTCGATGACGGGCGGCCCCGGTGAAGTGCACGCGACGCAGTCGCTGAAGCAAAACCTCGAAGTGCCGTTCGGCTGGTTCCCGCAACCCGTCTACTTCGCCACGATCATGCGCCGGCACATGATCGAGTTCGGCACGACGCCCGAACAGTTCGGCGCGATCGCGGTGGCGTGCCGCCGCCACGCGAACTTGAATCCCGAAGCGGTGATGCACGGCCGTCCGATGACGATCGCCGATTATCTCGATGCGCCGATGCTCGCCGACCCGCTGCGGCTCCTCGATTCGTGTCTGATCTCCGACGGCGGCGCCGCGTACGTGACCACGAGCGTCGAGCGCGCCCGTGATCTGAAGCAGCCGCCCGCAGTAGTGCTCGGCGTGGGGGAGGGCTACGCCGCGAGCGGCACCCATTGGGCGTTGCAACGCGCGTTCACGAGCACGCCGCAGGTGTTCTCGGCGCCGCCCGCGTTCGCGATGGCCGGCCTCACGCCCGCCGACGTCGGCGTGCTCACGGTCTACGACCCCTTTACCGTCGTCAGCTTGATGCAGATCGAAGACATGGGCTTCTGCCCGAAGGGCGACGCCGGCGCGTTCGTCGAAGGCGACACGCTGTTCCACGATGCGGGCAAGCTGCCGTTCAACACACACGGCGGGCTGCTGTCGCACGCGTACGTGCTCGGTATCGCCCACGTCGTCGAGTGCGTGAAGCAGCTGCGCGGCGACGCGGCTGCGCAGGTGCCCGGCTGCGAGGTCGCGGTGTACGGCGGCTATACCGGTCACATGGCGAGCACGCTGATCCTGGCACGGGATCGGTAGCGCGTGGCTGTTCGTCGCGACGACTTCCCGCTTCCCGATCTCGACGATCCGCTGACCGCGCCATTCTTCGCGGGCGCGGCACGAAACGAGCTCGTCATCCCGAAGTGCACGACGTGCGGCGTGCTGGTCTGGTACCCGGCCGACGCGTGCCCGCACGACGGCGGAACACTCGTGTGGACTCCGGTCTCGGGTCGCGGCACGCTGTTCTCATGGGCGGTAGTGCGGCGCGCGTTCCTGCCCGCGTTCGCCGACAAGGTCCCGTTCGTCACCGCGCTGGTCGCCCTCGACGAGGACCCGGCAGTGCGGCTGTGCACCTACATCGTCGATGCGGCTCCGGAGACGCTGACCGCCGACGCACCCGTGCGCGTGCAGTTCCGCCCGCTCGAATTCGCGACGGTGCCCGGCCGCTCCGTCATCGTCCCCATGTTCGGGCTGGGTGGGGCGTGAGCATTTTTCTTTGTCGCCCTCGCTACTCGCCGGGATACCCGGCTCGTTTACGCTCGGGACTCCGGCGAGCTCGCTCCGGCTGCACCTGCGCTCGCCGCGTCCGTGCGGAGAGCGCCGCGTGATCTACCAGGGGTTGCGGGTTGTCGACACCACGACGGGGATCGCGGGCGCGTACTGCGCCAAGTTGTTGGCCGACCTCGGCGCCGATGTCGTGTTCACCGCGCCGATCGGTGACGATCCGCTCCTCACGTACCTGCGAACGTCGCAACGCGCGTGTGCGGATGCTGCATCGTGGCTCGCGGCCTGCGACATCGTGATCATCGGCGACGAGCATCCGCCGGCCAATCCGCCGCTCGTGACGGTGTCGATCAGCGCGGTCGGTCATGGTGGTCCCGACGACGGCCTCGACCTGCCGGAGGAAGTGCTGCAGGCGCGCAGCGGCAGCCTGAGCGCGCACGGGCACATGAACATGCCGCCGCTCACCGTCGGCGGGCGGCTCGGCGAGTACATCACCGGCGCATTTGCGGCGTTGGGCGCGGCGACCGCGTGGTCGCGCGCCTCGCGCACCGGTCTGCCCGAGGTCGTCGACGCATCGTTGCTCGAGGCGATGCAGTTGACGTATGTCACGGTTCCGACATTGATGGCGCGCTTTCCGGGCGGGCGCCGGAACGCGTTCCGGTGGGTGATGATCCCCGGCAACGAGCCCACTGCCGACGGGCGCTTCGTCGGTATCACGACGATCACGACGCAACAGTGGAAAGCGCTCGCGGGCGTGATCGGGCGCGACGACATGGCGGACGACGACGAGCTCGCGACGATGATCGGCCGGTTCCTGCGCGCCGCCGAGGTCAACGGGGCGTTGCACGCGTACACGGAGCAGCACACTGCCGAGGAAGTGGTCGCCGCGTGCGTCGCCGCGCGCGTCCCGGCCGCCATCGTCGGCAACGGCGCCGAGTTGCCGCGCAACGAACAGCTCGCGGCGCGCGATGTGTTCGTGGCGCAGCCGGGCGAGGCATGGATCCGGCCGCGTGCTCCGTTCCGATTTCATGGCGTCGCCGATCGCGAGCTGACCGTGCCCGGCGCCGCGCCGGGCAGCGAGTGGGGCCCGCGCCGGGAGCGCGTGACCCGCCCGGACGCGCCCGGCCCGAGGCCGCTCGCCGGCATCAAAGTCCTCGACTTCACCGCGTTCTGGGCCGGTCCGTTCGCGACCGCGTGGCTCGCGGCGATGGGCGCGGAGGTCATCAAAGTCGAGGCGGTGCAACGGCCGGACGGCATTCGCTTCAGCGCGATGGTCCGCCCGCGCGACGACCCGCAGTTCTACGAGAAGTCGGCGCTCTTTCACGCGTGCAACCTCGGCAAGCGCGGCATCACCCTCGACCTCGGGCATCCCGACGGGCTCGCGATCGCGAAGCGGCTCGTCGAGCGCTGCGATGTGGTTGCGGAGAACTTCACGCCCCAAGTGCTCGAACGATTCGGGCTCGGCTGGGAGACCGTGCACGCGTTGCATCCGCGCGCGGTCATGCTGCGCATGCCCGCGTTCGGGCTCACCGGCCCGTGGCGTGAGCGCGGCGGCTTTGCGCAGACGATGGAACAACTCACGGGCATGGCGTGGGTGACGGGCTACGACGGCGGTCCGCCGATCATCCCGGGTGGGCCGGTCGATCCGATGGTGGGCGTGCACGCCGCGCTCGCGGTCGTGGCCGCGCTCGAACACCGCGATCGCACCGGCGAAGGGCAGCTCGTCGAGGTGCCGCTCGTGGAGGTCGCGACCGCGATCACCGCCGAGCAGGTCATCCGCTATGCGATCGACGGCACCTTGCTCGGGCGCCGCGGCGCCGCCGGTGTGTACGCGTGCGCGGGCGACGACGCGTGGGTCGCGATCGATCGTGCGTGCGATCCGATGGCCGCCGAAGAACGAACGGCGTGGTGCGCGACGCGCACACCGCACGAAGCCGCCCGCGACGCGAACGAGGCCGGCGTCCCGGCCGCGGCGATGGTGCCGGGCTTCGCGACGCTCGACGACCCGCAGATGCAGGCGCGCGGGTTCTTCGAACGGATCGACAACCCGTTGGTCGGCGAGCAGTGGTATCCGACGTGGCCGATCCGTCTCTCGGGTGGGCCCGCGGAGTATTGGAGCGGGCCCGCGCCCACGCTCGGGCAGCACACCGACGACGTGCTGCGAGCGGAGCTCGGCCTCGACGACGCGGAGCTGGCCCGGCTCGCGGCCGCGAACATCACGGGGACCGTTCCGCGCGCCGATCGCTAACGTGCCGGGCGGCATGGTGCGCGTTCCCGACGAGTCCGAGCTCGAACAGATCGAGGACGCGCTCGTCGACGGCGACGTCGCGTACGAGCGAGGGACCGCGCAGGCGGCCCTTCGGCATCGCGACTTTCGCATTCTCTATTTCGGTACGTTCTCGTCGAACATCGGCACCTGGATGCAGAACGTCGTGCTCGGCGCGTACGCGTGGACGCTCACGCACAACGCCGGCTACGTGGGGCTCGTGTTCTTCGCGCAGCTCGGGCCGCTGCTCTTCCTCTCGACGCTCGGCGGATTGCTCGCCGACGTCGTCGACCGCCGCCGCTTCCTCGTGTGCGCGCAACTCGCGCAGCTCGTCTTCTCGTTCGTGCTCGCGGGGGTTGCGCTCTCGGATCATCCGTCGGAGGCGCTGATCGTCGCCGCGGTGTTCGCGGTCGGGATCGCCAACGCGCTGGGCGCCCCGGGTCTCAGCGCGATCCTTCCGACGCTCGTCCCGCGCGAAGACTTGCCGGGCGCGGTCGCGCTCGCATCGGTGCAGATGAACCTCTCCCGAGTCATCGGGCCGATCATCGGCGCGGTGCTCTACGCGCGGTTCGACGCCGGGCTCGTCTTCGCGATCAACGCCGTCACGTACCTCTTCGCGGTCGTCGGGCTGGTCTGGGCGCGGTACGAGCGGAGGATCGACGCGCGCGTCGAGGAACGCGGGGTCGCACGGCTGCTGTCGGGCGCGCGCATCGCCCGGCGCGATCCGATCCTCTCCTACGTGTTGTGGACGCTCTTCACGTTCTCCCTGTTCTCACTGGCGTTCGTCGGGCTGATGCCCAAGATCGCGGCGACGAATCTCGGGATCGATCCGAGGAGCGCGGCGTACGGCGTGCTGTACGCGTCGTTCGGTTTCGGCGCGGCCGCGGGCGCGGTGAGTGTCGGAACCGTGTTCGCCGGCATGCGCAAGATCAAGCTGCTGCGTCCGGCGTTTGCATCGTTTGCCGTCGTGCTCGCAGTCTTCGGCGCCATGCACACGCCCGCGTTCTCGTATCCGGTCGCGGCGCTGCTCGGCTACGTATATTTCGTCGCGATCACCGCGCTGTCGACGGTGCTCCAGTCGCAGGTCGACAACCACGAACGCGGACGAGTCATGGCGCTGTGGATCATGGGCTTCGGTGGCACCGTCCCCCTCGGCGTGCTGATCGGCGGCTGGCTGGCGCAGCAGGTGACGACGATCTCGGTCGTGATCGTGAGCGGCGCCGTGTGGGCGCTCGTGTTGGCGGTGTGGTCGAATCCGAAGGCGTTGCACGAGAAGGGAGCCCCCGATGTCTGAGCCTCACGGCGATGCATACGCGGCCTTGCGGGTGCGCGTGACCGAAGTGGTGGCCGGGGCCGATCCCGACGCGCTCGAACAGATCGCGCCCGCGACACCCTCATGGACGGTGCGCGAGGTGCTCTGCCATCTCGTCGGCGTGACCGACGACGTGGTGAACGGCCGGCTCGAAGGGGTCACGACCGACGCGTGGACGGCCGCGCACGTCGACAAGCGCGTCGGTGTTCCCGTCGACGCGCTGCTCGAGGAGTGGGAAGCGACCGGCCCGCAGTTCGACGCGATGCTGCGCGCGGTCCCCGACGAGATCGCGGGCCAAGCCGTCTTCGATGCGGTCACGCACGAGCACGACATCCGCAACGGGCTCGACGCGCCGGGTGCGCGCGACTCGGACGCCGTGGCGCTCGCGTGGGCCTGGGCGGTCGATGCGCGCACGCGGTTCGGCGCTCCCGCGCTGCGGTTCGTCACCGACGCCGGCGCCGAGGTCTCCGGTGCGGGGGAACCGGTGGCAACGGTGCAGGCGTCGCGCTTCGAGCTCATCCGCGCGTTTACCGGCCGCCGCTCGGCCGACGAGATCACGCGCTACGGCTGGGAGCCGGGCTGCAAGCCGGAGCTGCTGATCGCGGCTGACATCTTCACGTTGCGCGCCAGGCCCCTCGACGAATAGCGACCTGAAATCCTGCCAACTGTTGGCAGGATTTCGGTCGCATAGCGACCACAAACGCTGCCAACTGTTGGGGGAGTTCTATGACAGTTCGCGCAGGACCGACGTGACGTTGCGGCCGATGACGTCGCGGTTGTAGCCGCCTTCCTGCACGACGAGCGTCGGCCGGTCGAGCGACGCGATGCCCGCGCCGATGCGTGGGTAGTCGGCGGCGACGAGAGAGAACGAATCCGGGTCTTCGATCGCGGTGTCGACGCCGAGCGACACGATGAGCGCGTCCGCGCCGAACCGCCGGATGACCCCGAGCGCGGTCTCGAATCCCTCGCCGTACGTGTCCCAGGCCGTCCCGGCCGGCAACGGGAAGTTCCGGTTGCAGTCCTCGCCGGCACCCCAGCCCCGTTCGTTCGCGAAGCCGGAGAAGAACGGATACTCCTCGGCCGGATCGGCGTGCAGCGACACGAAGAGCACGTCGTCTCGGTCGTAGAAGATTTGTTGCGTGCCGTTGCCGTGATGGAAGTCGACGTCGAGGATCGCAACCCGGGCGCCCCGGTCGGCCCAGGCCTGCGCGGCGATCGCGGCGTTGTTGAGATAGCAGTACCCGGCGAACGAATCGGCCGCGGCGTGATGGCCGGGTGGCCGCGCGAGCGCGTACGCGCACCGTTCGGCACCCGTGACGACGGCTTGCCACGCCGTCAGCGTGACGTCGACCGCGCCCGCGGCCGCGTGCCACGTTCCGGCCAGGATCGGATCGTTGTCGTGCGAGTACCAGCCGAGCGCCGCGATGATGTGGACCGGTTCGACGGTGGGTTGGTCGCGGATCGGGCGCGCGTAGCCGGCCGCCTCCGACGTCTCGTCGAGTCCGGTGGCCTCGCACCAACGGGCGTGCGCCGCCTCGAGGAACTCCACGTATTCGGGACTGTGGACGCGCAACACCGGCGCGAGACCGAACGCGTCGGGCTCTCGCGCCGCCGCGAACTGCTCGTCGCGCAACGCGGCGAGGATGCGATCCACCCGGTCGGGGACCTCGGGAGGATCGATGAGCCGACCGCGGTCGAGAAACGGACGGCGCGGATGATGGGCGCGATGCGCGTCGGACGCCACGATGAGCATGGCGAGAGGATAAGGGTCAGCGTCGCATCGAGAACGTGCTACACGACTGCTCGATCGCGTAGCGGACGACGGCGGGATCCAGATCGGGGATCGTCAATCCTTCGCCTTCCAGCGGCGCCGCGGCTTGGTTCTGGAAGTGGCGGACGCTCAGGTAGAGGACGGGCTGCTTCGATCCCGGCGGCGGCACGACGCGCAGCTCGAAGGTCGATCCGTGGGTACGGCCGCGCACGATCGCGAAGTCGTGCGGGTTGGCGGGCTCGGCGAACTCGGCGTGCATCTCGCGCGCGACGAGGAGCAGCGCCGCGTTCGTGCGGCCCTGCACCCGGATCCAATCGCGCCGACCGAGGCGCGCCATGCCGGCGAACCGCGCCATGTCCATACTTCGGCGTTCCGCCCGGCCAAAGGAAGCAGACCGGTACGTTGAGACCGTGCCATCGGTCATACGGGTCTTCTGTTCAGTGCTGCCGGCACCCGATACGCGTGCCGTCACGGCTCGGCTGCTCGCCCGCGAGCTGGGCGTCGACGCGGCCGATCTCAAGATCTCGCGCGTCTGCACGCACTGCGGCGATCCCGCCCACGGCCGTCCCCATCTCGTCGGCGGCGAGCGTTCGTTCAACCTCAGCCACTCCGGGGACCGGTTCGTGCTGGCGATTGGCGACCCGGCACTGCAGCTCGGCGTCGACGTCGAGGTGGTGCGCCCCCGCGCCCGTCTCGACGCGCTGGCCCGGCGCACGCTCGACGCCACCGCCTACGAGCGCTGGCTGAGCGCCCCGGACGCCGAGCCGCTCGTGACGTTCCTGCGCGCGTGGACCGCCAAGGAGGCCTACCTCAAGGCCGTCGGCCTCGGCATCGCGACCTCCCTGCGAGAGGTGCCCGCCGCGCCCCCCGGCTTCACGTTCTATCCGGTCGACGGGTGGCCCGACGCGGTCGTGACGGTTGCCGTCGACACTGCGGACGCCGAGGTCGTGGTTCAGGCGGAGTGACGGAACTGCAAGCTGACGCGCGGACCGGCGTGCGCGACCTTGGGCACCGCGTGTTGCCACGTGCGCTGGGACGTTCCGCCCATCACGAACAGGTCGCCGGGCGAGAGCGCAAACGCGCGGCCGCCGCCGTGGTTCGGGGTGCCGCCGGGCCGGGGCCGCATGCGCAACCGGCGGGGCGAGCCGAGCGAGACGATTGCCACGACCGGCTCGACGAGTGCGGGATCGACGCGATCGCCGTGCCAGGCCACGCTGTCGTGCCCGTCGCGATAGAGCGCGGCGCCGACGGCGTCGAACGCGCGGTCGTAGCGCAGGCCGAGCGCGGCGGCCATCGTGCGCGCCACCGCGGGCACTGATCGCGCGTCGACGCCTCGGCCGTACCAGGCGGAGAGGCGCGGCTCGTCGAGCACCCGGCCGTACATCGTCACCTGCCGGTGTTCCCACGGCGCGTGGGCGATGACGTGCGCGAACAGCTCGTCGGCGCCCCGGACCCAGCCGGGCACGTGCTCGACCCACGCGCCGGCATCGAGCGTGATCCGACGCGCGTTCGCGAACGACGCGTCGCACGACACCGCGTCGACGGACACGGCCGTGCTCCCGAGCGCGGGCTGCCACTGCAGCGCGGGTCGTGCCACCGAACCGACCGAACAACTGTTCGCCATGGGTGCAACCTAGCGCGCGACTCGACGCCGGCCCAGGGGCAGTACCGTGATGATGTGCTCGAAGAGGGCGAAGTCGCTCCCGGCGAAGTATCCGCCCCGCCGCCGATCGAGCGTTTCCACCGCACGAGCGTCGGCGCGGTCCTCGCCGCGGGTCTGCTCGGGCTGCGCGATGCCCTCGAGCCGCCCAAGGACGAGACGCCCGCGATCGTCGAGAACTGGAATGCGGGCGAGCCGTTTGCCGACCCGATCTTGATGCGCCTCGACCCCGACAATCCCGCGGATTCGATCGTCGTGGTACGCCCGTGGCTCAAGCGCCGGCCGGAAACCAACGGCTGAGATCCACGCGCCGTCCCGAGGCCGCGGCCACGTACGCGCCGTAGACCACCGCGACCACGTCGCGCCCGAGCCGCGCGTCGGATCGCGGCGCTCGACCGTGCACGATCGCGTTCGCGAAATCCTGCATCTCGGCGTGATAGCCCTGCATCCAGTCCTCGTCGGGCGACGGTTGCGACCATCCCGCGTGCGTCTCGAGCTTCTCGCTCAAGTACGCGTTCGCAAGCGCGTCGGCGTCGGGGGCGTACGCACGCACCGCACTGTTCGGATTGAGGTTCGCCTCGACGACCGCGTTCGTCGCGAACGCGGTCAGGCGGTTGCGCACGCCGCCGAGTGTCGTGTCGGCGCCGACGATCTCGGCGACGGTCCCGTCGGAGAACGTGCACACGAGGAGCCCGAAATCCTCGACGTCCTCGTAGCCGGTTCGCATGGGCGTCGGCCGCGCCGCGAAGCCGGGGAGGGCAGTCAGCGTGTGCGTGTCGGCGATCACCGTCGATGGTGTGATCGCGCGGCCGTCGCGGCGCAATCCCTCCTCGCGCTTCAAGAACAGCGCGGCACCGAGGGGATGGCAGCCCTTCCCGAGGAGCGCGCCGCCGCCCGCGGTCGCCCAATGCTTGTTCGGTTCCGAGTGCGTGCCGCTGTGCGACTCCTCGCCCTGGATGCGCAGGATCGCGCCGCCCGCCTCGGCCAGCAGCGCGTTTGCCTTCGTGATCGGCGGCGCGTAGATCCAGTTCTCGGCGTAGCAGCAGCGGCGATCCGCCTCGGCCGCAGCGGCCACGATCGCGTCCGCTTGCGCGACCGCGGTTTCGAGCATCGTCTCGACGTTCAGTTCGGCGCGGGGCGCGAAAGATCCCGTCAGCGGCTTCTCCACGACGACGTGCTTGCCCGCGGCGAGCGCCGCGAGTGCGAACCGCGCGTGCAGATGGTTCGGTACGCAGCAATCGACGACCTCGACGTCGGGCGCCGCGATGACCGCGCCGGCGCCGGGCAGCACGCGACCGATGCCGGCCGACGACGCGAACGCGCGGGCGCGTTCCTCATGTGCGGCCGCGACGGCCGACAGCTCGACGTCGATGCCGGCGACCCGGCGCCACGCGTCGGCATGCAAGCGGGCGACGAAACCCGCGCCCAGGATGCCGACCCGTAACCGTTCCATCCTCAACGCCCCGCGGTGACGCGTTCGTGCGCGACGGTGGCGCGCGCGAGCCGATCGGCGACGGGCTCGACGCCGATACCGGGTCCGGTCGGGACGGCGATCCGCCCGTCGCCGTCGAGCACGAACGGCTCGGTGAGGTCGCCGTCCGGACCGAAATAACGGGCGGATGCGGAACAATCGCCGGTCAGCGTGAACCCCGGGAGCGCGCCGAGCGCAAGGAGCGCGGCGCGGCCGATCCCGGTCTCGAGCATGCCGCCCGCGATGACCGGGACGCCCGCCGCCCGGCAATCGTCGTGCACCTGTTTCGCGGCGTCGAGCCCTCCGAGGCGGCCGGGCTTCACGACGATCACGTTGCACGCGCCGAGCGCGATCGCGTCGCGCGCGACCTGCGCGCTCGTGATCGTTTCGTCGAGCGCGATCGGTGTACGCGACGCGGCGACGAGCCGCCCGCTGTCGACGAGCGCGGCAGGCGGGAGCGGTTGCTCGACGCACTGCAGCGACAGGGGCTCGACCGCGTCGAGCAATGCGCGGGCGCGATCCGGATCGTAGGAGCCGTTGGCGTCGGCCGCGAGCGCGACGTCCGGGCCCGCGGCCGCGCGCGCCGCGCGCATCGGTTCGAGGTCGCGCCCCGGTTCGATCTTGCACTTCACGCGCGTGTATCCCGCATCGACCGCCTCCGACACCCGGCGCCGGAATGCGTCGGTCGATTCCTGCATCCCGATCGTCACTCCCGCGGGCACGAAGCGCGCGGTCGCGCCCAGGTGCGCGGCGAGCGCCACGCCTTCGGCGCGCAGGCGGGCGTCGAGCAACGCGTCCTCGAGCGCGGCGCGAGCGAAGGCATGACCGCGCACGTCGTCGAGCCCGGCGCCGGCGAACGCGCGCGGCAAGAGGTGGTCGCGCAGCGCGAGCCGCACGTCGTCGATGGTCTCGCCCGCATACGCGGGCGTGGGTTGGGCCGCGCACTCGCTCCAGCCGATGCCCGCGTGGGTACGAACGCGCAGCAGCAGCGCCTCCTTCACGAACACGGTGTCGAGCGCGCTGCGAAACGCGTCCGCAAGCGGGATTCGCACCCGGTACAGCGTGGCTTCGTACAACCGCTCGCCCACACGTCCAACGTACCGAGTCCGACCGTGACGCGAAGGAGCCCGGGCATCCGGCCCGGGCTCCTTGCATTGTGATGACCGCGGGGTCAGAACGTGAGAACTAGCGGCGCTTCGCAGCCTTCTTCTTGGCCGGCGCCTTCTTGGCGGTCTTCTTGGCCGCGGTCTTCTTGGCGGGCGCCTTGCGCGGCGCCTTCCCCGAGAGCACCGCGTCCTTGAAGCCCTTGAGCGGCGTGATGCGCGCAACGCGCTTGGCCGCGACCTTCACCATCTCTCCGGTCGCGGGGTTACGCGCCATGCGAGCGGGACGGTCGATGCGGCGGAACTTCGCGAAGCCCGAGATCGCCACGTCCTCACCACTCGCCACCGTTGCGGTGATGAGATCAGTCAACGACGTCACCAACGCGTCGGCTTGCTTCCGACTCATCTCGTTGCGGTCTGCGAATTCGGTCAGGAGCTGACTGCGATTCACGTTTCCTCCATGCGATCTTGGGAGTTGCGGGGAGCATCGTGACACGTCCGCTGGGCCGATGCGTGGATTCCGACCTAATTTTTCAGGAGTTTTTCGAGGCGGGGCGCGACTGCCGCGATCTGTCAGGAGTTGACGGCGCCGTCGGCGCCGCCGGTTCCGCCACCGTTTCCGGTGCCGTTGCCGGCCCGCTCGAGCGAGCTCGGGTCCATCGCCCAGCCCGCTTTCCCGTGCGACTTGGCGCGGTACATGGCCACGTCGGCCCGCCGGAGGAGGTCGCCGGGGTCGGCCTCGTCGGTGAGCGCGAGCGCGATGCCGATGCTCGTCGAGGTGCGGATGGCGACGGAATGGATGTCGAACGGCTCATTGAACATCCTGACCAGGCGCTCGGCGACCTCGACCGCGGGCGCGACCGATTCGAGGCGCGTCAACAGGATCGTGAACTCGTCGCCGCCCATTCGGGCAACCACGTCGCCGGGCCGGACGCAGCTGCGCAGGCGGCCCGCGACCGCGACGAGCAGGTCGTTGCCGACGTCGTGGCCGTAGCGGTCGTTCACCTCCTTGAAGCCGTCGAGGTCGAGAAAGAGGATCGAGATCAGGTCGCCGGGGCGGCCGGTCGTGCACATGCGCTCGAGCTGCTCGATGAACCGCCGCCGGTTGGGCAGCTCGGTGAGAGGGTCGTGCAGCGCCTGGTGCTCGAGCCGGTCCTTGAGCTCCTGCAGCTCGCGGTGGACCTGCGCGTTCCGCAACGACGCACCCGCTTGGGCCGCGAACAGCTCGAGGCTCTCGGTCTGCGACTCGGGCGGGCTGCCCGGGCCGGGCCAGCGCGCGGTCAGCACGACGAGCGCGTCGTCGACCTCGGTCACCGGCACCGCCAGGATCATCGAGACGCTCTCGCTGCCCTGCCCCGAGAACCACACGGTGGGTGCACCCCGCTCGCGCGCGGCGGCCGCCGCGAGGAGGCGCGGGTCGCCGGGCCGGATCGCGAGCACGTCGCGCGACTCGCGCACCGGTCGCGCCGTCAAGGTCTGCAGCTCCGACCCGCACAGCTCGAACACGATCGGTTCGGCGAAGCCCATCTCGCCCACCGTGCTGCGCAGCACCTCGAGGATCTCGTCGACGTGCAGCTTCGTGCTCTTTTGGCCGCCCATCGCCGCGGCGCGCAACATCGCGC
>Ga0187777_10001616_pt1 | contig 14643 bp, 16 predicted proteins | sample 1015_Q2_SP5_10_M_FD_132416 | JGI IMG/M metagenome (GOLD analysis project Ga0187777, IMG submission 132416) | Tropical peat soil microbial communities from peatlands in Department of Meta, Colombia - 1015_Q2_SP5_10_MG | ecosystem: Environmental > Terrestrial > Soil > Wetlands > Peat | place...
GCCGCGCTTGATGAAGGTCGGCGGCAGGGGCGTGTGTAGGTTGGCGCGGATGTCGGCGGCAATTTTCGGGATGGAGCGCGCGTAGCCGATGTAACCGCGCATGCGCCGCTCGAGCGGAGCATAGTCGCGGTTGAGGTATACGTCAGGATCGAGCCGCTCGATGTACCAGGCGGGATTTGTGAAAGGCGAGCGCGCGCGCTCGAGCCAGAAGAGCTCGCCGTCGATCACCGCGAGCAGGTACTCGCGCTCGAAGCGCTCTGCGGCACTGAGGGAGGCGGGGTCGAACGCCGCGGCTTCACCGCGCAGTGCCTCGAGGCGCGCCGCAACCGCCGCGATCCCCGCAGCGCTCAAATCCGGCATCTGGCCATCGAACTCGTGCCGTCCGGCCTGCACCGCGAAGAACGGATGCGTGCGGAAATATTCCTCGACGAAGCGGTGGGAGAATTCGGGCCAGCCCACCGCCGCTTGTGCGGTGGGCGCAGCCGTGGCGATCGCACCCGAGATGGCAGTCAGGATAATGAAGGTCGCAGTCACCCAGGGCGCGTGATGGCGCTGGTCGGCCATGAAGGTCCCCCCTTTTTTTCAGTCGAGCCGCCGCACCTGCAGGGCGAGCAGGCACCCGAGCGCGTCGCGCTCGATCTCGAACTCGATCGGGCGGCAGCACACTTCACAGTCTTCCACGTAGCCGGGCTCATCGCCGGTCAGCTCGACGCGCGTCGTCAACCGCTCGCCGCAGTATGGGCAGCGCACCGCGACAAACTCCTCCGGGGCGAGGCGCGCATCGCGGCTGTGCGGCTCCCAGATCGGTTCGAGTCCGTAGAGGCGGTCGATACTCGCCTCGTCCAGGCGCGTGATGCAGCGCCTCAGGCGCTCGAGCGGTGAGGGTTTCAATCGTTTCATCGTTGCGCGGGGCCGTGGCGAACTGAGATGCTGGAGAGACGTACTCCGGGTGATGAGGATACGCCAATATGCCGATCGGCCGGTCCGCAGCGCTTCTGCTCTGCCTGAGCGCGAGCGTCGCGCTGCCGGGCTGCGCGGGCCCAGGGCCCACACCCGAGCCGGGCGTGTCGCTCGCCGGATCCTGGAAACTCAATCACGCGGCGAGCGATGATCCGCAGAAAATTCTCGACAAGTGGCGCGTCGAGGCCTTTCGGATGATCGCGCGAGCTCAGGCGGCGCAGGGCAACGCGCCACCGCCCATTCCAGGCGCGGACACTGGCGGCGCACATCTCGGTCCGCGTCCCGATCCGCTGCTGCACTCGCCCATGGCTCACATCGTGAACCTGCTGATCGCCCGCGGGGACGTGCTCGTCGTGCGACAGTCGCCCGAGGAGATCGTGTTCGACTACGGCGCGACGCGACGCAGCTTCACCCCCGGGGGCCACAGCGTCGTCTCCGCGGAGGGGGGCGTCGCGGACCAGACTTCAGGGTGGAAAGGCAAGGAGTACCGCATCAACATCAAGCCCCAGAACGGTCCGCAAGTGACCGAGACCTATGGCCTGGCACCGGGCGGCAAGCAACTCATCGACCAGGTGCACATTGCGCCCGCGGAGTTTCCCTCCGTGACGATCAAGCGCGTGTATGACGCTGCCGAAGAAACTCCCCAGCACCAGCTGCCCGTGAGCGACTAGGTTGCGCACGCATGGAGCGAGCCCACCCAGTCACTGCAGCTTGCGCACTCGGGATACTTGCCGCCGCGACGGCGCGCGCGCAGGCGCCCGCCGCCCCCGCGGCCTCAGCGCCGACGCAGGAAGAGCCCACGGCGGAGATCGTGATCGAAGGGCGGCACGAAGGCCCGCGCATGTGGAAGGTCGAGAGCGCAAACCACACGGTCTGGATCCTCGGCACCATCACGCCCTTGCCGAAGAAGATGGTGTGGGAGCCAGTGTCGGTGCAGGAGGTCCTGCACAATAGCCAGGAAGTCGTACCCGCTTGGCCCACTTACGGGATCGGCTACAACCCGATCACGGCGCTGCGCCTTTACATCGCCTGGCGCCGCCTGCAACGACCGCCCGACCACATGACGCTCAAGCAGTCACTCCCCGCGCCGCTCTACGCGCGCGTCGAGTCTCTCAAGGCGCGTTACCTGCCACAGGACTCGGCGCTCGAGGAGATGCGACCGATGATCGCGGCGCGCGAGCTCCTCACGAAGGTGTTCGATGCGACCGGGCTCGCGCTCCATAACGAGGTGCAGGCGGAGGTGCTCACGCTCGCCCGCTCCGCGGGTGTGCGTGTGCGCCAGGACAAACTCAAGATCGAAGATCCGGTGAATGTGCTCAAGGACGTCGGCGCGACCCCGCTGCAGGGCGAGATCGCCTGTCTCGAATCGGTCGTGACACTCCTCGAAAGCGACATCCCGCTCATGCAAACGCGCGCGCGCGCCTGGGCACTCGGCGATGTCGAGACGCTGCGCCGTCTCCCGTACGCCGAAGACCGCGGTGCCTGTCTCGCCGCCATCTCGACCTCCGAGCGGGTGCGCAGCCTCATCGCGCGCGCGGAAGATGACTGGCTGATCGCCGTACAGGAGAGCCTCGAGCACAATTCGGGCACGCTCGCAGTTCAGTCGATGGATCGCCTACTCGGCGCGAACGGCGCACTCGCTGCGCTCAAGGCGAAGGGTTATCGGGTCGAAGGACCCTGAAGCCTCCTGCGGCGCCTCAGCTGCGGAGCGCCCAGCACCAGGCGATGAGCACCGAGCCCAAGGCGAGTGCCCCCGCGAGCCATTGCGGCACGCGCTCGAGCAGCGCCTTCGAGCGCGGCAGCGCCGCAAGCGCCCCAAGCACAGCTCCGACCACAAATCCGGCGACGTGCGCGGTGACGTCCGTGTCCTCCCCCGCGGAGCCCGTGAAACCAAGCAGGCCCACCCCCGCGATCAGTGGCCCCCAGCGCCGCTCCCAGCGCTGTCGCAACACGAGACGCTCGCGAAAGGAATGCGCCGCCATCGCCCCGAGTGCCGTGAAGACTGCGGTCGATGCGCCCACGGCGCGATGCTCGGGAGGTGCAATGAGCGCCTCGAGCAAGTTGGCGAACCCCGCCCCCGTAACGATCAGCAGCCACGCCGTGCCTGCACCCATCTGGGTCGCCGCGAGGTAGCCGAACCAGAGGCCCGCGAGGAGGTTCGCGGCGAGATGCGCGAGGTCGAGGTGCAAGGTGAGCGCCGTCCACGCGCGCCAATACTGCCCGGCCTGCACTTGTGCGGCGTCGAGCTCACCCAATTCGAACGCATCGAGCCGCACGAAAGCGTTGGAGAGCGCGTACGCCACTCCGAGCAGCACGAGGCTATAGACGATGCAGCCCACCCACGCGTACGGATAGCGGGGCGATGTCGGCACCGCAACGCGCGAGGTGCGGTTTTCGGCTTCGTACTGCCAGAGATGGCGCGCGGCCTCTTCGGCCTGCGGGGCCGGCACCTGAAGGACGAACTCATCGACGCCGCGGACGAGAAAGCCCGGGATCCCGACCGCCGTGAGCACGAGGAGTCGCTCCTCGCAGGCGCGCCGGCGCGTCGAACGAAACACGGTTATCAGCTCATCGGGCACCAAGGGCTTTCCCCTCGCCGCAGGTCGCAACGATCAGAGGGCAGCCTGCCGACGCAGTCCGAGCGCTGCGAAGCTCTCGCGCGCCACTTCTCCGAGCATCTCATAGAGCGCCTGCGTAGAGCGCGCGAGCGCAGACGTGTTTGGCAGGTAGTGCAGCAGCCTCTCTTCCGGCAGTGAGGGGAATCCCACGGGCGCGGCTTCGACGACGAAGCCGGCATCCGCAAACTCGTGCAGCGCGCGCCACTCGTGGGCCGCATCCGTGACGAGGGCGATGCGGGAAACGCCCGCGGCCTTGAGCATTCGTGCAGAGAATTCGGCATTCTCAAAGGTATCGCGCGACTCCTGCTCCACCCAGCGCGGCTCGATAGCGAAATCGCGTTCCAACACCCGCCGCATCGCGAGCGCCTCCTTGCGGTTCCCCGTGACGAGGACGGGCAGAGCCGTGCGATGGGCGAGATATGCGCCGTAAGTGAGCCGCTCCAGCAGCTCGGCGCCCGCGGCAGGTTCGCCGCCGTACTCGGGGGCTGTGGTGCGGTGTTTAGCGCCGCCGAGGATGACGATCGCCTGAGCGCTGAGGGGATGCGAGAGATCAAGTGCTGGAACACGGGCCGCGGCCCGTATAAGAGCATCCGCTACCACCGGGGTCGCGAGCACCCAGAGCGAGGCGAGACTCCCGAGGAGCAGCCCCCAACCGAGCGTGCGCTTGCGCGCGCTCGCCTGCGGGCGCAGCAGCCACGCGCCCGCGGCGGCTGCCAGCAACGGGCCCGCCGGCGGCAGCACGAGCGTGCGCAGCACCATCTTCAGCGTGATGAGCATAGACCCCGCCTCTCACAGTCGGATGCGCTGCCAGGCGCGCGAGCGCCAGCGCAGCAAGAGTGTCGTGCCGAGTACCATGACATAGATGAGTACGGCGACCCAGCCACCCACCGCGCCGAAGCCGAATTGCGGAAGAAAACTCACCCAGCCCTGTCCGGGCGCGAAGGTGAGCGCGTGCGCCAGCGGCACGAAGAACAGTATCGAGACCGGAAGCACCAGGGCTACCGGAACTCTCACATCCCCCGCGCCGCGCAGACAGAGACTGCTACCCAGATTCAGACCATCGAAAAACTGATACCCCGCCGCGAGCCATAGCAGCTGCCCGCCGACTGCAACTGCCTGTGCCGAATCGACATCGTGCGCGCCGGCAAAGAACGGCAGCACCCAAGGGCCTGCGAGCGCGATCAGTACACCGATCGCTCCCATGTAGAGAGCGGCGAGAAGGATGACGCGATTGCCGACCCTGAATGCCCAGTCGCGTGAACCCGCGCCGATCGACTGTCCAACGAGGGTAGTGCCCGCGGACGCGATGCCAAAGCCTGGCATGTATGCCAGCGAGGTGAGAATCACCACCATCTGAGTGGCGGCGCCGCCCGCGGTGCCAAGGCGCGTCTGCATGATCTGAAAGATCGCGAAGGCGAGCAGATCGGTCGAGGGCTGCAGCCCCATCGGCACGCCGAGGCGCAGCTGCGCGAGCAGCCGCGGCCGCTGCGGCCGCCACGTGAGATGGGACCGGAAGCGCTGGCGATAGTCGGCGCGCAGGAAGATCCCGAGCGCGAAGAGCAGCCCCGCAATCTGCGCAACGTTCGTCGCCCAGGCGGAGCCGGCGATGCCCCAGCCGAGCTGGAAGATGAAGAGCGGGTTGAGGAGCGCGTTCGCGACAGTCGTCAGGATCGTGATGAGCAGCGTGACGCGCGGGCGGCCGATGCCGTTGAAGAAACCGAACATCGCCCAGAGAGCAGCGCCGACGCAGGCCCCGCCCACGCGCGGAAACCAGAACGCGGCGGCGAGCTGCTCGACTCCAGGGTCGAAACCGAAGGGGGCCAGCACCACATGGCGCGCGGCGCCGAGTAATACGAACAGCGGTGCCGCGCAGAGCATCGCCCAGAGCGCGGTCCACACCGCCTGGCTCGCGCGCCGATAGCGCCGCGCGCCGTAGAACTGTGCGACGAGCGTCTGCACCGCAGTGCCGGCGCCCCCAAGCACCAGCACCACGACGACGACGAGCCACTGCACCGCTCCGACCGCTGCGAGCGCTTTGGTGGAGATGCGGCCCATGAACCACATGTCGGTGAGATTGAGCACGATCTGCACGGCGCTGTTCGCCATCAGCGGCAGGGCGAGCGCGAGCACGGCACGCTGATCGACGTGCGCGCGCCCGGCGGCGTCTGTGCGCTGCGCCGGCAATGGGGCCGCACCGATCGTCGACGGCGCAGCACTCACTGACTGCGTGAGAGTATCCATGGCAACATCCCGGAGAATCGGTCATTCTCGCACACCGGATTCACAACCACAGATGCTCCAAAGATAGAGATGGCCACTCGCAACAAGGGCACGGCCACGCGCAGGAAGAGTGCGGGACGGCTCGCGCCCGGCAAACAAAGCCGCGGCCTCGATGCTGCCGAGGTGGCCATCGCGCTCGATGATGGGCAGATCGCTGCGCTCGTAAATTTGGTGCGCGAGGCCGGTGGCGCCCCGCTCGGCGCCTATCACGAACCGCTTGGCGGGCGGCCCTTGTTGCTCGCGACGCTGCCGCTCGGCGCCGTGCAGCCGACGCCGTTTCAACGTGACCTCTCGCCAACGCACGCCAAGCGCCTCGCGCAGGCGATCGAGGACACGGCGGCCTTCCTCGATCCGCTGATTGTCGTGCGTGGCGAGGACGGGCGTCTGTGGACTCCAAATGGACGTCATCGTCTTGCGGCCGCAAAGGTACTGGGCCTCAAGCAGATCACCGCGCTCATCTCCGCCGATGAAGCGCTCGCTTACCGTATCCTCGCGCTCAACACCGAGAAGGCGCATAACCTCAAGGACCGGAGCCTCGAGGTCATCCGCATGGCGCGCAATCTCGCCGTGCAGCGGGGGCGGGAACGTGAGAACAGTTTCGCGAGTGAGTTCGAAGCCGCCGAGCTTCTGACACTTGGGATCATCTACGAAAAATCAGCGCGCTTTGCGGGCGGCGCCTACTCGGCGTTTTTGAAGAAGGTGGACCGCTTCAGCGATCAGACGCTCGCGGTGAGCCTCAGACAACGCGAGGACTACGCCGCGCGTCTTCTTGAGATCGATACCCGCGTCAAATCGATCATCGCCTCGCTCCAGGCGCGCGGCTTCAAGTCCCCGTACCTGCGCAACTACGTCGTCGCGCGCATCAACCCGGTGCGCTTCCACAAGGCTAAGAAAGGCGACCCCAAGCCCGCGATGCCACTCGGCGCGGCGCTTACTCGCATGGCAGCCTCGGCGCGCGGCTTTGACCTCGGTTCGGTATCGAATCGCGATCTCGCCTGGGTGGCGGTGGGAGCAGGCAGCGCGGAATAGCGCACTCAGCGAGGGGCTGCGCCCACCGTGCGCTCTTCGGGGAGGGGCGCGAGTTCGCCCTTGTCCTTGTAAGTAAGTCCGTAGCCGAAAGGGAACAAAGGCGTCTCACCCACCGAGCCATCAACCGCCGGGGGGCGTGGCGAGCGCGGCCACGAAAACGGCAGCCGGCCGCGGAAGTCGTAACGCACCGCCCCGGCCAGCGGGCGGAAGAGGACGTCCGCCATTGCGCCACCTTCGGGTCCGGGGAGCCAAGCGGCCACGAAGGCATCGGCCGCGTTGATTTCGGCATTGACCCAGAGCGGCCGCCCGGAGAGAAAAAGCGCGATCACGGGCAACCCGAGCGCATGCAGGCGGCGCAGCAGCGCGAGATCGCGTTTGTCACCCGGGCTGTACTCGAGCGAGTCGACATCGCCGAGGCCTTCGGCGTAGGGATTTTCGCCGAACACAACGATCGCAGCGTCGGGACGGGTGCGAAATTCGCCTTGAGGACTCAACACCGCCGTGCCGCCCGCCGCCGTCACGCAGCGCGCGATCCCCGCGTAGATCGTTTCCGCACGCGGAAAATCCTGATTGGTCTCGGTGCCCTGCCAGTCGATGGTCCAGCCGCCGCTTTGCTTGGCGATGCTGTCCGCGCCATCGCCTGCGACCAACACGCGGATATGTGGAGAAAGCGGCAGGAGGTGCTTGGCGTTCTTCAGAAGCACGAGCGATTCGCGCACCGCCCGGCGCGCCACGGCGCGGTGCGCGGCAGAGCCGAGGAGTTCATAACGCCCGGAGAACGGGCGCGCGGAAGGGCGCCCTTCGGTGTCGAGATGCGCGCGCAGTTTCACGCGCAACACGCGTCGCACGGCGTCATCGAGCCGCGCGGCGGTAATCTCCCCCGCCCTCACCTGCGCGAGCGTGTTGTCGGCGAGCTCGCGCCAGCCATCCGGGGCCATGAGAATATCGAGTCCCGCATCGATCGCACTCGCACAGCTCACGGGCGTGCAGCCGGGAAGCGTCGCGTGCCCGTTCCAATCCCCGAGCACCGGGCCATCGAAAGCCATCCGTCCCTTGAGTACCTCGGTCAGGAGCGCCCAGTTGCCGTGCATCCGCATGCCGTGCCAGCTCGAGTAGGACGCCATCACTGTCTGTGCGCCGGCCGCGAGCGCCGCGCGATAGCCGGCAGCGTCGAAGTCACGCAACTCGTCCTCGCTCGCGTTGTTATCGCCCTGGTCGTGGCCGCCTGTGCCGCCATCGCCGAGGAAGTGTTTCGGGGTCGCGATCACGTGTGCGGCGTCGAGAAACTGCGCCGTACCAGGCGCGCCCTGCAACCCCCGCACCATGGCCGCGGCGTACTGCGCTACCAGACGGGGATTTTCCGAATAACTCTCGTAGGTTCGGCCCCAGCGGGCATCGCGGGCGACCGCTACGTCCGGCGCATAGGCCCAGTCGAGCCCCGTGACACGCACCTCGAGTGCGGTGATCTCGCCGATGCGGCGGATGAGTTCCGGGTCACGCGCGGCGCCGAGTCCGATGTTGTGCGGGAACAGCGTGGCGCCTGGGATGTTGTTGTGACCGTGCACCGCATCGGTACCCCAAAGGACCGCGATCCCGGCCGACCCGGGGTCGGCGGTCGACGCCTCATAGAACCGGTCGGCAAGCTTGAGCCACTCACTCGGTGCTGCGAGCTTGTCGTCGTGGGGCGATGAGTTACCGCCGTTTAAGACGGAACCGAGGGGATAGTGGCGCAAATCATCGGGTGCGATGCTGCCGATATCGGCCTGAATGATCTGCCCGACTTTCTGCTCGGTTGTCATACGCGCGAGCAGCCGATCGATACGCGCCTCGAGTGCGGGATCGCGTGGCAGGGGAGGCCGCAACGTCGGCCAACGCTCGGGGTGCACCTGTACGGCCGCGCCCCCGGTCAGGTCAGCGGCCATGCCGGCGGCCCATACGAATGCCGCGAGCGCCGCGCAATACCGCGCGCGCAAGGCCGGTCTCCTGCTCATGGTGCCCCTAGGATACACAGCGGAGCTCGACACAAATGCTGGAACAGGTAACGGCAGTACATAGTCAGGGCAGAACTGGCACACCGGTCTCCCGCGGGAGCGCCGAAGCCGCAGGCATGGAACAGCTTCCGGATCTACTGCTCATCGAGCGCGCGCGCGCCGGCGAGGAGCGCGCCATCGAGGCGTTGAGCCGGCGTTACTGCCGGCGGCTGTTCCGCGTCGCACTCAGCGTGCTCGGCGATGACGAGCGCGCCGCGGCGTCCGTGCAGGAGGCGTATCGACTCGCATTCGCCGACTTAAATCGCCATGAGCCGAACGGCAAGTTCGCCGCCTGGCTCACGCGGCTGAGTTACAACCAGGCGCGGCAGCTGCGCGCAAGCGCAGCAGCCCGAGCGACGCACCCGAACGGGTCCGAGGAATTGCGGAACGCGGCGGCACCCACGGACGGGGCCGCCGCGGAGCTGCACGAGCGGCTGCAACTCGAGCGCTCGATCAGCGCACTCCCGGAAGTTTTCCGTACGGTGTTCGTGCTGCGCGTGATCGAGGGCATCAGTGGCATCGAGACGGCCGCCTCCCTCGGGGTTCATGAGACGACGGTGCGCACGCGGCTGTACCGTGCGCAGCGGCGGCTCACTCCGGAGATCGTGCGTCAGGCACGCAGCGCGCAGGGACTCTTTGACCTCGCGGCAGCCCGCGCCGAACGCATTGTGAACGCGGTACTCAGCGAGCGGCCTCAGCGCTCGATACTGACGATCGTCGCCTCGACTCCCTGAAAAGGGACGCGCTCGCCTACGGCCCGGCCGAGCAGAAGCGTCGCGAGCGGCGCGATCCAGCTCAGTAGTCCCTGCGCGGCATCCGCCTCGTCCTCGCCGACGAGCCGAAAGCTCTGCCGTGCGCCCTCTGGCGCTTCGAGCGTCACGCGCATTCCAAAGCGCACTCGGTCGGTGGGCGCCGCCGCCGGTGAAACGAGCCGCGCGCTCGCCCGCCGTGCGCTCCAGTAGCGCAGCTCCCGCTCGATGCGCGCGCTCGCCGCCGCGTCGCCGCCCGTCCGCAACGCCTCCCGCTCCGCTTCGAGCTCACGTACCCGCGCCTCGATCGCCGCAAGTCCACGCGGTGTAACCCAGTTGGGGTGCGGGCTCAGCTGACGCTCGGGGAGCGCGGGTTCCGCGTCCGTCTCGCGCACGAACGCCCGGCTCACGCGCGCCGCTCCGGCGCAGGCGCGCGCGGCACGAGTGGGCCGGTGACGGGGCGATGGGTTCTCTTCATACTGGTATCCCGCGGTTGAAGGAGTATATGAATATGAAGCGCGTTGCGCTCCTCGTGCTCGGCACGCTCGCGGCAGTCTGTAGCGGGAGCACTCACAAAGCGCCTCCGGAGTTCACGCACTCGAGCCCCGCCGACTGGATCAACTCCCAGCCCCTCACACTCGCGGCTCTCAAAGGCAAGGTGGTGCTGGTCGAGTTCTGGGCCTTTGAATGCGAGAACTGCCTGAACTCGGTCGCCTGGGTGCATTCGATCGAGCAGAGCAAGGGTCCCGCCGGGCTCGTGATCGTCGGCGTCCATACCCCTGAGCTCCCCCAGGAGCAATCACCCGAGCACGTGCGTGCCGCGGTCGAGCGGCTCGGCATTCATTACCCGGTGATGCTCGATGCGAACTACTCCTACTGGAACGCCATGGACAATCAATACTGGCCGGCGTTCTACCTGATCGGGCGCGATGGCCTCCTCTATGGAAGCGTGATCGGCGAGCTGCACGTCGGGGATGCGCAGGGGAAGCAGGTCGAGCAGGCGATCGATCTGCTGCTTCAGGCCAAGGCGTCATGAATGGGGTCGTCAGCGCGTTCCTCCTGACATTTGCCGGACTCTTCCCGATCGTCAATCCGATCGAGAGCGCGCCGTTTTTTCTCGGGCTCACCGCCAACCTGCCGAGCGCGGAGCGGCGGGTGCTGGCCCGCAAGGCGGCCTTCAACGGCTTTGCGTTACTGCTCGGGTCACTCGCGCTCGGCCCCTGGCTGCTCGAGTTCTTCGGAATCAAACTCCCGGTGCTGCGCATCGCCGGGGGACTCGTGGTCGCGATTCTCGGCTGGAAGCTCCTGAGTCAGGAGCAGTGGTCCGATCACGACGCGAGCATTCGCGGACCGCCGGGAAAGCTTGGCAGCTTCTATCCGCTCACCATGCCGCTCACAGTCGGCCCAGGCTCGATGTCGGTCGCCATCACGATCGGCAGCCACAAGCCCGCCGGCATCCCACGGCTCCCGGATTTGGCCGAACACGCGATCGGTGCGCTGCTTGGCCTGATCGCGATCGGCCTGAGCATCTATCTTGCCTATCGCTTTTCCGAGACCATCGCGCGAGTTCTCGGCGCCTCGGGGCTCGAGGTGTTGGTGCGGCTGTCCGCATTCATTCTCATGTGCATCGGCATCGAGATCATTTGGGACGGCTACAGCGCGCTCACCCTCGCGCGCTGAAAAAGCTAGATCGAGCGCAGCGGGCGCTATCTGCGGCGCGGTTTGCTTGGCTGGTTGTAAGGATCGCAGCCCCCGCCTGCAGCCGGGCCGCGGTTGATGCGCACCTTCTCATCCTTCGCGTCTTCGACCTCGAGGTCCGGCGCGCCGAGTTTGCGCATGATCCAGGACGCGCTGGCGCTCTGACTCAACTCCTCCCGCCAGCTCCACTCCGCATCGTCCCGCGCGCGCTGCCGCTCGCAGCCGCTCGCGGCGCCATCCGGCACGGCAGGCCGCGGTGTCCGGTCCTGAGAGGCCGCCGCCTCCGCGGGGTGGGCGGCGGGCTTGAGATCTTTTGAGTCGCTCATTCGATTCGTGTCCTGATCGTAGCTTGATCGAGATCCAAACTGTCCTGACGCCTTTAAACGCCAAAAGTGCCCGGACGGCGTATCCGACATTAGGGATCTGTGCAGATCGTCACAGTGATCTGCGTGGCAGTTAACCGCCGCTTACAGATCGCGCCGACGGACGTTGCACACCGGCGGACGAACGGTCGCCCGCGCCGCGTCAGTTGCGGTGCTGCGCGAACCACTCGCCGATGCGTCGCGCGATGCTCGCATCAAAGGGGAGCTCGGGTCCTTTGAAGGCGGCAGCCTGCGAGGCGTAGTGTTGGAAGGTGTGACCGCTCGAGGGCAGCTCCACGAATTCGGCGGCTCCCGGGCGGTTGTGGTTCACGAGTGTGACGAGAATCTCGAAATCCCCGCGGCTCATGATCCAGTCGTATTCCCCGTGCAGCGCGAGCACCGGAACGCTGACCTTGGACCAGGCGCCCATGAGGTTCAGATCCTGTAACTGCTGGTAGTAGACGACCGGCCGCCCGTAGAGCTGTCCGGGGTCGCCGTCCCAGAGACTTTTCAGTTCGGGGTGCTGGGCGAAGATCTCCTGCGGGGGCCGACGCTCGAGGAGATAGGCGCTGTAAAGCTTCTCTACCGATTGCATGAGCGGGTTAATCTCGGAGGGCGGGTGGTCGGAAAGCGTGAGCCGGCGCCGCTCGATCTCGAGCATGTGTTCGAACCAGGTCTTGATCCAGCCACCGTTGACGACATAGCCCTTGACGGGCAGGCCGTCAGCCAGGAGCGGTGCGAAACCGCCGCCGTTACTCACTCCCAGGATGAAGATGCGGCTGCCATCGACGAAGGGGTAGTCCTGAAGATGGCGGAAGGCCTGCCGATAGGCGGAAAGCTCCCGATCGAAGTCACTCGCTGCGCAATCCCCTTCCGAATCCCCGACCCCCGCCTTCTCCAGGCGAACGGTCGCAAACTCCGGCAGTTGTGCAAGATAACGAAACACCTTCGCGGCGGCGTCGTTTGTGTCGGCAGGTGCCTCGACCGTGTCGCAGCTGAGCCATCCCGCGACAAAGATTGTCGCAAAGCGCGGTCCGCCGGACTGTGGGTGAGTGAGGATGAGGCGCAACCGCTGTCCCGCCGCATCGCGAAGCGCATCGTAGATCACGGCGACGCCCGGATAACTCTCGTCCTTGAACTCGCCCTTGCGCGGCAGTGGATTCGGTTCCGCCGCCCCAAGAAGCGGCACCTGCAGGCAAAGGCCTGTCACGATGCCGATCGCCCATCTCGTGCTCGTGCGCATCGGTCACCCCTCCGCTTGAGGCGCGCGATTGTGTACCCTCCAGCTACGGGAGACTCAACCGCTCGAAGCCCGCGATGCTCAAGATCGGCGACTTTTCCCGCCTGGCGCGCGTCACGGTCAAAACGTTGCGCTTCTATGACGACGCCGGCCTTTTTCGGCCAGCCTATGTCGAGCCTCGCTCGGGCTACCGCTTCTACCGCGCCGAGCAGCTGCGAGCCTTGCGACGGGTGCGACTCCTGCGGCACTTGGGTCTGAGCGTGCGCGAGGTGCGGGAACTGAGCCCGCTCGCGAGCGACTCGCCTGAGTACCTCGAGCGGCTCGCGGCTCTGCGCGAGCGGCTGCTGCTGAGCGTCGTGCATGACGCGCAACGTCTGCGACAGCTCGATGCGCTCATTCGTGGGCGCGGCACTCCGCCCCATCGCGAGGGTCCCCTCCCGATCAGCGAGATGTCGCTGCCGGCGGTGAGCGCGCTCACGCTGCGCGCGCGTGTGTGCTCACTCGATGGGAAGGTGCAGAACATGTTCGAGACCATCGAGCGCCGCGCCGCACGCTGCGGCTGCCGCGTGGCGACGAGCCCGTTCCTGCTGTTCCACGACCTCGAATACCGCGACAAGCAGGTCGATGTCGAAGCCTGCGTGCCTGTAAGAGCGGACTCACTCGGGGTCTGTGGCGGGCGCATCGTCGAGGGCGTGGAACGAGCCGCGGTGCTTCGTTTCGCCGGCAGTTACGCGCAGGCGCCGCGCCTGTACGAGCGGCTGCTCGAGTGGATGGACCAGGCCGGCACCCAGATTGGCGGCGCCATCCGCGAAACCTATCTGCGCTTTGGCGCAGAGCAGGAGGGATACACCCTGCCCGCCGAGCTGCTCGCGACGCGTGTTGCAGACTACGAGACGGAACTGCAGATTCCGCTCGCCGCGGCCTGAGTCGCTCGCCGGGCCTTCCTAGGCGAGGCTCGGCACACCGCGCGCGGCCAGGTCGGCGAGAAACCTCTCGCGCTCACGCGGGGAGATGAGCAGAGGGCGTGCATCGGCGTACTCGATCCGTAGCCGATCGAGCGAGAGTGCCGGGCCTGAGCGCAAGTCGTTCACCGCGCGCACCGCACGGATGTCCTTGAGCGGGACGGTCCAGCGGAACGGCCCGCTCTGGACGACGAGCGACACGGCGTCAATCGTGTAGCGCGTCGAAAACAACACCCAGAGGGAAAAGAGAAATACCGCCGCGATCATGCAGGCGCCGAAAGTGCGTGCGCCGGCGGGTGCATGGGTAGGCATTCCGAAGAGCACAAAGAACCCCACCGCGGGAGAAATCAGCAAGGTCGCGACCACCAAGGTATCGACGCGCGAGGGGTAAGTGCGTGATGCGACTGGCATATCCGCCTCTGGGCACAACTCCTGCGTTGGACCGTAGCCCCACGACCTCCCGCCGGCAACGTACCACGGCCCAACTCGCACTGAAAAAGTGCAGGCGAGCTGACACCCTCGGCCCTCGCGCGCCCACCTCCCCTCCTTGGTCTAATATCGGGAACGCTGGCTGCGGACTTTGCATGCCCATCCCGACCCGTCCCTACGACGAGATGCTCGACAGCGGCGGCGCGCCCCGGACGCATTGCCGCCAGTACTACGGCTGGCTGCGCGAGCAGTCCGCCGAGCACCTCGGCCGCAAGCGCGCGGAAGC
>Ga0187777_10001617_pt1 | contig 14641 bp, 16 predicted proteins | sample 1015_Q2_SP5_10_M_FD_132416 | JGI IMG/M metagenome (GOLD analysis project Ga0187777, IMG submission 132416) | Tropical peat soil microbial communities from peatlands in Department of Meta, Colombia - 1015_Q2_SP5_10_MG | ecosystem: Environmental > Terrestrial > Soil > Wetlands > Peat | place...
TCGTGCCGGCGCCTGCCGGAACAGGCCGCTCATTACGCCGGTAGAGTCTGCGCGGGTCCTACCTCCGGGGTTGCGATTTGCGCGCAGTGACGGTCACGCCGGGCACGCCGGGATCGGCGCGGCTAGATGAGGTTCCCGAGCCCGGAGCCGAGCTCGGTTCAGTGCTCGTGGAGGCGCTGGCGGTGGGAGTCTGCGGTACGGATGTCGAGATCGCGACCGGGCTGTACGGGTGGGCTCCGCCCGCCCGCGAGCGTCTGATCCTCGGCCACGAGTCGCTTGGAAGGGTGATCGATCCGGGGCCAAGCGGGTTTGAGGTGGGAGACCATGTCGTCGGGATCGTACGAAGGCCCGACCCTGTGCCATGTCCCCACTGCGCCGTGGGTGAGTGGGATATGTGCACCAACGGCCGGTACACCGAGCGGGGCATCAAGGAGGTCGACGGGTTCATGGCCGATCGCTGGCGAATCGAACCCGAGTACGCGGTGAAGGTGGACCGCAGGCTCGGCATGCTCGGAGTGCTACTTGAGCCGACGACGGTTGTGGCGAAGGCGTGGGAACACATCGCAGCGATCGGGCGAAGGGCGTTCTGGGAGCCTGGCACGGTGTTGGTCGTCGGCGCGGGGCCGATCGGATTGCTGGCCGCGCTGGTAGCGGTGCAAACCGGCCCCAACGGCAGAGTCCATGTGGTTGATCGGGTGACGAGCGGCCCGAAGCCCGCGCTGGTCGAGGCGCTCGGCGCGACCTACTACACCGACCTGGAGTCGGCGCTTGCGGTGGGCCCCGACATCGTCGTCGAATGCACCGGGGTGGCGCCGCTGATTCGAGCGGCCGCGGAGGCTGCTGCGCCCGGAGCGATCATCTGCCTCACGGGAGTCGGACCGCCCGTCGTGCCCGATGCGAGCGCCCCGACCGCGATTGCCAGCGATGCGGTGCTGAAGAACCTGGTTCTGTTCGGGTCGGTGAACGCCAACCGTCGCCATTACTATCGCGCTGCGCAGGTTCTCGCGAGGGCAGACGGTGCATGGCTCGAGCAGCTCGTGACGCGGCGCGTGCGTCCGGAGGAGTTCGAGCATGCCCTCGCACGCCAGCCGGACGACATCAAGGTCGTCGTCGAGTTCGCAGCCGCGTAGGTCACCCGAGCCGAACGAAGACGGGCGCCGGCAACCCAGACCCGGCGACAGCGCACGACGTCGCGTCGCGAAGCCGGGCCGGCGCCGTCTAAGCGCGCCGGGCGCTAGCTGTTCAAGATCCGGGCCTTCTCGGCTGCGAACTCCTCGTCGGTCAGGATTCCCTGTGACTTCAGATCCGCCAGCTGCTGGAGCTTTGCGATGCGGTCATCGCCGCCGGCGCTTGGCGAGGGAGCGGGCGGTGCGGGCGCGCTGGGGGCGGGGGCCTGCTGCTGCTCGGCCTGCTGCTGCTGGTACTGCTGTTCATCCTGTTGCGACCACCGGTTGTACTGGCGGCGGCTGACGCGATTGGACACCGACGTCGCGGTGCCCGCGATCACGGCGGTGCGGGCCACGCCGCGAATCAGTCCAGGCATGCTGTTCCTTCCTTTCAGCTGAGAGCCGCGGCCTCGGCGGCGTCGAGGGCATCAATCAGATCCTGAGTACCGATACGTTCGCTCGCGATCAGCCGGCCGCCGTTCCGGCGAACGGCGGCGGCGAACGGCGCCGCCCAGCGGTTCTCGTAGACGATCGCCAACGCCGCGCTGCCGGGCTCCATCTCCGCGGCGACCAGAGCGATGTCGTCGTCGCCGATCAGTCCGGTCGAGGCTCCTGCAAAGACCGTCAGGTCACCGGCGCTGTCGTCGTCGAGGTTGGCGAGATCGATGCCCGAGAACGTCCCGTCTTCCTCCTTGGTCACGAATAGCGCATCAAGCACTCGCACGATCCCGCGGTCGACCAGGTCGAGCATGATCGGGACCGCTTCACCGGTCATCGGGGCGCCCGGCGGATAACCGATCACGACGATGTCGATCGGACCAAGGTCTTCTTCGTTCTCGTCCATATCGTGCCTCCGTTGACTCAAACAACTCGCGGACTTGCGGCCGTCGATGCCCACTTTATCCGCCCTCGTGCGAGCACGTCACCCGTTGTGGGTGACGGCGGGGGCGACGTGCGGATGCACACTCCCCATGGAGGCTTGAAAGGAGTGGCACATGGGATTTCTGCACAGGGATGACGAGCCGGGCGGCACGCGCTATCAGATGCGTGAAAAGCTGTTCGCGATCGGCGACGACTTCTGGGTCGAGACCGACGCGGGCGAGCGCGCGTTCAAGGTCAACGGCAAGGCGCTCCGGGTCCGGGACACGTTCATTCTGGAGAGTCCGTCGGGCGAGGAGCTCTTCAAGATCCAAGAGAAGAAGCTCCACATCCGCGACACGATGGAGATCGAGCACGACCGGGACACCGTTGCGACGATCAAGAAGGCGTTGATCACGCCCCTGCGCGATCGCTTCGCGATCGAGCTCGAAGCCGGCGGCGAGCTCAGCGCCAAGGGCAACATCGTCGATCACGAATATGAGATCGAACGCGACGGCGAGAAGGTCGCCGAGATCTCCAAGCGGTGGTTCCGCGTACGCGACACGTACGGGATCGAGGTCGCGCCGGGCCAGGACGATGCGCTGATCCTGGCGGCGGTGGTGTGTATCGACGAGATGGCCGGTCGCTAGCCGCCACCCCGCGCGACTCCAAGCCAGTTTGACTTAAAGCCAGGTCGCCTCACTTCTCCCGTTTGGGTCCCAGAGCACCTCGTGGCCGTGCGCGACCAGCAGGGCACCGATTGCCGAGCCCATCTCTCCGGGATGCAGAAGGCCGACGCGCACCGGCTAGATGATGCCGAGCAGGACGAGCAAGCCGATGAGGATGAGTACGGCCGCCGTGAAGACGTTGCCCCAGCGCTCGAGCCATTCGCCCTGTATCTGATAGCCCCCGCGGGCGGCCGCGAGCGTCAGCCCGACGATCGTGCCGATCGTGACCATGGCGAAGATGACCAGTGACCCGACCGCGGTTGCGATGCCGGCGGTGGTCGCGGCGAGAAACACGGGGAGGATCGTCAGATCGGGCGACGCCGCCGCGCCGAACGGAACCATCACCGCCGCGAGCCCGCTGAGCCGCGGGGCGGTCGGCTCGCGGGCCGGGTGGCCGCCGGCCCCGTGATGATGGTGGTCGTGCTCGTGGTCGCCGTGGTTGTGGTCGCCGTGGTGATGGCCGTCGTGGTCGTGGTCGTGATGGTGGCCGTGGCCCGTGAGCTCGAGCACGAGGAAGCCGATGCCGGTCGCGATCAGGATGCAGCCGATGATCGTGTCCTGCGTGTGTTGGATTGTGGAGCGGAACTGGAGTCCGATCGCGATGATCACCGCTCCCAGAACGATCGAGACGAGCACGTGCGCCACGCCGGCCAGGCTCGAGAGGCGGGCGATCCTCGAGAGCGGATAGCGACGCGTGCGTCCCAGCACGGCGAGCGGGACCCAGTGATCGGGCAGAATCGCATGCCCGAACCCGACGCCCGCCGCTGCGGCGAGCAACGCGGGCGCGGCCCCGCTCATGCCGTCAGCGCCTGCTCGGTGGGTCGAACGGCGAGCCCTAGGCGTAGGTGCTCGGTGTGTGAGACAGCCTCGGTCAACAGGGAGCGCACGTGCTCGTCGTACAGCGCGTAGATCACCTGGCGGCCGTCGCGTTCACCGAGGACCAGCCCAAGGTGGCGCAGCACTCGTAGTTGCTGGGAGACGGCGGGCTGCGTCATGTCGAGGTCCTCGGCGAGGGCGCCGACCGAGCACGCGCCGGCCCCGAGGCGGCTCAGGATCCGCACCCGGCTGGGTGTCGCGAGCGCCTGCATCGTCTCGGCCACGGATCGAGCGGTCTCGGACGAGAGGAACGCGAGGTCTGGTTCAGTGCCATGAGTCATGCATACATCATTGCATGCATAGCTGTGAATAAATTGCGCTGACGCGCGAGACCACGGACCACGGCTGGCGAGGGCAGCTCCGGCGAGATCAGCCGCGTCTGAGCAGCCGGCCGACGGCGGCCATCATCTCTTCGGTGCGTTCGTCCTGTTGCTCGGGTTCGGCGCCGATCACGCACGTGTGCGCGTGCCCATCGAGCAGGCCGAGCGCGACCTTGTCCAGAGCGGCTTGCGCAGCACTGATCTGGGTAAGGATGTCGATGCAGTAGCGGTCGTTCTCGACCATGCCCTCGATCCCGCGAATCTGGCCTTCGATGCGCCTCAGCCGGGCGAGCAGCTGGTCTTTGGTAGCGGTGTAGCCCCTGGTGGGCGCCTCGGTGTTTGGCATACACAGAGTCTATCAGTACCTCTACCCCCTAGGGGTATTTGGTAGTGTGTAGGTCATGGAAGCGTTGGAGGTCGTCTGGCATGGCCTCAGGGATTCGTTCCTGATGGCGTGGGAAGTGTGGTGGGCGCTCGTGCTCGGGTTCATGATCTCGGCGATCGTCCAGGCGTGGGTGCCGAGGGAGCGGATCGAGCGTCTGATGAGCGGTTCGGGCGCGCGCGCAGTTGGCTGGGCAACCGGCCTGGGCGCCGCGTCGTCCTCCTGCTCCTACGCGGCGATCGCGATCGCAAAATCGCTGTTTCAGAAGGGCGCCAGCGCTGCGTCCGCGCTCGCGTTCCAGTTCGCCTCAACGAACCTCGTCTGGGAACTGGGGTTGGTGTTGTGGGTGCTGATCGGCTGGCAGTTCACCGCTGCGGAGTACCTCGGCGGGATCGTGATGATCGTGCTGATGACCGTGCTGTTGCGGCTGTTCGTCGGTCGCCGGCTCGAGGAGCAGGCGCGCGAGCATGCCGTGAACGCGGACACAGGCCATCAACACCACGCGGCCGGCGAGCGCCTGCCCTGGCGCCAGCGGCTCATCTCGGCGCGCGCGTGGTCCGACGTGGCCCACAACTTCCGCGGCGACTGGCAGATGCTGTGGAAGGAGATCACGCTCGGCTTCCTGCTCGCCGGCTTCATCGCACAACTGGGCAACGGCTTCTTCGAGCACCTGTTCATCCGCGACGCCCCGGCGCCGCTCCCGGCGATCGAGAACGTGCTGATCGGCCCGATCATCGCGGTGATCAGCTTCGTCTGCTCGGTCGGGAACGTCCCACTCGCGGCGGTGCTGTGGTCCGGCGGGATCTCGTTCGGCGGCGTGCTCGCTTTTCTGTTCGCCGATCTGATCGTCGTCCCGATCCTCCTGATCTACCGCAAGTACTACGGCACCAGGTTCACGGTTCGGATCACCATGTTGATGTTCGTGACGATCGTCGTCGCCGCGCTCGTCGTCGACGGCGTCTTCAGCGCGCTGGGACTGATCCCCACCGGTCCGCGGCCGACGCGCGCTGACATCTTCAGTCAGGTCCAGGTCAACTACAAGCTCGCGCTCAACGTACTCGCCTTGGCGATCTTCACCGCGCTGTTCTGGCTCACCAAGCGGCGGGGCGCGACCGACCCGGTCTGCGGGATGAAGGTCGACCGCGACCGAGCACTCACCGGTGAACTCGGCGGCAAGACCTATTACTTCTGCTCGGAGGAGTGCCGGGACACGTTTGGCGCGGATGAGGTCAAGGACGCGCGCGCCGGCACGCGGGCCGGGCGCGAACTGCCGGCGCACGCCCATCACTGACTCATGCAAGCACCACCGAGTCGCGCGCCGTCGCCGCCGGCGCTCGCGTCGTCACGACGACTACGCCGAGGCGATGCGCGACGCGCAGGAACCCTCGACCGCGAGCTCGGCGCCCGCGAGCACGTCGTCGCGAGCACGTCGTCGCGAGCCCGCCGGTCGTCAGGTGACTTACAGTACAAACGGGATCAGCATCTTGGTGTGCTCTTTGTAGCTGGAGTAGTCGGCCGGGAACGTGGTGGTCATCGTCCGTTCCTCTACGGTGCCGCTGTAGATGAAATACGCACCCACGATCACCAGCGCGACCAGGAAGTACAGGTTCGTGGCGAGCGCTGTGCCCAGCAGAGCCAGCAGGAGACCCGAATAGATCGGGTGGCGAACGAAACGGTACGGCCCCGAGGTGACGAGCTCAGGCTCGGCCCGTTCGGTCATCGGCATTCCCCAATTGCGCCCCAGGTAGATGCGCGCCCAGACCGCGAGAGCCAGACCGGAGGCGAACAGAATCAGGCCCACGACCTGCAGGATCGGATTGTGTACGGCCAAGGTGCCGGCGTGGAACAGGCGTATCAACACGAGTGCGACGATCACCAACAGGCCCGGCGGGCGGCATCGAGACGTGCGAACGCTCTGCTTGGCGCCGGCCGCAGCGATCAGCCAGTAGATCCAGAAAACGGCCCAGATCGAGAACACAACGGTGGTCAGTGTCATGCGCGTGAACCGGTTCGGAGGCGAATTGCGAGCATGACTGTCAGCGTACGCCGCGTTCGCGGCGAGCGTAAGTGGCGTCCGGCCGAAAACGACCATGACGTTTGTCATCGGCGTCCGTGCCGCCTAGCCGGCTGGACGCGCTCAGGAGTCTTCGCCGGGGGGCAGCGCGCGGCGATTGACTACCAGGTCGAACGCGTCGGCGACATGCCATTCGTGCGAGAGCATCACCGGCCGCCCGCGCTCGTCGTAGTCGACCTGATCGATGTGCAGCAGCGGCGCGCCGCGCCTGACCGTCAGCAGCCTCGCGAGCTTGGCGTTGGCGAGCGTGGGGATCAGGTGGGCGGTGGCGCTCGTCACCGGGTGTCCGGCACGTGCGAGGATCGCGTACAGGGACTCGTCGAGCGCCCCGTTTGGCTGGTCGCCAAGGAGCGCGACCGGGATGCGATCCCGTGAGTAGATGACGGGGCGCCGGCCGGCAAAGCGGACCCGCTCCACATCGATCACCGACTCGCCGTCGACCAGCCCCAGGAGCTCGCGCTCGTCCTCATCGGGCTCGCGAATCGCCTTGCTGACGACCGTCTCCGCGGGTTTGTGGCCGGACGCCCGGATCATCGCGGTGTAGCTCACGGTCGTCTCCAGCGGATGGCGGGTTCGGGGCGTGGCGGTGACGTACGTGCCCGATCCGTGGCGCCGGGTCAGGTAACCGGCGTCCATCAGACCGCCGACCGCTTCGCGGATCGTCGAGCGGCTGACACCGAACCGCTCGGCGAGCTCGTTCTCGTTGGCGAGCTTCGCTCCAGGCTCGAGCTTGCCGGAGGTGAGATCTCCGAGCAGGCTGTCCCGGACCTGCTCGACGAGCGACTGACGCTTGCGCGGTGTCATACCGCCGCCAATGTTCACAGACCGGGGGAAGGGTCGGCGGCGAGCACGGCGCCGGCCCGGCGCAGCTCGTGCGGGCGCGTCCGCGCCAGCCACAGTGCTCCGAGCCCAACGGCGCCGACCCAGGCGACGATCGCCCACGGCAGCCATGTGTATGGGGCAGACGTCTGCTCGACGATCTGGCCGACGAGGAGCGCCACCATCAGCCCCGTCCCGCCGATCGGAAGCAATCCGTGGCGTACGAGGTGGAACCGGCCGAGGCGGGCGAAGTAGCGGGCGGCTGCCAGGTTCGTCAGCGCGTACACCGGCAGCACGCCGAGCGTCAGCAGGAACCCGAGATAGCCGTACACGTTCGACCCGCCGGCCGGGTCGTCGAGCCCGCCGCTGGTGGCGCCGACCGCGAGCGCGCATCCGATCGCGAACAGCCCGGTCGCCAGCGTGGCCCGGGTGGGCGTCATGCGGCGGCGGTCGACGGCCGCAAGCATCCTCGGCAGCAGGCCCTCGCGCGCCATCGTGTTGAGGATCCGCGCGATTCCGTTCGCGGAGTTGATCATCACCGCGAACATGCTCGAGACCGACGCGACGATCACCGGCCACTTCAGCCACGACGCGTACGTGGACGCGAGATCGTTCCATGGCGTCGAGGCGCCGTTGAGCCGGTTGGTCGCCGCCGCGCCGAGACCGTTCACCTCGGCCCACACGCAGAAGACGTAGATGAGGCCGACCAGCGCCGAGCTCGCGAGAATCGCGCGCGGGACCAGGCGGCGCGGGTCGCGCACCTCGTCGCCGAGCGTCGCCGCGGCCTCGAATCCGACGAAGCTGAGCGCCGCGAATACGAAGCCCGTGGCCAGGCCCTGAAAGCCGTGGGGCGAGGCCATGGGGCTGAGCGGATGAAGCGAAAGCCCATTCCGACCCCCGTCCCCGACCACGATCATCGCGAGCAGCGCGACGACCGCCACCTCGGTGGCGAACAGGATCAGCGCGGTACGCAGCGATGCCCGTATGCCCTCGAGCGCGAGCACGATCATCACGCCGGCGGGGACGATCCCGATCAGCCACCACGGCACGTCGATGTGCACCTCGGTGCGCAGCGTGCTCTGAAGATAGGAGCCGATCAGGCCGAGCTCCGCCGGCGGCAACAGCGCGTAGGCGACGAACATCAGCCCGCCGGTGATGAACCCCGCGCGTGGGCCGAGACCGCGGCTCACATACGTGTAGAAGGCACCGGCACTCGGCAGCTCCCGGGCCATCTCGACGATGCCGCTGGACACGACGAGGATTGCGATCAGGCACGCGAGGTACACGAACGGCGTCGCCTCCCCCGAGAACGGCGTCGAGAACTGTGGGTTGAAGAACGTCGAGACGGCCGGTCCCATGATCGCCGCCGACATCACCACCGCGCCGGTCAGCCCGACCGCGTCAGGCCGGAGCCGCGGTGGCCCCGTCGCGCCCCACGTTGATTCAGTCATCGGACGTGTGACGCGGTCGGAGGGCAAATCCTTCCCACACCGCGGTGTGCGTTCAGCTCAACGCACCCACGGGGCGGCCGTGCGCGCCCGTTCACCGCTCACGGCGGGCCGCTCGCACGATGTGCTCCCCCGACGCGATCAGCTCGTCCGGGGCGAGCGCGATCTGCCTGCCAGCCGCCTTCGCCGCACGCTCACCCGTGCGCAGGTCGACCTCGTACATGCGCAGGATCCGCACCGACTCGACCCCCGGGACGGTGTGGACAATCGAGTACAGCTCACCCTGGTTGAGCGGGCGCCCGAATGGCCAGCCCGTACCGGCCCCGGTGGGGCTTCCGCCGATCAGCGGGTTCAGGTAGGCATACAGCGAGTCGGCCACGCGGCGCTCGATCTCGTCGGCGTCGGCCCGCGGTGATGCCTCGACGTTGACGACGACCGACACTCCGCGGAAGCGCACCGGCGCCAGCCGCACGGGACAGCCGGCGACCTTGCGTGCGTTGAGGTGCTCGGCTACGACCTCGAGCAACCCGGGGTCCGGGAGGAGCTCGTCGATCGTCAGCCGCCGCTGGGGAGGGTCGATGCGAGGCACGATGCCGAGCGTCACGCCGGGTTCGTCGTCCTCGATGCACACCGACCTGGCCACCCGGGGAGAGGCGTCGGTGGCCAGGAATTCGTAGTCCTGGGCGGTCACGGCGCGGTGGCGCGTGCGGATCTCGAATGCGGCGCGGGCCCGCGCCTCCGGGACGCTCTGCGTATCGACTCCCCCGCGAGCCGGAGCGGGGTTCGTCACCGATGCGACCCCCGGAATCGCGCTGCGGAGCGTCAGCAGTACGTTCTCCGCGACATTGGCGATCTGGCCGCCGCCGTGGCGGTAGCGCGACATGCGCAGCGCCGCTCCCTTCGGCGCAGTCGCGCCGCGGCGGACGGTCCCACCTTCCGGGTCGTACAACTCCGGGCCGAGCCGGATCACGCCGTCGACGAGATCGATCGTGAAGTGGCGGTCTTCCGGGCCCGAGTGCGCGAACGAGTCCACCTCCTCCCACGGCTCCCAGTCGCCCGTCGGCGTCTGCACTTCGAGCGTCTCGCCGACGGCAAGCTCGATGACCGGGCAAAACCGCAGCGCGAACGTCTCGCCAGGCGCGCCCGCGCTCGTTCCGAGCGGCTCGGCGACCTCGGTGACAGAGTGCTCGGCGGGGAGCAGCGCGCCGACCGGGGCGGCGGTGATCTGGTGGATCTCCGGCGCGTGCTGGTAGGCGGCGGCCCGGCCGGCGACGCGCGTCGTGTCGTCGATTCGGCACCGAAGCCAGTGCAGCCGCCGGCCGGCGATCGGCTCCACCCCCGAGGCAGAGGGGCACTGGAGTTCGATCGTTCCCGAGCCATAGTTGAAGCCTCCGGTCAGGTCGTCGAGCACCTCGACATCCGCCCAGGCGCCGTGGCCCTGGCTCGCCTCCCAGCGCAACGGCGGATCCTCGGGGTTGACACCCGCGCCTCGTGCCATCGAAGCCTCGATCGAGACCATCACGAGCAGGCGCGCGATGCTCTGCTCAAATCCGAGATATAGCGCGTCGCCGACGACCGGCGGCTGGGCGAACGGGATCCGGTCGGGCCCGTGCGGGCGGGCGACGCCCTCGGCGACTCCGATCTCCTTGACGGCGCCCGCGCGCTCGATCGCGTACGCCGCCGGACGCAGCGGCGCGATCGTGAACGGCTCTTGAACCTGGAACACGATCGCAGCCTCGGCGGCGGTGCGCACGGTGCCGACCTCGGTGCCGGCGCGGATGCTCACCGGCCGCTGTGCCGGCGCACTCAGCTTGAGTCGGACGTCGGTGCGTGCCGGGGCGGGACCGCGCAATCCGATCCCGAGCACGTCGAGCAGAGCTATATGGAGCTTGTCCGGGACCCGGGCCAACCGCTCGACGGCCAGGCTGGTCATCCACGCGAACAGCTCGATCAGCGTCAGCGCTGGATCGCCGTCGGCGACTGCGCGCAGCTCGTGGCAGGCCGCCACGATGCGGGCCCGCGCCTCGGCGGCGAGGTCGTCGTTGGTCCGGCCGTCGAGCTCCACGCGCGGCGGGATCACTCGAGCTCCTCGGCCGGTATCACGTAGAACGGATAGACGAGGTTGTACAGGCCGCTCGTCGCGCGCAGGCGATAGGTGATGTCGACGAGCAGCTTGCCGGCATCCGTCTCGGACGGCTCGACGTCGACCGAGGTGACCTCAATCCTCGGTTCCCAGCGTTCGAGCGCCTCGTGCACCGCGGTTTGGACCCTCCCGATCAGCGCGGCGTCGATCGTGTCGAACACCACGTCGTGAACCGTGCATCCGAACTCAGGCCGCATCGGCCGTTCTCCCGGCGCGGTGCCGAGGATCAGCGCGATCGCCTGCTCGACGTCCTCGACTCCGCGCGTGAGCGCCAGCGCGCCCCGCTGGTCCGCTTGCAGCGGGAAGGCGAGGCCGGATCCGATCAGATCGCTCATCGCGGCCCTGTCATCCGAGGTTGATCATCGGGCCGCTGACCGTGACGCCGGCGCTCGTCAGCTGCACCTGGCTCGGCCCGCATTTGAGCGTCAACTTCGTTCCCGCCTCGATCGCGATCTCGAGATCGCCGTTGACGCTCAGCCTCTGACCCTTGACGGCGAGGTCTTGTTGGGTGGTGAGTTCGGCGTTTCCCTGGGCGTCGATCTTGAGTTGGCCCTCGGTGGTCAGGAGCGTGTCCTCGGCCGAACTGATGTGGACGTTGTGGTCGCTGCGCAGCGCGAACGAGCCGTCAAAGCCCTGGAGCAGGTCGTCGCCCGGTTTGTCGACTCCGTTGAACAGCGACCCCAACACGTATGGGCGCGTGGTGTCGTCGTGCTCGAAGCCGATCAGCACCTCCTCGCCGACCACCGGCAGCATCAGGAGTCCGCGGGCGTTGCCGGCACTCGGCGTGAGCACGCGCGCCCACGCACCCTCGGCGTCCGGTCCGAGCGACGGGTAGTGAACCCGCACGCGCCCCATGTCGTCCGGGTCGCGGTTGTTGGTGACCACGCCGATTACGAGTTGCGCGCCGAATCTCGGAGCGGCAGTGGCGCCATCGCCGCTCGATCCGACCGTGGCCAGCAGCGTGTGCGCGGCCGTGGTGGCGAATCTGGTCTCGTACGTCCCGCCTCCGCGGAGGACATGCGTCGTCGCCGCGACGCGGTAAGCCCCGCCGAACCTCTGCCCGACTCCGCTCACGGATACCGTCGCTCCAGCTCTGATTCGGGGGTCGCCGTCGCAAACGCCCTCGGCGGCGACGTAGGCGTTCGCAAGCTTGTCGAGGAGCGCCTGGGCAACGGCCCGTCCCTCGGCGTTGGTCGCGACCGGCTCGGTCGCGATGTGGAAGCTCGCGTCGTCGAACGCCGCCCGCACCGTGTCCCGGTCGATCCCGATCCGGGCGATCTGGTTCGGGCTCGACGCGCTGGTGTTGATCGCCTCCTTGGTCTTGGGGTCCTGCGCCGCGAGCGTGACTTCCTTCACCTGCTGGATCGCGGTGACCCTCGGGCAGAACGACCAGAGCCGGCCTGGCCAGTCGAGCTCGACCGGACCGGCATCGGATGTCTGCCGGCGGAAGTGGGCGGTCTGATTCTCGACGACAAACTCGAAGCCGATCCGCTCGGCGAGCCGCCAGATGAAGTCCCAGTCGGTCTCGTTGTCCTGCTCTACGAACTCGTAGGGGTCTCCGCTCTGATCGGTCTGGGGGTCGAAGCCCGCCTCGCGTACGACCCTCTCGACGATGTCGCTCGCGGTCTGGTTCTGGAACGTCCGGACCTTTCTGGAGCGCTGGAGCACGTGCGAACGGTCGAACCCCCGCACGACCAACTCGACGCTCCCGGGCCCAAAGTCGGCGTCGAGCGAGACGATGTCGCCGTTGAACAGTGTTGTCGTCGTCAGCTCCTCGCGCGCCCCGAGCTTGATCTCGAGGCGGCTTCCAATCGCGAACGGGTGCTCGTCGATCGGTTGTGGAGTCCCGTCGGCAGCTTTGGCAAACGTTGCGGTCAACGTGCACACGTCGGGCAGTCGCAGATAGTTGAGAATCCGGACCTCGCGAACGCGGTTGGCCAATCGTTCGTCAACGGTTCCCCCGTCGACGAGGATCGAGTAGAGCGCGACGTGCTTCTCGGTGGCCGTGGTGGCCATCTATGCGTGAATCCTTGGGATGGTCAAAGACTCGCCGCGTTTGAGGTGAAGCGGATCGTCGATGTCGTTGGCCGCGGCTATTGCGCGCCATCTAGTGGGATCGCGGTAGGACTCGTAGGCGATCGACTGCAGCGAGTCGCCGGTCTGGACGACGTGCGACCGCAGGCCCGGCGTTCCCCGCGTGGTTGGGTTCTGCGCCTGACCGACCGGCGAGCTCGGCTCCGCCTGGGCGAGCTCGAGCTCGACGAACGCGCGCATCGGTTCGCCATTGGGGTGGAACATCGCGTACTGGATCGAGAGCGACATCGGCGCGGCCTTCGGCAGCTTCACGGACCCCCAGCTGAACGTGATGAACTTCGGTGCGCTGCCGTTCCCGTGCATCGCCTGCATCAGCTTGTTGGCGTCGTTCTTGATCGACGTGTCCGGACCATCGAGCGATGAGTCGAGCAGGAGCGCGAGCCTGTACGTCATCGGCATTCCGCCGCCGAACTCCGGGTCCGGCAGGTCCCGGCCCTGCGTCGGCTTGTACGTCCAGACGTTCGCCTTCGACACCGTGTAGCTCTCGGGGTTGAACCCGCACTCGATCGCGTCGCCGCCATCGATCTCGAGCCTCGCCTTTTGGAAGCCGTTCGGAATCGCCATGTCCGTCCTATGCCGGGAGGACGAGGCCGGAGTGGGCGATCTCGAGCGTCTCGGTGCCAAACGTGGCGGCGCCGTTCGCATCGAATGACGGGCCGGTCCATCGGACCGGGAAGGCGTCGTGGAACGCGAAGGTCCTCGTCTGGTCGGCGCTCTGGACGGTCAGCGTGACGTCGCCTGTCTGGGCCTTGGTCTTGGTCTGAGCGAACCACCGGAGCAAGGCATCCGAATCGGTGAGGCCTCGAGACAGAACGAGGTTGGGGTGTCTAAGCCTGCCGGGGAGCTTGTGCGCGAACTCGTTGTTGCCGCCCTCCGCGTACTCGAACACCTCGAACGACAGCTCGAGGCCCGAGCAGTGCGAAAAGTGCCCGACGGTCACCGAGCCCGGGAGCTCGATCTTGAAGATGTCGTTGGTGAACAGCTCTTCGCCGCGCATCTTGGGAGGCATCAGAACGGGTGCGAGATCAGCCGGCCGAGTTGCTCGCGCTCCTCACGGGCGCGCAGCAGCACGTCGCGGTAGGCGGCGTCCGGGTCAGCCGGCGGTTTGTGAAGTGGTGGCGCGGTGCGCGTCGGTCGGCGGGTGTGGGTGGGGGACGAGTCGTCAGCGGGGGTCGGCGGGTCGGCGATGGGAGGCGGCTCTGCAGGTGCCCGGACGAGCGGTGTTGTCGGGGAGTGCTCGGCGGGTGTCGACTGGGAATGTGGTGGAGGGATGAAGACGGGCACGTGCCGGGCGGCAGTTGCCGGCGCCGGGCCCGGCGTCGGCGCCGGCGGCTGGACGGCGCGGTTGAGCGGCCGTGCTGGCCTCGGCGACCGCGGCAGCAGCGTCGCGCGAGGGAGCGCGACCGCGAACTTTGGCGCTGAAGCCACATATATGTCAGCCTCAACGCCAAGGTTCGTCGGCGCCGCGGGTTCGGAAACGGAAGGCTTCACGATTGCGGCCGGCGAGGAGTGTTTGAGCGCGGCGAGCGCGCGGCGCAGCAGCGAGGGCTTCCGCGCCGCCGGCGGGGCCACGGGGTGTGCCGGCGGTGGCGTCGGCAACGATCCGCGATGATCGGCCGCGCCCGGGGCGCGATGAACCGCCAGCCTCGCGGCACGCGCGGCGGTCGCCCTCGGGGTGGGCTGAACCGCCACCCTTGGGGCACGCGCGGCGGTCGCCCTTGGGGTGGGCTGAA
>Ga0187777_10001618_pt1 | contig 14641 bp, 17 predicted proteins | sample 1015_Q2_SP5_10_M_FD_132416 | JGI IMG/M metagenome (GOLD analysis project Ga0187777, IMG submission 132416) | Tropical peat soil microbial communities from peatlands in Department of Meta, Colombia - 1015_Q2_SP5_10_MG | ecosystem: Environmental > Terrestrial > Soil > Wetlands > Peat | place...
ACTAACCCGTCAAAGTGGAGAGCCAACATGGCGAAGGCAAAGAAGAAGGCCAAGAAGAAAGCTGCGAAGAAGAAATAGGCCTTAACCCGGCGGCCACCAAGGTGGCCACCGGGTCGAATTCGAGGACTGTGCCCGCGACCGATGCGGGCACAGTCGTTTCTGGCGACAGTTCGCGCGACGAGAACTATGGATGCGAACCTGAAGAAGCGGCGTGCGGCACTCGCGGCGCTCGAGATGGTGACGCGCGGGGCAACCATCGGCGTCGGCACCGGCTCGACCGTCAATCACTTCATCGAAGCACTGAGCGCAAGGCCGGACCTCGTGAGCGGTACGGTCTCGAGTTCTGAAGCGACGAGCCGCAAGCTGCGCGCAGCGGGCATCGCGGTGCTCGATCTCAACGAGCTCGATGGGCTCGCTCTCTACATCGATGGTGCCGACGAAGCGACCCGCGAGCGCCATCTCATCAAGGGCGGCGGCGGCGCCCTCACCCGCGAGAAGATCGTCGCCGCCGCCGCCGCGAGCTTCGTGTGCATCATCGACGACGCGAAGCTCGTCGAGAGACTCGGCCGCTTTCCGCTGCCGCTCGAGGTAATCCCGATGGCGCGCGCCTTCGTCGCGCGCGAGCTGCTCGCCCGCGGGGGACGCGCGGTGTGGCGCGAAGGCTATGTGACCGATAACGGTAATCACATCCTCGATGTCCACGGCCTCACGATCGTCGACCCGGTCGCGCTCGAGTGTGAACTCGATCAGATCGCAGGCGTCGTGACGGTGGGTCTTTTCGCAGTGCGGCCCGCGGACCTGCTCGTGATCGGCACCGCCAAGGGCGTCGAGACGCTCTAAAGGGCTCGCCCGCCCGCGCCCACGCTGCTCCGCCGCGGCCGCGAACCGCCCCTCTCAGGCCGGAACGCGCGACGGCCCCTGCCTTTTTGACCAATAGTCGCCTCAGCCGATCCAAGCCTGCGGGACCGGAATCAACCTCACGCGGCGCGGCCGGGTGATGTGGAGCAGGTCCTTAGCAACCCACCGAACGGAGAACTGCAATGGAGAGATGCACCTCGATGAGCTTCCGTTCCCCTGCGCGGCGAGCGGCGGCGGTTTCATTGGCTTACCTTGCGGTACTCGGGGCAATGAGCGCGCTCGCCGCGGCTGCCGAACCCAGCGCGGACGTGCACAAGATCACCGTCCACTACCGCGACCTGAATCTCGCCACGATCGCGGGTGCCACCGCACTCGAGCATCGCATCGAGGCCGCGGCCCGCATGGTCTGTGGCGAGGAGGGACGAACGCTCGAGGAACGGCACGACTTCCGCCACTGCTACCACGACGCGGTCAACAACGCGGTTAGGAGCGTCAACAGCCCGGTGCTCAACGCCGTGCACAATGGCGAGAAGCCCAAGGGCCTCGTGACCGCGCAGCTCACCCCCTGAGCCACGCCCTCGCGCGCCACGCCGCGGCCTCCTCCCCCCAAGGCTCGGCGCAAATAAGAAGGCCCGTCCGGAAGACGGGCCTTCTTATTTGGCTGGGGGACTAGGATTCGAACCTAGGTAAACGGAGTCAGAGTCCGTTGTCCTACCGCTAGACGATCCCCCAATGATGGCGGGATATTAGTTCGACTCACCGCGGAGAGGCTACTCCCCGACAGCTGCGGCGCTAGCGCTTCGAGTACTGCGTCCCGCGGCGCGCCTTGCGGCGTCCGACCTTCTTGCGCTCCACCTCTCGTGCATCGCGCGTGACGAAGCCCGCATCGCGCAAAGGCTTGCGCAGCGATTCATCGTGCTTGATCAGGGCACGGGTGATGCCATGGCGAATGGCACCCGCCTGGCCGGTGGTGCCGCCGCCATCGACCCGCACGTCGATATCAAAGAACCCGATGAGCTTCACCGCTTCGAGCGGCTGGCGCACGATCATGCGGCCGGTCTCGCGGCCGAAGAACTCATCGAGCGAGCGGTCGTTTACCGTGATGCGGCCGCTACCGCGCTTGAGGTACACGCGCGCCGTCGCGGTCTTGCGACGGCCAGTGCCGTAGTTTGTCTGCTGCTCATTCGCTGCCATGAATGTCGCGATCCCTATTGGATATCGAGGGGCTTGGGCTGCTGTGCCTTATGAGGATGTTCACCGCCTGCGAACACATGCAGCTTCTTGAACATGCGCCGCCCGAGCGGGTTCTTCGGCAGCATGCCCTTGACGGCGAACTCGATCGCCCGCTCAGGATGCTCGGCGAGGAGCTTCTCGAGCGCGATGGATTTGATGCCGCCGATGTGCCCGGTGTGGTGGTAGTAGATCTTGTCGGTGAGCTTGCGGCCGGTGACGCGGATCTTCTGGGCGTTGACGACCACGATGTGATCGCCCATGTCGACATGGGGGCTGTAGTCGGCCTTGTGCTTGCCCTTGAGGCGATGGGCAATCTGTGAGGCAAGGCGACCGAGCGTCTTGTCGCTCGCGTCGACGACGAACCAATCGCCGCGGACCGTGCCGGGCTTGGCAAATAAGGTCTTCATAGCTCGCTCTTGGGCCCCGTTGGGGCCTGCCCTATGCCGGTCGGGGCCAAAAAAAGGCGGGCAAGTGTACTCAAGGAGGTCCGCCAATGCAAAGACGCCGGGTGTGGGCGGCGCCGAGGTTGATCTTGCGGGGGTTCCGCGTCGTTGACGCCTATAATAGAGGCCTTAGATATGGAGTCCGGTCGCTCACTCGACTCTGTTATCGCCGCGGTGGATCGCGCGCTGCGAGCGGTGTTCGCACCAGCCTCGCTTTCGCGCGCCGTTCCGGACGGCGGCGGGAAGGCGCATGACCCGCTGCCGGAGGGCGACCGGCGCGAGAGCGCAGCCCTGATGCGCGTCAATCACACCGGCGAACTCGCCGCCCAGGCGCTTTATCACGGCCAGGCACTCGTCGCCCGCTCCGCGGCGACGCGCGAGATGCTGCTCGAGGCGGCCCGCTCCGAGTCCGATCACCTCGCGTGGTGCGAGCAGCGGCTCAAGGAGCTTGCCGCGCGACCCAGCCTCCTCAATCCGCTTTGGTACGCGGGTTCCTTCGCGATCGGCGCGCTCGCGGGCTTGATGAGCGATCGCGTGAGCCTCGGATTCGTGGCCGAGACCGAACGCCAGGTCGAGGGACATCTCGATCGGCACCTCGGCAGACTCCCGGGGGCCGATGAGCGCAGCCGTGCGATACTTGAAAGCATGAAGGCCGAGGAGGTTGCGCACGGCGCGCGGGCGAGTGCCGCGGGCGGGGCGCCGCTCCCGCCACCGATACCCGCACTCATGCGGCGCGCGGCACGGGTGATGACTGACACTGCGTACTGGATCTGACCTGAGGCCAAGCCGAGGCGGGCCTCCTGTATAGTTAGAGGAGTTTCTGGGGAGCTGGTATGGAAGAGAACATCAAGCCGTTGAGCGAGATTCCCGCGATCAACCGCTTCCTCAGCTACTGCCGCATCCGCGCAGTGCCCTCGAAGACCGTGGTGATCCACGCCGGCGATCTGCCGGATGTTCTCTACTACATCATCAGCGGCTCGGTCGAAGTCATGATCGAGGACGAGGAAGGGAACGAGATGGTGCTCGCCTACCTCAACCGCGGTCAGTTCTTCGGCGAGATGGGTCTTTTCTACGAGCAGCCAACGCGCAGCGCCTGGGTCCGCACCCGCAACCAGTGCGAGCTCGCCGAGATGACCTACCCGCGCTTCAGGCAGATCGCCGCCGAGAGCCCGGGACTCGTGTTCGAGCTCGCGACACAGCTCGCCACGCGGCTCGATCGTACCAACCGCAAACTCGGTGATCTCGCCTTCGTGGACGTGACCGGTCGCGTCGCGCACGCCATCATGGACCTCTGCGGCGAGCCCGATGCGATGACGCACCCCGAGGGTATGCAGATCAAGGTGAGCCGCCAGGAGCTCTCGCGCCTCGTTGGCTGCTCGCGCGAGATGGCCGGGCGCGTGCTCAAAGTGCTCGAGGAGCAGGGCCTGCTGCGCGCCACCGGCAAAACCATCGTCGTCTTCAATGCGCGGCCGAAGATGAAGACCCGCCCCGTGATCGTACCGGCGAAGCCGGCAACGGGCGCCGCCGCCAAGGCGAGCCCGGTCGAGGACCTCGATGATGATGATGACGACGATGATGACGAGGACGACGACGAGTAGCGGACGCGGGCCGCCACCCGCTCCGGCGGCCGCAAGAAAAAGACGGATGAATTAGTAGCCCGACCGCCTCAGGCGGGGCGGGCGCGGGCTGCGGGTGCAACCGGCGCTGCCGCGGTCGCGATCTGCCGGCGCATCTCGGCGATGGTCTTGGCGTAATCACGGCTCCCGAAGATCGCAGACCCCGCGACGAAGGTGTCGGCACCGGCCTGCGCGACCGCGCCGATATTGGCGACCTTGATTCCGCCATCGACCTCGAGTCGCACTTCGCGGCCGAGTGCAGCGATGCGCACGCGCGCATCGCTGAGCTTGCGGAGCGCAATCGGGATGAATTCCTGCCCGCCAAAGCCCGGGTTCACCGACATGATGAGCACGAGATCCAAAAGTTCGAGCGTGTAGTCGAGGTAATCGAGCGGGGTCGCAGGATTGAACACTAGCCCCGGGCGGCAGCCATGCTCGCGGATGAGCGCGATGGTGCGGTCGATGTGATCGCTGGCCTCGGGGTGGAAGCTGATGTAGGTGGCGCCGGCCGCGGCAAAGTCCGGCACGATGCGATCGACCGGACGCACCATGAGGTGTACATCGATCGGCGCCTTGACGCCGTGCTTGCGCAGCGCCTCGCACACGAGCGGACCGATCGTGAGGTTCGGGACGTAGTGGTTGTCCATCACGTCGAAGTGAATGAGGTCGGCGCCGGCGGCGAGCACGGCCTCCACCTCCTCGCCGAGCCGGGCGAAGTCAGCGGAGAGGATCGAAGGAGCGATCCACGGCTGTGGCATGACGCAGAGTCTAACCCATCGCGCAGGCGTTCCGAGCGCGCGGCGCCAAAGGCTAGGCGGTAAGGCGCGCGAGTGCCTCGCGGTATTTCTCACTCGTGCGCGCAATGATCTCGGGGGGCAGGCGCGGCGCCGGCGGCCGCTTGTTCCAATCGAGCGTCTCGAGGTAATCACGCACGTACTGCTTGTCGAAGCTCGGGGGACTGATGCCCACCTGGTAGCTGTCCGCTGGCCAGAAGCGCGAGGAATCCGGAGTGAGCACCTCGTCGATGAGCGTGAGTCTCCCTGCCTCATCGATCCCGAACTCGAACTTGGTGTCGGCGATGATGATGCCGCGCGCACGCGCGTGCGCGGCCGCAAACCCATAGAGCGCGAGCGCGCGCTCCCGCACGGCGGCCGCGCGCTCGGCTCCTATCTGCGAGACGAGCTCGGCGTAGGGAATGTTCTCATCGTGGGCGCCCGCTTGCGCCTTGGTGGCCGGCGTGAAGAGCGGCTCGGGCAGCCGCTCGGCGAGGCGCAGCCCGCCCGGCAGCGCGATGCCGCAGAGCGTGCCGTCCTGCTGATAATCCTTCCACCCGGAGCCGATCAGATACCCGCGCACGACTGCCTCGACCGGCAGCGCCCTGAGGCGCCGCACGATCACCGCCCGGCCCTCGAGCATCGCGAGCTCCGCGGGGTCCTTGATGATGCTCGAGAGTGCGCGGTTGGTCAGATGATTCGGGATGAGGTGCGCGGTGCGCGCGAACCAGAAGTTGGAAATCGAGTTCAGCACGCGTCCTTTGTCCGGAATCGGATCGGGGAGCACGACATCGAAGGCCGAGAGCCGATCGGTCGTGACGATGAGCATGCTCTGATCGTCGACGGCATAGATATCGCGCACCTTGCCCTCGTGAAGGCGCATGAGGCCTGCGAGCGCAGTGCGGTAGACGGTGGGTGCGGGCATGCACTTGGTACTATAACGGCCCGTTCGGTCCCGAACACCTCGAGACTTCCGTGTAGCCCATGAGATGGATGGGGAAACTGGTCGGCGGACTCATCGGCGCGCTGCTCATCCGCAGCCCGCTCGGCGCCGCATTCGGCGTGGTGTTCGGCCACCTCTTCGACGAGTACAGCGAGGCGGCCGCCGCCGCGAGCCCCGAGCAACTCACCTCCATCGGCCAGCTCTTCTTCCGCGCCACGTTCCGCGTCATGGGTTATGTGGCGAAAGCCGATGGCCGGGTTTCGGAGCAGGAGATCTCCGCCGCACGCATGGTGATGGCCGAGCTCGGCCTCACCGCCCCGCAGGTGCAGGAAGCGATCGCCTGCTTCACGGCGGGCAAGGCGGCGGAATTCAACCTCGACGGCGAGCTTCATGCCCTCGCCGAGAACTGCCGCAGCCGGCCGGGTCTGGCACGCGTGTTTGTCGAGATCCAGATGCGCGCCGCGCTCGCCGGCAATGATCTCGCAGGTCCCGCGCGACCGCTGCTCAACCACATTGCGCGCGGGCTTGGGGTGTCGGGACTTGAGCTCGCGCAGATCGAAACGCTCCTGCGCATCCAGCGCAGCGGCTTTCGCGCCGGCGCTGCGCGCGCCGGCACAGCGCGCGATGGCCGCCTCGAAGACGCCTACCAGGTGCTCGGAACCACCTCTGCCGCGAGCGACCAGGAAGTCATCAAGGCCTACCGCCGGCAGTTGAACCGCCATCATCCCGACAAGCTCAAGGCCAACGGGCTTCCCGAATCGATGATGGCGCATGCCAAGCAGCGCACGCAGCAGATCATCGAAGCCTGGGAGTTGATCCGCGAGCGGCGCGGGCTGAGCTAGGAGCGCGCGGCCCACTCCTCGATGACGCTCTGGATGGCACGCACGCCATCGGTGAGCGCCGCGGGGCCAGGCTGAAGGATGAGGGCCGATTTGACCTCGCGGACGTAGCCTGCGCGTACGGCCGGGATCGCCTCCCAGCCGTTGCGCGCGGCGACGGCACCCGGCTGGAATTTCTTACCGCACCAGGAGCCGAGCACGATGTCGGGTGCGCGCCGCGGCACCTCGAGCGGATCCGCGATGATGCGATTGCGTCCGAGCGGCTCGCGCGCAAGTTCCGGAAAGCAGTCGATGCCGCCTGCGAGGGTGATGAGCTCAGACACCCAGCGGATGCCCGAGATGAGCGGGTCGTCCCATTCCTCGAAGTAAACACGCGGATGGCGCGCGAGCGCTTCCCCGCGCGCACGCACTTCGCTGAGCCCGCTCGTGAGCTCCTCGATCAGCGCGCGCGCTTTCTCCTCGCAACCGATCATGCCGCCGAGGGTGGCGATCATGCGCAGGATGTCGGCGACGCTGCGGTGATTGAAGACGTGCACCTCGAGTCCCGCGCGCACGAGCTCCGCGGCGATGTCCGCCTGCAGGTCGGAAAATCCGAGCACCAGATCGGGTTCCAACGCGATGATGCGTTCGGTGCGCGCGCTCGTGAATGCCGACACGCGCGGCTTCTCGCGCCGCGCGCGCGCGGGGCGCACGGTGAAGCCGGAGATGCCGACGATGCGCCAGTCCTCCCCGAGGAGGTAGAGCGTTTCGGTCGTCTCCTCGGTCAGGCAGACGATGCGTTGCGGAAATGTTGCTGTTGGAGTCATCGGTCGCACACCCAGTCGTCCCGCACTGTATCCTTAAGGGATGTCCTCTGGCATCTGGGGCTATCTCGACCGGTTCTTCTTCGGGACCACCTCCTCGCGCAGCGGCCTGATTGGAGCAACACTGCGGCTGCTGCGCTACCCCTACGCCGTGGTGCGCGACCTCTTCCGCGGGGAAATCAACCTCCGCGCGATGAGTCTCGTCTACACGACGCTCCTTTCCTTCATCCCGCTGCTCGCCTTCAGCTTCGCGATCCTCAAGATCTTCGGCGCACGCCATGACCTCGAGCCGATTGTGTTCGAGTTCTTCCGCCCGCTCGGCGATGCCTCAGCCACCGAACTCACCGCGCGGGTGCTGCAGTTCGCGACCCACGTGAGTACCGGCGTCGTCGGATCGGTGGGACTTGCGCTGCTCGCCTGGACGCTGATCGACACGATCAAGAAGGTCGAAGACAGCTTCAACTTCCTCTGGCACGTCGAGCAGCCGCGCAGCTTCGCGCGGCGTCTGACGGAGTACCTGACGCTCCTGATCGCCGGACCCGTGGTCCTCGTCGGGTTCCTCGCCCTCGCTCACGCCGCCATGCAGAGCGCACCCGTGCAGGAGGTGGTGAAGCTGCCGTTCCTGCAGCGGCTGCGCGGCACGGGCATCAACCTCGCCCCCTACGTCTTCGTGACGCTCTTCTTCACCGTGCTCTACCGGATGGTTCCCAACACGCGCGTGCACTGGCGCGCAGCGCTCACGGGTGCCATTGTGGGCGGGGTGGTGTGGGCCGCGGTCGGCAAGTGGTTCACCGCGTTCGTCGTGTACTCGGTGCGCCTCACCATCGTCTATGCCGGGTTCGCCTTCATCGTGGCGGCGCTCCTTTGGACGTACTTCGGCTGGCTGATCCTCCTTGCCGGAGCGCAGCTCTCGTTCTACGTGCAGAACCCGACTTACCTGCGGCTCGGGCTGCAGCAGCTGCGGCTCTCGGGCGAGGAGCTCGAGCAGCTCTCGCTCAAGATCATGTATCTGATCGGGCGCACCTACATCGCGGGCGGGGCACGCTGGAGCGTGAACCGCCTCGCCACCGAGCTCGCGATGCCGGGGATCGCGGTCGCGCAGATGGTGAGCGCGCTCGAGCGCGCGGGGCTGCTGATCGTCACGGAAGACGGGGAGCTCATTCCCGCGCGCGACATCGCGCGCATCGGCGTCAATGATCTGCTCGACATCGCCCGCCGACTGCGTAGCGGTCACGTGGCGGTGCGTCACGTACCGGTACCGGCGGTCGATCGGCTGCTGACGAGCGCCGATCAGGCGCGCCGCGAGCGGGTGGGCGAGCTCAGCCTCCGCGACCTGGTCGAGGAACCGGCACGCCCGGCGCTGCATCTGACTCCGCGGCAGCAGACTACGGTAAAGTAAAGAGCCGGCCCGGATCCGGGCCCCGCGGTCAAGCTGCCGGTGGCCGGATGCGGGCAGGAAAAAGAAGTCAAGAAAACACGAGACCGACTCTCCCGGTCACTCCACACAAGGGAGGCATGCCATGCCGAGCGAACACAAAAGTACAGTGAAAGAGAAGGCCGTCGAGGAAGTGAAACTCATGTGGGTGGTGTTCCTCTATCTCGCGTTTGTGTTCTCCGCGTTCCTCGAGTACCGCAGGCTGGTCCTCGCCGAGGTCGGCTCCTTCGACTATATAAAACACGGGTTCGCCCTCATCGAGGCACTGATCATCGCCAAGGTGATCCTCATCGGCCAGGCCCTCGGCATCGGCAAGCGATTCGAGAAGAAGGGAGATCCGCTGATCATCCCCGTGCTCGTAAACGCGGTGCTCTACTCCATACTCGTCGGACTCTTCACGGTTCTCGAGCACATGATCGAAGGCCTGATCCACAAGGAGAGCTGGGCGACCATCGTCGAAAAAATGGCGAGTCTCGGTCCGCAGGAATTCATGGCGCGCACGCTCATCACGTTCGTGAGTTTCGTGCCGTTCTTCGCCGTCTGGGAAGTGGCAAAGGAATACGGCGGCGATCTCTACGAGCTTTTCTTCAAGCGAAGAAAACCCGCCGAGCGTCCGGCCGGTGCCCAATGAGGAGAGTGGCGCACGGCGGCGAGCGACACCGCCGTGCGAGCGAGGTAGCCCTTAGCGGCGGGGAGCGCTCTGCAGAGCGCTCTTGCAGCCGGCGCTGACGCTGTTCGGATTGCTTTTGGCGGCGTTAGCCAAGCACTTTGTGGCGGCCTGGCCGGTCTGACCGGGGCAGAGTGATTTCATCTCTCCCGAGCAGGCCTGCTGGACGGAACCGCCCGAGGGCGCCGGAGCCTGCTGAGCCTGAGCGGCGGCAACCGCGAACGCTGCGACTAACGCGACGGTTATCAGTTTCATGGACATCCCCCTTGGGTTCGTAAGATGACCCGCGCCGGACGCGACCTTCGACGCAGGAGCGGTTAAGAGATCCGCGTGATGGTAGCCGCGCCGCCCCGCCGATTCCATCCGCAGGTATGCGGATCGGTTAATCAGAGTGTGTGTTGTGTGGCAGCGCTTACGGCTAAGGTCATCTGATTTTCATGTCCGCGCGAGCGTGACGCTCACTCCCCGGCAATCGTCATCTCGCCGATCAGCACCGAGGGCGTGCGGATCCCGCCACGCACATCGAGATCGCTGCCGAGTGCGAGGATGTCGCGGTACATGTTGCGCAGGTTTCCGGCGATCGTGATCTCGTGCACCGGGTAGGCGATCGCGCCCTCCTCCACCCAGAAGCCGCTCGCACCGCGCGAGTAATCGCCGGTGACGCCGTTCACTCCCTGGCCCATCAGCTCGGTGACGAGGAGCCCCGTGCCAAGGCGCCGCAGCAGCTCGCCCGGCGCGAGGCCGCCGTCGGTACTCGCGACGATGAGGTTGTGGATGCCGCCCGCGTTGCCGGTGCTCTTGAGCCCGAGCCGCCGCGCGGAGTAGCTGCCGAGCACGTAACCGTCGAGGACGCCCGCGCGCACGAGTTCGCGATCGTGGGTGGCGGCGCCTTCCTGATCGAAGGGACTGCTCGCGAGCGCCTTGAGGATATGGGGCCGCTCCTGCATGTTGATGAAGGCGGGAAAAATCCTTTCGCCCGCGGCGTTGAGGAGAAACGACGCCTTGCGGTACTGACTCGGTCCGCTGATCGCGCCGATGAAATGGCGCAGCAGCCCGCGCGCCATCTCCGGGGAGAAGATGACGCCCGCGCGGCGCGTGGTGAGGCGGCGGGCACCAAGGCGCGCGATGGTGCGCTGCGCGGCGATGCGGCCGATGCTCTCGAGGTCCTCGAGCTCGTCAGGATCGCGCGCCACGGTAAACCAGCTGTCGCGCTCCATCTCATCGCCTTCTTCCGCGACCAGCGTGCAGCTCACCGAGTGGCTCGTGGCGGAGTAGCCGGCGAGGAACCCGAGCGAGTTGCCGTAGACCCCGCTGTGGCGCTGGGTGCCGAGCGCTGCGCCTTCGGAGTTGCCGATGCGCGGATCGATGGCAAGGCCCGCGGCCTCGCAGCCGCGCGCCGACTCGATCGCCCGCTCGGGGGTGATATCCCAGGGGTGATCGAGATCGAGATCAGGGATGTCGCGCGCGAGCGCCTCGGGCTCGATGAGCCCCGCGTACGGATCCTCGGCCGTATAACGCGCGATCGCACAGGCCTTCTCCACCGTCTCGCGTACGGCCGCGTCACCGAGGTCCGCGGTGCTCGCCGAACCCTTGCGCTTGCCGAAGTAGACCGTGACACCAAGACCGCGATCTCGTTGATACTCGAGCGTGTCGACCTCGCGCAGCCGCACGCTCACCGAGAGGCCCTGGCTCACCGAGGCGTCGGCCTCGCACTGCGTCGCGCCCTGGCGGCGCGCCTCATCGAGCGCGAGGCTTACGACTTTGGTGAGTTCGGGTGTGGCCGCGGGAGCGGGTGCAGAAGTTGGCATCGGAAGTGAATTAGCTCGTCCTTGGGCTTAGATTGTAGCAGCGGCCGCTCTGTCTCTCCCGACGTCGCGGCCGCTCGCGCACGAGGGAGTCCGTGACCAGAAGACCGCACGACGAGGGAGCCGAGGAGACCCCGCCCGCACAGCGCCCGAGCAAGAGCGCGCGCAAGCGCGCCGCACACGCCGCCCAAGATCTCGGCGAAGCACTCGTTGCACTCACCGAGGCGGAACTCACGCCGCTCCCGCTCCCCGATGAACTGCTCGAGGCGATCCGCGCCGCGCGCCGCATCAAAAGCCGCGCCGCGCTCTCGCGGCAGCGGCAATACATCGGGCGTCTCATGCGCGAACTCGACACCGCCCCGATCAACGCCGCACTCGAGGCGCGCCGCTTGCAAGCCGCGCGGGAGAGCGAGCGCGCCAAGCGCGCCGAGGCGTGGCGCGAGCGCTTGATCGACGAGGGCGATGCGGCGCTCGGCGAGTTGCTCGAGCTCACCGCAGGCCTCGACGAGCGTGCTTGGAGGGATCGGGTAAGTGCCGCCCGGGCCGAGCGCGCGCGCGACGGTGCGAGTGGCAGGGCCGCGCGCGAGCTCTTTCGCGCTTTGCGCGCGTTGTTCGCTACAATGCCGTGATGAAACCGCTGGTCGGCATCATCATGGGCTCCTCATCGGATTGGGAGACGATGCAGGCCGCCGCCGACCTGTTGGATCAGCTCGGCGTGCCTTACGAGGTTCGGGTCGTCTCGGCGCACCGAACGCCGGATCTGCTCTTTGAATATGCCTCGGGCGCGCGCTCGCGCGGGCTCGAGGTGCTGATCGCCGGCGCTGGCGGCGCGGCGCACCTTCCCGGCATGGCCGCCGCCAAGACCATCCTCCCGGTGCTTGGGGTGCCGGTGCAGTCGAAATCCCTCGGCGGACTCGACTCACTCCTCTCGATCGTGCAGATGCCGGCAGGCGTTCCGGTCGCGACGTTTGCGATCGGGCCTGCCGGGGCGAGCAATGCCGCCTTGTGCGCTGCGGCGATTCTCGGCAACAAGCATCCCGCCATCGCCACCGCGCTCGAGGCTTTTCGCGAACGGCAGACCGCCGGCGTTCTCGGCCATCCCGACCCGCGCAAATGAGGGTCGGCATCCTCGGTGGCGGCCAGCTCGGCCGCATGCTCGCATTGGCGGGTTATCCGCTCGGGCTCGAGTTCCTGTGTCTCGACCCGCAGCGCCACGCCCCCGCCGGCGCCGTGGCCCCGCTCCTGCATGGGGAGTTCACCGACCGCCGACTGCTCACGCGGCTTGCGCGTGCGTGCGATGTCATCACCTTCGACTGGGAGAACGTGCCGGTCGCGAGCCTGCGCGCGCTCAGCGCCGCGCATGGCGGACGCATCAGCCCGCCGATCACCGCGCTCGCCACGGGCCAGGACCGCGTCGCCGAGAAGCGCCTCTTCGAGCGACTTGGGATTCCGACGACGCGCTGGTGTGCTGTGGGCTCGCGCGCGGCGCTCGCGCGCGCGCTCGCGCGGGTGGGTGTGCCTGGGGTGCTCAAGACGCGCCGGCTCGGCTATGACGGCAAGGGCCAGGCGCTGATCCGCAGCGCCACCGACGCGGAGCGTGCCTGGCAGAGGCTCAGCGGCGTGCCGCTCCTTTACGAGGAATGGATCCCCTTCGACTGCGAGGTGTCGATCATCGGCGCGCGCTCGGCGCGCGGCGAGGTGGCCGTCTATCCGCTTTGCGGCAACGTCCACGGCGACGGCATCCTCCGCCTCACGCTCGCGCCCTTCGGCAAGGCACGCTGGCAGAGCCTCGCGGCGCTCTACCTGAAGCGCGTGCTCGCGCACTTCCGCTATCGCGGCATTCTCGCGATCGAATTCTTCGTGCGCCGCGAGCAGCTGATCGCCAACGAGCTGGCGCCGCGCGTGCACAACTCCGGACACTGGACGATCGAGGGGGCGGTCACGAGCCAGTTCGAGAACCACCTGCGCGCCATACTCGATCTGCCCCTCGGCGCGACGCGCGCGCTCGGACACAGTGCGATGATCAACCTCATCGGGCGGCTGCCCGAACGCCGCAGCGTCCTCGCGCTCGAGGGCGTGCATCTGCATGAATATGGAAAAGCGCCGCGACCGGGGCGCAAAGTCGGCCACTGCACCGTGGTCGAACCCACCTCCGCCCTGCGCACGAGCCGCGCGCGGCGGCTGTTGCGCGATTTAGCCGTGGGCGCTCGCATCCCCCCGTAACATTCCGTAACATCGGTTGGCGAGCCCAACACGAATGTATCTGGAACTGTTCAAGCTGAAGGAATTGCCGTTCCGGTTGAGTCCGGATCCGCAGTTCCTCTACCTCTCGAAACAACATGCGCGCGCCAAGGCGTACATGGAGTCGACCATCTGGTTCACGGATGGGTTCGTGGTGATCACCGGTGAGATCGGTTCGGGGAAGACGACGCTCATCGAGTCGTTCCTCAAGGAAGTGCCGGGCGATATCGTGGTCGCCCAGATCAATCAGACGCAGGTGTCGCCGATCGACTTCCTGCGCGGGGTGCTGGTGCAGTTTGGCTACTCACCGCACCAGATGCACAAGGCGGAACTGCTCGACACGCTCAACAACTTCCTCGTCGAGCAGCACGCCGCCGGGCGCAAGGTGCTGCTGATCGTCGATGAGGCGCAGAATCTCGGGCTGCGCGTGCTCGAGGAGCTGCGCATGCTCTCGGGGGTGGAAACCACCAAGGAGAAGGTGCTGCGCATCATCCTCGCCGGGCAGCCCGAGCTTGGCGACAAGCTCGACATGCCCGAGCTCGAACAGCTCGCGCAGCGCGTGCGCCTGCGTTTTCACCTGCAGACGCTCACCGAGGCGGAGACCCAGAGCTACATCCAGCATCGCCTGGATGTCGCCGGCGCCAGCGACCGGGAGATCTTTGCCCCCGACACCTTTGCCACGATCTTCCGCTACACGGGCGGGGTACCGCGGCTCGTCAACACGCTCTGTGACACCGCGATGATGGCCGCCTACACGCGCGATCTCGACCGCGTCACGGCCGACGAGCTCGCGAGCGCGGTGCAGGACCTGCAGTGGGTCGAGTTTTCCGCGCGTCCGCATCACCGCCGGCCCCTCGCGACCGCCGCCGCGCGCAGCGCGAGCCGCGAACTCAGCCCCGCCCTCGCGCACGTGCTCGTCGCCACCGACGGCCGCACCGTGCAGGAGGTCGCGCTGCGTCCCGGGCGGGTGATCTTCGGCCGCACG
>Ga0187777_10001619_pt1 | contig 14641 bp, 12 predicted proteins | sample 1015_Q2_SP5_10_M_FD_132416 | JGI IMG/M metagenome (GOLD analysis project Ga0187777, IMG submission 132416) | Tropical peat soil microbial communities from peatlands in Department of Meta, Colombia - 1015_Q2_SP5_10_MG | ecosystem: Environmental > Terrestrial > Soil > Wetlands > Peat | place...
AGGCATTCGTCGCTCAGGCCGCGGTCACCGTGGGCGAAGACGTTGTCGCCGCCGCGCCACAGTGACACGTTCACGTGACAGCTCGACCCTTCCGCGTCGGTGAACGGCTTGCCCATGAAGTTGGCCGCCAGGCCATCGACCGCGGCCAGCTCGCGCACCGCCTCCTTGAACAGGAAGGCGCGATCTGCGGCCTCGAGCGCTGAGGTGTGATGCAGGTTGATCTCGAACTGCCCTGGCGAGAACTCGTGGTGAGCCGCGGTCGCGTCGAGCCCGAGCTCGACCAGACCGCGATGGATGCGCTTGAACGCCCCGCGTGGGTCGGCGTGTCGGCCGGTCGTGTAGGCAAGACCGGTGCCGCTGCCGTAGCGCGCGCCGGGCCAGCCGGCGTCCTCGAGCAGGTAGAACTCGAGCTCCGGGGCCGTGACCGCGGTCAGCCCCAGCGTGTCGAGCACCGCCAGGGCGCCGCGCAGCGCGCCGCGCGGCGACAGTCCCCGGTCGTCGCGCAGATCGCCAATGAACCATGCTGTGTCGGGCTCCCACGGCAGGACCCTGCCGGTGGCGAGGTCCACCTGGCTATGCATGTCGGGGAACGTGCTATCGGCGGCGAAGGAGGGCAGGTCCAACGGGGTGCCGTTGATGTCCTCGACCATGCTGATCACGCAGAACCCGAGCCCGGCGACCGCCAGGTCCAGGCGATCGAGCGGCAGGTCCTTGGACCGGCACTTGCCGTATAGGTCGCAATGGCTGACCCGCGCGGTGTGGACACCGGCGGCGGCGAGCGTCTCGATCACGTGCGTGACCCCGCCTGCTGGCCGCAGGCGATCAGCGTTCACGCGTTGAGGAGAGGTGTCGTGGACCAAAGCTGCCCTACGTGGTTCCCCAGATGCGGTCGGCGACCCGACCAACCAGTTCGAGCTTTCGCCACTGGACATCTTCGTCGGTGGCGTTCCCTTCCCAGACAGACGCGAAGCCGCATTGCGGAGAGATGGCAAGCTGCGCAGGATCGAGGTATGACGCTGCCTCCTCCATCCGCCGCATGAGGTCGTCCTCGGATTCCACCTCGCGAACCTTGGTATTGACGATGCCCATGACCATCACCTTGCCCTTGGGCACGTGTCGGATCGGTTCATAGCCGCCCTCACGCTCGGTGTCCTCCCACTCGAACAGGAACCGGTCGTAAGGCAACTCGGAGAGAATTCGCTCCGCGATCGAGTCCAGCCCGCCCTCGAGGAACCAGTGCGACCTGTAGTTCCCGCGGCAGAGATGAAGGGCCCGGGTGATTCCCTCCGGCACTGATGCGGCGGCAGCGGCGTCGGCGGCAATCGCCTTGGTGAGCAGCGATTCCAAGTCTTCGCCGAGCTCCTCAAGTGCCGCCGCCGACTGTCGGTCGACCAGCAACGGGTAGATAGGGAAGTCGAACTGGATGTACCGGGCTCCGGCCTGCACCGCGTCGGCGACCATCTCCCGGTAGATGCCAAGCATGTCGGCGACCATCGCGTCCCGGTCTCTGTAGACGCCCGGCTGCAGCCCCGTCTCCGGGAAGAGGAGCATCGACGCGGCCGGGAATGTGATTTTGAAGGGAAAGTCGGTGACCGAACGCAAGAACGCGGCCTCGCGCGCTGCCGGACTCGACACCTTGCGTACCTTGCCGGTGATCATTGGCGTGCTCGGTGGCTGCACCGCCTCGGCGTCAGCGTCGGTGAACTCCATCTTGCGCGGATTCGGCGAGATCCCTTCGATGCCCTCGTAGAGGGAGTTCTCAAACAACGCCCGACGTATCTCCCCGTCGCTGATGACGTCGAGGCCGGCGGCGATCTGGTGTGCCACTAGGTCGCCGATCACCTCATCAGCGAGAGCGTTCAGCTGCTCGAGCTTGTCGCGTCGATCGGGCTCGACGAAGTTCGTGATCTGCGTGTCCTTGTCAGCGAACAGCTCTTCGAACAGGGCACGCAATCTGGGCGGCCTGAGGAGGCTGCCGACAGTATCGGCCCGCGCGGGCTGTCGAGGCGTCCGGGAGAGGGAAAGCTCGCGATGGGTCTCGATCTCAACCATTGGCCCCTCTCCTTCCGATCCTCTCCCGTTTTCCCGATGCAAGAGCGGTGAGCCGGCTCACACCAGGGCGACGACGAACTCCTCGAGCGCGCGGTTAAAGGTATCCGGCTCCCCTACGAATGGCGCGTGTGACGAGTTCTCGACCAACGCCAGCCGCGCGCCTGGGATGTGATCGGCGAGGTACTTTCCGGCCGCCGGCGAAGTCAGCTTGTCGTCGCCGCCGGACGCCGCCAGGGTTGGCACCTCAATCTCCGGTAGGAACGGACGGTAGTCCTTGAGCGTCTGGCTCACCAGGATCGACGTGGCGATCGACACGGGCACCTTGAGCATCTCCTCGGTCATCCAGGCGACCTCGCCCGGATCCCCGGGCCAGATCTATGGATACATTACGCAAACGGTGGTAGCATCGCTCCCCGATGCCCCCGCGCGCGACCGACCTGCTGTCGGTCGACCTTCTCGACTACGACCTATTCGCCGACCATGAGCCATGGGAGGTGTTCGAGCTCCTTCAGCGCGAGGCGCCGGTCCACCACCACCCCGAACCGGACGGACGCGGGTTCTGGGCGCTAACCAAGTACGACGACGTGCTCGCCGTGCTGCGCGACACCAAGACGTTCTCGTCCGAGGTGGGCGGCGCGGCGACGATCGAGGACCTACCCGAGGACGTACTGGCCGCGCGCCGGAACTTCCTCGAGTTCGACCCGCCCAAGCACGGTCGCTACCGTCGGCTGATCTCGACGCAGTTCACTCCGGGTGCGGTGGCGCGTTACGAAGAGTGGCTGTGCGAACTGGTCCGGTATCGACTCGAGACGGTGCTGCCGCACGGCGAGTTCGACCTGGTGCATGAGCTCGCGGCGCCGATCCCGATCCGCGTGCTGGCCCACATCCTCGGCCTCCCCGAAGAGATCCTCCCCCACCTGATCGACCTCGGCGACCGGCTGCTGGTCGACACCGACCCCGAGTACGTCGGCGAGCACGCCTTCGCCGGCGAACGCGAAGAGTACCGGTACAAGCCGTTCGGTTCCCCGTGGGCCGACGAGCTGTGCGCGATCGGGCGCGAGTATTACGCCGACCGGCGCGCCTGCCCCCGCGACGACGTGCTCAGCCTGATCGCGAACGGCGAGGTCGAGGGCAAGCCGATGTCCGAGCAGGACCTCGACAACACGTTCGCGCTGTTGATCGTGGCCGGGAACGAGACGACGCGGCAGGCGATCAGCCTCGGGACGCTCGCGCTCGCCGAGCATCCCGATCAGTGGGAGCGCCTGCGTGCGGATCGCTCGCTGATCCCGTCCGCGACCGAGGAGCTGCTGCGGTTCTCCTCGCCTGTGTGGTTCTTCCGGCGCACGGCCACGCGTGACGTGGTTGTGCGCGATGTTGAGATCGCCGCCGGCGAAAAGGTGATCGTCTGGTTCGCCGCCGGCAACCGCGACCCAGACCACTATCCGGACCCGCACCGCCTCGACGTCGCCCGCAATCCGACCGATCATCTGACGTTCGGGCGCGGAGGGCCACACCAGTGCCTCGGCGCCCATCTGGCGCGGCTCGAGCTCCGCGTGTATCTGGAGGAGCTGGTGGCGCGGGTCGCTCGGATCGAGCTCGCCGGCGAGCCGGTGCGGCAGCGGACGAACTTCACCAACGGGCTCAAGCGGCTTCCGGTGCGGGTCACGCTCGGGTGAGCGCGGCCGGCGGATCGCCGCGGTTCGTGCTCGTCCTCAGCGAGAACTGGACGATGACCTCGCCGCGCGATCTGCGGGCGCTCGTGCGGATGGCCGTCGAGGCGGAGGACGCGGGCATCGACGGCGTGATGCTGAGCGAGCACATCGTGCTCGGACCCTCGGCGGGGGCTCTCGGGCGACCGGCGAATCCGCGCGACTACGCGGCGCCGGGCAATCAGGATCCGGACACGCCGTGGCCCGACTCGATCGTGTTGATGAGCGCGATCGCGGCGGTCACGACGCGACTGCGGCTGATCGGGGCGGCGATCATCGCGCCCCTCCGCCATCCAGTGCTGCTCGCGCATCAGCTCGCGACGCTCGACCTCTTGTGCGAGGGCCGGCTTGTGGTCCAGCCGACGGTCAGCTGGCAGCGCGAGGAGTACGCGGCGCTCGGGGTCCCGTTCGAGCGGCGCGGCGAGTTGCTCGACGAGCATCTGTCCGCGTGGAGGGTTTTGTGGGGCTCGGGTCCGGCATCGTTCGACGGTCGGTGCTACCGCTTCTCCGACGTGTTTCTGGAGCCGAAGCCGTTCCGCCCGGACGGTCCGTGGTTGTGGTTCGGTGGGATGACCGTGGGCCCGTGGATCGTGCGACGCCTCGTCGAGTACGGGCATGGTTTTCACCCGTTCGGTCAGCCTGACGCGTCGGAGCTCCGGTCCTTGGCTGACGCACTGGCGGCCGCGGGAAGGTCTTTTGCCGAGCTCGAGGTGGTCGGCGGAATCCGGGGGCGGTTTCCTCCGGGCGGTGGGGTCGCCGACCTGATGGAATCGGCGGAGGCGATCCCATCGCAGCTCGAGGCGGGCTACACCACTATCTGCTTCAAGCCGTCGCAGTACACCGACGACCCGGCGCACGTCGGACGGCTATGCCGCCAGCTCGTCGGATCATTCGCCTGAGAACAGGGTCGTCCGCTCGACCACCGTCTTCACGTCCGAGTAGAAGTCGAACGAGTGCTGGCCGCCCTCGCGGCCGATCCCCGAGTCGCGGGCGCCGCCGAACGGGGTCTCGAGGTCGCGCACGTAGAAGCAGTTGACCCACACGGTGCCGGCGACGACCGCGGCGCTCACACGGTCGGCACGCTCCTCGGAGCCCGTGTAGATGGTGGCAGCCAGGCCGTAGTCGGTGGCGTTGGCTTTGGCGATCGCGTCTTCTTCGTCTTCGAACGTCTGGAGCGTGAGCACCGGTCCGAACACCTCGCGCTGGAGGATCTCGGCGTCCGGGGGGATGTTCGTGAACAGCGTCGGCGGGTAGTACAGGCCGCCGATCGGCCGTCCTCCGAACGCGAGGTTCGCGCCGGCTTCGAACGCTCGCTCGACGTAGCCGATGACTCGCTCGAGCGCGACCGGGTGGATCAGCGGGCCGTACGTGGTGTCCGGGTCGCGCGGGTCGCCGACGCGGATCTCGCCGGCGCGGGCCTCGAACAGCGGCAGGAAGTCGTCGGCGATCGAGCGCTGGACCAGCAGCCGCGTCCCGGCAAGGCAGACCTGGCCCGAGTTGTCGTACTGGTAGGCGGCAGTTGCCGCGGCTGCGTTGAGGTCGGCGTCCTCGAACACGATGAACGGGGACTTGCCGCCGAGCTCGAATGACACCGGCGTGAGGTTCGCGGCGGCATCGCGGTAGACGGTGTGCGCGGTCGCCGGCGAGCCCGTGAACGCGACCCGGTCGACATCCTCGTGTCCGGTGAGCGGAGCGCCGGCGCCGGCGCCGGTCCCGTGCACGACGTTGAGCACGCCCGGCGGGAGCCCGGCCTCGTCGGCGAGATCGCCGAGCATCGAGCACGTGAGCGGCGCCCATTCGGGCGGCTTCAGCACGACCGTGTCGCCGGCCGCGAGCGCCGGCCCGACTCGCCAGGTCGCGAGCATGAACGGCGCGTTCCATGGGGTGGAGACGGCGGCGACTCCGGCCGGGTCGTGGCGGACCCGGTTGCGCTCGCCGCCGGGGAGTGTGCGCGACTGGTCGCCCAGGCGGTCGCATGCAAAGTCGGCGAAGAAGCGGATGTTGTTGGCCGCACGCGGTAGGACGCGCAGGCTCATGGCCTCGTACAGCGAGCCATTGTCGGCGGTCTCGACCTTGGCCAGGTCGGGGACGGCGGCGTCGATCGCGTCGGCGAGTCTCGTGAGATGAGCGTGTCTCTTGTTCGGTCCGAGGCTGGCCCATTCCGGGAATGCGCGGCGGGCGGCGGCCACGGCCGCGTCGACCTCGGCCTGGCCTCCGTTGGCGACTTCGGCGAGCTTCCAGTTGTCCCAGTCGATTGGGCTGCGGACCTCAAACGTCGTCTCGCTGCTGACGCGGCGGCCACCGATGTAGTGGTCGACGGGCACGGTGACGCCCTCGACCTCGACCGTGTTGTTGCTCATGCGGTGCTTGCGATCTCGGCGACGACTTTCGGGATCGCCCGGATGTCGTCGTCGGTGGTCCGGTAGTTCACGAAGCACGCACGCAGGGCGGTGCCGCCGTCGACCTCGGCCGGCGCGAGCAGGATCCGCCCGTCGGTCGCGCTCGCGCGGGCCAGCGCCATGTTGTGCTCGTCGGGGTCGACACCGGGGGGCGGCCGGTGGCGGAAGCAGACTGCTGACAGCTGCGGCTCAACCAGCAGCTCGAAGCGGGGGTCGGCCTCGATGAGGCTCGCGAGGAGCTCCGCCTGCGCCAGGTTGCGCTCGATCGCGGCCCGGATCGCGTCGGCCCCGTGCACGGTGAAGGCGAGCCATAGCTTCAGTCCGCGCAGCGGGCGCGAGTACTCGAGCGACCGATCGACCGCGTGCAGCTGTTCGCCGTGCGGCATGTATCCCTCGTGGTGCGAGAACGCGTGCTCAAGCGCCTCGACGTCATGCATCAACAGCACGCTGCACGCCTTGGGGACATACAGCCATTTGTGCGCGTCGACGGTGGCGGAGAAGGCTTTGGGGAGGCCCTTGAACAGGTGGCCGGCTGTTTTTGTGGAGGCCGCGGGGAGGCCGTACGCGCCGTCGACGTGCAGCCATACCTCGTCGCCGCAGACCTCGGCGAGGCCCGCGATGTCGTCGACCGCGCCGGTCAGCGTCGTGCCCGCGGTGGCGACCACCGCGACCGGTGTGACTCCGCTTTTCGTGTCCTGCGTGATGGCGTCGGCGCAGGCGCTGACGTCCATCCGTCTATGCGTGTCGATCGGGATCGCGCGGACGTTCCGACCGCCGATGCCGAGGACCTCGGCGGCGCGGCGGACCGAATAGTGCGCCTCCGCGGAGCAGTACAGAGCCATCTTGCGGATACCGGCGCCGTCGTGACGGACGCCGGGGAGGGCGCGTTCGCGGGCAGCGGTCAGCGCGGTCAGGTTCGCGATCGTCCCGCTGGCCGCCAGCAGCCCGGGGGCGTCGTCGTCGAACCCCACGAACTGCCCGACCCAGCGGATCGTCTGCTCCTCGAGCAGATCGGCCGCCCCGGCGCTGTTGGCCACGTTGACGTCGTGGGATGCCATCAGCGCGTCAGCGAGCACGCCGATCTCGAGTCCCGACGAGCCGATGTAGGCGAACCAGCGGGGGCGCGACTGCGCGAGCGAGCGGTCAAGCACGTCGGCGGCTGCGTCGAGCGCCTGACTCGCGTCGGAGGGCGCGGTCGGGAGCGGGCGGCTGAGCAGCTCGTGGGTGCGCTCGTCGGGCAGGGGCTGGCCCGGTCGCGGCTGGTCGAAGCTCCGCCACGCCTCGGCGATCAGCTCCGCGGCGTGCTCGAGCACGCGCTCGCGAGCCGGGAGCGGGAGGGCCGGGCCCTCGGTCGTGGTCGGGTCATGCGTTGACGTCACCGTTCAGCCAGCCTAGCGCCGGGGGGGTCGTGCGCGAGGGGGCCGGCCGCGACCGGGGAGCTACAGTGATCCGCGGCGTGAATTCCAAGCCTGCCCTGATCTTCCAGCACGGCCAACTCGGGCCGCCGGCCCGCGTCGCCGAGTGGCTTGACGAGCGCGGGCTGCCTTATGTAGTGCACCACGCCGGCTCGGACCCGCCACCGGCTCCGACGGACTACAGCTTCCTGGTGTCGCTCGGATCTCAGCACTCGGCTTCGGCCTCCGATCCTTTGTGGGTCCCCGCGGAGGTCGCCGCCCTGCGCGCAGCGGTCGATGCGGACGTGCCCGTGCTCGGGCTGTGCTTCGGCGGGCAGGCCCTGTCGCTGGCGCTCGGGGGCGGAGTCGATGTGCTCGACCGGCCCGAGATCGGCTGGCTCCCCATCGAAACCATCGACGGCGGCGCCGTCCCCGCGGGCCCTTGGCTCATGTGGCACACCGAGCAGATGCGCGTCCCGCCCGGGGCGGCGGAGCTCGCGCGTTCGCCCGCCGGCCCGGCCGCCTTCAGCCTCGGCCCACACCTCGGCGTCCAGTTCCACCCCGAGGTCGACGTCGAGCGGGTGCAGGCGTGGGCGGAGCGCGACGAGCACCTCGCGGCTGTCGGGCTGACTCCCGACGACGTCGTGGCGCAGAGCGAGGTCCACGCGCCGGTGGCGCGCGACCAGGCGTTCGCGATGTTCGATCTCTGGCTTGCCGGCGCGGTCGACGGCCACGGTCCCAGCTCGTCCGGCGACGGCTGACCCGGCTCGAGCGCGCCTGGTACCGCTCGCGGTCAGATTGCAACGGCGCGGTTCCAATTCAGCATTGGCAGCGTGAAACCCCGCTGATTCGGGTCGACGCGCGTCTTTGGCTGCCCGACAATGTGAAGCGTGAGCGGCGACAGAGACGATCAGGCGTGGGATCCGTCAGCGGAGCGCGAGCTGGGCCGGTGGGAGCGATGGACCACCGACTGGGACGGCCGGCCAATCATCGAGTTTGATTCGGAAGCCCACGAGAAGTGGCTCGAGAAGTGGCTGCCGGAATGCCGGCGGCGAGTCCGGCGCGCGGTTGGCTTCCGGGAGCGGAACATCCGCGAGCTCGAGCTTCGAGTTCCGCTCGGCGGAGATGACCGCGGGGTAAGCCGGGTCATCCTGGACGAGCGAGACGACGAGGTCTATGTACGAGTGCTCGTGTGCTGCTGCGATGATGATGATGATGACGCCGGGACCTGGCGCGACCACGAGTACACGGACTGCCCCGTGCGCGTCTGGCTAAAGCAGCCGCTGGGCGAGCGAGCGGTGATCGATGTCGACAGCGACGACGAGCTTCCGCTGTACATCCCCGAATACCTCGACAACGTTCGCCAGCCAGACCACGGGTATTACCCCGCGAACCGGCGGCGACGGGCGCATCGCGATGGCACGACGGATGAATCGCGATGACGTGATGCTGCTTACGCCATATTTGGCGCATGATGCGCCGAATATGGCGTATCGTGGGGATGAGTGCCGCGTCAGCGACGCCGGGATAATCGACAGCGAAGGCCGAGCCGACTGGCAGTTGTCGAACCCGCTCCTGCGACGGTAGCTCCAGTCCCTCGCGCTACTCAACTAACGTGCGCCAAACTCGGCGCATCATGCGCCACTTCCGGCGCATGCCGGCCCAGGAGAATGCTCCCCCGCGTAGCGCCGGAAGAGGCGCTATTTGCGGAGCGGCGCGCGTCACGACACCTATGCCGGCCCGCGCCCGACGACGCTCTTCCCGAGCCGCGGCCGAATCGGACAGAAGCCAGACTCCCTTGGCCTCTACCCGATTCCGATGTGGCTCGGGGCACACTGGACCAGCCGACCCATGCCGCACGGTTCAGCGAATTCCTCGCGCCGACCCCACTGAACCGTTCCGAGCCGCCAGATGCGGTATGCACGGCCCCGGAGGTGAGTGAGTTGAAGTCGCCTCGGTGTGCGAGTTGATTGTTGATCGGATACCCGAAATTGCTGTCGATCAGTCCGGGATCTGTGCCCGAACTCGTCACGATCGCCGTACGCAGGTCCGAGCCGCCGGCGCTCCTCCCCACTGGATTACCTCACCTGGCGTGGCCCGCGAAATTTCCCGACTGAGCGAGTCCAAGTGGCGGCCGACCGTGGACGATGTGCCGGGCGACGGAAGAATGCGTGGTTCTGGCGCGTCAGAGTTCGTTGATCGTGTACGTGCGGCCGAGGAATCGCTGCGCGTATGGGTTGAACTCCGCGATAAAAGGTCCCCGCAGCTTGTTGTGCGCCTTGTCAGGGCCTCGCGCGAGCGCGAACTCCCCCTTCGCCATGTCGCGATTGAACTCCAGCGCGTCCGCCGTCATCGCGCGGAGCGTCTCCGCCGCAGGTCGCAGCTGCGATGGCGCATGGAAAGCCGCAAGCTGCTGAAGCACATCCTGACGGTTCCGCGCGGCGGCCGCGTACTGGTGCTCGACTTGAGACAGGTGCTTTCCGGTACGGAACAGCGCGACGATGTCGTTAAGACGGCTGACGTTCTGCGCGAGAGTGGGACCGGAAGCCGCATGCGAAGGCGCTGTCGAGGAATGGCCGGCATGGTGCGCCGTCGTCCCACCGGCGAGTATGATCGCGAGCACGACGCCAAAAAGGGCGGCGAGCGCCGCAAGCGCTCCGACGATGAGGACGAGCGGGCGCCGGCGGTGGATTGCAGCGGGTGGCTCTGCGGAGCGAGCCGGCTTCGTGGGTACGGCGACCGGATGACGTGGCGGGTTCTGCAGCTCGGCCGGTTCGGCGGTTCGTACGGGGTCGGGCTGAGTCGTCGCCATGCGAGGAGCAGCACCAGGCTCTGCCGCTGGAGCGGTGAGGCGAGGACGCTGGGACACGACGGGCGCCGGCGCAGCTTCGGTTGGCCCTTCGGGCTGCGGGGCGGCTTCCAGCACTGCGCTGGCGACCCTCCCGAGAGAGCTTTTCTGTGGTCCTTGGAGAAGCTGGAGGGCGATCGCGTCGCCGAGCGCGCCGGCGAGGGCACCGGCGGTGGCAAACCGCTCGCTCGGCTGCTTCGCCGTGGCGCGGGCGACGACGGAATCGAAGACAGGAAGCAGCTCGGGGCGCCGCTTGCTCGGCAACGGCGGAGAGTCGGTGGCATGCGCCCACATCGTCGCGATGGCATCGTCCCTGACATACGGCCGCTCACCCGTGAGCATTTCGTAGACGACGCAGCCGAGCGAGTAGACGTCCGTCCGGAAGTCGACTGGGAGCCCTCGGACCTGCTCGGGCGACGAGTACTCCGGCGTGCCGACCCACTTGCCGGAACGAGTTATGCCCCCAGTCGATCCGCCGAGGCGCTTCGTGAGCCCGAAATCGGTGAGATAGACATGCTCGTGCTCCACCTCTCCCGACAGGAGGATGTTGCCGGGTTTGATGTCGCGATGGACGAGGCCGCTCGCATGCGCAGCGTCGAGCGCGCTCGCGACGTGATCGACGATCCTTCGCGCCCGAGGCAGCTCGAGAGCGCCGTCGGAGCCAACGACGTGCTGGAGGGTGGTGCCCGGAATGAACCGCATGGCAAGGTACAAGACCCCCTCGTACTCGCCCGCGCCGTACACGGTGACGATGCTCGGATGATCGAGCGACGCCGCGAGTTTGGCCTCCGACTTGAAACGTGCGACCGCCACTGGGTCAGTGGTCAGCTCGGGCGCAATGACCTTGAGCGCCACCGTCCGGTCGAGCGCCGTGTCGACGGCGCGGTACACGAGACCCATCCCGCCCCTGCCGACGACGTCCTCGATGCGGTATCCGGCTAAGCGGGTGCCGGGGGCGAGACTAGTCGTGCCGAGCGCGCGCTGGTACGGCACGTCACAGCTCCCATACCCGAGCACTAGCAGCGCTTCGGCCGCCATCACACGGCGGCTCCTCCGCGAAGCCGAGGAGCGCTTCGGCAGAGCCGCTACGCGTGCAAGACATCCTGGCCATGGTTGCCCCGGACGCCCACGTTACACCGGAAACTCACCGAACGGAAGAGCGGACGTATGGACCGAACGGCATCGTAGTGCAGGTGCCGTCAGCGCTTTTGCGTGGAGCGCATGTGCATCAGGGATCGGTCGCACAACGCCCGAGCTCGACGCCCACATCCGGCGTCGCCTGCGCGAGGTCATTCTGCGCCAGTGAAACAAGGCCGCACGATCACAAAGCGCCTCATCGCACTCGGTGTGAACCAGCCGCAGCGCGACTTGGTCTACTGGGCGGGAGGTGGTCGTGGCGCTGAGCCACGCGCACAGTCGAACAAGGCCTGCACGACACGTCTCGCGTCGCGGCTTCCGGTCGCTTGCGCGGCGCGCTGAGCTGGAGTTAGGTCGACGCAGTCCAGCGGTTTGCCCGCACTGCGAGGTCAATCTACGACGGACGCGGACTTCCTAACCCGCCGCTGAGCGCGGGCAAAGCGGAATGTGGCCCGTGACTCGAGCGAGCGATACTGCACCGCGGCGGGACCCAGGTACGCCGCGGCAAATCGCGGTTATTACCTCTCGCTGGGACAAATGAACGACGCAGGTGCGGTCAAGGTATCCTCATGCAGTTGGCGCGGACACGCATCCCGTGGACCCCCAGAAGCACACGACCTCCATCGATCGAATCGCTCTCGCCCCGGGCCGGTTCACGCGGGTTCGGGGAGTGACCTCTCCCGACGGTGCGACAACCCTAATGCTGGGCGACATAGCCGATGCCGGATCCGTGGCGCAACGGGTCGGTCCGGACCGCTGGCGGCAGCTCGTTGGTGACGAGCGCGCGCTCGTCGGGCAATTGGTCTCGAACTACGGAGGTGACGTCGCAAGGTACGAAGGCGACGGCTTCGTTGCCTCGTTCCGCAGCGCCCACGCCGGTGTCCGCGCCGCCCTTGAGCTACAACGCTCCTTCGCGGAGATTGTAATCGCGGTGCAGGATGGGACCGTGGCCATGCGGATAGGGCTGCACTCCGGCTTCGTGATCCCGAACCCAGACCAGCCGCTGGGGCGCAATGTAGTGCTGGCGGCGCGAATCGCCGGTCAGGCAAGAGCGGGAGAGATCCTGGTCTCGTCGTCGCTGAAGGAATACACGCAGAGCGACCAGAGAATTCGGTTCGAGGCGCGCGGCGAGTACCACCTCAAGGGTCTCATCGGCGAGCATTCCGTCTATTCGGTCGCTTGGCGGTAGGGTCCATCGGCGCGACCGGCCGCCGAAGGCCATGGAGCCCGGGAAATGGGTTAAAGTAGCTGCGCAACGCGTTGCTCAAGTGGGGCGGATCGGTGTCGGACCCGCGTTTTCTGGACAGGCCAGTGGATCTCAAGCGGCGACTGGAAGCCGAACGCGAGGGCGCGCCGTTTGTGTTCTTCCGTGATGACAAGGGCGATCAGCAAATCATCACTCTTGATCCGGAGCGCGGCTCGCTGAGCGTCGGCCGCGACGACCGTTGCGATGTTTGCCTGCGCTGGGACAGCAGGGTATCCCGGCTCCACGCGCGGCTCGAGCCCAGCGGCGGTTCCTGGACCGTCTACGACGGCGGGCTGTCGAGAAACGGGACTTATCTCAACCGGGAGCGAGTGCACGGACATCGGGTGCTCCATGACCGGGACGAGATTCGCTTGGGGAGTACCGAACTGTGCTTTTGCGACCCGGGCCCACGACGATCCGGGACTCGCACAATCAGCACACAGCAGCCGGCTCTGACCGTGTCCCCGGCCCAGAAGAGGGTTCTGCTCGCTCTATCCAGGCCGTACAAGCACCACTCAGCTTTTGCCCGGCCGGCGACGAATCGAGAGATCGCCGAGGAGTTGGTCCTGAGCATCGAGGCTGTGAAGAGCCATCTGCGTGCCTTGTTTGGAAAGTTCGATCTCGACCAGCTTCCGCAGAACGAGAAACGCGTCCGCCTCGTGGAGCAGGCCTTCCAGCACGGCCTGGTGCGCGACAACGAGCTTTAGGAACTTACACACCGCACGGACGGCTCATAGCTGCGTGCCCTCGGCACGCAGCTACTTACTGATTAAACGCAGGCCGCGGATCGGTCCGAAAATGAGTCAGTGTCGAGTCTCGATCATCCCCAAACCCACGGTCGACGAGATGGCGAACACTCTGCTCGGATCGACGGGTCATATGAGTCGGACCGTACACCGCTAGCGGCGAGCGCCCCGTCCGCGCCCGAGCTCGGCCAGATACGCGTCCTCCTCTCTGTCAATGGCCAGCGAGTTGTCCGCAACGGCGGCGACGAATTCCAGCAGCCGGTGGATCTCGTCCTTGAACGGCTCCAGCTTCGCCGGCCGCTCCGGACACCTGAACGTCGGCGGCGTGTCCGGCCGCAACGTCGCCCGGATCGTGTTGCGTGACAGCCCCGCCCGACGCACCAGCTCCTTCAGAGTGACCCGCGCACGAGGCGTTCCCGCTGCAGCTCACCCCGCTGCTAGATGTCAAGCACGCCCACCAACCTGGCCCTCGATCGACACAACCAGGCCAGGCTCACAATCACCCCGGACTCCCCTGCCGACGACCAGGGGGCCTGTCAACCTCGGTGGAGAGTTGGAGCCACGCCGAGAGGACCACAGAAGGGCAACGCGAGTTCGCGCGCTTAGCGCTCCTCCGCTTGATACCCACCCACTTGGAAGTCGCCGCCCGGGAGCTTTCGGCTACCGATCCGTGCGAATGGGCGCGGGTTTGCCTGCCGCGATGCCTGTGAGGTTTGTATAGACCGTATTCTCGAGCACACACAGTACGTCGGGTAGCCACCCAAGGTCTGGTGTCCGTTATCCCTCGGCGCCCGCGACAATTGATCACGGTCGAGGCTGCGCGCCTTGGCGTGGTTAACGCTGGCCGCGCAACTCGGTTCGGTTGGCTCGCTCGCGGACGAAACGGAGACCGGTGCGTCCGATCGCGTCGTCGTTTGGAGATGGCCGGTCCGAGACCGCTGCCTCCAGCAAAGAAGTGAGCCTGACACCTTGGTGGCAGCGAAGCCACTTTAGTTGTGAGCGCAACACACCTTGAGACGTAGTGCGGGGATACGTTTGCTTACTGTGTTGGACATGACCGTGGGCCGAGACACTACCGTCGAGTCGCTGCGTAAATGGTCCGCGGGTCCG
>Ga0187777_10001620_pt1 | contig 14633 bp, 13 predicted proteins | sample 1015_Q2_SP5_10_M_FD_132416 | JGI IMG/M metagenome (GOLD analysis project Ga0187777, IMG submission 132416) | Tropical peat soil microbial communities from peatlands in Department of Meta, Colombia - 1015_Q2_SP5_10_MG | ecosystem: Environmental > Terrestrial > Soil > Wetlands > Peat | place...
CGGAATTGATTTCGTCAGACCATCGCGCTATGCCACCCTCGAGGTTGAACACGTTCGCGAACCCAGCGTCGCGTAACATGCGCACCGCCTGCGCACTCCGTTGGCCACTGTGACAATGCACAATGGTCAGTTGAGTGCGGTCCAGCTCGTTTAGCCGATCAGGCAATTCCCCAAGAGGAATCAAGCGCGAGCCGTCGATGTTTGCTAATTCATATTCCAGTGGCTCGCGAACATCCAGGAGTTGGAAAGATTCATGAGCATCCAGTTTTTGTTTGAGATCGCGCACCGAGATGGTCGGGATGCTATTGGACGAGACTCCGCAAAATTGTTCGTAGTCGATTGGCTTGGTGATGGTCGGCGAATCTCCGCAAACGGGACACTGTGGGTCACGGCGAAGATTGAATTCACGAAACTTCATCTTCAGCGCATCGAAATAGAGCAACCGACCGATCAGCGGTTCACCAACTCCCAAAATCAACTTGATTGCTTCGTTGGCCTGGATCGTTCCAACGATTCCCGGCAAGACGCCCAGGACACCGGCTTGCGCGCAATTTGGAACCAACCCGGGTGGCGGCGGTTCCGGAAACAAACAACGGTAACAGGGCCCACCAAGATGGGCCGCGAACACAGTCGTCTGGCCGTCGAACCGAAAAACCGACCCGTAAACGTTTGGCTTCTTCGCGAACACACAGACGTCATTCGACAAATAACGCGTCGGAAAATTATCCGAGCCGTCGACCACTACGTCGTACCTCGACACGATTTCCATCGCGTTTGCACTCGTGAAACGGCAATCGTGCGTTTCGATTTCGATGCCCGGGTTCACATCGCGTAAACGATCGCGCGCCGAATCCAGTTTTTTGCGGCCAACATCTTTGGTGCCGTGCAAAATCTGGCGCTGAAGATTGCTGAGGTCGACATCGTCGAAATCGACCAGCCCGAGTTTTCCGATTCCGGCGGCGGCGAGATAAAGCGCCGCGGGCGAACCAAGTCCGCCCGCTCCAATGCACAACACGCGCGCTTCATTGAGCCGCCGTTGCCCTTCGGGACCCACCTCGGGCATTATCATGTGACGCGAATAGCGCAATTGTTCATCTTTAGTCATCGCGTTTTCACCAACTCCCAATTGATTCCGACGATCCGCTTGTTTTCGAAACGCTTCAACGATTTCGGGAAAATGAGATAGCTCACGCCTTTGCTCTCCTTAAATCCGACCATGCCGAATTCGCTCCCGGAGTCGGTCTTCAAGATAGTCATCACCCGGTTATTTTTAATTTCCGACTGTAAATGGCGGTCCTGGGCGGGCTTCTGCCAAAGGGTATAGACTTCCGGCTTTCCAGTCTCGGCCACAACATCCGCGAAACGCTGGGTTTTCGTCTTTAACAATTTCACGAGCGACTTGAGCGGTTGAGGAGTTGAGTCGTTGAGAACAAGAAGGAATTTCGGCTCAACTGCTCAACGTCTCAACAACAGAGTCCGCCAGGGGACTACGGCAAGGAGGATCAAACTACCGTTGCTGCATTCCTGCTCTGGCGGGGTTCGTCAGTCCTCAATCCATAGCCCCTGACGGAGAAGAAACTTGGTCGTAAGATCGATAACGCGCAATCGAGAGTTTGTAGCGGCGCTCCCTAAGCGTCGGGCGAAATAGTGCGACGGTCGGAGACCGCCCTTTTAACCGAACGGCAGGTTGGCTTTGATGCGCGCTTCGTCTGTCTTATCGACCCGCGCCATCTTACCGAGTTGGCGTTTGCGTTTCGCGCTCTTGGCCGAAAGCAAATGACGCCGGGACGATTGCGTGCGCAATACTTTGCCGCGTCCGGTGATCTTGAACCGCTTCGCGACCGCCTTGCGCGTTTTACTGCGAGAAATCGGCTTAGGCATGAGGCGCGAAAGATAGGGCAACTTCGTCGACTGACAACCTCTTTTCAAAACTAGCCAGGATTAACAGGATTTTCGGGATTCAGGTCAGAAATATGTCGATCTTGTCTCGTTTCGTTGAATCTTTGTTAGTCCTGTAAATCCTGTCTAATAATGAATGCGAACCAAGGCATGCCACGTGTCGTAATTCTGGGCGCTGGTTTCGGAGGACTAGAGGCCGCGAAGAAGCTCGCCTGCACATCCGTGCGCCTGACCGTGATCGACCGGACGAATTATCATTTGTTCCAGCCGCTGCTTTACCAGGTCGCAACCGCCGCACTTTCGCCGGCAGACATCGCCGCGCCGGTCCGCGGCGTTCTCAGTGAATGCAAGAACGTGGAAGTCATACTGGCCGAAGTGCAGTCGATCGACGTTAGGGAAAAGAAAGTGAAGCTTACCGATGGCGAGGTCGCTTACGACTATCTCGTTGTCGCAACCGGCGCGCGGCATTCCTATTTCGGGCATCCGGAGTGGGAACGATTTGCACCCGGGCTGAAAAGCCTGGAAGACGCGGTTGAGATTCGCCGTCGCATCCTGATGGCCTTCGAATACGCCGAGAGAACTTCAGACGAAGCCGCGCGCAAAGCGGCGATGACCTTCGTGATCGTAGGGGGCGGACCAACCGGCGTGGAAATGGCGGGAGCAATTGCGGAGATCGCGCGCTACACCCTGGCCAAAGACTTTCGCCGTATCGATCCTTCGCAGGCACGCGTGATCCTGGTTGAAGGCGAACCAAAAGTGCTCGCATCATATCCCGACGATCTGCGTGATAGCGCAATGAAACAGCTGGCCGAGCTTGGCGTGGAGGTACGCACCGGCATTCACGCAACAAATCTTTCGGACAAGGGCCTCCAGATTGGCAACGAATTCATCCCATGCCGGGTAAAAATCTGGGCGGCTGGAAATAACGCGTCCTTCGTCGGCAAATCGTTGGGCGTGCCGGTAGATCGCGTAGGCCGGGTGCTGGTCAACAACGATTTGACCATCCCCAATCATCCGGAAGTGCAGGTGATTGGCGATCTCGCAAATTTTCCGTATCAAACCGGGCAACCTTTGCCCGGGGTCTCACCGGTTGCGATGCAACAAGGCCGTCATGCGGCCCGAAATATCCTGATGATGATTAACGGTGAAAGGCCGCAACGCTTTTGGTATTTCGACAAGGGCAGCATGGCCACGATTGGCCGCAACAAAGCTGTCGCAGACTTAAGGTTCGTCCATCTCACGGGACTTCCGGCGTGGCTGGCATGGCTGTTCGTGCATATTATTTTTCTGGTCGGATTTCGAAATCGCCTCGTCGTCCTGTTTCAGTGGGCCTGGGCCTATTTGAGCTTCAACAAAGGCGCGCGATTGATCACGCGAAACTTCCAATCCGAGCAGCGCCCACCGGCATGATAACCGCAGAGAACGCAGAGTTTGCAGAGTTCAGACTTCTACGAGGGTATTTCCTCTCCGACCTCCGCGACCTCTGCGGTTAATCCTCATGTCGCTTCGAATTTCGATCGTTGGGTCCGGCGCGATCGGCACCTATTATGGAGCAAAGCTCGCTCATGGTGGCAGCGACGTGCACTTTCTGATGCGCGGTGATTTAACGGAAGTTCGACGGGAAGGAATCCTTGTTCGCGGAGAAGGTGAAAATTTCCGAGTTTCCAACGTCAATTGTTACAATTTTACGAATGAGATCGGGCCGTGTGACCTGGTGATTGTTTCGATAAAAACGACATCGAACGGCGATCTTGTCGATCTAATTCCCCCGCTCCTTCACGAGCGAACGATGGTCCTTACTTTGCAAAACGGCCTGGGTAACGAAGAATTCCTGGCCTCACATTTCGGCGCGGACCGAGTACTGGGCGGACTTTGCTTCATCGCCGTCGAGCGACATTCCAAACCCGAAGTTGAGCGCTACGCTTACGGTCAGCTAATTCTTGGGGAATTCGGTCGTCCCTCTCTACCACGCACTCGCGAAGTGGCAGCGGAATTCACTCGGGCAAATGTTCGCTGCACGGTGACCGAAGACCTCGCTCTTGAACGCTGGCGAAAATTGATTTGGAACGTTCCCTTCAATGGGCTCTCGATCGTGGCCGGCGAAATCGACACCGCCGCGATTATTAACGACGAAAATCTGCGCCACTTGACGCTGGCGTTGATGAGCGAAGTAATTGCCGCGGCAAATAAATGCGGACACTCACTACCGAGCGATGCCTGGCGCAAACACATTGAGCGCACCGAATCCATGAGTGGATATAAACCATCAACTTTGAGCGACTGGGCAGCCGGCCGGACACTCGAGACGGAAGCTATCTGGGGCGAGCCCGTTCGCCGCGCAGCGGCGGCGGGCGCACAAATGCCGCGCACGGAAATGATTTACCTGCTTCTCAAGGAACTGGACGAGCGCCGCCGATCGCGATGAAGACGAAAGTTCAACCGGTGCCAATTGTCGAGGTTCGCAATCTGCAGCGCAAGATCGCGCTTAGCACTATCGAGCTGGAAGAGTTTGCCCGAAAGGCCGTGGCCTGCTTCCCTGGTTTGCCCAAGGACGGGAAAATCAATCTCACGAAGCTGAACGAGATTTTGATTCTCATAATTTCCGACCGAAGAATGGCGGCGTTGCACCGTCGATTCAGGAACGAAGCGGGTCCGACTGACGTGCTGACTTTTCAACACGGTGAAATTTTCATAGGCGCGGAAACCGCGCGCCGCAACGCACACCGATTCGGAAACACTCTCGTCCGCGAGATCGAGCTCTATATTGTCCATGGTCTCCTCCATCTGCAGGGATTCGACGATCGAAATCCGGCTGACACGCGAAAAATGCGCGCCGCCGAAGAGAAGCTCCTTCACAGACTGCGCCGCTAACAAGTTTGAACTGAAGGCGTGCTGTGATAGCATTTTTTAATGAGCGCGCGGCCATCCCGGACAGGGTTGATGGCAAGTAAGAAATCGGTGACCCGGATGGAGATCAAACGCGGTTCTTCCTCAACGATTGAAGCGCCATCGAAAGAAACCGGGACGCGAGACAAAGAAGAACTCGACGTTCCGTGGCAGGTCGTGGTGCACAACGATCCGGTGAATTTGATGACCTATGTGACGATGGTCTTCCAGCGCGTGTTCGGTTATCCGCGCGAAAAAGCGGAGCGACACATGCTTGAGGTGCATCAGAAGGGCCGTTCGATCTTATGGTGCGGCGTCCGCGAGCGCGCAGAGTTTTATGTTCAGCAGCTGCACGGTCATCTGCTGTTGGCGACACTCGAAAAAGTTGTTTGATATGGAGATTTCACGAACAGGTGACGCGTTGGAGATTTCCGACCTCGATCCTTTTCTGGCCGAGCTTCTGCGACAAATTCCGGACAGCACCAAATTCGATGGCGCGCCTGAAGCCGAAGCCCGGTTGTTTAGCCGCCCTTCAGCGGAGAAGGAGATTTGCGCAGAGTGGAAAAGCTACGTCGAACCGGAATTGCGACGGCTCTTCCGCAGCGCAGTCGAAACGGTCACCGACGATCTCGCGCAACTCAACGGAAACGAAAAATCGCTTCGCAATCGCACTCTGGCCATTCCGTTCGAACATGCGGATGCCTGGCTGAGTGCCCTCAATCAAGCTCGATTGGTGATTGCAATTAAATACAAGTTCTCCGACGAGGAGTTAAACGATCACGATCGTTCTCCAATTGGTTCACGCCGGGATCTTGGGCTTTTTCAGGTCAATCTTTACGGCTTTCTCCAGGAATTCATTTTGCGAGAAATGCAGTCGGGTTAGCTGACCTGCTTAGCGGGACTACGCCAACCGCACAGGTCGAGGAAGAGCACTCGTCACGGGATATTCACCACAAGTCCGATTACTTCGGCGTTGAGCCGGATTGACGCTGGCTACGCGCCCTGACCATCGACATCAGGCGCTCTTTGGTCGCGGCTGACGCTTCTGTCGGCTTGAGACTAAGGGCAAAGGCTTCGTGCAGGAGATAACACTGATTGATGAACTCTTCGGCTGCCGCCCCGTATCGTTTGCGGGCAGCTTCGAACGCCCGGAGCTCTTCGGGTTCAAGCGCACCGATGACATAGAGCCGCGCGCTGTTCTGGAATTCCTCAAAGCTCATCTCTCAACTCCTTCAAACCTTCGTAGATCTTTTTCAAGCCCAACTCCAGGCGGGTCTTTGCTGTGCCTAAGGGTATGTTCGTATGAGCCGCGATTTCGCGCTGGCTCATCCCTTGAAAAAATGCGAGCTGGATCACCTGCTGTTGCGCCTCCGGCAGTGAATGGATCACTCTTGCCATCAAAACGCGGGCATCGCCAACTCTAATATCTTCCGCGGTAGAGTCTTGCACCCAGGCAAGGGGCTGCCGCTCCGGCTCGGCCTTGAGACGTTCTTCGGCCCGGGCGTAAGCCTGCTTCTTTCGCAATGCGTCAATGGCCCGCCGGCGGGTGAGGGTGACCATCCATCCCAACGGCTTCCCTTTTTTCGCCGAGAAATTTTTTGCCTGGTTCCAGATTTCCAGGAACACTTCCTGGAGCAAATCGTCGGCTTCGGTGTCGTTATGAATGATTCGCAAGGCCAGCGCCTTCATGATTCCGCTGTAGCGATCGTAAAGCCCGGAAAGCGCCTCCGGGTCGCCCGCCTGGATCGCGGCCATGAGGTCGACATCCGATGGTATAGCGGACTCGGGTTGGGTGACGGTTATCAAGGATTTCCTCTCGAAACGGAAGCCGAAACCATCTCCAAGTCTTAATTCCGTCGGCAACCGGCGTCGATCCATTTCCGTGAGCCGGCCTGGGATCGCTGATAAACCTTGACCCACGCACAACGCCCCGAATACGATCCCGGCCGCAACGCAGCCTTAAAAACGCTGCGTGAACCGATCTTAAACTTACATGAAAATTATTATCTCGTTTCTTGCGCCGCTTTGCCTGGCGGCAGTGACATTTGCACAGGAAGAATCTCCCGCCCCGACGGAGTCGACGGCGCCCTCAAGCGAAGAGAAGGCATCGGCCACGGTTGAGACCACGCCAGAAGCCGCGCCATCCGAAACGACGGTGGCCCCAAAGAAGGAAGAGCCGATGATCACGCCAATGCCGGCCAAGGCTGCCAAGAAGGAAACGGCGCCAGCTATTACGACAGCCGCAAAGCCCGCCACGGCTGCCTCGCCCGCCAGCAAGACCGCCGGCAAGAACATGGGTGTTCGCGAGATGGAGGACGCATGGGAAGCAGCGGTTCCCAAACACGACTATACTGTGGTTGAAGGGTACGTCTCCGCCGACTTCAGCGGCGTGTCTTCCAAAAACAAATTCGTTAGCCGATCCGATCTCCTCTCCGAATACAAGGGCGACAAAGATACCTATAAGAGCGCCAAGAATGAGAAACTCAACGTGAAGATGTACGGTCCCAATGTCGCCATCGTTACGGGTCGGGCCCGCGAAGTCGGCACCGGCAAAGACGGGAAGGCATTCGATCGCACGTTTTTATTTACCGACACTTGGATGATGCGCGGTGGAAAATGGCAGTGCATTGCCTCGCAGAGCAATAAGATTAAGGGTTAGTTTCTAGTTTAGTTGTTTTGAAAGAGCGGCCCCGAATGTCTTTGGGGCCGCTTTTTTTTGCCGGGTGATCGACTGGCCATTCTTGTTTGGGTCTAAACCCGCAATTGCGCAGCGAGGCGGGTGCGGCAAAGGTTAATGCTATGTCGCAGACCGAGGCCAACGACCCGCTTTGGTTCAAAGATGCGATCATTTACGAGCTGCACGTCAAAACATTTCACGATAGCGACGGCGACGGCATCGGAGATTTTCGCGGACTGATCGAGAAGCTCGATTACTTGAGCGAACTCGGCACCACCGCGATCTGGCTGCTCCCATTCTATCCGTCGCCACTTAAGGATGACGGCTATGACATCGCCGATTACTTCGACGTCAATCCAAACTACGGCACGCTCGATGATTTCCGCGCCTTCCTTAGCGAAGCGCACAAACGCAGATTGCGCGTGATCACCGAATTGGTGATCAATCACACCTCCGACCAGAATCCCTGGTTTCAAAAATCGCGCCGCGCGGCGGTGGGCTCGCCTGAGCGCGAGTTTTATGTTTGGAGCGATACGCCGGAAAAATACAACGACGCGCGGATCATTTTTAAAGATTTCGAAACGTCAAACTGGGCGTGGGATCCGGTCGCCAAGGCGTACTACTGGCACCGGTTCTATTCTCACCAACCGGACTTGAATTTCGAAAATCCCTCTGTCCACGAAGCGGTCGAAAAAGTTTGCGACTTTTGGTTGTCGATGGGCGTAGACGGATTGCGGCTCGACGCCGTGCCTTATCTCTACGAGCGCGAGGGAACTAACTGCGAAAACCTGCCGGAAACGCATGCTTACTTGAAAAAGCTGCGCGCGCACGTCGATCAAAAATTCCCCGGACGCATGTTGCTGGCCGAAGCGAACCAGTGGCCGGAGGATGCGGTCGCGTACTTTGGCGCCGGCGACGAGGCACACATGAGTTTTCATTTCCCGCTCATGCCACGCATGTTCATGGCGCTGCAAATGGAGGATCGGTTTCCGATCATCGATATTCTCGAACAAACGCCGCCGCTCCCGGAAAACTGCCAATGGGCAATGTTTTTGCGCAATCACGACGAACTCACCCTCGAAATGGTTACGGACGAAGAGCGCGACTACATGTGGCGCGTTTACGCGAACGATCCGCACGCCCGCATTAATCTCGGAATCCGGCGCCGGCTTGCGCCCCTGCTCGCCAACAATCGACGCAAGATCGAGCTTCTGAACGCCCTTCTCTTTTCCATGCCCGGAACGCCGATCATTTACTACGGGGACGAGATCGGCATGGGCGACAACATCTACCTTGGCGATCGCAACGGATGCCGCACGCCGATGCAATGGAGTCCCGACCGCAACGCCGGTTTTTCCGGGGCCAATCCACAGCAACTCCACCTGCCCGTCATCATCGATCCCGAATATCACTATGAGGCGATCAACGTTGAAAATCAGCAGAAGAACTTGTCGTCCCTGCTTTGGTGGACGCGCCGCGTAATTGCAATGCGCAAGAACTTCAAAGCGTTCTCGCGCGGCTCGATTGAGTTTTTGTTTCCTGAAAACGCCAAGGTCCTCGCGTTTTTGAGGCGCTACGAAAATGAAACTGTCCTCGGCGTAGTCAATCTTTCCCGCTTTTCGCAATTCGTTGAGCTCGAACTTTCCAAATTCGCCGGCTCGGTGCCGATGGAAATTATCGGCCGGAATCCATTTCCGGCCATTAAGAAGGCGCCTTATTTCCTGACCTTGAACGGACATTCGTCCTATTGGTTTCTGCTCCAGCCCCAAAGCAAACGGGATCGGGCCGCGAAAAAGCGCGTTCTGCCGACAATCAACGCCGCGCCGGAACTGGAGACGCTTCTGAGTGACGGGCAACGCGAGAAAATCGAAAACGAAATCCTGCCAAACTACATCACCACGTGCCGCTGGTTCGGCGCCAAATCCCGCACTTTGCGCGAAATGCGCGTGCGCGAAAACTCCGCGATTTCTTCCACGCCGAACGCTGCCCAATTTTGGGTCGTCGAGGTCAGTTATCTGGATGGTCCAACGGAAAACTACGCATTACCGGTCAAGATCGCGTCCGCCGACAAAGCCAAAGCGATCTCACAAACTGCGCCCCAGGCCGTTATCGGCCAGTTTGCTGACGGGTCGATTCTGTTCGACGCGGTTTGGGACAATGAGTTTCGTGAAAAACTTTTCGAGCTCATGCTTGATCGACGGCATGCTAACGGTCGAAACGGAAAACTTGTTGGCGCACTGAGCGGACGCGTTGGTGAGATTGCAGCCGTCCCCCCTTCGAACGTTCTCAGCGCCGAACAAAGCAATTCATCAATGCTCTTCGCCGACAAGTTCTTCCTCAAGCTCTATCGAAAACTCGAAGATGGCGTGAACCCCGATGTCGAGGTCACCCGTTTTCTGACTGAGCGCGCGAAGTTCAATAATGTCCCGGCTTTTAACGGCGCGATCGAATATCGACGTGAAAAAGCGCAACCTGCCGTCGTTTGTTTATTGCAGGACGCCGTGCCGGCTGAAGCCGACGCCTGGACGATGACGCTGGATCACGTTGGCCGTTACTACGAACGAGTGCTCGGCCGAAAGTCCGAGTTACAGAGCGAAACGACACCAACTGCCGCGCTTATCGAAGACTTGGCGGGTGGCATTTATTCCGAAAAGGCAAAACTGCTCGCCCAACGCACCGGCGAATTGCATCTGGCACTCGCGTCGGTTCCAGATGATCCCGCCTTTGCCCCGGAGCCGTTCAATCCGATGGCGCAACGGTCGGTTTATCAAAATATGCGAACGCTTTTGCGCCGAAATTTCGAGGCATTAAGAAGGAAGCTAAGAGACATTCCGGACAATCTCCAGGACGAAGCCAGCGACGTTCTCGGCACTGAAAAAGAGATTCTGGCGCGCGAAAAACGCCTGCTCGATCGAAAGACCAACGCCTCGAAAATTCGGATTCACGGCGACTATCATCTCGGGCAGGTTCTCTACACCGGGAAGGATTTCGTCATTCTCGACTTCGAAGGCGAGCCGGCGCGGCCGCTGAGTGAGCGCAAACTGAAGCGCTCGGCATTACGCGACGTCGCCGGCATGATGCGCTCGTTTCAATACGCCGCCTACAGCGCTCTCTGGCAACCGGCGATGCGCGCGGAAGATATTCCTTTTCTCGAGCGCTGGGCCGACATCTGGTATCGGCTCATGAGCAGCGTGTTTCTCCAAAACTATTTGGATACAACCGCCGGCGCGGCATTCGTTCCGACTAACTTCGACGATTTTCAGATTCTTCTTGAAGCTTACCTTCTCGATAAAGCCGTCTACGAAATCGGTTATGAGCTGAACAATCGCCCTGATTGGGTCGTCATCCCCATCCGCGGTATCAAACACATTCTGAAATCAGCGTAAGGTCGCCACAGAGGAGCACCGATGCAACCCAAATAGAAAATCCGCTTCTTTAATCTGTGAGAATCTGTGTAAATCTGTGGCTAAATCTCATGAACCAACATCTCAATAAGATCGACAATGACATCGCGGAAAAGCATCTTTTAAAACACCCGTTTTATCTGGCGTGGGCGCGCGGGGAATTAAGCAAAGAGGCCCTCAGGGATTACGCGCAACAGTATTATCATCATGTCGCGGCGTTCCCGACGTATCTCTCGGCCGTTCACGCGAATTGCGATGACCAGCCGACCCGGAAACAAATTCTTTCCAACTTGATCGATGAAGAGGCCGGTTCTCCGAACCATCCGGAGCTTTGGATACAATTTGCGAAAGCCCTCGGTGCGAATGAAGTCGACCTTGAGAAAACGGCCAAACGATCTGCAACCCAAAATCTAATCGACACGTTTCGCTCGATTTGCCGCGAAAAATCAACGGCCGACGCATTGGCGGCGCTCTATGCTTACGAGTCGCAAATTCCCGCGATCTGTGAATCGAAGATCGACGGATTGAAAAAGTATTACGGCTTCAACGACCCTAAAGGTTACGAATATTTCTCTGTTCACATCGAAGCCGATAAGGAACATTCCGCGGCCGAACGCAAAATGCTAAGTGCCTGCATCGACAATACGAATGCCGATAATGTGCGGGCGTCGGTCAATCGCGCGCTCGATGCTCTATGGGAAATGCTCTCCGGCGTTTGCTGGCGCCACGCGATTGCGTGTTGACCAATTCTTTAATTATCGATTTCCTCGAGACCCTGGTCGCGCGGAGTGATGCCTTCGGCCATGTCGACGTGAAAACTCTGTTTCACTTTGGTGGTTCCGAAAGTTAGTTCAGCGTTGTAATCGCCCGCCGGCAGGAGTCGTTTCGGATCGTCGCCCCCGTACTCGGTGATGACGTCCTTGCTTGGGCGCAGATCCCAATTCAATCGCGTGAATCCGGGTGTCCCCGGCGCCTTAAGGTTTGCTACCGGTTGTCCATTCGCCTTCGTGATCGCGATTTTGATCTCGTCCCCGGTGAATTCCTTGATCCAAACCGTAAAAATCGCGCCCTCTGGCGGATTTTGACCGCGATAAACGCCTTTGCCGTTTGAATCGACAAATCCCGGCTGCAAATACGCGCCGGTCACCGAACGGACACTGAACAAGTGGGCCGGTTTGGCTGCGATTTCCGGAGTGAATTCTCGAAACGGCACGGTGTCATCCAGAATGGCAATACTTCGACCGTGCGTTGCGATCACCAGATCGGACGTGCGCGGATGAATTTGGATGTCATCTACCCGCACCGGTGGAACATCTCCGATCCGAACCCAATGTGTACCTTGATCGAACGATGCGAACACTCCGAAGTGCGTTCCGGCATAAAGCAATTTCGGATTCACCAAATCCTGGCGAATAACTTCCACCGGATCGTTCGCCGGCAAATCACCGGTTACCGATTGCCAGGTCTTACCGAGATCTCCTGTGCGAACGATCATCGGCCGATCGTCACCGCTGCGGTAGGCGTTGAGCGCGACGTAGGCGACATTGGGATCAGCGCTTGAGGGATCGATACAGACGACCCATTGACCCCGCGCCGGTTCGGACAAATTGGGGGTCAACTCGGTCCATTTGCCTCCTTCGTTTTCGGTAATCCAAAGCCGCCCATCGTCGGTTCCAGCCCACAACATTCCCGCGCGCTTGGGAGATTCAGCCAATGAAAAAACCACGCCGTAATTTTCCGCGCCGCTGCCGCTGGCAGTCGTCTTTGCCGGATCGTCGTGACTCAGATCAGGACTGATGACCGAATATTTTTCCATTTGATCGGTCAGCTTGAAAATGCGGTTGCCGCCAAGATAAATCACGCCCGGCGAATGCCGGCTCATGATCATCGGTGAATTCCAATGAAACCGGTAACGCGGCTGGCCTTCGGTTGGTTCCGGGCGCAATCGACGGAGTTCGCCGTTTCGCAGGTTGATTCGATGAACTTCTCCCTGCTGGCTTTCGGCGTAAAATGTGTCGCGATCTTTGGGATCAAATTCAACATAAAATCCGTCGCCGCCAGCCAGCGCAGTCCAATCGGAATTGCGAATCTGCTCCTTGCTTTGCACTCCGCTCGGGCCAACCCAGTTCTCGTTATCTTGCAACCCACCGGCGATCCGGAAATACGGTTTCGAATCATCCAGCGAGATCCGGTAAAATTCGCCCGCCGGAAATTTGTTGAGATGGTCCCAATTCTTTCCGCCGGCAAAACTTTGATAGAGACCACCGTCAGTTCCGAGCAACAATCGAAGGCAGACCGGCGGTTTCGGCGGTTTGTCTTTGTCTTCCGGCTTGGGTGGCTTTGGCGGTGGCGCACTTCCGGGCTGAATGGCAAGGGCGTGACAATCCGGATGCACTTTCTCGGTCAGATCCTCGCGGAAGTTCTTGCCCCCGTCATCCGACACGAGCAAAGCAAACTCGAGCAGGTAAACGCGTTGATCGTTCACGGGATCGATCCGGATCTGGCTGAAATAAAACGGACGGGGATCGACTGCGCTCGCCCGCGTCCAATGCTCGCCGCCATCTTCTGAACGAAACACGCCCCCGTTTTTGCTGCGGAGATCGGCCAGTTCACCGGCGCCGCCGGCATAACTTTGCACCACAGCCATTACAATATTCGGTTTGCTGGCGGCGACAGCGAGACCGATCCGCCCTGTTTGGCCTGGAAGGCCGCCACTCAGTTTTTTCCAGCTTGCTCCGCCATTCGTGCTTTTGAAAATGCCACCGACATCTTCTCCGTTCGTCACTTCGGGCCCGGAAGTGAAACTCCATGGCGTACGCTGGCGCGCGTAAAGTGCAGCGTAAACCGTTTGCGGATTGTTGGGGTCGAGCACCACGTCGCCACAACCGGTGCGCGCGTTGTGGGGCGCGGCCGCCTGCAAAACGAGTTTCCAAGTTTTTCCGCCGTCAGTTGTTTTATAGAGACCGCGCTCCCCGCCGTCCGCCCACAAATGTCCCATTGCGGCGACATACGTGACGTCCGGATTCTTTGGATCAACCACGATCCGGGCAATGGCTCGGCTATTTTTCAAGCCAACGTTCGTCCAATGCTCGCCGCCATCAGTGGTTCGATAAACGCCATCGCCCCAATCCGTCGAATTCCGGTCATTCGCTTCGCCGGTGCCGACCCAGACTACGTCCGAATCCGACGGCGCAATTGCAATCGCACCAATCGACAGGCTCGGTTGTTTGTCGAAGATTGGATCAAAGGTAACGCCGGCGTCGCCGGATTTAAAAATTCCACCGTGTCCGAGGGCCACGTAAAAAACGAACGGGTTACGGGGATCAATCGCGATATCGGAGACGCGTCCGCTCATAACGGCCGGGCCAATCGAGCGGGCCTTGAGATTCTTGAAAAGCACGTCGGTCAGTTGGGTCGCTGCGGAGGTTGGCGCGGGCGTCACCGAAGCCGACATCGGCGGCGTGCTACTCACCGGCGAAGCAGCGGTCGGCGAACCGCCACGCCCGGGTGCCGCCGGCGGTGATTCTTCCTGCGCTAAGACGAAAGTACTAATTAAGAGCGCGAAGAATGAAATGACTCGAATGCTCATAGGCTGGAGGCGAAATGATGACGGCTTGCGCCCCGAGCGGCAAGCGCATCGACGAGTCGGGCGAGGCCCTAAGGTTCAGCTCCTTTGCGGCGGTAAATATGCAGGTATATCGTGGTCCCGAATCTATGAAGCAGGCCGTGTTGGAGGGAAAAGTCGGTGTTGTTTTCGGTGTCGCGAA
>Ga0187777_10001622_pt1 | contig 14617 bp, 11 predicted proteins | sample 1015_Q2_SP5_10_M_FD_132416 | JGI IMG/M metagenome (GOLD analysis project Ga0187777, IMG submission 132416) | Tropical peat soil microbial communities from peatlands in Department of Meta, Colombia - 1015_Q2_SP5_10_MG | ecosystem: Environmental > Terrestrial > Soil > Wetlands > Peat | place...
CCCAGCTCGCGCTGCGCGTAGTCGCGGAGCGCACGGATCTCGAGCTGGCCGCTCTTGTAGGCCAGCGCCTGACCCGGATTCACGATGTAGCGATCCACCTCGACGGTGATGTCGTGCTCGGTCTTGGCGGCGTTCGCCATGAAGTAGTCGATCGCCTGCTGGCGTGACCAGCCGAATTGATGGATCCCGGTGTCGACCACCAGGCGAACGGCGCGCCACATGTCATAGGTGAGCTGGCCGAACTTCGAGTAGGGGTCCTGATACATCCCCATCTCCGAGCCGAGGCTCTCCGAGTAGAGAGCCCACCCCTCGACGAAGGCCGTGTACCCGCCATAACGACGGAACTCCGGCACCCCTTCGAGCTCCTGCGAGAGCGCGATCTGCAAATGATGGCCGGGCACGGCTTCGTGCATCGACAGCGCCTCCATCTCCCACTTGGGGCGCGTGTCGAGGGCGTAGGTGTTCACGTAGTAGTAGCCGGGGCGTCCCGCCTCCGGGGAGCCCGGCTGGTAGTACGCCGTCGTCTGCGACTTGGCGACGAACGACGGGATCGTCGTCACGCCGTACGGAAGTCGCGGGAGCTTCCCGAACATCTTGATCAGCTCCGGGTCGATCCGCTTGACGATGTCGCGATAGGCGCGGACGAGGCTCGCCGAATCCGTGTAGTAGAACTGCGGGTCGGTGCGCAGGAACTTCACGAAGTCGGCGAAGCTCCCCTTGTAGCCGATCGCCGCCATCAGGCTGTCCATCTCGCCGTGAATCCGCTTGACCTCGGCCAGCCCGATCTCGTGGATTTCCTTCGGCGTGCGATTGGTCGTCGTCTGCGTGCGCACGTTGTAGGCGTACCAGGAGTCGCCGTCGGGGAGCGCGTTCATCCCGATCGTCTCCCGCGACTGCGGCACGTAGGTCGAGGTGAGGAAGGTGTAGAGCCGCTCGTACGCCGGACGCACCTGCTCCTTGTACGCCTTGACCGCCGCCGCCGTCAGGCGCTTCTGATCCGCCGCCGGAATCGACTGCGGGAATCGAGTGAACTGGACGAGGAGCGGGCTCGCCATCGGGTCGTCGGTGAGCAGCCCTTTCACCTGTGCCGGCACATCCCGGAGCGTGATCTTGGGGGGCGTGATCTTCGTTTCGAGCCCCTTCTTGAGGAGCACGATCGTCTGGTCGATCGTCGCCGGGAGGCCATTGAGCCGGGCGATGATGTCCTCGTAGTCCTTGACCGTGACGTTGGGGTTTTGCTCCAGGAGAAGCGCCGCCGACTGCGGACCGCCGAGCTGGGTGATCGCGAGATATTCGCCGTGATAGCGAACGCCGGCGATCGCGTCTTCCGCGTTCCTCTTGAAGAGATCGTAGTTGAGTTGATCGGCCGAGCTGAGCGACGCGCGATCGATCGACTTGATGACGTCGAGCGGGTCCTGCAACGCGCGGTTCCGCTTGTCGATCGCCGCAAGCGACAGGTCGGTCCAGCGATCGTTCTGTCCGGGGTAGCCGACGGACGTCGCAGCCTCCGGATACTCGACGTTCGTGTAGCGCCAATCGAGGTCGAAGAGGCGGTGCATCCTCACGCTGTCGGCCGTCTTCCCCTTCTGTGCGATGATGTCGGCGTATTGGGCGTGCCAATCGGTCTGCTGCGCGGCGGCGGCCGTCGCGAGCGTCAGAGCGAGGGCGATCGAGATACGAAGCATGAAGGGTGCGGTTGGAGGGTGAGCTGCCGGGCGCAATGATGAGTCGCGTGCGCTCAGATCGCTAGCGACGACAGCGCGTGGCGCGGCCGCTGCGCCCAAGCGCGAGACCGGTACATTTCGGCGATGCTCCTCCCGCTTCTGCTCCTCTTCCAAGCCACGCCCGCGCCAGCCGCTCGCGGCACTGCCCCCGCCACTCCTGCCGCCGCGGCCCCCGCCGCCCCCGCCGCCCCCGCCGGTTCTGGCGCGCCCGGCTCGCCCGGCGCGCCCGGCGCGCAGGCATCCTCGCGGCGGCGGATGCCCCCGGGCACCGACTCGGCCGCGACGCGCCGGCCCACTGGCTTCTGCCCACGGCCGGACTCCGTGGAAACTGCGGACGCGATTCTCCCGATGCGGCCGCCGCTCGTCCCGACACCGAAGGTGGTGCGCGGCCTCTACGTCAATCGATGGGCGGCGGTCGGTGCCCGCATGGCGGAGCTCATCCGGCTCGCGCAGACTACCGAGATCAATACGCTGGTGATCGACGTCAAGGACGATCGCGGGTTCGTGCTCTACAACTCGCGCGTCCCCCTCGCCCACACGATAGGCGCCGACACGAATGCGGTGCTTCGTCGCGATCGGCTGCGGGCCATCCTCGACACGATGCGCGCGCACGCGATCTATCCGGTGGCGCGGATCGTGGTGGCCAAGGATCCGCTCCTCGCGCGCCGAAAGCTCGAGTGGTCGATCCGCCAGCGGGCCGACACCGCGAAGCCCTGGCTCGACAAACGCGGGAATCCGTGGCTCGACCCGCACCAGGATGGCGTCTGGGAGTACGCCGCGGCGCTGGCCTGCGAGGCGATCGACCTCGGCTTCAGCGAGGTTCAATTCGACTACGTCCGCTTCCCCGACGACGCGCGCCTCGTGCGCGAGGCGGCTTTCCCACTCGCTCGCGGCCGGCTACGAGCGGATGTCATCCGCGAGCAGCTCCTGGCGACGCGCGAGCGACTGCACGGCACCGGCGCACCGGTCACCGCCGACGTCTTCGGACTCACCGTCACCGACACGACCGACATGGGGATCGGCCAGCGCTGGGAGCGATTCGTCGACGCGGTCGACGTCGTCCTCCCGATGATGTACCCGTCGCACTACCACCCCGGCAGCTACGGGCTCAAGAACCCGAACGCGAACCCCTTCGAGACGATCGATCGTGGGCTCAAGGACGCCCATCGCCGGAGCGCGCGCATATCGGGCGCGGCCACCCTCCGCCCCTGGTACCAGGATTTCACCCTCGGTCCGCCGCACTACACGGCGACCGAAGTGCGGGCGCAGATGCGGGCGGGATATGCGAACGGCGTCGACGGCTGGATCCTCTGGAATCCGCGCAGCGCCTACACGGTCGACGCCCTCCGCCCGCGCGGACAGCCGGAGCGGAGCGACGGCGAGCGGAGGTAGACGGAGCGCGCCAGGCCCACCCCCTGAGTAGGCGCGCAGCGAAGAGGATGCGTCGCTGCGCGGAGTGCTCAGCTCTCGGCGTCGAGCTCCTCGATCCGCGACTCGAACTCGCTCGCCATCCCCGGGTGGCCGAATCGCTCGGCCGCCTCGACCCCCTTGCGTAGCGCCGCCCGCGCGTCGTCGGCCCTCCCCAGCCTAACGAGCGCCTCGGCGAGCCGCCCGTAGCCGTTCCCCTCGTCGTCCGCGGTCGCCAGATAGGTGGTGAGATGGTCGGCGGCTTCCTGCCAGAGCTCCGCCTTGAGCGCCTCGACGCCGAGCCCGAAGCGGGCGACGGCGTTCCCGGGCTGCTTGGCGACGATCGCGCGGAGGGCATCGATCCGGGCGGACGGAGAGGTCATCGGGCGAGCCAACCGGTGAGGATCGTGGCGACGGTCGCTGGCGCCGACTCGGGGACGAAGTGTCGCACGTCCGGGATGACGTCGAACGTCGAGCCGGGGATCGCCTCGGCGAGCCGCTTGCCTAACGACAGCGGCAAAAAGGGGTCGTGCGCCCCCCAGATAACGGAGGTCGGGGCGACGATGTCCTTGAGCCGCGGCGCTAGCGCCTGCGTCTCCTCGGAGTTGAGCGCCGACAGGTGCTGCACCAGGGAATCGAGGCCATCGGGGGCGGCGAAGGGGCGCACGTACATGTCGATCGAGCGCGCCCCCTCCTCGTGCTCCGAGTATCCGCGCTGCAGGTCGGAGCGGAGCAGCGAGAGGATCCAGGTGGCGGGGAGATGCCGCGTGAGCGGCAGCGTGGCTCGGGCGAGCTTCACGTCGCGCGTCGGCCAGTCGTCGAAGGCGACCGAATCGATGAGGCAGAGGCGAGCGACCCGAGTCGGGTGGCGCACGGCGAGATACTGGGCGATCCCCCCGCCCACGTCGTGCCCGACCACCGCCGCGAAGTTGATGCGGAGCGCATCGAGGAGCGCGATGATTCGCTCGGCGTGCCCCTTGATCCCGACGTCGCGCCCGCCCGGCGGATCGCTCCGGCCATAGCCGAGGAGGTCGACGACGACGACGCGGTGGCCGGCCGGCACGAGCGGCACAACGTCGCGCCAGAGGTGCGACGAGGTCGGGAAGCCGTGGAGGAGAAGCACCGGCTCCCCCTCGCCCCGCGTGCCGGCCGCAAAGTAGTAGAGGCGGGCACCGCCGACGTCCACGAACTCACCGCGCACGACCGCCTCCGGAACGCCCCTCCCGTCCCCCTTCTCTTCGGCCTCCCCATGCCCAGCGGCAGGGCCGTCGCGCGGACCGCGGGATCACACTTTCCGGCCGGCTACGACGAGATGCCTGCCGTCGCGCCCACATCCCACTCGACGATGTACCCGGCGATGGCGGACGCGGCCACCGTGTAGGGCGATGCCAGGTAGAGCTGCCCCGGCCCGGAGCGTCCCGGGAAGTTCCGATTGATGGCGGAGATCGTAACCTCGTCGCGTCGCTGCGACACACCGGGTCCTGCGTTGATGCACGCGCCGCACGAGGGCTCGATGAAGGTCGCGCCCACCTGAGCGAAGATCTTGTCGTAGCCGCGGCTCTGGCAGTAGCGGAAGACCTCCTGCGACCCGCACTGGATGAAGCAGCGCACGTCGGCGTGCACTCGCTCGCCGCGCTCGACCGCCTCCCGGAAGACGCGGGCGTACATGTCCATGTCTTCCTTTTTCCCGGCGGTGCAGGAGCCGGCGTAGGCGATGTCGACCTTCACCCGTCCCGGCAGCTCGTCGACGTGGATCCCGTTCCCCGGATCCCCCGGCAGCGCCAGCATCGGGCGGAGCGTGGCGGCGTCGATCTCGATCACCTTCACGTAGGAAGCGCCCTCGTCGGAGCGCAGGCCGGCGCACAACCGGCGCGCCTCCGCCGATGACATGCCGCGCTGCGCGACCAGATACTCCACCACCTTCTCGTCAGGCGCGATGATCCCGGTGAAGGCGCCCACCTCGGCGGCCATGTTCGTCATCGTCGCGCGCTCGTCCACCGACAGCGCCTCCACCGCCTCGCCCGCGTACTCGACGATCTGGCCGATCGCCTCGCCGCTCCGGATGTAGGGGTGGCGGAGGATCTCCAGCATGAAGTCCTTGGCCGTCACGTTCTCCGGCTTGCTCCCGCGCACGACGACCTTGAAGGAGCGCGGCACCTCGACCCGGACGTCGTTGGTGATCCAGGAATTGAAGATCGCCGTCGTGCCGACCCCGAAGGCGACGGACCCCACCGCTCCGGCGTGCGGCGTGTGCGAGTCCGAGCCGATGATCACCTGCCCGGGAAGCGCGTGCGCCTCGAGGATCTTGCTGTGGCAGATCGCCTCCGACCCGGCCGACGTGAGAGCGCCGTGGAGGTTGAGCCGCTTATCGAGCTCCCCGTAGAGCTTGATCCCCTTCGCCTCGGCGAAGGCCCGCTGCTTCGCCTCGAGCTGGTTGGCGACGTCGAGGAGACCCATCTGCACGTGCTCGGGGCGCATCACCTGGTCGAGAAATGTGAGATGGTCGCGGAAGAAGAAGACCGACGAGGGCTCGTTCACCGGCTCGTCCTTTCCCACCAGCTCCTCGAAGAAGATCGCCGACATCGGCGTCACGTACTCGTGGCTGAAGCGGATGTCGGTGCGGACGAAGCCCTGGTCGCCCGGCGCGACGGCCGGCACTCCCACCGCGCCCTTCGCCGCATCGGCCACCCACCGCCGCGCGAAGATCTTCTCGGCGATCGTCATCGGGCGCGCTGGCGTCGACAGCGGCGGGACGGTCACCCGGCCCTGCAGTCTCGCCACATTGTAGTTGAAGAGCCCACCGTGCTCGATGATCCCACGCGAGATCGTCCCTTCCCCCGCGGTGAACTCGGCGAGGGCGATCGCCTCCCCCCGCCTGACGCGCTCGATCAGGCCGAAGTCGGTCGAGGTGAGCACGCCGAGGTTCTGGCAATTCTCGCGGTAGATGCGCTCGATGTTCTCGGCGATCACGAGGCGGATGCCGGCGACCATCTCCGCGTACGGCGACTGCTCGCGCGACGAGCCCTTTCCGCGCCGCTTCCCCGAGACGCTGACGGCGAATCCGCCGCGACGCACATCGCCCCGCCCGATCGGAAATTCGTCGCCGCACTTGAGGCCGAGGTATGGGAAATCGCCCAGCGTCTCGTCGAAGTAGTAGCAGATGTAGGCCGGCGTGATCTCGTCGGTCGAGATGTCGTCGCGGAGCTTGGGGCGCGTCACCGACCCGACATGTGCCGTCGGGTCGTACGGGAGGTCCTCACCGGCGAGCTGTCGCCGGAGGAGCTGCGGATCCTCGGCGAGGAGGAGCACCCGCCCGTCGAAGCGGACGTGGTCGGGACGTATGGTGACGGGGCGCTTCAGCAGGCTGGCGATCATTCGTTTGCGGTGCGGGCGAACGCGTGTTTCGAGGACCGAATTCGCAAGATGTGACCGGCGTGGGAGGGATACAAGTCGCGCCGTCACATGAAAAAGGGCCCAGTGTAGCGAGGAGCACCACACCGGGCCCGCAACACGTCGTGTTCGTCGTCGATCAGCGACCGGCGTGCTTCGCGTCGTGCCGTCGCTCGCGCTTGTCGGCATGAAGGTCGTGCTCGTCATGCCGGCGGTCGCGCTTGTCCGCCGCGAGGTCGCGGCCATCGTGCCGGCGGTCATGCTTGTCGGCGCTCAGATCGCGCTCGTCGTGACGGCGATCACGCTTGTCGCTCCGGAGATCGGAGCGAGCGCTCTTGAGGCCGGCGGTGTTCCCTGTCCGCTCATCACGCGCGATGTCGCGGCGGTCGCTGCGAATGTCGCGCGTGTCGCCACCGATGTCGCGGCGATCGGAGCGAATGTCGCGCGTGTCACTGCCGATATCACGGCGGTCGGAGTGGATGTCGCGCGTATCGCTCCGAATGTCGCGGCGATCGCTGCGGATATCTCTCGTGTCCTGGCGGACATCCTGCGACGGCGCAGGGGCCGATCCCGCGGCATCCTGTGCCCGCGAAGCCGATACGCTGACGGCGAGGAGGGTGACGGCACCTAGGGCTTGTAGTGCGATGGGTCTCATGCGAGTCTCTCCCGTTCTGTTGGCGGAAGGGCTCCGGTAGAGAGCCTTCCGGTCCTCGAGGCGGGCCCGCGGTATAGTTGTGTCCGCTAATTCCAGCAACCCGCTGCCAGGTCAGACGAGCGCAAGGATGGGGTGTTAACGCAAGACCTCGGTACATGATGTAAGAATCGTGGGGCGTGTGACTTACGGCACAATGATTCAGGCGATCCGTGATCCCTGGCGTTTGGCCGCGGAAGTGCTACGTTACGCCCCGCAGAGGGGGTTCGAGCCGAGCTTTCTATGGATGTAATGCCGTCTATCGATCCGTCCGCCCAAGGCGAGCGCGCCGTGACAGCTCCGGTATCCCCAGAGAACACACTGACGGCTGTGGCGCTCCCCGAGGAGCCACTCGATTTCCCGCTCACCTGGTTCCTCCATTCTGCGCCAGCAAGTTTACAGTATCGCGCCATTATAGACGTAGCCAGGCTACAATTGCCTGCATCGAGCGGGATCTCCCTCCTCCCGCTCGCTTCGGCAGACGCAATCTCGTTGGCCCTGCGCCAGCGCGCTGACGGCACCTGGAGCGGGACGATGCTCACCACCCCAGCGCCAAGGGGTGCTCCTTTCGAAGGAGTGGGTACCATCCTCGCCGCGCGCCGCCTCGTGGAGTACGGGTGGGACCGCGAATCCCCGCCGCTCGCCCACGCGCGACGCATCCTCTTTCGGCTCCTCGCCGAGGATGAGGATCCGAACTTCCTCTTCGAGCTCGCGCCGAAGGGAAAGCCGGAGCCGGAGTACACGCGTTATGGACGCCGCGTCCTGCGCGAAGCGGCGACGGCTGCGCTCGCGCAGGCCGGCTATGAGAATGACCCGCGCTTGCGAGGCGCTGCCCGCCGTCTGCTCGAGCGCACCGACAACTTCCTGCGTGGGCCCCTCGCCGAGAAGCCGTTCGTGCGCGCCGGCAATCAGCACGTCCTCTCGCCCGAGGCGGCGCCGCCCTCGCTGCATCTCCTGACGATGCTCGCCTACATGCCGCTCTTCCGGAGCGAGCACTTCGACGTGTTGGACAGGCTCTACGCCTTCGTCAGCCAGCCGCTCCCTCGTCAGGCAGCGGCGTCGGTCGTCGCCGGTCGCATCGTCGCTCAACCGCACCTCGTGCTCGGCGACCCGCTTCCGCACCGGAACGCGGTCGATGCCGATATTCCGGCGGCGCTGCACTGGTTGGAGCTGGCGGCGCGGTTGGGCTTCCTCCGCCGGAACGAGGGGTGGATGCGTCTCTACGAGCGCTTCCTCGACGAGCGCGATGAGCGAGCCCTCTGGCATCCTCGCCGGGGCACCATGATGCCGCGCGCTGCGAACCCCTTCACCTGGCCTGGCTTCCCACTCTCCGGCACGCCGGGGGACGACCGCTCGGCGGACGTGACCTTCCGGCTCGGCGTCATTGCGAGGCACCTCGGGCGGCCGATCGCGCTCGCGTAAGCGGGTGCCCGACGGCGCGAGCCGCGCCGAAGGCTTTCTCTCCGAGTCGGAGAGCTATCCCGCCGGCACTCCGGACGTTCGTTCGCGGCGCCTAACGCTTCGGTCGGGCCTTCACGTCCGAGTCGTCGAGGCCGGCCCGGTTGCGGGACCTGGCGTCCTGCTCCTCCCCGGATGGGCGGCATCTGCATACCTCTTCCACCGCAATATCCCGGCACTCGCCGCGGCCGGTCTTCACGCTCTGACGGTCGACATCAAGGGGCATGGGTGGAGCGACAAGCCGCGCGAGCGCAGTGAGTACACCCTGCCATCCCTGGTGAGCCACGCGCTCGAGGCGATGGATGCGCTGCAGCTCGATCGTGCGATGATCGTCGGCCAGTCACTCGGCGGCGCGATCGCGACCGGGATCTACTTTCACTCACCGGAACGGGTCACCAAGCTCGCCCTCATCGCGCCGGCTGGATTCGGCTCCGTCAGACCGGTCTCCTTCGGCCCGCTCGTCCTCCCGCGGGTGCTCGACCCCATCACAGCGCGCGTCTTGCCGCGATGGCTGGTCGCCCTGGTCCTCCGTCTCGCGTCAGGCACCCTGGAGCCGCCCACCGAGCGTGATATCGACGAGTATCGCGCGCCTGCCCGCGACTCGGCGTACGTGCGCGGGTTGGTGACGACCCTGCGCGAAGTGGACTGGCGGGAGCTCGAGGCCGAGCAGGTGGCGAACATTCTGGTCCCCTTGCTCGTCATCTTCGGGAGCGCCGATCGGTTCATCTCCCCGACTCACTTCGTGGAGCTCGTTCGAAAGGCGCCTCGGGGAACGCCCGTTCTCCTCCCCGGCGCAGGACACATCCCGAACGACGAGCGGCCGGACGAGGTCAATCGGCTCCTCATCGACTTTCTCCTCGGCAGAGAAGGGGATGGCAGCGCCGGACGGCCCCGCAGACGAAGTGGCAAGGTAAGCACGGAGGACGCACGGTAATCGGCTCGCGGCGAGGCAGCCGGCCTCCGGCCGGACTGTACCGGACGCCCTGAGAGGGAAGGGCACGAGAAGGGACACCCCGAGGCAGCCCGTAGCGCACGGGGGCATAACGAGTTAGCTTTAGTGAAGCGAGACAGGCAAGACTGCGTTCGTAGCACTCGCGCAGGCCGCCTCCGCAGGTGAGGTGGTGAGATGAGAGTGCCCCAGCTCTGTGGATCGCGCATCCTCCGTCTCGCCTCGGGATGGTGCGCGAGAGGCGCCGGCGCCGTTGTACGGCGCGCGCCCTTCAATAAGTGATGCCGGTCGCCGCCCTCGTGCGGCACGGAGCGACCGGCACGCAACACTCAGGTCATGCTGAACGAGACAATTGAAACAGAAAGTCGATTCGAGGAGCTCGGCCTCGCACCCGAGCTCCTCGCGGCGGTTCGGGACGCCGGGTACGAGACTCCTACCCCGATTCAAGCGCGCGCAATTCCCGTCATCCTGAAGGGTCGAGACGTGATCGGCCTGGCCCAGACCGGCACCGGCAAGACCGCCGCCTTCACACTTCCCATCGTCCAACGGCTCCTCGGCGGATCCCCCCGACTGCGCACGCTCGTGCTGACGCCGACGCGCGAGCTCACCGCCCAGGTGAAGGCCAGCTTCGAGCGCTACGCCTCACACAGCGGTTTGCGAGTGACGGAGGTCTTCGGCGGGGTCGCCCTCGGCCCGCAGGAAACAGCGCTCCGGCGCGGCGTGGATGTCGTCATCGCCACGCCGGGAAGGCTGATCGACCACATGGAGCGGCAGAATGTCGTCTTCGACGACATCGAAGTGCTCGTGCTCGATGAAGCCGATCGGATGCTCGACATGGGCTTCGCGCCACAGATCAACCGCATCGTGGCGGCGATCCCGCCCTACCGGCAGACGCTGCTCTTCAGCGCCACGATGCCCCCCGAGGTGGAGGCGCTCGCGCGGAAGTATCTCCGCAAGCCGATCGTGGTGCAGGTGGGAATGCGCTCTCAGGCAGCGAGCACGGTGACGCACGCCGTCTACCCCGTGCCGCGTGAGCGGAAGAGCGCGCTGCTCGCGGAACTGCTGCGGCAGGACGGAATGGACTCGGTCCTCGTCTTCACCCGCACCAAGCACGGCGCCGACAGAGTCGTGCGCGGCCTCGACCGCGAGGGAATCGATGCGCTCGCGATGCACGCCGACAAGACGCAAGGCCAGCGGATGGATGCGTTGGCTCGCTTCAAGGCCGGCAAGATCCGGGTGCTGGTGGCGACCGACATTGCGCAGCGCGGCCTCGATATCGCCGGCATTTCCCACGTGATCAACTACGACGTTCCGGGCCAGCCGGAGGACTACGTCCACCGCATCGGGCGCACCGGACGCGCGGCGGCCACGGGCGACGCGTTCACCTTCATGGCGCCTGACGAGATCGCGATGGTGCGGCTCATCGAACGAGTGCTCGGCCAACCCATCCCGCGCATTTCGGTTCCCGGATACGACTTCGGGACCGAAGCGGCCGACTGACTCTCGTCGCTCACCCTCTCACGCGCCCCTCCCTCGACACGACGACCGTGTCGGCGGCTCCGCCGCGCCGGACGATGATGCTTGTGTTCGCGGCACCGTAGCCGAGTCCGGTGGGACCGAACGCGATCGAATCGCGAGACGCGGAGATGATGGCGCCGGTTGCGGCGCCGATGACGCCCACCAGCAGCGGCCTGTCGGCCGGCCCGGCCCGCACGATCCCCGACGTCGAGTCGATGACGACCGCGACCCGCTCGCCGCGCTGCAGGGCGGCGCGCCGAGCGCCGGCCAGGACGCTCGCCACCACGTGGCTGGCCGAGTGCACGGCGGCGACGTCGACCGCGTGAGCGACTCGTGGCGCGGCCAGCCCGGCGAGGACGGCCATGATGGCGAGCACGACGACGAGCTCTGGTAACGAGTGACCCGGCACGGTGACTCCACACGACGATGTGCCGTCCATCTACACGAAGGTGGCTACCGCGCCGCCATCGCTCGGCTCCGCCTGGTGTCGATTCGCCGCCAGGCCGCGAATTCAGTCATTAAGGGACGCGCGCTGGCGACGCCTCCGGCCTCTCCGGTATTCTTGATGCGCGGTTCCGGCGCGTCTCTCTCCCTTTCAGCCCGTCGTATCGTGCAATTCTCGATCGAGTACTGCGTCGTCTGAAACTACAAGCCAAGAGCCGCCAGTTTGGCGGACGAGCTTCACAAGGCTTTTCCTCACGCGTCGGTCAAGCTTGTCCCATCGAAGGGTGGCCGATTCGAAGTGTCCCTGGATAATGTGCCGATTTTCGAGAAGTCGAAGTTGGGGCGCCACGCGCAGCCCGGTGAAATCGTGGCCCTCGCCAAGGCGCGCGCTTCGTAACGGCGCGTCGATCCGTGCATGCCGCGGCTAGCCCCGCCGTCGGCCGCGCGAGTGCGATAGCTCACCCATGAGACTCGCTGTCTCTACCGGCGGCGGTGATGCGCCCGGACTCAACGCCGTCATCCGCGCCGCCGTCCTCTCGGCGGTGAACCGAGGCTGGGACGTCCTCGGCATCAAGCGTGGATTCGCCGGCCTCCTCGGCGAGGACGAGGTGATCCCCCTGAATCGTGAGGCGGTGCGGGGGATCGCGCATCTGGGCGGCACGATCCTGCGCACGACGAATCGCGGCAACCCCTTCCGCTGGCCCCACCGCCGCGCCGACGGCAGCTACGAAGAAGTCGATCGCTCCGATGAGCTGATCGCCCGGGCGTGCGATCTCGGAGTCGACGCGCTGATCGTGATCGGCGGCGATGGGACGCTCAAGATCGCCCAGCAGCTGCACGAGAAGGGGCTCAAGCTGGTCGGCGTGCCGAAGACGATCGACAACGACGTGAGCGGGACGATCACGACCTTCGGCTTCGACACCGCGGTGAGCACGGCGATCGACGCGATCGACAAGCTCCACACCACCGCCGAGAGCCACGATCGCGTGATCGTGATGGAGGTGATGGGGCGGCACGCCGGCTTCATCGCCCTCCACAGCGGACTCGCCGGCACGGCCGATGTGATTCTCATCCCCGAGATTCCGTACGACATCGAGCGGGTGTGCGACAAGATCCGCTCGCGCGATCGCGCCGGGCGCCACTTCTCGATCGTCGTGGCTGCCGAAGGGGCGTTCCCTGTTGGCGGGAGCGAGGTGGTGCGCGACACGCACATGCCCGGCGAAGAGCTCCGGGTGGGCGGGATCGCCGACGCGATCGCGGCGGCGATTCAGGCGCGGACCGGCAAGGAGTGCCGTTCGCTCGTCCTCGGCCACCTCCAACGCGGCGGGATGCCGACCGGCTACGACCGCTTGTTGGCGGCGCGATTCGGTGGGGCGGCGGTCCGGGCCTGCGCTGAGGAGCAGTGGGGGACGATGGTCGCGCTTCAATCGCCGCACATCGTGTCCATCCCGATCGTCGAGGCGCTGCGCACGCCGAAGCGGGTCGAGCTGGATCACGACGTCGTCCAGACCGCCCGCGCCACCGGGATATCGTTCGGCGATTGAGCGGGATTGCGCGGTGCTCCACGAGGCGGGCTGCGCGGTGCCCCACGAGGCACCCGATTCCGTCCGCCCTCGTGTTACCTAACGAGAAGCACCATCCGCCACCACGAATACACCCACCTGGCCTCCGAATTCGTCAGGCACGCGGGCCACGCCGGGTGGCGGGAGCCAGGCGCCGTCGTCGATCCTGATGGCTACTCGATGGACGCCCGTCGAGAGGGCGACGCGGATCTCCCAGGTGTCGGGCTCGACCGGCTCCATCCGCAGCTCCGCCCACTCGGAGAAGTCGCCCATGAGGGCAACCTGTCGCGCGCCGGGCGCGGTCACGCGAATCAGGTACTTCCCGCCAGTCTCCGGCTCCACATGGAACGGCGATGACGACGCACTGCCCACGGTGGGTGCGGCGTCCGGCTTCGGATGCGGTTGTGGGAGGGAGAGGGGCGGCGGAGCGAGTCGGAGCCCCGCGACCAGGAAGTGGGAACCGGGGAGTCCGAGGAGCGGCGCCGATGGCTCCGATCCACCGCGAACGACCAGGGCGGTGCTGCGCGTCACCCAGAAGGCCACGGAGGCGCTCCCCCACAATCCGCCGGCATCGCTCGCACTCGGCATTCGCGCCGCGCCCGTGAGGTCGATCTCGACTGGACCCTGGCGGTAGTGGGCGCCGATCCCGACGTCGCGCAGCAAGTGCGCGCGACCCGTCGGCGAGGACTGGCTCGCGAGAGTGTCGAAGTGCGGCAGGGTATCGTGCGGCGTGAACGCATCGAGCGTGCGATAGGCGCGTAGCGTCAGAGACCCATCGAGGGAGAGGGGTCCGCGCCGCCACCAGACTCCGGCCTCCGCTTCCCCCACCGCCGGCTCCGGGGCGGTCCGCCCGCCTCCGCCCCCGCCGATCCACCCGCCCATCTCCCTGCCTGACGAGTAGAACCTGACGGTGCCGAGCGCGAGTCGCCGAGTGGCGCCGGGGACGGCGACGCCGAACCCGGTGGCCGCCACCTCGAGGCCGAGAAAGGACGAGAGCGGGAGGCGGTAGCTCCCGGTAGCGAGTCCCTGGGTGGCGAGTCCGCCGCCGGCGAGGATCGTCGCCGCGCCGGCGGCGGCCACCGAGAAGGGGCCACGGTCCAGCACGAGCGATGGAGAGAAGGAGACCCCGCTGCCGATCGACGTGTCATCGAAGCGTGCGTACGCGCCGCCGATGTCGAGTCCGTAAGCGAGCTGGCCGGCGACCCGGGTCGCGCCGATCGGGCTGAGCGCAATGAGCGCGACGAGGGCCATCACCGTGCGCAGGTTGCGCGCGCAGATCGCCGGCACGTCAGGGCGGCGTCGGCGCGTGGCCGGCGGTTTGGTCCGTGGCGCCGGCGGGAGGAGTGAGGCGCGGTGGTGGGAGCGTGCCGAGCATCGCCCTCGCTCGTGACTCGGCCGCCGCGGCCCCGGGCGTTCCGCGCGCGATGTCCTGCTCGACGGCGCGCCGCAATGCGGCGTAGGCATCATCGGGAGC
>Ga0187777_10001623_pt1 | contig 14605 bp, 14 predicted proteins | sample 1015_Q2_SP5_10_M_FD_132416 | JGI IMG/M metagenome (GOLD analysis project Ga0187777, IMG submission 132416) | Tropical peat soil microbial communities from peatlands in Department of Meta, Colombia - 1015_Q2_SP5_10_MG | ecosystem: Environmental > Terrestrial > Soil > Wetlands > Peat | place...
GAGCGAGATCCCGAGGCCGAACGAGACATGAGCACCGTCATCTCCGCGGGTCCACCGGGCGAGGCGAAGACCGGCCTGGTGTCGTCGGACCGGGCCGGGGCGACGCGCCACGCCAAGGTCGTCATCCGCCATCTGGATCCCTGGTCGGTGCTCAAGGTGTCGCTGCTGTTCTATTTCTGCGTGATGGTCGTGGGTCTGTTCGCGCTCGCCATCGTCTACTGGGTGCTCGGCAGCATGGGCGCGCTGTCCTCGGTCTCCAGTTTCGTCACCGAGGTGACCGGGGCGAAGAAGGCCTACGTGATCAACGGCGGCTGGATCTTCGTGCGCGTCTTCATCACCGGGCTCGGGAGCGTGCTGGTGTGGTCGCTGGTGAACTTGCTCCTCGCCGTGTTGTACAACCTGATCTCCGACGTCGTCGGCGGCATCCGCATCACGCTCGCGGAGCCTCGGTAGCCGGGTCGGGCGGGACCGCTCGCTCGCTCCCGCGCGAGCCCGTCGGGAGCGTCTAAGCTGACCGGCGCGATGGGGGCGTGTAGCTCAGGCGGTTAGAGCGCATCCCTGATAAGGATGAGGTCGTAGGTTCGAGTCCTACCACGCCCACCGCCATCTAGCAGGGGTTTCACCGTCCGGAGGCCATCGGGATGACGTCCGCGGGCGTTTCGTGGCACGTTTCCGACACGCTCGACCGCACGCTGACGAAGTGCTCCTGCTGGCGCTGCTCGAGCCCCTCCTCCATCGACGCGAGGATGCCGGCGTAGCGGCGCAGCGTCATCGTCGGGTTCGGCTGCCCGTTGCGGTGTACGTGGCCGAGCATGAGGGCCACCTGGTTGACGGTGGCTCCGTCCCGCAGCGCGAACGTGGCAGCGGTGTCCCGCAGGTTGTGGACGGTCGCCTCGGGCTTGCCGACGGAGCTCGTGGCCGGGTCGAACACCCGCCTGCGCCAGTTCCCCACGCGTTTCGGGTGGGAAGGCGAGGACTGCCTTACGGAGTTGGCTGTGAAGGTTCGTCACTCGCGCCGAATCCATGCCGCGGTTTACGTCACCAGGAAGTGCCGGCTCGCAAGGAGGAAGGACACGCAGTAACCGTGGGCCATGATGACGTGGTACAGGGAAATGGTCGATTCCCCGCGTGCGGCCGCGTGCGGAATCGTAATCTTCAGATGGAAGGCACCGGTGTGATCCGGATAGACGGGCCAATCCCTGCCGAGCGCCGGGTTGTCAAACGTAATTTCGTAGGCGGAAAAGCCGCAGGGGGGCACCCCGTACGCCAGCCCGGTCCCGTGGGTATGAACGATCGTGCCGGGCGGCCCCGAGTGGGGTGTGATCTGGAAGGTCACGTCGGCCCGGGCCGGGCCCGCCACCAACGCCAACGTCAGGGCCGCCGTCACACCGACTGTGGCGATCGACCGGACTCCCCGCTGGATTCTCATGATCCCCCTCCCCGGCTAGGTCCCCGTGACCGTGAACACGGTCTGCGCGTGGGGGCCCCCCCGGTAGCAATGTCTAAAGTTGGGAGGGATAAACCTGGCTTGGCGTGCCGCTAGAGTGCCCGCTCCCGTTGCCGCAGTTGCAGGGATGAGCTCACTCACGCGGAAACTCCCATCCGTAGCCGGAAGCGTCGACCCGATGGTTGTGCTTACTCCCGTTGCATCCTTGAAGCGGATGGAGATACGGCTGCACGGACCCGGGGGCCTGAAATCCGAACCCTTAACGACAACCAATGTGCCCGCTGGTCCGGAATGAGGGCGGACCCCAAGTGTCGTAGCGGCCTCGGCGGGTCCGGCCACGAACGCCAAGGTAAGCGCCGCGGCGACACTCACGCACACCGACCGGATAGCTCTTCGCTGGATTCTCATGATCCCCCCTTCCAGCTTCGACCGTTTGTCAGCCTGAACCGAAGCGTCGGAGGTGTCAAGATCGGTCGGTCGGAAGGGAACCGCCTCGGCGGTCGGGAGCCTTGCGCCTGTCCCCCGTCTAGCTTCGTGAGGTTCCCTTCACCGATGCCGCCGGCCACCGTTAGAAAGGTCGGACCGCGGGGTAGCTCGGTTTCAGGGTGGGGGCTGCGTCAAACGGGCCCGATGGCCGCAAATGGCCGCAACTCGTCGGGGCACAAGTAGGGCACACGCGACCCGGCGGGACCTGTCGGAACCCGTCGGCCGTGTACCCTCGATTAACCGTGACGAGCAGGCGTTCTGTCAGTCCCCGCAGGTGGCGGGGGTAGGCTGTTTATTCCTGATAAGGATGAGGTCGTAGGTTCGAGTCCTACCACGCCCACCACGTGAACCCTCTGGCGCACCCGCGCCCGGAGCGCGGACCAGGACTGCTCGCCCCGGTCGTCTCGCTCGTGCTCGTCGTGGCGGCCGGGTGCAGCTCTGGGTCCGCCGAGGTTCCCCGCGGATCGGCGCTTGCCCGGGCGCTGCCCGGCTACGCGAGCTTTGGGCCCATCCCCCCCGGGCAACAGGTGGAGAGCCTCGACGTCGACGTGCAGAACGCCTCGTCCCGGCCGGTCACGCTCCTCGGAGTCTCCGTGAGCGGTCCGGGGGTCGGTGCGGTCGGTCGGATCGTGCGGATGCAGATCGCCCCGATACCGAATACCGATGCCGGCACGAACTGGATTCCCGACGGGGAGTGGGTGACGTATCCGCCGGCGGATCTCATTCAGCACACATGCCGGGTGCAGCGGCTGCTCCCGCTCAGGGGATACACGCTGGCGCCTGAGGCCCGAGCGCGGTTGGCGATGACCCTTGAGGCGCTGCGGCCCGGCCTGTTCGCGTTCAGATCGGTGCTCGTGAGGTACTCGACCCGCGGGGAGCAGTTCGTTCAGCGCATTCCTCTCGGAACGAGATTCACGGTCGCGGACGCGGCGCCGCCGCGGCCGGTCAGTCGGTTCGAGCGGCCGTGCGTCTCGAAGACCGGCACGCTCCCCCGCGGATAGCGGGTCCGTCGCCGGCGTTCGCCCGTTCCCGGCGCCGTCACCCGGCCCTCCGATCCAGGGACCCTCGACGTTGGCAGCCTCCCGGGGCGGTTGAGATCCTGGCAAGAGCCCCCCGGATCGTGCTCGGGGAGCCTGCGGACAAGGGGGTGCGTTGTGCTGACTTACCCAGGCAGGATCGGCCGTGTTGCTGTCCTGGCGGCCGGCGTTCTCGGCCTGATCGCGACGCTGTCGCTTCCGGCGGTCGCCGCCGGGCCGACGTTGTCGTTGGCGCCCAAGTCCGGGCCGCCCACAACGACCGTTCGGGTTGCGGTCACCGGGTTCGAGCCGGCTGAGGTGGTTGGCGTCGCCTTCGACGCCAGCACTGTCGTCTCCGCGACGGCGGATTCCTCCGGCGCGGTGGAGACGTCCTTCATGGTACCGGCGTCGGCGCTCCCGGGAGCTCACCCCGTCACTGCCACGGGGGGGACGAGCGGCCTCTCCGCCGGGGCGAAATTCATGGTCCGGACGAACTGGACCCAGTTCCACCGGGATCAGGTCGAGAATGGTTACAACCCCCACGAGAACGTGCTGTCTGCCACGAACGTCGGCAGCTTGAGCGTGAAGTGGTCGTACTCCATGTTCACTGGGACCGGCTTCAACCTGATTGCCTCGACCCCGGCGTTGGTGAACGGTGTTGCCTACATCGGGGGGGAGAACGGCAAGATCTACGCCCTGAACGCCACCACCGGCGCCCTCGTGTGGTCCCACGCGGTCGGAGGCGCGGTCGAGTCTTCCCCCGCGGTGGCGAGGGGGATCGTCTACGCCGGCTCGAACGACGGCACCGTGTATGCCCTCAAGGCGTCCGACGGCAGCGTCCTGTGGAGCTACACGACCGGGGGCGGCGTCGAGTCCTCCCCGTCCGTCGCGGGAGGGATCGCCTACGTCGGGTCGGGGGACGACAACGTCTACGCCCTGGATGCCACCACCGGCGCCCTGGTCTGGTCCTACACGACCGGGGGCCCCGTCGACTGGTCGACCGCCGCGATCTCGAAGGGAATCGTCTACATCGGTTCGGAAGACGACAGGCTCTACGCGCTCAGGGCTTCCACAGGCGCCAAGGTCTGGTCCCGCGCGACCGGTGACAGCATCATCTCGACTCCCGCGGTGGCGGGTGGTGTGGTCTACGTCGGCTCCTGGGACAACAAGGTGTATGCCCTCAAAGCGTCGAACGGAAAGGTCCTGTGGACCTATGCGACCGGCGGCCAGATCTACTCATCGCCGGCCGTTGCCGGCGGAGTCGTGTACATCGGGTCCCGGGATCACAACGTCTACGCTCTGAGCGCATCGACGGGCAAGGAGCTGTGGTCGTTCCAAACCGGGTGGGAAGTGCTGTCCTCGCCGACCGTCGCGAACGGCGTGGTGTACGTGGGCTCGATGGACTTCTCGGTCTACGCGCTCGATGCGGCGACCGGAACGGAGCTGTGGTCGTATGAGACGGGCGCCCAGGTTTCCGGAATCGCCCCCGTGGTGACCAACGGTCTGGTGTACGCGGGGTCGTGGGACGGCAACCTCTACGCCTTCGGGTTGTGAACGCCCCGTGATGCCGCTGTCCGGCGGGGCGGCGAGGGTCGTGTATGGTCGGGCGCCGTGACGGTCACATTCGGCGACGCGGCCGCTCCCGCCGGGAGGCTTGCCCGGGTCCTGGTACGGCGCCCGCGCCCGGAGGCGGCACAGGCATGGCGCGAGCACGGCTGGCGTGGGGAGCCAGACGGGGCGATGCAACTCGCCGAGCACGAGACCTTTCGCCGTGAGCTCGAGCGAGCGGGCGCCGAGGTGCTCGTCGCGACCGACGAATCGGTCGCAGCGAACCCCGACGCGGTCTACGTTCGCGATCCCGTCCTGGTCGCGCCCGGAGGGGCGATCATCCTGCGGCCGGGCAAGCCCGCCCGCCGGAACGAGCCCGCCGCACTCGAAGGTGACCTCGCCGCGGCCGGGATCCCCATCCTCGGGCGCCTGGACGACCCGGCCACCGCCGAGGGAGGCGATCTGATGTGGCTCGATCCGCAGACTCTGGTGGCGGGCAGGAGCTACCGGACGAACGACCGCGGGATCGACGCCCTGCGGGATCTCCTGCCCGGCGTCGCGGTGCACGCCTTCGACCTGCCGCACCTGCGCGGCCCGGGTGACGTCCTGCACCTGATGTCGCTGATCAGTCCCCTGGATGCCGACCTGGCGGTCGTCTCCCTTCGCCTGCTCCCGGCCCGCCTCGCGCAGGAGCTCGCCGCACGAGGCATCACCCTGGTCGAGGTCCCAGACGAGGAGTTCGACTCGATGGGGACGAACGTCCTCGCACTCGGACCGCGCGTCGCGCTGGCCCTCGCGGGAAACCCCGAGACCGAGCGGCGCATGCGCGAGGCGGGCGTCGACGTCCGCACGTACCAGGGCCGCGAGATCAGCACCAAAGGGGACGGCGGACCGACCTGCCTGACGCTGCCGCTGCTGCGGACCTGAGGCGCAGATACGCTCGGCCGGCGAGGACCGGCGGTCAGTTCCCGAAGATGCCCTTGATCGCCGCGCCGGCCAGCCCCGCCGCAGCCCCGGTGCCGGCGGCCGACGTATCCTCCTGCGACGGCAGGTAGGGAGCGATCGCGGCCGCGAGGTTCGAGATCGGCAGCGACTGCAGCCAGACACGGCCGGGGCCGGTGAGCCGTGCGAGGAACAGACCGTCGCCCCCGAAGAACTTGTTCTTGATCCCGGGGACCGTCGTCAGCTCGAAGCCGACCTGTTCCTGGAACAGCCCGACGTGGCCGGGGTGCACGCGCAGGCTCTGGCCGGGCTGCAGGTCGTAGATCATGACCTCGCCGTCGAGCTCGAACCATGCGTTGCCGCCGCCCTCGACCTTCTGCAGGACGAAGCCCTCGCCGCCGAACAGGCCCGCGCTGAAGCGCTTCTGGAAGCCCATGGTGATCCGGAGCTGGTCGGTGCCGCAGAGGAAGCCGTGCCGGTGAACCATGTACCCCTGTCCCTCCTGGACGGTGACCGGCAGGATCTGACCGGGGAGCTTGGTGGCGAAGGCGACCATGCCCGGCCCGCCCTGCGTCGTGTACTCGCTCATGAAGATCCCGCCGCCGCCGACGGCGCGCTTGACCACTCCGAGCACGCCCTTGGCGCCGCCCGTCTGGGTCATCGTTGCGAGCTGGATCGCGTCGCTCATCCACGACAGCTCACCGGACTCGGCGATCAGCTTGTCGCCGGGATTCAGCGTCATCTCGAGCACCGGCAGAACGGTGCCCTTCACCTCTGCCTGCATGGGAACTCCCTTCCGGCCGCCGTGCGGCACGGGGCCAAGCGCAACTGATGTGATATCGGAGACCGGAAGGTGCGACTTAACTCTCTCCCCGGCCGCCCCTGGTGAGGCGCGCTTCGGGAGGATTCCCTCCTGTGTAGGATGGCTGCGTCCGCAGAGACCTCGCCACAGGAGGGCGCACGATGGCCGAGGAGATCGTCGTCGAGCAGGTGCAGGAAGAGAGCACGAAGAAGGGCGGGAAGTTGAAGAAGTTCTTCCTCTTCGCGATGCTGGCCGCCATCGTGGCGGGCGCGGTCAAGTTCTTCCGTGGCCGCAACGCCGAGTTCGAAGAGGACGAGTGGCAGGAGCTTCCGCCCCCGCCGGGCGCCTGACACTCGTCTCTCCGGCACCCACGATGGGCCGGGGCGCGGCACCCCTCAAGGACCGCGGAGCCCGCGCCGACATCTACTGCGATGGAGCAGGCCCCTCCTCCCAGCGAGGGGATGATGGTCATGCCGGACTTCACGCAGAGCACCGATGCCGCATCCCCGGTCCCGCCGGCCACATCTCCTTTCGGCACGGAGGTCGGGGAGCTGTTGTTCTCCCTGCAGGCCCTCCTGATCCGCGAGGCGGAGGGGGCGCCGGACGCGCTCCTTCATGCGGAGCTGGATGCCGAGCCGTGGATCGGCGATGCGGCGGCCCCGCTCGCGGGGGTGGCGGCAGCCGGGGGAGACGGCGGCTCGCAGGCGCCGGCTGAGAACGCCGGCACCCCGATCACCCCGATGTTCGGCCGGCCGGCGGAGCCCGCGCCGGAGCTCTGGGACGCCTCCACGGGCGCGGCAACGGTGCACGCGCTCGACCGGGAGATCGCCCTGCGCGGCTCCCGTGTCTCCGGGGCGCTGGTCACCCTCGACATCTCCCCGCTCGCCGAGATCCGCAGCCAACACGGAGAGGCCGCCGCCGAGGGCGTCCTCCGAGCGGTCGTGGAGGCGGTTCCGTTCGCAATGCGCGCCGAGGATCAGGTGTTTCGCACCGGAGTGGACGAGCTGACCCTCTACGTCCCCCGCGCCTCGCTCGCCGACGCCGCCGGCATGGCGCTTCGGCTGCAGCTGGCGGTCAAGGACGTCCTGGTCCGCCGGGAGCTGCCCCCCGTCATGCTCTCGGTCCGACCCTCCCAGCGCGCCGCAGCCTGAAGCCTCCGCGCGGCCTGCCTGGGTCGCGCTCCTGCCTTTCGCCCCGCTGCGCTTGTCCTTGCCGCGGGCCCGGTGCAGGATGGTCCCACGGGAGAAAGGAGGTGGTCCAGCTTGCAACATAGGCATGCGACCCTCGAGGTGGCTGGCTGCTAGGCCGTCCCTCGGCGGCCGGGCAGGCGAAGCACTGCCGGCCGCTCGCCGGGCGCGACCCGGCGGAATCCAACCAGACCACCGAGCCCGCCGATCCCGGGCTGGTCGACCCGGGCGACGCGTCCATTCGACGCCGTGGCGTCGGCGGGTGAGTGCACGTGAACAGGGAACCGGGGCTCCATGCGGGCCCCGGTTCCCACCCTCCGGAGTGACCTCATGAGCGCGAGCGCGTCCGAGGCCTGGGCCGCGGCCCGCCGAGCCGCCGACTCCGCCGCAGTGTCCCTTCGGCGCATGGCCAGCCTCGAGGACGCGGACCGCGTGCTCCGGCTGATCGCCGGAACGTGGGGGGGCCAGGCGCTGCCCCGCGAGACCCTCCGCGCGCTGGAGCACGCCGGCTCGGGGATCGTCGGTGCCCTGGACGAGACCGGTCTGGTCGGGTTCGTCCTCGGCTTGATCGGCACCTCGGGCGGCCTCCATGTGCACTCCCACATGCTCGCCGTCACCGGCGAACGCCGGAGGAGCGGCATCGGGTTCGCGCTCAAGCTCGCGCAGCGCGCGGTCGCTCTCGAAGAGGGGATCGACGACGTGCGCTGGACCTACGATCCGCTGCTCGCCCGCAATGCCTGGTTCAACCTGATGAAGCTGGGGGCGACGGCGACGGAGTTCCTGCCCGACTTCTACGGCGAGATGAACGACCTGCTGAACGCGAACGATCGGAGCGACCGGTTCGAGGTCCGGTGGCGCCTGCGGGACGCGCGCGTCGAGGCGAGGGCGGCCGGAGGGGCCGTCTCCCCTCCCGCACTCGGGGACGCCACGTCGCTCCTCGAACGAGGCGGCGAAGGCGATGACGCGCGGCCCGTTCCCACGGGCGCGGCGATCCACGGCCGAGCCGCCATCGCGATTCCCCAGGACTATCCAACCCTGCGAGCTCGAAGCGGCGACCTGGCGGCCGAGTGGCGCGCCGCCTCGGCGGAGGCGTTCGAGAAGTGTTTCGCCTCGGGCCTGTCCGCGGTGGCGATGACGCGCGACGCGGTCTATCTCTTCACCGATGGTCAGGTGACCTGACCAATGTTGCGACACGCCACGAGGGCCGGCCGGCGGTGACCTCGATCGCCATCTCCTCGATCGAGCTCCGCGAGATCGTCCTGCCGCTCGTTCGGCCCTTCCGGACGAGCTTCGGTGAGGACGTGGAGAAGCGATGCGTGCTGCTGCGCGTGGAGGCCGGCGATGTCGTGGGGTGGGGAGAATGCGTGGCCGACGTCGAGCCGCGGTACGCGGAGGAATGGAACGGCGGCGCGCGGGAGTCCCTCACGCGGTTCCTGATCCCCTCGGTCCTTGCGGGCGGCCCCATCTCCGATCCCGCGCAGGTCGCCGAGCGCGTCCGCTGGGTGCGTGGGCACCGGATGGCCAAGGCGGCGCTGGAGATGGCCGTGCTGGACGCGTGGCTCCGGGCGGGCCGGCTCTCGCTCGCCGCGTTCGTCGGCGCCGGTCGCGACCCCGTCCCGTGCGGCGTGAGCGTCGGCATCGCGCCCACCGTTGAGGCGATGCTCGAGGAGATTCAGGGGTATCTCACCAAGGGCTACCGGCGGGTCAAGCTCAAGATCGAGCCGGGGCGTGACCTCGAGGTCGTGCGCAGGATCCGTGCGGAGCTGCCGGACACGCCGCTGTCGGTGGACGCGAACGCCGCCTACACCCCGGCCGATGCGCCGCTGTTCCAGGCGCTCGACGAGCTCGGTCTGGTCATGATCGAGCAACCTCTGGGCCACGACGACCTGACGGATCATGCGCGGCTGCAGGCGCGCCTGCGGACCCCGATCTGCCTCGACGAGTCGATCCGCAACGCGCACGACGCGGTCGCGGCGATCGAGATGGGAGCGTGCCGCGTCATCAACATCAAGCCGGGACGCGTCGGTGGGCTGCTCGAGGCCAAGCGGGTGCACGACGCTGCACGGGAACGGGAGGTCCCCGTGTGGATCGGCGGGATGCTCGAGACCGGGATCGCCCGGGCCACCAACCTGGCGATGGCCGGGCTGCCGGGGGTGACCATGCCCGGCGACACGAGCGCCAGCGACCGGTACTTCCGCGAGGACCTCACGGATCCCTTCGTGCTGGCTCCGGATGGAACGATGGCCGTCCCCGCGGGGCCGGGCATCGGCGTCGAGCCCCGGCCCGATCGCCTGGCCGCCTGCTCGGCCGGGATCGAACGGGTCGAACCGGCCGTCCCGTAGAGATGCTGTGGAGGTACCGTTGTGTCGGCGGAGCGTGGTCTCCTCCGCCGGCCGAAGACGTGCTAGGAAGGTGACGTGAGGGATCGGATGGCTCGTTCGCCACGGCTTCGCGGGATCGCGGTCCTCGTGGCGGCCGGGGTCCTCGTGACCGGGTCCGCGCTCGTCGCCGGCGCGGCGCGCTCGGCGCCGGCGCTTCCGGCGGTGACGCCGGCCGCGCTCATGGCCCGCACGCTGCGCGCGGCCGCCGCCGACCCGGCGGTCTCGGGTGAGGTGGCCGTCCATGTCGACCTCGGGCTCCCGGACCTCGGCGACCTCGGTGCGACCGCGGGCGGGGGAGCCGCCGCGGTTCTCAGCTCGCTGAGCGGGGATCACCGCGTCCGGGTCTGGAACTCCGCCGACGGCGTGCGCGTGTCCGATCTGCTCCCCGCCGGCGAGAGGTCCGTGATCGTGTCCCGGTCCGCCGCGTGGCTCTGGGATTCGGCGTCCATGACCGCGGTGCACCTCCACGCGCCCCCCGGGGGGAGCGGTTCGCCGGGCCCGGCCGTCCCGCCGGCGAGCTTCGACCCGCTCCAGCTCGCTCGTCAGGCACTGGCCGCCGTCGCCCCGTCGACGAAGGTCTTCGTGTCGGGAACCACGACCGTCGCCGGTCGTGACGCCTACGTGTTTCGGATCGAGCCGCGCACGAGCGCGACGCTCATCGGCCACGTCGACCTCTATATGGACGCCGCGCGGTGGGTTCCGCTCGGCGGCGCCGTCTACGCCCGGGGGGCGGGATCGCCGGCCCTCAGCGCGCGGTTCACCTCGGTGAGCTTCGGGCCCATCGATCCCGCGGTGTACGCGTTCACGCCTCCGCCGGGAGCGAGGGTGATCACGCCTCCCGCCCGCCGGCCTGCGCCTCCGCAGATGGGGATGGCGAACGGCTGCTTGCCGGTCCTGGCCGGATGCGGCCACGGGACGGCGTCGAGTCGCGCCGCCCTGATCGCGGGGCGCCGATCGCCCGTACGTGTGATCGGGTCCGGGTGGTCGGCGGTCGCAGCCGTTCGCGTCGACTCGATCCAGTCCCTTCGGGCCGCCCTGTCCGGGACCGGGCTCGACCCCGCGTCGCTCCTGCCCTTCTCCGGCCCGCTGTTCTCCGCCCGCCTGGCGACGCGCGGCGGGGTGACCTGGTTGCTGGCCGGCGCGGTTCCCCAGGCGGCGCTCGAGCGCGCGGCCGCGGAGCTGCCCTGAACGCGATCACGACGCGAGGGCTCGCCAAGCGATACGGCGCCATCGCCGCGGTGGACTCCCTCGACCTCACGGTCGAGAAGGGCGTCCTCTACGGCTTCCTGGGGCCCAACGGCGCCGGGAAGACCACCACGATCCGCATGGCGCTCGGGCTCATCTTCCCGACCGAGGGCGAGGTCGACGTGCTGGACGAGCCCGTGTTCCCGGGGCAGGGCCCCCGCGACCGGGCCCTTCGCCGGGTGGGGGCGCTCATCGAGGAACCCGGTTTCTGGACGCACCTGTCGGGGCGAAGGAACCTGCAGTACTTCGCGCGGACGGCCGGCCCGGCGGACGATCGGCGGGCACGGCTCGCCCGCGTCGACGACGTGCTTCGGACCGTCGGGCTCGACCAGGCGGGCGACAAGCGGGTGAAGGCGTACAGCCAGGGGATGCGCCAGCGGTTGGGGATCGCGCAGGCGCTGCTGGGGTCGCCGAGCGTGCTGGTGCTGGACGAGCCCACCAACGGCCTGGATCCGCAGGGAATGCGCGAGGTGCGAATGCTGCTGCGGCGCCTGGCGGACGACGGGGTCACCGTGTTCGTCTCGAGCCATCTCCTGACGGAGGTCGAGGCGATGTGCGACCGGGTCGGGGTGCTCGCCCGGGGCAAGCTCGTGGCGGAGGGGCCGCCGAGCGCCCTGAGGTCCTCGGGGGACATGCTCCGCGTGGAGGTCGACGACCGCGCGCGCGCGGAGTCGATCCTGTCGTCGGTTCCGGGCGTGACCGTCGACGGCGGCGGAACGGCGCAGCTCCGCGTGCGGCTGAAGGTCCCCGCCACCGCCGCGGCAGTCAACGCCGCCCTCGTCGGCGGCGGGATCGCGGTGTCCGCGCTCGTCCCCGAGCAGGAAAGCCTGGAGGACGTGTTCGTCGCGTTGGTGGAGGGCGAGGAGACGCCGCGGTGAGGAGGTAGCGGTGTACCGCGTGGAGGTGGCACGGGCGTTCCGCCGGCCGCGGACCTACGTCCTCGGCGCGCTCCTTGGGGGCGTGGCCATCCTGCCCTCCATCGTCCTCGCGACCACGTCCGGGGGCGGCGGCGGCCCCCCGTTCTTCGAGCAGCTGCGTCACAACGGGCTCTTCGGAGGGCTGGCGGGGATCGGGTTGATCGTTCCCTTCTTCCTGCCGCTCGGGACGGGACTGCTGTCCGGCGAGTCCGTGGCCTCGGAGGCCTCGGCCGGGACGCTGCGCTACCTGTTGGTGCGCCCGGTCGGGCGTGTTCGCCTGGTCCTGCAGAAGTACGCCGCCGTGGTGACGCTGCTGGCGCTCGCGATCCTGTGGGTTGCGTTCGCCGGTGTCGTCGCGGGGGGGATCGCCTTCGGGTACGGGCGCTTTCCCACCCTGTCGGGCGACGAGATCTCGGCGGGGATGGCGCTCCTGCGCGTCGTGGGGGCGGTCGTCTACGTCGCCGTCGGCGTGACCGGGCTCGCGGCGATCGGCGTGTTCTTCTCCACGCTCACCGACTCGGGAGTCGGGGCGGCGATCGCCACGGTGTCACTGGCGATCGTCAGCCAGATCCTGGACGGGCTGTCGATGCTCCACGCGATCCACCCCTATCTTCTGACGCACCAGTGGCTGGCCTTCGCGGACCTGTTCCGCTCGCCGATCGCGTGGGACGCGATGCGTCAGGGGATCGAGCTGCAGATCGCGTACGTGTTCGTCTTCCTGCTGGCGGCCCTCGCGGTGTTCACCCGGAAGGACGTCGTCTCCTGACGGTTCGCGCGCGGCCGCCGCCGACGGTGGCTCGCTCGCTCACGACGGAAGCTCCTGCGGCCGCTGCCCCCACAGAAGGATCGCGGGCGCGTCGTGGTCGCGCCCGAGGACCGACAGCGAGCCGGCCTCGGCCCGCAGATGCCGGCCCAGCAGGAGCGGCTGCTCGAGGTGGCGCGCGGTCAGGGCGCGAAGGCAGTGGCCGTGCCCGAACAGCAGGACGTCTCCGCCCGCGTCCCGCAGCCGGCCCAGCAGACGGTCCATCCGATCGGCGAGCTGCGCGAGCGACTCGCCGCCGGGGCAGCCGTCGACGAACAGGTCCCACCCCGGTTGCCGCGCCCGGATCTCCGTGGTGGTGAGCCCTTCGTACTCGCCGTAGTCCACCTCGCGGAGCAGGTCGGTGACCTCCGGGTGGGGGTGTCCGGCCAGCAGGGCCGTGTCGAGCGCACGGCGCATCGGACTCGAGAGAACCCGCGAGAACGTCCGCCCTCCAAGCAGATCCCCCACGGCCCGGGCCTGCTGCTCGCCCTGCGGGAGGAGCGGAAGGTCCGTGGTCCCCGTGTGCTGCCGGGAGAGCGACCACGCCGTCTCGCCGTGCCGAACGAGCCAGAGCCGGGGGAGGGTCAACGCCGCGGCGTCAGTCGGGGTCGGAGACCGTGGCGGAGCCGTCTCCGTCGCCGCCCGCCCCCTCCGCGACGTCCGGGCGGGGTGGGGTCGCGGTTCCCCCGTCGGGCCCGTCGTCCGCAGCGGATGCGGCCGGGTCTCCCCGGGTCGTCGCGGAGGTTTCGTCGCGCTCGCCGTTCAGCCCCCCGGGCGCGGAGAGCACGGGGAGCGGGATCGACGGAGCGGAGTGCGCCTTGTGCGCCTTCGCCGCCTCGGCGTGATAGGACTCGGCCGCTTCGCGGAACTCCTCGGTGGCATACACGCGGCCGTCGATCAGCGGTCCGGGGCGTCCCTCGATGACCGCCTCGACGTCCTCGCCGGTCACGGTCTTGTTGGTCTCGAGCGCGTGCGCGACGGACAGGATCTGGCGCCGGTTCTCCCGGAGCAGCTCACCCGTGCGCTGCAGCAGCTCGTCCATCTTTTCCTCGATCCGCCCCCCCAGCGAGCTCTGCAGCAGCTCTTGCTCCTTGCCGTCGCCGGCGCCCGGCTTGCCGCCTCCCCCGATGCCCACCTCGTGCGTGACGCCGTGGGACGCGACGGTCGTTCCCATTCCCCAGTACCCCTCCATGAGCGTCGCGACCCGGGTCGCGCTCTCGAGGTCGCCGGACACGCCCGAGGAGCTGTCGCCCTCGAAGAACATCCGCTCGCCGGCCAAGGAGGCCAAGCTCACCATGATGTCGGCTTCGTACTCCGACCGCCAGCGGGTGAACTGGTCCTCCGGAGGGATCGAGGCGACCATCCCGAGGTAGGTTCCGCCCTTCTCGATCGTCGCGATGTCGATCGTCAGGTGGTGCCGGACGCGGTACGCGGCGACCGCGTGGCACGCCTCGTGCACGGCGACCGCGTGACGCTCGCGCTCGATGTATTCGACGTCCTCCGGCGGCCCGAGGTCCTTCAGCTGCTTCGCCGAGACGATGTCCCGCCACTCGATGACCTCGCGGCCGTCACGGATCGCGTCGATCAGCGCTTCGTTCACCAGGTCCTTGATGGTGGCGCCGGTCGCGTAGGGCGTCACCGTGGCCAGCCGGTCCACCTGCTCGTCCGTGAGCGAGTTCGGCACCTTGTCGAGGTATCCCTGGTAGGTCCGGACCCTGCCGGCCTTGGACGGGTAGCCGACCTTGTAGATGCGGTCGATGCGGCCGGGCCGCAGCAGCGCCTCGTCCAGCGCCGACGGCATGTTGGTCGCCATCATGACCAGGATCCGGTAC
>Ga0187777_10001624_pt1 | contig 14600 bp, 12 predicted proteins | sample 1015_Q2_SP5_10_M_FD_132416 | JGI IMG/M metagenome (GOLD analysis project Ga0187777, IMG submission 132416) | Tropical peat soil microbial communities from peatlands in Department of Meta, Colombia - 1015_Q2_SP5_10_MG | ecosystem: Environmental > Terrestrial > Soil > Wetlands > Peat | place...
CGTGCTCGAGGCGGAAGTGACCGTGTGCTGCGGAGCGGTCGTGTACGCCGGCGCGTCCGTGGGCGCGCGGGCGATCATCGGCGACCAGGCGCAGGTCCGTGAGCGCACCCGGATCGGGCCCGGATCGATTGTCGGCCGCGCCTCGGCGGTCGACTTCGGCACCCAGGTCGGCGCCCGGGTGTCGATTCAAACCGGTGTATACGTCACGGCAGGGGCGGTTGTGGAGGACGACGTGTTCCTCGGGCCGGGCGTGCTGACGACCAACGACGACACGATGGGTCGCCACCCGCCGGGAGTGCCGCTCCAAGGTCCGACGTTTCGGCGCGCGTGCCGGGTCGGCGGCGGCGCGGTGCTCGTGCCGGGCGTCGTGATCGGCGAGGAGGCATTCGTCGCCGCCGGCGCGCTCGTGACGAAGGACGTGGGCCCGCGCGAGGTCGTGATGGGGGTGCCAGCTCGGACCGTCCGTCGCGTCCCTGACGAGGATCTCATCGAGCACTGGCGCTGAGCGCGATCTGTCGCGCGCGCACGGATCGTGGCGAGCGTCAGCCGCCGAGCACCGCGGCGAGCGCGGCCACGACCTCGCCGGCGCGCTCGGGGTCGAGCGCGGCGCTCATCGGCAGCGCCAGGTTGGTGCGGGCCAGCTGATCGGTCGCCGGCAGGGAGCCGGCGGGCGGCGCCCAAGGCGCCATCGGGCGCTGCTCGTGCAGCGGCGTCCGGTAGTAGGCACGCGCCTGTACCCCGTGGTCGGCCAGGCCGGCGATCAGCTCGTCCGCATTCGGATGGGTCGCTACGTACAGATGCCAGGCCGGTTCGGCGCCTTCGGGCACCGCGGGTGGGGTGACGTACCGCTCGATGCCCGCCTCCTCGTACGCCTCCGCCCCCGCGCGCCGGCGATCGGACCAGCCGTCGAGCTCCGGCAGCATCACGCGCAGAATCGCCGCCTGGAGCTCGTCGAGGCGCGAGTTGTAGCCGATGTAGTCGAACGTCTTCTTGTCCCGCGAGCCGTGGAAGCGGAGCGCGCGCACGAGCTCGGCGACCTCGTCGTCGTCGGTCGTGATCGCGCCGCCGTCGCCGAAGCAGCCGAGGTTCTTGGAGGGATAGAACGAGAACGTGGCGACGTCGCCAAGCGAACCCGCGCGGCGGCCGTTTAGGCTCGCGCCGGCCGCCTGGGCCGCGTCCTCGAGGACGGGAACGCCTAGCTCGCGAAGCTCGGGCAGCGGCGCCGGGCAGCCGAACAGGTCGACCGCGACGATCGCCCTGGTCCGAGGGGTCAGCACCGCGCGCACCGTGTCGGCGGTGACGTTGCGGGTCGCCGGGTCGACGTCGCAGAACACCGGGCGCGCCCCGGCGGTGATGATCGCCTCCGCCGACGCGTAGAACGTGAACGAGGGCACCACGACTTCGTCGTCGCGACTGACGCCGAGTGCCTTCAGCGCGATCGTGATCGCGTCGGTGCCGTTCGCGACGCCGATCGCGTGGCGCACACCGAGGTATGCGGCGAACTCTTGCTCGAACGCCTTGACCTCGGGACCCAGGATGTAGACGCCGCGCTCGACCACCTCCGCGAGGCGCTGCACGATCTGCTCGCGGAGCGCGAGCAGAGGGGTCTCGGTATCAAATAGGCCGATCGGCATCCGGCGGGCAACGCTACAGGCTCGCGCCGACGCGGCGCCGGCCGACCGCCGGACGCTTGACTCAAGCGGCTCGGGCGACGGGCGCGCAGTCGAGGTCGGCGAGCTCGCGCCTCAGCGTGAGCCGGCCGCGGTGGTGCAGCCCGTGGATCGAGGACTCGGTGCGCCCCATCCGCGTGGCGATCTCGCCCGGCGAGAGACCCACGAGATGGCGGAGCACGACGACGTTGCGCTGTTCCTCGGGCAGCGCCTCGAGAGCGACCTCGAGGCCCCACCGGCACTCGCGGGACGATTCATCGGTCTCGTGCGTCGATCCGAAGACCTCCTCCTGCGGGACCGCGCGCCGCTGGCGCAGATGATCGATCGCGATGTTACGCGCCACCCTGAGGATCCAGGCGGTGAACGGCACCGTGCGTGGCTCGTACTTCTGGATGGCCGAGATCAGCTTCATGAAGACCTGCTGGGTGCAGTCCTCGGCCGCGTGCTGCTCGCGAACGATGCTCAGGACGTAGCCGTAGACGTTGTCCTTGTACCGGACGTAAAGGAAGCGGATCGCCTCCATGTCACCCGCCTGAGCCGCCATCACCGCGCGGTCGATCGCTTCATCCCGGTTGTTGTGCTCAAGCGCCGTGCTGGCGCGAAAAGTTGTATTCATCGCTGATATCAGCCGGTCGGGTGCAACTTCTTGCGCCCCGTGGACCCGACCGGCTGGCCCCCTTATCTACAAGTCCGTTCGACTGAATTTGGTGCCCCGCATCAACGTTTTGTCCAAGTTGTGCGGTGCTCGCTAAACCTACTCTTGTAGGTGCGGTTTGCACCAGGGAATCGCCCTAGCCTTTGGTGCGGTCTCGGTGGGAAATTGGGCTAGGTACCCGCTCATACAGCCGCGAGTTCGCGACGCGCGGTGAGGTGAGCCCCGATATCGCCGTGGTCGAGCGACACCTCGCGTCCGCCCGCACGGAGGGACTTGTCGGCCGCCTCGACGATCCGGACCACGCTGCGGGCGATCGCCGTGTGAAACTCCATCGGATCTCCGTCCTGAACCGCCTTGACGAAGTCAGCCATCTCGAGCCCGAGCGGCTCGTGCGATTCGATCATCGGGGAGATGACGTCGCCGCTTCGGTATGACAGGTGGTACTCGCCGAACGTCTCGGGGTCCCGGTAGACCACGCCGCGGTCGAACAGCCGGACGGGCTCGGGGGCGCCGTCGTCGTAAATGACCATGCTTTCGCTGCCGACGAGCACGGTGCGCCGCAGCTTGCTCGGCGCGAGCCAGCTCAGCTCGACGTTGACGACAATTCCGGACGCGAATGTCATGGTGACGAACGCCACGTCGGGGATGCCCTTGAGGATCGAGTCGCGACCGACCGCACGCACTGTGATCGGGAGCTCGCTGAGCCAATAGAGCAGGATCGAGAAGTCGTGCGGACCGAGGTCCCAGATCACGCTCACGTCGCGCTGATGTAGGCCGAGGTTCACACGGCTCGAGGAGATGAAGAAGATGTCGCCGAGCGTCCCGGCCTCGATCATCCGCTTCACCGCCCGCACCGGAGGGCTATAGAGGAACGTGTGCCCGCACATCAGGATCCGCCCCCGCTGCCGCCCCAGCCCAGCCAGGTCGTCGGCCAACTCGGTCGAGGAAGCCAGCGGCTTCTCCACGAACACGTGCTTGCCCGCGCGGAGAGCCTCGGCGGCCAGCTCGTAATGGGTGTGCACCGGCGTGGCGATGATGACTGCGTCGACCTCCGGGTCGGCCAGCACGCGATCGAACCGGGTCGTCACTCGCGCCTCGGGATGCCGGCGGCGGTACTTAGCCAACCGCTCCGGGTCGAGGTCGCAGATCCAACGCACCTCCGCATCGAGGTTGTCGCCAAGCACGCGCAGGAGGTTCGGACCCCAGTATCCAAGCCCGACGACCGCGAGCCTGACCGGGACGGCGTCGAAGGCGCCGGTGTCTTCGGCCGGAGTGATCGCCAGGGCGGGGTTCAGCATCGGTTCTCTCCTGATAGTGCTTTCGGAACACGGACGGCCGTGTGCACCGCCTCGGCGACGCGCTCGATCTCGTCCGGACTGAGGTCTGGATGCATCGGGAGCGACAGTTCCTCCGCGGCCCAAGCCTCCGCGTTCGGAACCGCGCCGTGGCGAACCGGCGCGCGTCTCCACGCCCGATGCTGGTGAATCACCGGGCTGTAGTGAACGCCCGTCTCGATTCCGTACTGACCCAGCGTCTGGGCAACCGCGTCGCGATCGTCGAATCGCGCCGGGAACAGGTGATGCACGGACGGACTCCCGCGCCGCTCCTCGACGAGCTTGACCGTCGGCTCGAGCAGCTCCCGGTAGTGCGCCGCGTGCATCCGGCGCGCCTCGTTCCAGATGTTCAGGTATCCCAGCTTCACACGCAGTAGCGCTGCCTGCAGGCCGTCCAGCCGCTCGTTGTGGCCGAGCTCGACGTGCTCGCCCTTGTTCCGCTGACCCAGGTTCCGCAGGCGTCGGAGTCGAGCCGCCAGCACGTCGTCATCGGTGCAGATCGCACCGCCGTCTCCGAGTGCACCGAGGTTCTTGCTGGGATAGAACGAGAAGGCCGCGGCATCGCCGAGCGAGCCGGTGCGCCGGCCCCGATAAGTCGCCCCGTGCGCCTGCGCCGCGTCCTCGAGTACGAGCAAGCCCTGCGGCCTGGCGAACGCATCGATCGCGTCGATGTCACACGCCTGTCCATAGAGATGAACCGCGAGGACGGCCGCGGAGCGAGGGCCGACGGCGGCCCGCGCGGCATCCGGGTCGATAAGTCCGGTGCCGTCGAGGACGTCGCACAGCACGGGCGTCGCGCCGACATGGCTCACCGCGAGTGCCGACGCGATGAACGTGTGCGCCGGCACGATGACCTCGTCGCCGGCGCCGATGCCGTAGGCCTCGAGCATCAACGCGAGCGCTGCCGTGCCCGACGCCACTCCCACGCAATGCCGGGTCTGCGAGTACTCGGCGAACTCGGCTTCGAACCGCTCCACCTCGGCCCCGAGGGTGAACGCGCTCGAGCCGAGCATGCGGGCAAACGCCCCTTTGAGTTCACGCTCAAGCGGCGCGTGTTGTCGGTCGAGGGCGACGAAGCGCACTTTGCCCCCACGCATCGCCGCGACTGCTGCTGCCTCCATATTCCACCCTTGCTGGTTTCCGTGCAACAGGAGTTATGTCATCCGGACGCCGTCGGCGAAATAGGTCGCCGCGCCCATGCATCGTTCACCGGGCTGAACAGCACGGGAGGTATAATCCGGCAGGGCGTTTGAGCGGGCTGCAGTCTTGAGCGTGAGACCCGCACAAATGGGGGCCATAGTCAATGAGAATCAGATGAACGAAGCCGCGTGGAATAGCGGGGCAATCCGCGTGCTGGTGGTCGATGATCACGATCTATTTCGCGCCGGGCTCGCAGCCTTGCTCGCCGCCCAGCCCGGCATCGAGGTCGTCGCGCAGGCCTCAGGCGGCCGGATGGGCGTCCGACTCGCGGACGAGCTCGAGCCCGACGTCGTCCTGATGGACGTCCGGATGCCCGACCTCGAAGGGCCCGACGCCACGCGCGAGATCCTCGAGCGCCACCCCGCGACGCGCATCGTCGCGCTGACGGTGGTCTCGGACGACTCCGACGTCGCCGCCGTGGTCGAGGCGGGCGCCTGTGGCTTTCTGGCCAAGGACACACCGATCGACGCCGTCGTGCTGGCCGTGCGCGCCGCCGCGAACGGCGTCGCGTGGCTTTCGCCGCGCGCCGCCGAGGTCGTCCTGGGGCGCGTCCGGCGCGCCGGCGCTGACGACGAGCCCGAACCCGGTCCGATCGACGAGCTGTCGCCGCGCGAGCGCGAGGTGCTGCGCCTGATCGCGCGAGGCATGGAGAACTCGGAAATCGCGGAGGAGCTCGGCATCAGCCCGCGCACGGCGAAGAACCACGTGTCCAACATCCTGGTCAAGCTCGGGATGCCGAGCCGGATCCAGGCAGCGATCTACGCGGTCCGCCGCGGCCTGGACTGACTGCCCGGAGTATGCCGCCGGGGCATCTGGGTTCCAGCCCATGCCGGGTCCGCGCCCAGCACAAACCCGAAAGCCAGCACGTTTGGCTCGACGTCGTGCATCGCGCGGAGCTCTTCGATCGCAGCCCGCAGTGACTCGATCGCGTCACCGATCTGCCCCCGGACGAGCCCTGTCTCCCGCGCGCCCTCACGCTCCTGGGCCCGAGTCGCTTCGAGCGCGATCAGCGTTGCGCAACTTGATTCGAGCGCGGCTTCGAGGTGACCGAGCGCTACCTGAATATCCCAATCTTGAATCATCACCCGGACGGACCTGAATCAGGACATCGTCTCGGGTGGGATCAGCCGCGGCAATGAGCCACGGGCCCCGGAGCCGTTCAGGTTTTCTGCACGCGGCCTTGCCTCGCGCGCGCACCGCTGCACGCAAGGCTGGCGGTCAGCGCCGCGCGGTTCTCCACGCCCATCTTCCGCACGAGCTCGGATATGTGACGCCGTACCGTGACCGGGGCGATCGCCAGGCGATCGGCGATCTCACCGGTCTTGTGCCCGCGGCGCAGCATGCCGAGCACCTGTGACTCGCGACTGGTCAGTCCGTCCGCCCCGGTCCCCCCGCCCTGCAGTTCGAGCACGAGCTCTAGCACCATCGAGCGCGGAACGACCGCCTCGTTGGCTCCGGCGGCCGTGACCACCCTCCGCAAGCGCTCCGCGTCGAGCGGTCCCGGGACATAGCCGACCGCACCGGCGCGGACGCACTCGAGCAGGTAGTCCGCGTCGTGCGCCCCCGCCAGCACGACCACGGCGCACCCGGGGGCGGCGCGGCAGATACCGCGAATCGCTGCCAGCCCGTCGCCTGCGATGTGATCTCCCACGAGGGCCAGATCGGGTTGCTGTTGCTTGGCGGCGCGGATCGCATGCTCGGTGTCGTCCGCCTCGGCACACACCGTCACTGTGCCGTCCAGCGCCATCCGAATCCCGACGCGGGTCGCCGCCCGATCCACAATCAGCAGTCTCAGCCGCGCGAGCTCATGGCCGTTCCCGTTTGCGTAGCCGTTCCCGTTCCCGTTCGCGTAGCCGCTCACGGTCCCATTCGTGTGGCCGTTCACGGTCCCGTTCGTGTGGCCGTTGCCGCTCGCGTAGCCGTGCCCGTTCACGTTCGCGTGGCCGTTCACGTTCACGTTCACGGCAGGACCACCTCCAGCTCGGTGCCACCGTTGCGCGGTTGACGTACGTGCAACTGGCCGCCCAGAGCGGCGGCACGCTCGCGCATGCTGCGGAGCCCAAATCCCTCCGGGGCCAGTGCGTGGTCGGCGCCGGAGATTCCGCAGCCGTCGTCGACGACGCGAAGGGCGATTCCAGTCTCGGTGTGCCTCAGTGAGACGATTACGTTCCTCGCGCCCCCGTGACGCGCCGCATTCGCAATCGCTTCACGCGCGATCCTCGTCACGTGCTCTCGGTCCCGAGCCGCGAGATCGCGATCGAGCTGAGCGTTGACCGCAATCGCGATGTCGAACCGGTCCCCGAGCTCTCGAGCGATCGCGTCCAACGCCTCGTGCGCGGTGGCTCCGTCGGGATTCGAAAGCTCTGAGATCGTCGAGCGGGAGATCGCGAGCGCCCGCCGCGCGGCGATCACCATCGGGTGTTCATCGCCAAGCTCTTCGGCGAACCGGGGGCCGTGAGCGGCGATGAAGGCAAGATCCTGGGCGATGCCGTCGTGCAGGTCGCGGGCCACGCGCCGACGCTCCGCGAGCGCCGTGGCCTTGGACATCCGTGCATCGACACGGCGCTCGGCGACCACGGCTGCGGCGAGAATCAGGGCACACGCCAGCGCTCGCAGGCCCTCACTCGCGCCGATCTGTCCTGGCGACACCGGCCCGGACACCACATTCGAGAAGGCGGCGCCACCCATCAGCATCGTCGCCATCGCGATCAGCCCGGCGACGCGATCTGCCTGGGCGATCTGACGGCGGGCGAAGCCCGCCCCCGCGTAGAGCAGCAGCCCCGTGGCGGCGACCACCAGCACGAGCAGGCCCGGGTGGCCAACGCTGGCCGCCAGACTGTGCGTCGCGGGACGGGTCCCGCCGAGCAGCCCGCCGAGTCCGGCAATCGCGAGGCTCGCCGCGCTGAGTCCGGCCGTGATCGCGAGCGGATGGCGACGCCGGGCGACCAGCCAGTCCGACGAGCCGAACGCCGCCACTGCGAACATAGCTGCGACGCACAGCAGACCGCACAGTCGCGCCGCCGCGAAGTAGGTCCCCTGCCGAAGATCCAGCGCGGCGGGCAGCGCGGCCGCGCCGAGCTCGATCAGCCCGAGCGCGAGCGTCCCAGCCACCAGCATCAGATCCACGAGCCGCCGAGATGAGACGAACTGGACCCGGAGCAGCCACGCGCCGGCGAGCGCGAACAGCGTCATCATCGTCTCGATCGCTGCCCGGAGCGTGGGCGCGCTGACCGTCAACCCCCGCAAGACGACGGGAGCAACGAGAGCCACCGCCGCGAGCAGGAGCACAGGCAACCCGCCCAGCCCGCCGCCGGCGAAGACACCGCCGACCGACAACCCGATTCGATTGTTTAACGATCGATGAGGAACCCCGGCGTCACCACTCGCCGCGGACTCCGACCCGTATTGCCCCATGTTGCCCCCAAGGCTTTGTCGCGAATCCCTCGCTGAACCTGATCATAACCTATCAACGAGTCGCGATCCACAGACTTTCTGTCGGCAGTATTAAGCCGCGACTTTAGGTCTTGGCAGGAATAGGCATCCTTGCACAGCGTTCAGACGCTCTTGGAGAGCGTTCACGCGCTTGAACGCGGTAATGGGTCTGTCCGTTCATTGACCACTCCCGGGGGGTGGACCAGACTTCGTTCCACGAATCCGACCGGCGATGACCGCCGTCGGGGGGGCAAAGAAGGGAATGAGGCACGCGCCGGCGTCCGTTGGCACACCGGCGCGGCGCCGGCGTTCTGGTGCAACAGGGGCAACCTCCACAGAGGGCAGACAAGTGATCAAGGAAGCACTGGCGGGAACAAGGGGAACCGTCGGGTTCAGGACGCGGGCCGCGCTCGACGAGGCGCCGGAGACGCACGCTAAGACTCGCCTTGCGGTGGCGCGTGCGAAGGAAGGCGACCTCGAGGCCCTGGGATACCTGTACATCACGTACTCCCAGAACATCTACGGCTACGTCCGCTCGATCGTGCGCGACGACCACGAAGCCGAGGACGTCACTCAGCACGTCTTCGCAAAGCTGATGACCACGCTCGTCAAGTACGACGACCGTGGCGTGCCGTTCTTCGCGTGGCTCATCCGGCTGGCCCGGAATGTGGCGATCGATCATCTTCGTGCCAATCGCGTCACGCCGACCGAGACCGTGCTCGACCCGGCCTCGACGTCGCCGGTCGATCTCGACCGGGGCGAGACCGTCCGCGCGGCGCTTTCGGCACTGCCCGACGAGCAGCGCGAAGTCGTGGTTCTGCGGCACGTCGTCGGGCTGACGCCCGCGGAGATCGCCGACAGGATGGGACGCACGGAGAGCTCGGTGCACGGGCTCCACCACCGCGGCCGGCGAACCCTCCAGCGAGAGCTGATGCTGCTCGACTCCACGCCTTCGACGCGGCCGCCGGCACGCCAGCCGATCGCCGCTTGATCGGGAATCGCGGCCGTCTTCGGATGAAAGAACGCATAAGCGGCAGGCGTTACAAGTAGTAATGGAACGCAACCCGGACCGCGAGGGGTGGACCAGCCGTACGGATCATCATCCGATAACCGTCGCACTGGTCAACAACATGCCGGATGCGGCGTTCGTCGACACCGAGAACCAGTTTCGGGGGGCGGCCTTGGGCGCCAATGGCGCCGAAATCGAGTTCGAGCTCTACACGATTAAGGAACTATCGCGCTCGGAGAAGGTAGCGGCAGTGATCCAGGAGCGCTATCGCGGGCTCGACGAGTTGTGGACGCATCCGCCCAATGCCTTGATCGTCACTGGAACCGAGCCGACGCAGGTTCAGATGCGGTTCGAGCCGTACTGGCCCTACATGGCGCGCCTGCTGGAGTGGGCAGCCGACCACGTCCCGACGACACTGCTTTCGTGCCTGGCCTCGCACGCCAGCATCCTCCTGTTCGACGGCATCGATCGAGTCCTGCGGCCGGTCAAGTGCAGCGGCGTGTTCGAAGGCACGGTGGAAGACCCGCTCGATCCGCTGACGACCGGGCTGCCCGATCTCGTTCGTGTCCCTCACTCACGACTCAATGAGGTGCCCGAGGCGGCGCTGGTCGACGCCGGCTACCGCATCGTCGTGGGAACCGGTTCCTCCGGCGCCGGCTGGTCGGTGGCAGCGCGGGAGCACAGAGATGGGCTGTTCGTGCTGTGTCAGGGCCATCCGGAGTACGGCACGCTGAGCCTCCTGCGCGAGTATCGCCGTGACGTGCGCCGCTGCCTGTTCGGCCGTGGCGCCGTCCCGTATCCTCGTCTGCCTGATGGCTATCTCGGACAGGAGGCGGTGGACAAATTGACGGAGTTCGAGCGCCGCGCCGACGCGGCGGACGTGGATCCACGTGAGCTATGGCCAACCTTTCCCTTCGACGACGTGGCCGCGACCGTCGAGAACACCTGGGCATCGGCATCGGCCACGCTGTACACGAACTGGCTGCAGTTTGCGCGGACCGCACTACCCCAGCGGACGCATGACGTGGTACTGCGCCGAGCCGCCGCGTGAGCGGCTCCGTTCCGCCGCCTGACAAACCGATGCACGACGAGACGCTCGCCATTCACGGCGGCTACACGCCCGACTCCACGCGCGCCGTCGCCGTTCCGATCTACCAGACGGTCGCGCACGACTTCATCGACGCGGATCACGCCGGCGCGATCATGGACCTCGAGACCCCGGGGTTTCATTACAACCGCATCAACAACCCGACCGTCGACGTGCTCGAGAAGCGGGTCACCGCGCTGGAGGGTGGCGCCGCGGCGATGGCCGTCAGCTCCGGAGCGACAGCCGTCAGCCTGTCAGTGCTCAACCTGGTCAGTGCCGGTGACAACTTCGTCTCGGTGCCGACGCTGTACGGGGCCACGTACACGTTCTTCGCTCACGTCCTCCCCCGTCTCGGGGTGGAGGTCCGCTTCTCGGCCGACGACCACCCGGACTCGATCGCGGCCCGGATTGACGACCGAACCAAGGCGGTGTTCTGCGAGACCGTCGGCAACCCCGCCGGCAACGTGATCGATCTCGCCGCCGTGGCCGAAGCAGCCCACGCACGCGGCGTTCCGGTCATCGCGGACAACACGGTCGCGACGCCGTTCCTGCTCAAACCATTCCGTCATGGTGCCGACGTGGTGATCCATTCGCTGACGAAGTTCATCGGCGGCCACGGCACCACGCTCGGCGGCATCATCATCGACGGCGGCACGTTCCCATGGGCTGATCACCCCGACCGGTTCGGGATCATGATCGAGCCCGAGCCCGCGTTCCACGGCGTTCGATACACGAGCGACTTCCCCGACGCCCCGTATGTCACCCGCTGCCGGACGATCGGCGCTCGCAATATGGGCCCCGCCCTGTCCCCTTTCAACGCCTTCCTCCTTCTTCAAGGACTCGAGACCCTGGCCGTGCGACTGCCTCGCCATGAGGCGAACACGCGCGCGGTGTCTACGTTTCTGGCGTCACATCCCGCCGTCACGTCGGTCAGCTTCCTCGGATTCCCCGACAACCCCTACTACGAGCTCGCTCGTCGCTACCTCGGGGACCGGGTCCCATCGATCATGACCTTCACCGTCCGAGGGGGACGGGAAGCCGCGATCACGGTGTTCAACAGCGTCAACTTGTTCAAGCGCCTCCTCAACATGGGAGATGCGAAGTCGCTGATTACTCATCCAGCCTCGACGACGCACCGCCAGCTGACGCCCGACGACCTGAAGCTGGCTGGGATCACCCCCGACATGGTGCGCCTGTCGGTCGGGCTCGAGCATCCGGACGACCTGATCGAGGACCTCGATCAGGCACTGAGCGCGGCCGACGCCGGCTGATCGCCGGCGCACCCGCGGGCCGATCGCTGGTACCTGCGCCTGCAGCGAGGCGCGGTAGCGCGGCGCAAACGGTGCGGCGCCCCGGGGCCGTGCGTGGTGTGAGCAGGCGATTGTTGTGAGCAGGCGAGTGGTGTGAGCAGGCGAGTGGCGGCCGCGACCGGGCGGCTACGCCACCAACTGCTCGCTCACGTAGACGTCGGCCAGGATCTCAGCCACACAGGCGCCGACGTCCTCGAACGCGCGGATCCGGCTCCTCGGTGACGGGATGTACTGGGTGAAGTGACGCACGCCCTCGGTCAGCACGCCGAACATCGAGATGTTCGCTTGGGGCCGGCCTTCGATATCGACGGGATGGGAGTCTGGCGTAAGGTCGACGCTGCCCACGGTCACCTCGCCGTAGCGGAACTGACTCACGCGGCCGCGGTTGTAAAGCTGCGTGAGCAACTCCGACGCCGAGCCGGCGATTCGTGGCTCTTCGAGGTGTCCTCGGATCACGACGTCGACATCCTCCAGATATGGCCGTTCGAACGCCGTTGAGGAGATGCGAGTCCGAGCCGCTGCCGGATCCGGATCGTTCGGGGCCAGGCCTCGAGCCGGGGCAGGACCGTATGGCATCCGCAGCAGCCCGGCGTCCATCAGCGCCAGCACCTGCCGGGTCCGCAGCGCCGGCGGACCGGCCACGAGTCGATGAATTCGGCTGCAGATGTCGGCATTGAAATCGAGGTAGGAGTCGAACGACAGTCCCCCTTGCTCCACCACCGTACGCATCTTGTCCCGGAAGAGCCGGAACACCTGAGAGGCGGATTTGATCGGACTGGCGCCGTCGGGCACCTCCGCCTCGCGGAGATCGTCGGCGAACGACTGATACACGAACCGCTCGTAATCGTCGCTGCAGCTGTACTTGGGCTGGTGGCCGAAGAACAACGCTTCAGCATCGAAGGCGCCGAAGCGGACGCCGAGACGCGCCAGCTCCGCGTCGTAGCGGCCTTCAGTCCACGCTGCACTGAGTCGCTCGCGGACCGCGGCACCGTCGGCGACTGCGCCCGCCTCCTGGAAGGCGACCTGCGCGTAGTAACGCGCGGACATTTCGGCAAACAGCAGCGGGAGCAGCTCGCTTCGCACGTCGACGAGCCGTCTGCGGCCGTTCGAGCGGCCGCTGAGTGCGTCGAGCCGCTCGTCGGTGCAGATCACCGGCTTATACACGTCGGTGCGGTCCTTTCCGGTGACCGACTTGGCCGTGAACGGCAGTCCGCTCCGGCAGAACAGCTGGATACGCGGCTCGCGACCGCTGGGCCGGTAGCGGAGGGAGCCGCCATCCTCGACGAACTGGCCGCCCCGCCCGATGGTCAGCGCCGTCACCACGTCGACCGCCACCAGGCCCATCCCCGAGACGGCGACGGTCGCGCCGGTTGGGATCGAGTCGACGTAGGGCCCGACGGGATACGGGTCGAGCACACGCCGGGTGTCGTCGGCATGCATGTTCGCCGTATGGCCGGAGGTGACAATCACGTGGTCGGCGACGACGCTTCCTCCGTTGGCCAGCCGTACCTCTTCGGTGTCGTTGCGACGAGCGATCACATCGACCGCGGCGGTCGGGTGGTGAACGATGTGCACACCGGGCGGCGCACAGGCGACAAGCGCCCGGTAGAACCACTGGAGGTACTCGCCCATCAGGCGGCGGGGAAGGAAGTGGTGGGGCTCGATCGGCTCACCCATCCGGTCGATCACGCAGCGGTCGCCCACCCAGCGGTAGCCTCGCTCGACGGCCCACTCGTACAGCCCAACTCCGTAGTACGGCTGGTCGGACTCGGTCTCGAACGGGTAGAGCGAGAGCTCCCCGCAGGGGTTGTTCAGAAGGAGGAAGTCCGGCTGCGTCACGTCGTAGACGCCGGAGCCGGGGGTTCCCGGCTCGATCACATGAACGGCGACATCGACGCCCGGCCGAAGCTCCTGACGTGCTGTGGTGACAACGCGCTCAAGTGCGCAGACGCCCCATGGCCCCAGTCCGACTATTGCGATGCGTAGCAAGGCGGTTTTACCCCCATCGTTACCCTTTTCCTGTCGAGTGAACGGAGCGCGGGCCGCAGATCTTTTGACCGCGCCAAAATCCGGTGCCCCCGTCGCTCCTGCTGCACCCGACGCGCGCTACCGGGGTGGGGCGGTCCGTGCATCCGCCAAACACTGGACGGACGGGTAGGTCCAGGGCCCCGTTCTAAAAACCCTCTGGCCGAAAGGTCGTTGGTAGGGCACCGCGAGGACCCTAGTCTGAGGGGCGCACATGAACCGGCCGATCGACCTACGTAATGGATAACGCCGTGGCCAAGCGCGGCAACCGGGCGACCCCCACACGCGGGATGAAGGTCGCAATAAGCATGCTCTGGTACTCCGGGGCCTCGCTCTCGCGCGGGCTCATGAGGCTTGCTGGTCGCAGTCCCTCGCCCCGGTTCGTCGTGCTCTATTACCACGAGGTCCCGGCGGAGGCTCGAACTCGCTTCGCTCGGCAAATGGAAGCGCTTTCCCGCGGGACCACAGTCGTGCGCGCCGCGCACACCGGTCCGCTCCCTGATGGGGGCTCCTACGTGGCGATTACGTTCGACGACGCGTTCCGCAGCGTCCGGATGAATGCCGTACCGGAGCTTCTCAGCCGAGGATTCCCGGCCACGATCTTTGTACCCGTCGACTTCCTCGGCCAGGCGCCCGGGTGGGAGATCCGAGACGGGGTCAACGAACGAGTCATGACCTGCGATGAGTTACGGGCACTGCCTGAGCTCATCGAATTTGGCTCGCACAGCCTGAGCCATCCGCACCTCACGAGGATTGATGCGGCGCGCCTCAGCGAGGAGGTCAACACATCACGCCACAAGCTTGCGGAGTTGCTCGGCAGCGAAGTGTCGCTGCTGGCGTTTCCTTACGGGGAATATGACGATCGCGTGGTTGACACG
>Ga0187777_10001625_pt1 | contig 14599 bp, 12 predicted proteins | sample 1015_Q2_SP5_10_M_FD_132416 | JGI IMG/M metagenome (GOLD analysis project Ga0187777, IMG submission 132416) | Tropical peat soil microbial communities from peatlands in Department of Meta, Colombia - 1015_Q2_SP5_10_MG | ecosystem: Environmental > Terrestrial > Soil > Wetlands > Peat | place...
AAGTGGCGATGGATGTGCGCACCGCGTTTTACGATGTGCTCTTGAATCGTGCCAAAGTTGGTGTCCGGGAAAATTCCGTGCGCGTTTTGGATGAGGAATTGAAAACGCAGGATGAACGGCTGAAGGCGGGAATCGTTGGGACGTTGAATGTTCGCCGCGCTCAAGTCGCCCTGGCTAACGAACAACCTGAATTAGCAAATGCCAAAACAGAGCTCGGTAATTCCTATCTTCGGTTGGGCGAGCTTTTTGGAATCGATTACCGCAGCCAATCGGCTCAGTCGGGTTTCGAGGTTGCGGGCCAGTTACAATACGCCGCGATTCACCCTGATTTGAACGAATGCCTCGGTCGCGCGGACGCCAATCGCCCGGAGATCAGAGAGCGGCAGATCGACGTCGAGATCGAAGATCATCAGTACCAAGTCGACCGAAGCGAACTTCGTCCGCACGTTCAACTTTTTTCCGGCTACGAAGTTTACAGCGAACGCGATCCAAACGTCGGGCCGGAATTCAACCATGGTTATCTTGTTGGCGTGAACGCGACCTGGCATCTGTTCGACGGTTTTGCCAGCAAGGGACGAATGCAGGCCACCCACGCGCGGCGTGAAGCCGCTGTCCAGGCTCTCGAAGCCGCGCGGCGGGCGGTGGCTTCCGACGTCCGAAGCGCGTTTCTCGACCTCGAACAAGCCGACAATGTGCTTCAGTCCGAAACCAAAAACGTACAGACGGCTGACGAGTCCCTGGAAATCACAAAATCAAACCTCACCGCCGGGCTTGGAACTCAACTCGACATCTTACAAGCCGCCGCGGACGTCACCCGAACCCGGACGACCCGATTGAGCGCAATCTATTTGCACAACGTGGCACTCGCCCGCCTCGCTCACTCCTGTAGTAGCACGCCCGAGGCGCTTGATTTCGCTTCCAATCGTTTGAAGAAACGTAACGAACAACAGGCTGTCGACGTGGCGCGGCCGCCCGCAAAAATCACGAGTCGATGAAACTTCAGCTCAGCGCAGCGATTTTGAGTTTGTCGGTCTTGTCGACCGCATCCGGGATCACGCTTGAGGAAACGATGAAAGCCACTCTGGAAAATAATCCCGAGATCCAGCGGGCGAAGCTTAATCTCGAACAAGCAGCCGGTCGTCGACTGGTCTTTCGGTCGGTCGTTTGGCCGAGTATCAGGATGAACGTGCCTGCGGGCGTGCAAGGCGGAGACCGCGCCGGCAGTACGAGCACAAAAGGATTCGGATTTGTGCGCGGCGCAATCACTCAACCTTTGTTCGATGTAGCGATCCCCCACTCGCTCCATCGCGGAGACATCGAAGTTTTGATCGCCGAGCAACAGCTGAATCTCGCGGTCGAGCAGCAGTTGCACGCGGCGCGGGTGACGTTTTATTCCGCGCTCTACCAGCAACAGTTGCGGTCCCTTCGTGAGAAGCAGCGAGTCCGGCTGGACGAAAACGTGGCCAGTCAAAGTGATCGCTATCAAGCGGGACTGGTCGATCGAGGCGCGTTTACTACTGCGACAGTCGAAGCGCGAGGTCTCGATCCGCTGGTCGAAGATGCGCAACGAAGCTATGCGGCCGCGCAGTTGCAATTAGGCCAGGCGATGGCGTCCAACCTTGGATCGAAAAAGTCTCTTCCGGAACCACAAGGCGATCTGACCTTCGCGCCGGTCGAGGTCGATCTTAATAAAGAAATAAACACCGCGCTTGATCAACGAACGGATATCAAGCTCGCTCGTCTGCTCGTTCGTTCTGCTAATGAAGACGAACGCATCATCGCGGCAGGCTATTATCCATCGGCTTCCGGAAGCTTTACCGCCGATTATATTCCAGTGACGGGAATCCATCGCGAGGGTTCTACCAGCCGAAACCAGGACTTTATCGGATCAGAGCTCCGCGAAGGCGCGGCTTACACCTGGCAGGTGATCGACAACGGCAAAGTTGGTGGCGCGGTCCTCAAGGCGCGGACAGCCAAAGAGATCAATGAGATTGAATTGAAGAAACTTGAAGCCAGCGTCGGTCAGGAACTTTCGCGTATTCGAAACCAGCTTGCCGGAATTACCGAGCGGCATAATGCGCTGGTAGCAGGCACGGAAAACGCCGAGCAGGCGGCGCTGGCGGTTCAACAGAATCTCGGCAGCGGTCTGTCTTCCCAACTGGAATATCGAGTCGCCGAGAGCAGCTATCTAAAAACGCAAACCGGCCTGCTCGAGGCTAGCTACTTGCAAAATGTGGCCCTCGCCGAATGGGACCGGACCACCGGGCGCTATTTTCAATTTTCAGAAGATATGCGTTAGTCTCTGTCCTTGAAGATTTCGGAATCCAAGCGGCTTTTGTGGGTCGCGGTCGTGCTGCTCATTCTGATTTGCGGTGTGGCCTACTATTTCTTCATGCCAGTCGCGGAAGTGGCCGTAGCCAAGCGTGGCACCGCCATCTCAGCTGTTTACGGAACGGTCCGAATCGAATCGGCGTTTGTCGTCCATGTGCGGGCGCAAAATTCTGGTTTCATCCAACTGGCTGAAGAATTTTCTGCCGGCCGCGGCGCCATTGGTAAGAGAGTGACCAAAGGTCAATTGCTTGCCACGATTGCCGACGAAACGACTGCGCGACAATTGAAACAGGCACGCACCGATCTCCAGGCGGCGACAGAGCGCGCCAAACTGCCTCTACCCTCGGAAGAGCTCCTCAAAGCAGCGGAAGACAACTTGCACCGGCTCGAACAAGTCGTCGCGACGGGGAATGTGCCGGCAGTCGACTATGAAAAAGCCAAGACCGAAGTGAGTCGCCTGCGCGGTCAGCGCGACAACGAACGAATCGAGAGCGAGCGAAATCTCCAGGCATTGGATGAGACCCGCAAGAAGCTCGAAGCCCAAATGCAGAATTCCGAGATCCGGGCGCCAATGGATGGCCTGCTCAGCGCTGTGTCGACCATTGACGGCGAATTAGTGAACGAAGGCAATCAGCTGTTTACGGTTTCTTCGCTCAAAACTTATGTGCGTGGCGAAGTCAACGAAGAGGACGTCGGCGACGTGAAGCCACAGATGAAGGCGAAGGTGCAGCTCTACGCTTATCGCAACGCCATTTTCCCAGCTCGCGTTTCTTCGGTTGAACCTGTCGCCGACCCAGACACGCAGCGGTACACCGTGATTCTGGAAATGGAAAAGCCGCCCGACAATTTAATGACCGGAATGACTGGCGAGATGAACATCATCACCGGCACGCACGAGAACGCGATACTTGTGCCGACGCGCGCGCTTCTCGTGGACCAGGCACTGGTGGTAAAGCGCGGGATGGTTCAAAAGCGAACCGTCAAAGTTGGCTTTCGCACGCTCGACTTTAGTGAAGCATTGAGCGGCGTCTCGGCCGGTGACCACATCGTGGTTTCGGACCAGGATCGGCTACGAACTGGAGAACCTGTGCGACAGCTCCGGGTCGATTTTTCGCCAAAGCCGTGACCGCGCCGTTTTACATTGCAGTGCGTTTTGCCACGCATCGCAAGCGCGCTTTGCTGCTCAGCCTGGTGGGGGTCGTCTTTGGCGTGGGGATTTTTATTTGTACGCAGGCGCAAACGCAGGGCTTCGCGCAATTCTTCATCAAATCCACCATCGGCAGTAACGGCGCCCTGGTCCTACGCTCGCGGTTTCAGCCGCGGCATGAAGGGCTGGTTGTCCCGTCTAAGAACGTGAGTGTCCTGCCTGACCGGCGCAATTATTTCGAAGGCATTCACAACGTCAGCGAAATTATGCGAGTAAGCCGGCAATTTTCGAACGTGGTCGCATGCTCGCCGGTGCTTCGGGGAAACGTCAGCGCCCGTTCAGGATTCGAAATGACCACCGTGGAGCTTTTTGGAATCGAGCCCGCGGCACATTTGCGGACGACCGACCTGGCCAACCAAATCGTTGACGGCAAGTTTGAAGATTTTACCAATAACACGAGCTCTGTGATTCTGGGCTATAGATTGGCGGAGCAGCTCGAAGTCGGAGTTGGCGATACCATTCAACTGCTTTCGCCGGGTGGCGAGTATTGGCGGTTTACCGTCGCAGCCACTGCGCGCAGCGGGGTGGGCGCGATTGATTCCACGCGCGTTTATGCCCAAACGCGCCTTGCCCAACGGCTCCTCAAAAAACCGTATGAAGCGTCTATGATCATCTACAAATTGCGTGACCCGGATCGCGCGCCGGCGCTGGCCACGCACTTTGAGACTTTATTCCAGCACATTTCCCAAAGCTGGCAGGAACGCGAAGAATCGACCCTGCAATTGTTTATCATGCTCCGGTTATCGGTCGCGATCACCGTCTCGCTGATGATTCTTCTGGCTGGCTTCGGAATTTTCAATGTCCTGACGATGTCGGTCCTGTCGAAGGTCAGGGAGATCGCTATTTTGCGCTCGATGGGCTATCGGCAAGTTGACATCTCGGCGATTTTTCTCTGGCAAGGCGCGCTCATCGCGGTAGTTGGCTCATTGATCGGCTGCTTCTTGGGCGCGTTACTGACCTGGATTGTTTCCAAAGTTCCGATTCACATCCGCGGTTTACTTTATACAAATCATTTCTTGGTAGTGTGGGACTGGCGACATTATTTTTGGGCCAGCGTGCTCGCAGGGGTCGCCGTGTTCATCGCCAGTTACGTTCCAGCTCGACGGGCCGCCCAACTTCAACCAGTCGACACGCTCAGAGGGTCAAGTTTATGAGACCTGCGCCTCAACGCTTTCCATGAAAGGCGAAATCTCTCTCGCGTGTCGCGATCTCGAGCGTTATCTCGGAGAGGAGGAAGAGCGCGTGCACGCCTTGCGCGGCGTGTCGCTCGACGTCGAAGCTGGAAGTCTCCACGCGGTGGTCGGGCCCTCCGGCTGTGGAAAGAGCACCTTGCTTTACATTCTCGGTCTCCTCGATGTGCCCGATGCCGGTTCCCTCAAAATCGGCCCGACGCTAATAGCAGGTTTGACTGATGAAGAACTGGCCCGACGCCGCAACGAACTAATTGGGTTCATTTTCCAATTTCACTTCCTAATGGAGGACTTCACCGCACACGAAAACGTGATGATCCCGATGCGCCGCCTCGGTCAAATGAGCGACCAGGAAATGGCCGAACGCGCGGCGACCTTATTAGAGTCTGTCGATCTTGGCGACAAATTGCGACGCCAGAGCCGTCATCTGTCTGGCGGCGAACAACAGCGCGTGGCGATCGCGCGCGCCCTGGCGAACGATCCGCAAGTCATCCTTGCCGATGAGCCGACTGGAAATTTGGATACGAATAATTCACAGCGTGCCTTTGAACTGCTCGCGAATATCGTGAGCGAACGCGAGAAAGCGCTCTTACTCGTTACCCACAATCGTTTCATCGCGGACGCATGCGATTGGGTCCACGAAATGAAAGATGGCCTAATCATTGCCAGCCATCCGCGCGGCGAGCGTATCTCAGTGTCATAGCGCAGAGGTTCGATTTCAGATGACAGGGAAGACACCGAAGGTTTCCGTTTTGCTACCGTCTGTAAACGCGCGGAGATTCCTCGAGCCGCGGGTGGATTCGCTGCTCAAGCAAGACTTTGCGGATTGGGAAGCAATTGTTCTCGACAGTCATTCGACCGACGGCACTTGGGAGTTTTTTCAATCTGTTGCCAGGACGGATCCACGTTTCCAATTGCACCAGATACCGCGTGAAGGGCTGTATGCCGCCCTTAACCGCGGCCTGGATCTGGTAACGGGTGATTTTCTCTGCATCGCTCCGTCGGACGACACGATGGATCCGGCATTCTTTGCCGAAATGATCGACGCACTTGGACAGTGTCCGGATGCCGGCGTCGCGGTCTGCGACTGTTTGTTCATTAATCAGGACGGCGAGGAATTACGGCCGGCAGATATGAGTCATCGCTTGTCGAAACGACAGATGGGAAATCTCTTAAAATCCGGCACCGTCCGCGCTTCTTTGCGGCCTACCAAAACAAATTACCGGCCTCCTCCCCATGATTGTCTTCTCCATTTCACGGGGCGCAGCGTTTACTTTTCTCTTACCCAGCTTCTGATTCGAAGCGCCTCGGCAAAGGCGGCAGGCTTTTTTGAAACTAATGTTGGCTCGGCGGCCGATTTTGGCTGGCTCGTTCGCCTAACCAGTCTAACCGGCTCTGTTCACTTGCCAAAGAAACTGGCAACCTGGCGTTTTCACGGAGACCAGCTCAGTTTGCAGCGTGACGACACGCGTCTCAGCGCTACGAACAAGATGTGCGAAACCATTTTGCCAGCACTCGGCCGACGCTATCCAGGCTTGCTAACGAAGCGTGACTGCCACTTACTCATGTTACCCTACAAAGCCCTTCTGGCGCGTTCTCTAATGCGACGTATCGGTTACTGGCTTGAGGGTTTCGCGAGTTTTTGGCCAGTCTTCTTCAGGCGCCCCCTGGCGACGTTGCGGACCCTGTCCAAAACGGGAGTTCGAGTTGGAATGAGCAGAAACTTTCCCATTGCGACTGTTTTCGAGCGAACGGGCCTTGCCCCACGCGATTTGGGTCCTCACAGTTGATCACGACAGGCTTTGCAGTGCCGGCGTTTTGACTCAACGCCAGGAACTCGTGACGTCCACAAACGTTTTAATCAGCAGGAACCTGCCAGCAGACGAATTGGGCGCGAGTCAGTTCGACGTGAACACTTGGGTAAAGTTCTTGCACAAGTGGGAAATCGCGCGTGACGCTCGCGCCGATGAGCGGTGGTTTTGGAGGATTAGCGCGGATTTGTTGGGTAGTGAACTTAGTCACGGGAAAACGAAGATTGCCGTGAAAAAGATAAAACGAGTCCCACAAGAGTTCGTTTCGAGGATAGATCGACTTGATCAACACTGTTTGAACACCTGGCTGTTGCAGTCCGCCCAATTTTTCCGCGATCACCTTCTCATTCGCGACATCGCGTCGCCCAAGGTTGATCTTTATTTGGCCGTGAGTAAACCCGGCAACCAGGAGAATGATTAGCGCGGGGATGGCGTAGGTGCGGATCGGCGGCGGTTGTCTCAGCAAGCGATAAAACACCACAGCGAGAAGAAAACAGAGCGAAGGCACGACCGGGATCGCATAACGGCCATAGCGGAAGTTGGAGAGAATTAACACCGCGATAAATGCAATACTCACCAGGGCCAATTCCCTAACTGCCGGCACCGGCCGCTCTTTTTTCGAAAAAAGAATCACGAACGGCGCGACGAGAGAAAGAAAACCGCAAAGACCGCCGGCCAGACTCATTGCCATCGGGACTTCAAGATAAGGTCTTTGACCAAGGCCTTCCGGCCCAAGCCAGACCACAACTTCGTCATGATACACCATGCCGATCGGCATCTGATACTTGAACACCTGGAGAAGCGGCCAAATCGACATCAGCCCGAGCGCTGCAATCACGCTCCCAATCAGCCAGCCGAGGCCGCGTTGGAGCTCCAGACGATCCGCACGATTGGTCAGACGCACGATCAGGATGAGAACCCAAATCAGGAATGGTATCGGCAATTTTTGTAAACTGCCCAGCCAACACGCCATCGCGGCCGCCATCCACCACGCCGGGTTCTTTCGCGCAAGCTCAGCGAAAACGAATGTCAACGTCGTGAAAAATGCGAGGCCGATATCGAGAAGACCTCGGGCGGATTCACTGCTGAAAAAAGGTGCCGATATCAGGATCGCCAGGGAAAGCGGAACTAACCAGGGTTCGTTGGGCTTAAGCAAACGGGCGAACCAACCAACAGCCAACAGGGTAAGCACGCCGTAAACCAGCGGCCAGACGCGCACGGCCAGCGCGCGACTTCGGAAGCGCGGAAGAGTGAGACTGGTGAGCCAATACTGAAGCGGCGGTTTTTCAAACGAACGTTCAAAGTTAAAATGAACGACCCACGGCTCGGTCATGAGCATTTCGCGGGCGCGTTCAGCGGTCAGCAGTTCGTCCGTGCTCGACATGACTCCGATCGGCGCCTGCACGGCGAGCCAAAAGGCAAACAAGATTATGATCAGCGCCGCGACGGAAAATGCGCGCCGTCGCTGAACATTGGCAACGGATCCTTCGAGGAGAGATCCATGAAGAACGTCAACAGCCATCTAAGATCGACACCCATTCACGGGAAAAACAATTTTGTGCAAGTTGACGTGAAGCATCGGTGATCCTTGGCCTGAGCACTAGCTTTCGGCAAGCATCATAGATCGCTTCCCCCGCAACGTCTGCAGGTGACTGAGCAGGCGATCGGTGTAGTCCGACCAGGAGCGGAAAGTTCGGGCGCGAGCTTCCCGACACAGCCTTTGATATGTTTCCTGATCATTGAGCAATTTCTCAATTCCGGCCGCAATCGTACCGACACTGGTTTGATCGACAATTAGACACCCACCTCCCAGGGCCGCTTCGCCGAGCGCGCCGTTCCCACCGCAAACGCAGGGTTTCCCGTACCAAAGACTTTCCAGGATTGGCAGTCCAAAACCTTCTGCTAACGATGGGTAAACCGTGAATCTACATTCACGATAGGCTCGATGTAGAATTTCGTCCGGAACATGACGCAGCCACTCGATCGGGTAGCCACTCTTCTGTAATCGCCGAATTTGCCTTGTAATTTTCCCCCCGAAGGAATGGTCAGCGCGGCCAATCAGTTGAAGATTAAATTGGAGGCCGCGTCGCCACAATCCTTCCGCCTCGGCCAATAACGCGAGATGATTTTTCCTCGGCTCCAAAGAGCCGACGCAGACGATTAGGTTGCCGGACGTTGTCGTTGCGCAATTCCGCTCGATCGGCGCAAACTCAACCGGCCACGGCTCCACTACAGTTTTTGTCGGAGTCGCCCCAAATTGAGCCCACAGCTGCTGTAGATGTTCCTGCGAGCTGCGGGAGACACAAACAACAAGATCAAACGCCGATAGCGATTCAATATAATTGCGAAAACCGGGACCGGCCCGCGGATAAAGGGAGGGCAATTGCAATTCCGCGGCGTCGTGAAAAATCGCCACGCTTCGTCCCGCGACCTGAACGGTCAGGTCGCGAAAGAAACGGGTTCGAGCGTCGCGATAGATATCCGGCATCAAAAAGACATCGTCCGGTCCCATCTCATTCTGCAGCCACAGTGTTCTGCGGAAAATCAGCCGGTGGGCGTCGCCGACGCGATTCTCACCTCGGACCTCCGGTCTTCCAACGGGACGCGATCGCCCCCGGAATGGCGTCTTAAGGTTTGCGAGGTCTCCACGACTGAGACGTTGGAAGCGGCGCCCGACTTTATTCCATGAAATCGGAGTGACGGGAGTGCGCGCGGAAATTTCGTGGAAAAGTCTGCGCGTAATCCGTTGGATTCCCGTATTTCTAACGGACTTGCAGGAAGTTGTAACCTCCAGGTAGATCATCAATCAATCGTTCAAAGGTATCAAAAGGCGCAACGACCGGTAGATAACGTCTACAACCGATCCCGTGCTAATAGATACTTCCGTGTTCTTAACGTCTAGCACGACGCGATTCTTGGAGCCATGCCTCGTACTTAGTATAGAGTGCTGCCTGCACGCCTCCGGGCAGACGCCTCCAAGGACAAGCAAAATGACTGGTGCCCTCGTAGAATCCGTGGATTCAAGCAAATGACGCCGAGCCGCATCATCGTGGATGCTCGCGTCCTGCGGGGTCCTCCGGGCGGAGTAGCTGCCTGCGTCCAAGCTCTCGTCGAACACCTACCCGGGCTTCTGCCAGATGTGCCCATCGTATTTCTGCGTCATCCCAATAATAAGTACCGACTATCGCAGGCCCCCAACATTACCGAGTGGCTTTCAAGTGGAACGCCGCAGAGTCCACGAGATTATTTTCGGATGGGGGTGTGGCTCAATGCCAGGCTCACATCCGAAGATCTCTTTCACGCTCCTTACCGCATCCTGCCCAAGGGTGTCCTTGCGAAGAGTGTGATCAGCATCCACGATGTCATGCAACTAGTCTGTCCTGAACTGGTCTTTCCGAATCCTGTCCTACGGGCGGTTGCACGGCCGTTCTGGTCAATCGCCGTCCGAAGCACTATTAAACGAGCCGACCGATTACTGGCCGTGAGTCAGTATAGTGCGAACGATACTCTCCGTGTCGATCCGTCGTGCGCACCGCGGCTCCGCGTGACACTCAATGGGAAATCGGCATCGTTCCGGCCCATCGAGAAGGCCGACGCCGAACGCGCAACGTCCTTCATCGTTCCAATCGGCAAACGATTCTTTCTGGTCATTGGCGGAGGTTACCCGAACAAAAATCACGTCGCTGCGGTTTCGGCATTTGCCAAAGGGTTCCCTGATTCCGAAAATATGCATCTGCTCATGATCGAGCGACGGCGAACTTTTCCACCGGAAATTCGACGCATTGTTCGGCGCTACCATCTCGGTGGGCGAGTGCAAGTGCGCGGCTCTGTCTCGACCGAGCAGCTCGTCGCCTTATATAATCGGGCCGAGGCACTGGTGTTCCCGTCGCTTTACGAAGGTTTCGGTATACCCGTGCTTGAGGCGATGGCATCTGGTTGTCCGGTTTTATGCTCCAACGTCACCTCGTTACCGGAAGTGGCGGGAGATGCTGCATTGCAGTTCAATCCGAACGACCACGATGAAATCTCGACCGCGATGCGACGCATCGTTGAAGACAATAATCTTCGAACCGATCTCTCCAACCGAGGGCTTCGTCGCGCCGCCCTCTTCGATTGGCGTAAAACCGTGCTGGAGACCATCGACGTTTACCGCGAAATTGCTCCATGGATACCGGCTCCGCGAGTAAAACCAGTTTGATGAAAAAAGTTTTTCTCACCGGAGCGAGCTCCGGAATTGGCCTCGCCATTGCCAAGATGCTGAGTGTTCGCGGTGATGAAGTATGGGGAACCTCTCGCAACCTTTCCCGCCTTCCGCAATTGCCACATCTGCATCCCGTCCAACTTGATCTCTCGGATCCAAATTCAATCGAGAAGGCATTTGCCAGCGCGCTTTCCAAAGCTGGGAATTTCGACGTGGTAATTAATAATGCCGGAAGCGGTCACTTCGGTGCGGCCGAACATCTTTCCGACGCCGAGATTAGAAACCAGTTTCAAATTCTGCTGTTCGGACATCTTCAACTCATGCGCCTCGCTTTGGCGGCGATGCGCGGGCATGGACACGGGTTAATCATTAACGTCACTTCGCTTGCATCACGATTGCCGGTGCCATTTATGGCTGCTTACAACGCCGCCAAAGCCGCCATGGCCGCCTACACGATGTCGATCCAACTCGAGCTGCCAGATTCCAGTGTTCGGATTGTTGATCTTCAGCCAGCGGACATTTTGAGTTCGTTCAATGACGCCGTTCCAAAAAAAGAGGACTCGGACTTACGTTACAGAGATCAACTGACTAAGACCTGGGTCGCCGTCGATCGCAACATGAAGAATGCGCCACCCCCAGATCTCGTCGCGAAGCGCGTCCTCGAATTGATTGACTCCCCAAACCCCCCGCCCCGAATCACGGTCGGCGACGCGTTTCAGTCCAAGGTCGCGCCGTTTATTTTCCGGTTTCTGCCGCAGCGCGTTCGCGTTTGGGGACTGAAGAGGTATTACGGGATTTGAGGCCGTCTGGATTGGGCAAAAACGATCTGATCCAGAGCCGAATAATCGGCAGGGACAGGATCCACCGTGAAGAGAACACGGTCCAACTGTCGCGAAAGAAGTTTATTACCTCGGTATTGCTTCGGACCGCACCGTTTGGGACATCGCAGAGCGCCATCGTCCCGCGTTGTGCCTGAACCGCTCGCATCATTGCCGACGCCGGCACGACATACTTTTTGACGCCACGTCGATCCAGATAGCCACTGATCCAGATGTCGTCCATGTAGAACGCACTTTTTGGCGCGCCGGTGTAATTCCACAGCGCGGAATCGAAGAACTGTGGCTGAACCAGATAACTTGCCGTACCGGTCATGACTGCGACGGGTCTTGGCTCTCGAATCTGATTGGCGCGAATCATTTTCGGCCAGAACCAGACAAGGCTATGCGGTATTAAGGCTCCACGGAAGCAAAGCGCGGCGTCCCGCACTTGCGCGTGGTAATGCAGATATGTTTCCACGGCATCGCGCGGGTAAATGCGGTCGTCATCAATAACCATAACCAACGTTTCGCCGCGACCGGCAACCAACTCCTCCTGAATAATCGGAATGAGTTTGGTTGCGGGTCCCCAGTCCTGTTGGCAGCGCAAAATGCGGACACGCGGAATTTTCTCCAGATAGCCAGGGACGACGTACTGCTTTTGCTGGCGACTCGAAAATCGGGGGACTGCGATGACGATTTCGTCAGGCGTCCGCGTTTGTTCCAGCAGACAACGCAGGGTTGGTTCGAGATTTTCGATCCGGTCCGGCAACGTTGAAAGAGAAACGATTAAGCGCCGATTAGGCGTTGAGGACGAATTGGACAACTGCCGCCGAATAAATCGTTGTTGTTGTCGCCCGAAAAGTAGCGAGTAGACAATCTCAGCCGTCCCACTGACCATTTCCTCCAGTTTTCGTATGAGCTGGCCCATCACTACCGGAACTATACCGTAGATATGAAAAAACCGATTTCCGACGCTGTCATTCTGATGGCCGGGTCAGGTTCGCGCCTGGTCGCGGGTGGTCATGTTTTGCCGAAGCCGCTTATTCCAGTCGGCGGCCGCGCCGTCTTTTCCTATACGGTCAACACTCTCCTGGGAGCCGGAATCGAAAATTTGCACGTTGTCACCGGGTTTAACAGCGACGCGCTTTTGAACGGACTTGAGCCGTTAATTCCAGCCGAAATCAAGCTTCGCCCGATTTATAATCCGGAATGGCAAAAGCAAAACGGGATTTCAGTGTTGGCCGCAAGGTCACATATATCCGCTCCGTTTTTTCTGACAATGGGCGACCATTTGTTCGAACCATCCATTGTCCACCTTCTTCTCCGCGAAGCAAAAGTGAATGAGCTTACTGTAGCAATCGATCGAAAACTAAATTCCATTTTCGATCCGGAAGACGCGATGAAAGTGGTAACCAGCGAGGACCACGTTATGAGCATCGGAAAAGATTTGTGTGATTACGACGCTATCGACACCGGTGCGTTCGTGTGTCCTCTCAGCTTTTTCGACTATCTCAACGAGGCGAAGTCCGCTAGTAATCGCAGTGATTGCAGCCTGGCCGACGGCGTCCGGCTGATGGCGGCAGCCGGCAAAGTGCGCGCGATCGATATCGGTGACGCCTGGTGGCAGGACATCGATTCACCCGAAACACTGGAGCACGCTCGAAGATTGATCGCCACCAAGAGGGCGGTTTAACAATGGCAAGGCAATGCATCGTCCTTGCGGACAGTCCGGGAGCGCTCGTCAAGTTATGTGGAATCTCAACCCTCGAACGGCTACTGCGCGCACTTCAACGGTGCGGATACAAACAGGCGCTTGTCTCTTCAAGCACTCCTGAACTGATCGAGCGAGAGCTGGCGAGGCCGTCATGGCCACGGTCTGAGCTCCAAGTCACGACGCACCCGCGACCGGCCGGTCCTGTAACAATCGAACACGTTGTACGCCTTTGGCCGAACGATACCGACCTTCTAATGATCGTTCCCGCGGATTCAGTCTTCGATTTACGGCTCTTGCGAATCCTTGCTTCGCGCCATGGCTCGGTCGCGCTCGTAGATTCCGGCGCGCCGGATCGATTTCACTCGCTGGTCGAGTTGGTGCCGTCAACACAACTCGGCAAACTTTGTGGACCGGTACTCTTGCAAGGTGATTGGGCTCGCTCCCAAACCGGATCACTACAGGAGGCCGTGCGTGCCGGTTTGGACAATCAAACGCTGGCTGTGGAAGACGTGGCCACCGAACCTTTGTACTACGCTCCGTTGAACCGTGAACTGAGAGCCTACTGGTTTCCAGCGCCCTCGCCGGCGAATGCACAAGTTGCAAAACAAATCATTCTCGATTCAGCCCAAAAAGGGACGCTCGATTTTCCGGCAACGGTTCACGCGCCGATCGAGACGTTTTTAATCTCCCTGCTTTGCGAGACGCCGGTTACCCCCAATCAATTGACCATCATTACCAACGTCGTCGCCTGGAGTGCAACGATTCTGTTGGCCACTGGTCGACTCGGCTGGGGCCTTGGGCTCGCCGTGCTTGTCGGTGTTCTCGATGGCTTGGATGGCAAACAGGCGCGGGTCAAAGTCGAAACCAGCAAGCGGGGCAAGTTGGAGCATTGGTTCGACGCAATTTTCGAGGTTTCGTGGTGGACAGCAATTGCCTACTACTTCCAACACTCAGGCAAGTTATCCAACGCATTCGGCTATCTCGCCTTGCTGCTTATCGCCCAAGCGGTCGATGGAATGATAAAATCGGGAATTCGTTACGCGTCTGGCCGATCAATCGAGGAACTTGGAACCTTTGAGCGAATACTGCATTTTGTTAGCGGACGCCGGAATGTTTTCGTCTGGCTACTAACGATCGGGTTTCTCCTCGGGACACCGACCAAGGCCTTCATCGCAATGACTTGGTTGGCAATCTTGACGACGATTTTGCATCTCCCTCGCGCGGTCGCGGTGTTTTCTCGTTTCCGCAAAACTCGGAAGCTGCAGTCTCAAATTGTTTTCCGATAGATCCGGTAGGTTTTGTATTTCGACGCGCCCATTGCTTCGAT
>Ga0187777_10001626_pt1 | contig 14599 bp, 11 predicted proteins | sample 1015_Q2_SP5_10_M_FD_132416 | JGI IMG/M metagenome (GOLD analysis project Ga0187777, IMG submission 132416) | Tropical peat soil microbial communities from peatlands in Department of Meta, Colombia - 1015_Q2_SP5_10_MG | ecosystem: Environmental > Terrestrial > Soil > Wetlands > Peat | place...
GACCGATGTCGGCGCGGCGGTCCAGCTCGCCTATGCGCGAGCGTTCGAGATGACTCCGATGCGCGGCCTGCAGAAGTACCTCCGTGGCGGCGCGTGGCTGGTCGTGCTGCTCGCGATGACGGGCGTCGGTCTCTCCCTTCGCTACTGGCAATCCCGCCACTCGGTCTGGTTCGCGATTCCGGTTGGACTCGTGCTGCTCGCAGGCGAGTTCGGATTCTTCCTCGCGACGCCCCGGCTGCTGCTCGACCTGCCTTTCGCCTGGCGTGATCTCGTGCCCGGCGCGGCGATCTGCGCAGTTGCGGCGATCATCGTCAACGCGGTCACCTCGTACTCCCTGCACAAGTGGTTCGGCGAATACGGACACGCCTACGGCGGCTTCGGCGTCGCACTGGCACTCATCTCCGCGGTCGGCATCACCGCCTCGTTCTGGGTCTGGGTCGCCGCGGCCATGGGCGTCTACTGGGAACGACAAGCAGGATCCGCGACCGTCGCGGCGATGGAGGAGCTCTCCGCCCAGGCCGGCAAGTCGTAGGACGGCGGCGCGTCAACCACGCGGCCTCTCGAGCATCGCCTCGATCCGATCGAGTCGTTTGGCAAGCTCGTCGAAGCGCGTCTCCATGCGGTCGAACTCGACTTCCTCGGCCGCGGCCTCCGCGAGCCCTCGCTCTTTCTGCGCGCGTGCGACGAAGGTCGAGGTGATCGCCGCCGTAATGATCGCGAGGAACGCGATGCCCTCGAGCATCACGAACGAGGCGATGGCTCGACCGATCGGCTTCGTCGGGGTGACGTCGCCGTAGCCGACCGTGGTGACGGTCTGGAGCGACCACCACATGCCGACCCAGACGTTCTTGTACTCGTCGTGGTCCAAGAGTCGCATCGCGACTCCTCCCGCGACCACGACGGACGCAGTCGCCGCGGCGATGACGGCCGCCGCCGTCCGAACGGATGGTGGCTCGCGCAGGAACTTGTCCATGCGACGCTCGATCGGATTCGGCGGCGCCTGCATTCTCACTCGGGGTGACTGTGCCACCCGCTCACCCGCCTTGCTACGCGGCCTGGGCCGTCGACGTCGGCGGAATCAACGCTCCGATCAGCCAGAAGATCGGCAGGAAGATGCCGAAGAGGAACATGACCCAGTGGCCTTTTCGAAGCGTCTTGAACCCGAAGAAGACCAGGATCAGGACGTACAGGAGTACGCCGAGCCCACCAATGCCCCACCACATGTCGAACCTCCTTTCGATGTTTCGTTCTAGGGACTTCCGTCGCCGGGCCTGCTTCCTACCCGTGGATTCCGTGCGCGACCGCCACCTTCGTCTGGTGCTCGTGCAGTGACTGCTCGTCCTCGTGTGTCCCAGCCGGCTTGAGATCGAAGACGACCTTCTTCACGGTTCCGGTAAAGGCGTACGGCGCCCTGTCCTCGTAGGCCAGATCGACGACGCCGCCGTTGTCGCGGCCGACGTCCATCCCGGCGTACGTCGTGAAGATCAGGGAGATCGTGTGTGGCATCGTGCCTTCCCCGATCTGTTCGTCGTTCGCCCAGAGCGTCACCTTGCCGCTTGTGCCGGGCGTCGGCTCGTCGGCGTCGAACAACATCTTCAGGATCACGTCACCCGTCGGGACCGGCTTCGTCGAGACCTGCTTGTACGTGTCCACGCCAAGGAACTGGTAGGTGTGGTTGAGGAACCCCTTCTCGTCGATCCACAGCGAGAACCCCCCGATGAAGTCGGCGAAGGCGACGAGGACGCCTTCCGCTCCGCCGGCCGGCACGTGCGCGTGCGCCTCGATCGCGTACGACCGCCCGATGATGCGCGGGATCATCGTCGTCTGCACGTTCTGCACGTCGCCCGCGAAGGTGAAGCGGGTGATCGTCGGCATGGGCGGCAGATTGCCCAAGAACACCGAGAACGCACCGAGCAGCGGCAGTACTCGGTTCCGCTCCGCCTCCTGCCAGAACAGCTCCTTGAGCTCCGCGACCTTGTCGGGCTGCTCTGCCGCGAGGTTCTTCGCCTGGGAGAAGTCGTCCGGGAGGTAGTACAGCTCCCACTCGTCCTCGTCTGGGTCGTACGCGCCGGGGGCGAACCTCTGCATCGTCGTCGGTGTGAAGTCCCACGGCAGTTTGTCGAGCTTGGCACAGGCCCACCAGCCGTCCTTGTAGATCGCACGGCTGCCGAGCATCTCGAAGTACTGCACCGTGTGCCGCTCTGCGGCGTCGACATCGTCGAGCGTGTAGGCGAAGCTCGTGCCGTCCATGGGTTCCTGCTCGATCCCGTCGACCGCCGTCGGCTCGGGGATGCCGATGAGTTCGAGCACGGTGGGAGCGATGTCGATGCAGTGCGTGAACTGCGTCCGGAGATCACCGCCGCCCTTGATCCGGCGCGGCCAGGCGACGACCATCGGGTCGCGCGTTCCGCCGAGGTGGCTCCCCATCTGCTTGCCCCACTGGAACGGCGTGTTGCTGGCATGGGCCCAAGCCGCGGCGTAGTGGGGAGCCGTGTGGAAGCCGCCGAGCTCCTCGATGCCGCCCCACTTCTCGATGATCTCGAGCTGCTCGTCCGCCTCGAGGATGACCCCGTTGAAGAAGGTCGTCTCGTTGAACGACCCGGTGAGGGTGCCCTCCATACTCGCGCCGTTGTCACCCCAGATGTAGATGATCAGGGTGTTGTCGAGGTTGCCCGCCTCCTCGAGGGCGTCGAGCAGGCGGCCGACGTTCCAGTCGGCGTTCTCCTGGTAGCCGGCGGCGACCTCCATCTGCCGCGCGTAGAGCTTCTTCTCCGCGTCCGAGAGCGTTTCCCAGGCGGGGAAGAGATCCGGGCGGGCAGAGAGCTCGGTGTCCTCCGGGACGATGCCGAGCTTCTTCTGGCGCGCCAGTGTCTCCTCGCGGTAGACGTCCCAGCCCTGGTCGAACTTCCCCTTGTACCTGTCGGCCCATTCCTTGGCCACGTGGTGGGGGGCATGGGCGCAGCCCGTCGAGTAGTACATCATCCAAGGCTTCTGCGCGTCGGCCGCTTCCACGGCGTGGAACCACTCGATCGCCTTGTCGGTGAAGTCGTCGGGGAAGTAGTAGAGGTCGCCGTCCTTGCCCTCCGGCGCCCCGATCGTCGTGTTGTCCACCGTGACGAGCGGGTCATACTGGCCGGCGGCTCCGGTCAGGAAGCCGTACCAGTGGTCGAACCCCCAACCGAGCGGCCAGTGGTCGAAGGGTCCGGCCGCGCCCATCTGGCTCCCGGGCGTCAGGTGCCATTTCCCGAAGCCGGCGGTGACGTAGCCGTTCTCGCGAAGGATCCGCGGGAGCGGGGTACAGCTCCGCGGCCGCACACCCGTGTAGCCCGGGTAAGGCCCCGGGAGCTCGGCGATCGTCCCCATTCCCACGCGATGGTGGTTGCGCCCGGTGAGCATTGCTGCGCGGGTCGGGGAGCACACCGCGGTCACGTGGAAGCGGTTGTAGGTGAGGCCCATCTGACCGACCCGCGTCAGGTTCGGCGTCGAGATCCCGCCGCCGAATGTGTCCGGGGCGCCGAACCCGGCATCGTCGATCAGGATGAGCAGGACGTTCGGTGCGCCCTCAGGAGCCTTCGGGCTGGGGATGATCGTCCAGTCGCCCACCGACTCGTCGAAGGTTCGACCCATCGTCCCGCCGAAGGTGCGGTCCGGGATCGGGAGCACGGTGCGGTCGGGGACGAACTTGCCCATCGCCTCGGCGAGCCCGTCCTTCAGCGCGCGCATCCCTTTCTTGTCGGTCTCTGCGATCGACTTCGCTGGTGATCCGGGCAGCGCCTGCTCGACGGCAAGGCGCTGCGAGTCGTCGAACGCGGCAATGATGGCAGCAGAGCCCACGGGCAGGTCCTCGCCGATCTTGTCGTGCATCTCCGTCTCGAGCCGTTTGTCGACGAACTTGCCGACAAGTCCGCCCGCGGCCGCACCGACCGCCGTCGCTGCGATCAGAGGCGGCGCGGCGAGACCGACGAGGACGCCGACTGCGCCGCCCCATTCGACGCCCTTCCGCCCGCGATGATCCGCGGTCTGGCGAACGTTCACGGTTCCGTCGCCGGCGTGCGTGATGAGGATCGCAGCCTCGATCTCGACCTGCTTCGCCTCGACGAGGGCGGCGAGCCCGTCGAAGTCCTTCATCGCCTCGTCGACGGTCTGGTATCCGGCGACGAGGACGTCAGTGTGTGTGTCCGACATCGCTCGACTCTCCTTCGTCAGGCGCCCAGTCGCATGACGATAAGCCCTTCGGCGAGTGGATGTCGCGCCGTGGCGATGACGACCGCCGTAGAGTGAGCAGGTGGCGTCGGCTGGGAGGTAGACACAATGGCAGCGACTGAGGTTCAGGAGACAAGCGGGCGGCGCTCGGACCAGGCTCCGAAGGTCGTCCCGCATTTCACCGCCGAGGAGCGTGCGGCCCGCGGCAGGGCTGCCCGCGCGGAGATCCCGCGCCGCGCGCACGGCGAGTGGGAGCCGTCCAAGAAGCGCCCCGACCCCGTCGGGCTGCTCGAGGAGCAGGCGGCCTCGAGAGTGCCCGAGCTCGTGCCGATCCGGTACGGGCGCATGCTCGTGTCGCCGTTCACCTTCTACCGCGGGGCGGCGTATCTGATGGCCTCCGACCTGTCGGACGGCCCGCGTTCAGGGCTTAGCGCGCAGCTGTGCGGCGACGCGCACCTCTCGAACTTCGGCATCTACGCGGCACCTGACCGTCGGCTCATCTTCAACGTCAACGACTTCGACGAGACGCTCCCCGGGCCGTTCGAGTGGGACGTGAAGCGGCTCGTCGCCAGCTTCGCCGTCGCCGGGCGCGACCGAGGCTTTGACACAAAGACCCGGGCGGAGATCAACCGCGCGACCTCGGCCGCCTACCGCGAGTCGATGGCGACCTACGCCGGCATGCGCAACCTCGACATCTGGTACGACCGCATCGACGTCGAGAGCATCGTCGCGAGCTTCCAGGCCATGGCCAGCTCGAAGCAGCGGAAGCGGATGGACAAGAACCTGGCCAAGGCGCGGACGAAGGACAGCCTGTCGGCCTTCAACAAGCTGACCGAGATCGTCGACGGGGAGCCGCGGATCGTCAGCAACCCGCCGCTGATCGTCCCGATCGACGAGCTCGCGGGCGACCAGGCAGACGAGTTCCGTGAGGGGATCCAAGCTCTGATCCGCGCCTACCGGCGCACGCTCGCAGGCGACCGGCGAAAGCTGCTCGAGCGCTACCGCTTCGTCGATCTCGCACGCAAGGTCGTCGGTGTCGGCAGCGTCGGCACCCGGGCGTGGATCGTCCTGATGCTCGGCCGCGACGGCGACGATCCGTTGTTCCTGCAAGCCAAGGAGGCAGAGTCCTCGGTGCTCGAGCCGTTCGTGGGTAAGAGCGAGTTCGCGAATCACGGACAGCGCGTCGTCGAAGGACAGCGGCTCATGCAGGCTGCCAGCGACATCTTCCTCGGCTGGCTCCACACCGAGCGGGGACTCGACGGCCAGCCGCGCGACTTCTACCTTCGCCAACTCTGGGATGCGAAGGGCTCGGCGATCGTCGAGTTGATGAACCCGAAGGCGATGACGGCCTACGGCCGTCTCTGCGGGCAGACGCTCGCGAAAGCCCACGCACGTTCGGGCGACGCGATCGCGATCGCGAGCTACCTCGGCACGAGCGATGTCTTCGATCAGGCGATGGCCGCATTCGCCGAGACGTACGCCGATCAGAACGAGGCCGACTACGCGGAGCTGAAGGTGGCGGTCGACTCCGGTCGCATCAAGGCCGAGACGGGCTACTGACCGAAACCGAGCCGCTACTAGACGAGTGCCTTACGCGGGGCTCGGCTGCGCGGGTTGAGCGGGGCCCGCGTCGCGCGTTCCCGCGCCGCCCTCGTCCTCGTCGTGGTACTCGGCCAGCAGCTCCCGCTCTCGTGCGGCCTTCGGGAAGCAGAACCAGACGATCGCCGCCCCGAGGAGCACCGCGACGATCCCGGCGGTGTACGCCCACTGGTCGCCGTGCAGGAACGACGTCTTCGCCGCGGCGATGATGTTGTCCTGGACCCGGGGCGGGTAGCGCGACGCGGTGTCCGCTGCGCTCGAGAAGGACTTCGTCAGCTCGGCCTGGGTGCTGCTCGTGATGTCCTTGCCGGAGCTGGACACCAACGAGCCGGCGGCGGCCGCGTAGCCGGCCGTGAGCAGGGCGCCGAAGATCGACTGCATGATCGCGCCGCCGAGGTCGCGCTGCAGGTCGGCCGTCCCGGAGGCCATCCCGACCCGCGTGACCGGAACGGAGCCCGTGAGCGAATGCGACGCCGGCGTGCCTGCGAGGCCGACGCCGATGCCGACGAGCGCGTAGCCGAGCCCCACCTTCCAGTACGGGATGTTCTCCTTCCAGAGCAGGAGCATGGTCAGGAAGCCGGCGAGCACGAACACGTAGCCGAGGAGCAACGTGAAGCGCGCGCCGCGCGCTTCGACGATCTTCGCCGAGCGCGGCGCGACGAGCACCATGCAGAACGCGGCGGGGAGGATCGACAGCCCGGCGTCGAGCGTCGAGTAGCCGAGCACGTTCTGCAGGAACTGCTGGCCGATGAACATCGCGCCCATCAGCGAGCCGAAGACGATGATCCCGGCGCATGCCGCGACCCAGAACGGCGGCCGCGCCGCAACGCCGAGGTCGTAGAGCGGATTGGGCGCTCTGCGCTGCCGGACGTAGAACAGCACGAGCGCGACGACCGCGATCACCGCGAGCACGATCGTCAACGTCAACGCGTTCGGTACCGGCGCGAAGTTGATCGCGAGGATCAGCGCGCCGACGAGGACGAGCGACAGGATCCCACCGAGGTTGTCGACCGCCTCGGGGCTCTCGTTGACGTGCGCGGGCACGAGCTTCCACGCCATCACGATCGCGACCACCGCGAGTGGGAGCGTCAGCAGGAAGACGGAGCCCCACCAGAAGTGCTCGAGCAGGAGGCCTGAGGCGAGCGGGCCGAGCGCCGCGATCGCGCCGCCGACACCGGACCAGAGCGCGATCGCCTTCGTGCGGCCCGCGCCCGGCGCCCACAGTGCGGTGATCAGCGCGAGCGTCGTCGGGTAGGCCATGCCGGCGGCCAGGCCGCCGCCGAGCCGTGCAATGAACAGCACCGTGTCGCTCGGGGCCCACGCTGCCAGCACCGACATCGGGATCGCCAGCGTCGTGCCGACCACGAGCAGCAGCTTGCGCCCGTAGTGGTCGCCCAGCGCGCCGAGCCAGAGCACGGAGCATGCCAGGCCGAGCGAGTAGCCGACCGCGATCAGGTCGAGCATGGTCTGGCTCGAGTCGAAGTGCTTGCCGATCGACGGCAGCGCGACGTTCGCCACCGCCAGGTTCAGGTTGGCGACCGCCGCGACGAGGATCAGCGTGACGAGGACGACACCCGCGCGCGGTGGCGCACCGTCGTTCCTGGCCCCCTCCATCGCGCGGATCCTACGAACTCGTTGATCGCAGCGCGGCGGTGTAGGGGCTCAGCGCAGCGAGGCGGCGGCGGTAGGCCCTGACTCGGCGACGGTCGAGTCGTCCCTCTGGGCTGCAGGCTCGATCGATCGCATCCCGGGCAGGAACAGCGCGCCGAGCGTGACGGCTCCGCCGATCAGCGCGGCGCCGACGAGCGTCGCACGGGCGCCGACTGCCGCCGCGACCGGTGCGGTCAGGGCGAACGAGAGGGGGAGGAAGCCGATCGAGATCAGCCAGTCGAGGCTCGACACCCGGCCGAGCATCGACCCCGGAACGTGGCGCTGCTTGATCGTCGCCCAGACGATCGTCCCTGCAGCCTCGAGCGCGTTGAACACGAGGCACGCGACCATGAGCTGCCACGCAGCGGTCGCGAGCCCGTAGCCGGCGACCGCGAGCGTCGCCAGCGTCCAGGTCGCGTACATGACCGTCACGTCGCGACGCGGATGCCCGCGCTGACCCATGAAGATCGCCGCACCGACGGCGCCGACGCCGCCCGCGGCGAGCACGACGCCGAGCGTACGTGCCGATGCGTGCAGGTCGTTCTTCACCACGAACGGAAGCAGCACTTCCGTGGGACCCATGAAGACGAGGTACGCGATCGCTGCGGAGACCAGCGTCCCCCAGAGCCAGACCCGTCGACGGACGAACCGGAATCCTTGCCGAAGCGCGGTGCGCGTCGAGCCGAGCGGCGCGCCGGCCGCGGGCAGGAGTTTCGGGATCGCGATCACCGCGGCGAGCGACGCCGCGAACGAGACGGCGTCGACCGCGAACGCGAGTCCCGCCCCGACGGCGACGAGCGCGCCGCCGATCACCGGCCCCGCGAGCCGCATCGCGACCGGCCGCACGAACTGGTCGAGCGAATTAGCTGCCGGTAGTTCGTCCGCAGGCAGCAGCTGTGGCACGATCGACTCGAACGCGGGCGTGAAGAACGCCGTACCGACGCTGTAGAGCGCAACGAGCGCGACGAGCTCCCAGAAGCGCAGCGCGCCCGCGAAGACGAGTACGGCGATCACCGCCACCGCGGCCGCGCGAAGCCCGTCCGCGAGCAACATCACGATGCGGCGGTCGTGGCGGTCGCTGACCACGCCGCCGAGGAGCAGGAACGCAATCGTCGGGATCGTCATCGCGATGCCGACGATCGACAGCGCCGCGGGCGCGTTCCAGAGGACGTAGCTCTCCCAGGCGATCGCGACGAGCAGGATCCCGTCGCCGATCAGCGAGACCGACATGCCGAGCCAGAGCACACGGAAGTCGCGATGGCGCAGCGGCGTGAAGAGGTTGCCTTTGGTGAAGCCGCCCAGGCGGTCGAGGCCCTCGTAACTATGCTGCATTGGAGGCCGCCGACGATTCGACGTCCGTCCAGGTCGCGCCGCCCGCGAGCGCGAGGAATTCGAACAGGGCCTTCGAGTTCATCGGCTTGGCGAACAGGAATCCCTGTCCGAGCTCACAGCCGAGGTCGAGTAGCGAGGCGGCCTGCTCCGGGAGCTCGATTCCTTCGGCGACGACGTCGAGCGAGAGGCTCGCGCCGAGGGCGATGATCGCCGAGGTCAGCGCCTCGTTCTCGCCGGCGCCCACGAATGCGCGGTCCATCTTGAGGATGTCGACCGGGAAGCGGCTGAGGTAGCTGAGCGACGAGTAGCCCGTGCCGAAGTCGTCCATCGCCAGCCGGATGCCGAGCGACTTCAACTCGGAGAGCTGCTGCAGCGCGAAGTCCGTGTCGCCGAGCATCAGCGACTCCGTGATCTCGAGGACGAGCGCGGCCGGAGGCAACCCCGTCGACTCGAGCGCGTTGCGGACGTCGGAGATGAGCGTCTCGGACTGCAGCTGGCGGACCGAGAGGTTGACGCTGATCGTCAGCGGATCGGTGCGCGGGAAGCGCTCGTGCAGCAGCACGCCCTCCTTGCAGGCCGACTCGAGCACCCACTGGCCCATCTGCACGATCAGGCCGGTCTCCTCGGCGAGCGGGATGAACTGGCCGGGGGGGATGACCCCGCGTGTCGGATGGCGCCAGCGCAGCAGGGCCTCGACGCCGAGGATCTCGCCGCCCGCGAGGCGCACGACCGGCTGGTAGTGGAGCTCGAGCTGGTCCTGCTTGAGCGCGTGCTGGAGGTCGGACCGCAGCTCGAGGCGCTCGACGACTCGCTCGTGCATCGTCGGCTCGAACACGCGGTAGCTGCCCTTGCTGTCGCGCTTCGCCATGTACATCGCGACGTCGGCGTTACGGAGCAGCTCGGCTGCCTCGGGACTCTCGAGCTCCTGGCCGACGAGACAGATGCCGACGCTCGCGCGCGGGAAGACGTTCTTTCCGTCGATCTCGACCGGCAGCTCGAGCGCTCGCAGAATGCGCGCGGCCGCGTCGGCCGCCTCGGCCGAGCCGCCGATGCCGTCGAGCAGCACGGCGAACTCGTCCCCGCCGAAGCGGGCCACCGTGTCCGTCGGGCGGACTGCGAGCTTGAGCCGACGCCCCACCTCGAGCAGCACCTCGTCTCCGGCTGCGTGGCCGAGACTGTCGTTCACGGTCTTGAAATCGTCGAGGTCGATGAACATGACGGCGATCTCCGGGAATCCGCGCTGCGCGCGCATCAGCGCGTGCTCGACGCGGTCGGAGAAGAGCGCGCGGTTCGCGAGGTTCGTGACGGGGTCGTGGAACGCCTGGTGTGCGAGCTGCTCCTCGAATGCCTTTCGCTCGCTCACGTCGCGGCTGTTGAGGACGATGCCGCGCACGTGCTCGTCGTTCAGCAGGTCCGTGTGCTGGACCTCGAACCTGAGGGTTGCGCCGTCGCGATGGTTCACCGCGCACTCGATCGTGTGCACCTCGGGAGTGCCGTTCCCGTCGGCGGCGATCAGCTGTGCGAGGCGCGGGCGGTCGTTCTCGCTGAGCAACTCCTCGAAGCGCGTTCCCTCGATCTCCTCGACCGGGTAGCCGAGCATGCGCTCGATCGACGGGCTCTGGTAGGTGACGATGCCGTTGCCGTCGAGGACGGTGATGAGGTCAGTGGAGTGGGCGACGAGCGAGCGGAAACGGGCCTCGCTCTGGCGTCGGTGGAGGTCGGCCGCAAGCGATGCGCCCTCGACGGCGAGCGACACCTGGGTCGCGAGCGCCTCGAGCGAGTCGACGAGATCCTCCGACACGTGGTCGTCGGAGCAGACGACGAGCGTGCCGAGCAGTGTGCTGCGGACGGAGAGCGGGACGACGACCACGGCGTTGCCGGACGAGAAGCCGAGATCGTTGCGGACGTACGCCGGGAGCAGGCCGTTCGCGATGTGGATCGAGGTGGAGCCGTCACGTGCGAGCCACGCCTGGGTCTTCTCGCTGATCCGATGACCGCTCGGTCCGTCGGAGGACGCCTGGACGACGGCGGTGTCGGCCGAGCAGAGGATCAGCCGCACGGGCGGCTTCGCGTCGAGGAGTCGGTGGACCGCGGAGATCGCGGCCGTGTGGACCTGGTCCTCGCCGGCTGCCGCGACGAGGTCGATGCCCGCGCTGCGCAGCGCTCGTTCGCGTGAGACGACGCGTGCCTCCTGCCGGACGAGCCCGGCCATCCGCGCGACGACGAGGAGGAAGAGGACCGCCGACGCGACGATGAGGACCGCCTTGTCGAGGCTCGAGTAGGCCTCGGCGAGGCGGATCCCGGGTGCGATCAGGCAGGCGGCGGCGAGCAGCGAGAGGCGCAGCGGCGTCAGGCGCGTGCGCGACTCCGCCGCGGGCTCCTCGAGCGTGCGCATCGACGGATGCAGGGCGGAAGCTCCCCAGAGGAGGTAGTAGGAGATCCAGCCGAAGTCGTAGACGAGCTGGTGGTCGTACGTGCCCTTGAGCAGCGCGAGGTTGTACGCGGAGTCGGTGGCGAGCAGGCAGACGATGCTGCTCACGAGGAACCAGAACGACGGCGTTCGCTTGCCCGAGTCGACCGCGAGTCGGATCGCGCCGGCGAGGAGGAGCACGTCGCCGAGCGGGTAGGCGACCGAGACGAGCTTCGCGAGCAAGGACAGACCCGAGAGGTGGACGTTCGGCGCGATCACGAACACCCACGACAGCAGGCCGATGCCGATCGTCAGGATCGCAGCGTCGATGAACGCCGAGCGCTCCGGGCGCGGGTTGCGGCGCCGGACGAGCAGGATCAGGCCTGTCATCAGCACCGGGTAGACGGCGAGGTAGAGGGCGTCCCCGAGCGACGGGAAGCCGACGTCGACGTGGAAGAGCTTCGGGTAGCTGTATGTGTAGAGGTCGCCGCTGAAGAACAGGAACTGGCCGGCGGCGAAGCACCACCAGGCGGCCTGTGCGCGTGGCTTGTGGATCAAAATGCCCGCGACGATCGCCGCGACGCCCGAGAAGCCGAGGAAGTTGATCAGCGGCCCGTTCCCCGCGAGCGGCGGGAAGAACAGGTACAGCGCCATCAGGAAGCCGGTGGCGGCGAGGTACCAGATCCAGACGCGATCGCGCCAGTTCGCCGTATCCGGCCTAAGGGTCATGCGGCCCGCTCCCGGTTCCGCGGCTGCAGGTCGAAGCGCTCGGCCAGCCGCTCGATCGCGTCGACCAGCTGCTCGATGTGCGCGTCGGTGTTCGCGGCCGTGATCTGGATGCGGAAGCCGACTTCGCTCCTGGGCACGAGCGGGTACGCCGCGAGCGTGACGTAGATCCCGTTCTCGAACAGGAAGCGCCCGACCGCGTCGATGTCCTCGTGACGCGCGAGCGGGATCTCGATCAGCGGGAATCCGGAGCGGTTCGGTGTGTAGATGCCGAGCCGGTCGAGCGCCCCGAGGACGGTCGCAGTCTTGTGCCAGAGACCCGCGCGGATCACGTCGCCGCGCCGGTCGTTGACGGCGAGGCCCGTGATGACCGTCGCGAGCGACGCGACCGGTGACGGGCCGGAGTAGAGATACGGAGGGGCCGCGGTCTTGAGCAGGTGCTTCAGCTCGGACGGGCACGTGAGGAAGGCTGCGAGCGACGAGTAGGCCTTCGACAGGCCGGACACGAAGACGACGTGGTCGTAGGTCTCGCCGGTGTGACGGACGATACCGTTGCCGCGCATCCCATACGAGCTGAGCTCGTCGTCTGAGCGCTCGCCGATGACGCCGAAGCCGTGGGCGTCGTCGACGTAGAGAAGCGCGTCGTACTCACGCGCGAGCGCTGCGAACTTCGGCAGGTCGAGGACGTTGCCGGTCATGCTGTTGACGCCGTCGACGCAGATCAGCCGCGGGGGCGGCCCGTTCTGCTTGAGCAACCGCTCGAGGTCGTCGGCGTCCTCGAATCGGAACCGCTTGACCGTGGCGCCGCGCGCAGCTGCAAATTGGCAGCCCTCGTAGATCGTCTTGTGCGCGCGCGACTCGACGTAGATCGTCCCTGCCCCGGCGAGCACCGGGATCACCGACATGTGGATGAGCGAGATCGTCGGCAGGACGAGGACGTCCTCCGCGCCGAGCAACTCGGCGAGCTGCTGCTCGATCTGCGTGTAGAGCACGGGGCTGCCGAGGAGGCGCGACCAGCTCGGGTGCGTTCCCCACTTCTGGACGTACGCAGGGATCGAGTCGATGATCTCCTGGTCGAGGTCGAAGCCGAGGTAGTTGCACGACGCGAAGTCCGCGAGCCACTGGCTGCCGACCCGGATCATCCGGCCGTCGATCTCGTCGATGACGGCGTCCGTCATCGGGTGCGAGCGCTCGAGCTCGGCAAGGTCGTGGCACGCTTCGAGCCACTTGTCTATCCAGGCGGGAGCCGCTACCGCGGCCCGGGGGCCCGCCGATACGCGCGCGGTCATGCGGGGAACATCGACGGCGGAGGGGGCGACCTTTAGGGATTCCGCCGCAAACCGCCGACGAGGACGAACGTGCGTTCGCCGGGCCTCGGCGCGGTCGCTAGTCCGGCCAGGCGTCGGCGAGCTTGCGCCGCGCCTCCGAGAGATGCTCCGGAAGCACCTTCACGTCGGCGAGTACCGGCATGAAGTTGGTGTCTCCGGCCCAGCGCGGGACGACGTGCAGGTGGACGTGGTCGAGCACTCCGGCGCCGGCGACGCGGCCGAGATTCCAGCCGAGGTTGTAGGCCTGGGCCTGGTAGACCTGCGCGAGGACGCCCATGCCGGACGACGCGAGCCGGTGCACCTCCAGGATCTCGGCGTCGTCGAGCTCGCCGAAGTCGCCGACGTGCCGCGTGGGCGCCACCATCAGGTGCCCGGACGAGTACGGGTACTTGTTCAGGAGCACGAACGCGAGCTTGCCGGGGTGCACGACGAGCTTCTCCTCGTCGTCGCCGGCGACGGCGGCGCAGAACACGCAGCCCGGCTCGTCCTCCGCCGACTTGATGTACTCGAGGCGCCAGGGCGCCCAGAGCCGCTCCACGACGGCTAGGCCTAGGCCTCGTCCGCGGTCTCGACCGGCACCGACTGGGCGTCGCGCGTGCGCAGCGAACTCAGCCAGGCCAGCGAGCCGAGCATCGCCGCGACCAGGAGCAAGGAGGTTATGAGGAGGATCGCCTGCATCGCCGTCGTCGTGCCACGAGTTCGGACGCGCCGAGCGTACTCCTTCCGGCGCCCTCGGCTCGTGTCGATCGTCGCGACGGCGAGCCGTGCACGGTTGTTTGCTTCGCTGGACTTGCGTCTCGGACAGGAGTAGCGTCCCGCCGTTCGTCACAAAAGGGAGGGTCCATGTACGCGATTGCGATTCATACGATCTCCGACCCGGACAAGTTCTGGGCGGCCGCGCAGGAGATTCAGGTGCCGGCGGACCTCACGCTCCACACCGTCGTCGCGAGCCAGGACGGGAAGAAGGGAGTCTGCACCTGGGAGGGGCAGTCGCTCGACAGCATCAGGGAGTTCCTCGACCCTGTGACCGAGGGGATGGCCACGAACGAGTACTTCGAGGCGAACGAGAAGTACTCGATGGGGCTGCCCGCGCACGCGGGCGCAGCCAGCTAGGCAATTGTGGCCGGGGTGCGAGCACGCACCCCGGTCGCCGCCGCCGGCCTTTCGCCGAAGCCAGCAAGCGACAGGCTCCATAGGAGCACGACCGCTCCGCCCGCGATGAGTTGGTCCCCGCCGGCCCGGACCACGGCGTGGACTGCATCGGGGAAGCGCAGCCGGCCGACCGCGCAAGCGAATGCCTCGTTGTTTGCGATGATCGTTTGATGGCGGGCGAGGCTGGGCGGCCTTCGTA
>Ga0187777_10001628_pt1 | contig 14589 bp, 13 predicted proteins | sample 1015_Q2_SP5_10_M_FD_132416 | JGI IMG/M metagenome (GOLD analysis project Ga0187777, IMG submission 132416) | Tropical peat soil microbial communities from peatlands in Department of Meta, Colombia - 1015_Q2_SP5_10_MG | ecosystem: Environmental > Terrestrial > Soil > Wetlands > Peat | place...
CCTGGTTAAGCGAAGCGGTTAAGAAAATCATACAGGCAACAGAGGTGGCTAAAGTAGCGAAGCACCAGCATGCGCCGCCGAGAACCTTCTTAATGATCTAATTTGTCAATCTCTGCCTCGCGGCAGGCTGGTGCTTATTCCGCATGCTAGCCGCGAATTGTTGAGGACGAAGGAATCGCTTTGAGGGGGTATGATGTCGAACAGGAACGCATCGCTCCCGCTGCTTCTATTTTTTGCTGGTTTAGCAGTTAGCGATGTCGGATGCGGCGGAGGTAGCTCTCAGTCTCCACCACCTCCTATCAGCGTTGCGGTTTCTCCATCCTCTGCGACATTGCAGGCAGGTGGGCAGCAAAAATTCACTGCAATCGTCGCAAACGACTCCAGCAATATGGGAGTTTCTTGGACAGTCACCTGTGCGTCAGGTCCGTGCGGAACCGTTTCGCCGGTTCGCACCCAGAGCGGCAGTCCCACCACTTACACGGCCCCCAGCACTCCGCCCGCGAGTGATCTATCGGTAACGCTTCTTGCCACTTCGGTCGCGGACATGGTCACCTCACAGTCTGCAACGGTTACAGTGTCTGGTCTGACTATCGCGATCAACCCACAAACGGTCACGGTGGCTGCGGGAACAACCACAAATATTTCAGCAACCGTTGCTAACGACCCCTCCAAGGGAGGCGTTACTTGGACGGTTTCCTGCGTCTCAGCCCCCTGCGGAACGGTGTCACCCTCTTCGACTGCAAGCGGCGTTCCAACGACCTACTCTGCCCCACCGTTGCCTATTGGGGATCTATCGGTCAGCGTCACCGCCGCTGCGGTAGCCAACAACACAGTGACAAACTCAGCCGCGGTAACTGTACCGGGCCTTGCAGTTTCCATGAATCCAAGTTCGGCCACCGTGATCGCAGGTGCGACTGCTCCGTTCACGGCCACGGTCGCAAATGATCCGAAGAACCTGGGCGTCGCCTGGTCCCTCTCGTGCCAGTCGCCCCCCTGCGGCACGTTCTCGCCCGCGACAACGGCAAGTGGGGTTCCCACCACTTATTCTGCTCCGCCGACACCTCCAGAGACCGATCTGCCGGTGACCTTGACAGCCAACTCGGTATTCAACAATGCTGCGTCTGGCAGTGCTGTAATCACGGTTCCTGCGATTACGGTTTCTGTTTCCCCCAACAGCGCACTGATACCCGTAAGCCTAAGTCAGACGTTCACTGGGACTGTCGCCAACGATCCAGCAAATAAGGGTGTCAGTTGGACGCTTACACAAGGAGCGTCCCCCTGCTCTCCCGCCTGTGGGGCGATTAGTCCCGCTTCCACGACGAGCGGCGCGGCTGCAACTTACACAGCTCCCACCTCGATCCCGTCGAACTCGAGCGTCAGTGTCACAGCAGTTTCAACTTCCGATAGCACTAAGACAGATGTTGCCACCGTTACGCTTTCGACCGGCTCGGTAAAGCTGGTTCCAGCAAATCTGAAGTTTGGCAATTTTGCAATCGGGGCATCGAGCCCGCCGCAGTCGACAACTCTCACCAACACCGGAAACTCCAATCTCAGCATCAAAGGGATCACCATCACCGGAACCGATGCCGCGGATTTCATAGTCAGCCCGACCAATCCATGCGGAACGACTGTTGCCTCTGGCGCTACGTGCAATATCAGTGTTGTCTTCAAGCCCAAGACAGCCGGTTCTCGCACTGCTACGCTCTCGATAACTGACACCAGTACCGATAGTCCCCAGCAGGTAAGCTTGTCCGGGACAGGGCGCGCCATTTGTCGCGCACAAATTAAACAGACGTTGAGCGGGACACCTGTGCGTACCGCCTTGACTACTTTCGGAACAGCGACAACGCCCCAACCGACCGGCCCAACTGTGGTGGGAACCCGGCTGATGCACATTGTCGATTCCACTCGCGAAGATCCGTTCCTCGAGAACCGAAGCCGACGGGAACTGATGGTTCGCTTCTGGTATCCAGCTTCTCTCGACCAGTCTTGCCGCCCCGCAGAATACGCACCGGCTGCCGTCTGGAGCTACTTCTCTCAATTGATGAAATTGCCACTGCCGGCAGTGTCCACGAACAGTTGTCTAGACGCTCCCGTCGCCGATGGCCCCCACCCGGTCGTGGTATTCAGCCATGGCTATACGGGAACTTTCACTGACTACACATTCCTATTCGAGGATCTCGCCAGCCGTGGTTATGTGGTCGCCTCCGTGGACCATACCTACGAAGCAACAGCCGTCCAATTTCCCGATGGGCGATTTGTCCACTCCGGTTTCGGCAGCCATCTGGGTGACAAACTGCTCGAGGATGACGAGGACCTTGCCTTCGCGCTCTCCGTTCGCTTAGATGACTTGAAATTTCTGGCCTTCGAATTGGATCAGCTCAGCCGATCCGCCCATAGCCCGTTCGCGGGAAAATTGGATACTGGCCGAATGGCTGTCGCGGGCCACTCCATGGGAGGATTGGCTGCATCCCTCGCCGTGGATGAGGAGGCTCGCTTTAAGGTGGGTCTCATCATTGATGTCCATGATGGCTATGTGCCGGATGGCGTTGTAGGGACAACCCAAGCGCCGGTCTTTATTCTGGCATCCGGTCGAGAACAGTGGACGGAAAACGAATGCAAGTTGTGGAACAACCTTCATGGTCCGCGCTTCGCCGTGAACCTCGAGGGATCCGAGCACCTGACGCCATCGGATGCTGTGTGGCTCGCAAAGGGCGCCGTGAAGACCGGCACGATGGGACCGGACAAAACCATTGCTGCGATCCGACAATATATTGCAGCATTTCTCGATTCGAACCTTCGTGGTTTCCCGATGGATCCTCTATTAACCGGCCCCTCCCCCATATACCCAGATGTGCTCGTCGTTCCGCCTAGTCAACCTCTTTGCAGCAAAGACATGTTAAGTCGCCCGAGGCATTGAGTTGATCTGTTCGGCGCGTGACGGTTTGCGTTGAAAGCAAGTGTTCGCGTCGAAGGAACAGGTCTGTTCGGTTTAACTATCTGAATGGAACTGAAAATAGCGTTAATGTGTCGACACTCCGAGTACCTTAACGTCTCGGAACATCAAGAAAAGGAATTTCTGGACGAACAAACTTAGCAGGTCAGCAGTGGAACTCGCTTTTCTCACCTCATTCGATTGTCGTGGCGATCTCGGACTGGATTTGTGCGAAACTGCAAGCATAGCGCCTCTGCCCAACCAAAGAGGTTTGCGCTTCTTCCCAAGACCGCGAAAACGAGCTGCTTTCCTGCATTGGATTAATTCTGCAATTCTCGTCGCGAAGGTCGTTGTCAAAAAAATCGCCATTTCACTCAAGTGCTTTCGGCAGGGGTTTTGAGCGATAACGCCTGACTTCAGCAATTGACTTCCGGTTTGCCTGTGATGCGTCGTCTTGGCCAATGCCGGCCAGTTAACCGAGCTGTGTTCCAGACAGCCATTGAAACAAGAGAGGCCCGCCCCGATGGTGGGCCTTAAAGGCTGATAGCCTTTGCTGCCACGGCCGGAAGCCGTCATTCTTTCGCGTCGTCCCGATCTGGCTCTCCCCGTTTCGGAAATTGCTTGCGCGCGATGCAGGTAATCACATTGCCTGGGTCTGTCACGATGATTTGAAGTTCATTCCCGCCATCATCGATGACGAATGAAGCGTGAGCCGTAAAGCTTCCTCCAGGAGGAATCTGAACCTCGTAAGTACCGGTGCAATCAGGGTTCACCGTATAGGTGCCACTTTCTGTTTGTGGGCCTCCGTTGCCGTCCACGGTTGCGAATCCAATAGCCGTAATTGTGCCCTTCCCGTCGAAGGTGTCCAGATTGACACCCGCGAAAAGGGAGGCCGGCGCGGGCGGCGTGTTCATAATGAATCCGGTGTCCTTCTCTGCGAAGGTGCCCTTCAGGGTGGCGTTAGAGCATCCTTTGTCGTAGGCGTTCGCTGTGGCTGTTACGCCCAGAGCGAGTGCAGTGAATGCGGCGATTGTGAAAGCTTTTGCGATCGTGATGCGTTTCATGGTCATCTCCTTTTTTTTTGAATGTGCAGCTGCGCTAAGTGGTTTTCAGCTTCTGTGTGTGTTTGACCAGTGAGTTCAGGCAAATCAGGGCCGAGCCATTGGCCGACTTTGACCGATGGAATTCCCCCGAGTTGAACCATTCCTCGATGGCAGCCCGGTCGAGGTTCGAGAGCACGCCGACGTCTTCGAGCGCGATCATCTCTGCCTCGGCCGCGCATTGCGGACACCATGAGCGGTTCGAATTTCGGCCGCGCAGGATCAGCAGGGAATCGGTTTCGATCGTGATCTTGGTCTGCTTTGCCATGAGGTCCTTTCTGAACGGCCTGTGTGCAAAAACGGACTGGAGCTTGCCCGAACTGCGGTTGAAAAGTCCTTCCAGGCCTTCTGAAAATTTCTGATAATTTCTCGCAACCAGCTAACGGCAAGAAAACAAGGTAGTTCGATAGATTCGGGTGAACGGCGGGTTTGGCGGCGGAGATTCCGGACCGTGCTAAAATCCGCTGCTAACGCTCGGGTGGGGCGCTCCAATGTCTGCGAGCGAGAGCCAGCGACTCAAGGAACTCTACGAGTTCGGCCCTTTTCGCGTTGATCCGGAAAAGGAGATTCTGCTGCGGTCTGGCGAACCGGTTCCGCTCACGCCGAAGACGTTTCAAATCCTCCTGGTTCTGGTGCGGCACAGCAAAGAGGTCGTCACCAAAGACGACTTGATGAAGACGGTTTGGCCCGACACGTTTGTCGAAGAGGCCAACCTGAGCCGCAACATCTTCATGCTGCGCAAGGCACTGGGGGAGAGCCAGCAGGACCACCAGTACATCCTCACCGTCCCCGGACGAGGCTATCGGCTTGCTGAAAGCGTGCGACTGGTGCCGCAACAAGAAGTCAGCGTTGTCGCGGCGCAGCATTCCAGAGTACAGGTGGAGACCCGGCAGACGAAACCGTGGGGATGGATTGCGCTGGGTGCGATGATTGTGGTTGCCGTGGCTGTCGGGGTTGTCCGGATTTTGACCCACCCGACGCCGGTGCTCACCGAGAAAGATACCGTGGTGCTCGCCGACTTCACCAATTCCACCGGTGACCCCGTGTTCGATGGAACGTTGCGCCAGGGACTTTCCATTCAGCTGGAACAATCGCCTTTCCTGAAAGTAATGGATGATGGGCAACTGCAGCACGATCTGCGCCTAATGAATCTTCAGCCTGGAGCACGCATCACTGATCAGATTGCCCACGATGTCTGCGTGCGAGAAGGAGGTGCTGCCACAATCAACGGCATGATAGGAAGTTTGGGAAAAAACTATGTCATCACCCTCCAGGCAACGACCTGTCAGGATGGGGCAACGCTCGCCCGCGAGCAGGTCCAAGCCGAAGATGAAGAACATGTGTTAAACGCACTGGGAAACGCGGCGACTGCGATCCGCAGGAAACTGGGAGAGTCGCTCAGTTCGATCCAGGAACTGAATCGACCACTCGAACAGGTAACGACTCCTTCGCTCGAAGCTCTTCAGGCCTACACCGAGGGTGTTTTGATTATGGAGCAGGGTCGCTATCTGGCCGCTGTCCCATTGTTTGAGCGCGCCACGGCAATCGATTCGAACTTCGCGCTCGCTTACTACTTACTGGGCGTCGCGTATGAACAGGCCGGGGATATGGAACGCAGTGCCGAGTACGCCAAACGAGCTTTCGGTCTGGTCGATCGCGTTTCAGAAGCCGAGCGGACCGAGATCACTGCCTACTACTACAGGTCCACTGGTGAATTGGACAAGGAGATAGATGCCTATCAACTGGCTGCCCGCAACTATCTCCACAGGTGGGGCTCCTATAACCAAATAAGCCTCACCTATATCGATATGGGGCGATTTGAAGAGGGGCTGAAGGAGGGTGAAAAAGCGGCGCAGTTGGAACCCAAAGTCGAACCTCCCTATCGCCGCGAATTGGACGCCTACATTTGCCTGGATCGCTTCTCAGAAGCCGACCAAGTAGCAGCGAGAGTGAAGGCAGAGGGGACCGACGGTCCAAGAATTCACCAGCGTTTCCTCGAATTGGCTTATGTCGAAGACGACAAAGCAGCCATCGCTAAGGAGATTCAATGGTTCGCAGGCAAGCCCCAGGAGTACCTCAGCCTCGGATTGCAGGCGGCCGATCTGAATGTACACGGCCGTCGTCGTGAATCGCATGAGTCCTACCAGCGTGCGTCCGACTCAGCGCTGCGCCAGGGATTCCGGTATGTCGCCGCCGAATTCGAAGAAGCTGATGTGCGTGCTGATGCGTTGGCAGGCAACTGTAGTACTGTCCGCCGTCTTGGGCGTCCTGCTGTTGCGCTGGCATTATGCGGTGAACCGGCCCTTGCCGAGAAACTGGCTGCGGATACTTCGAGAAACTTTCCACGCGGAACGATCTGGAATGCCGTACAGCTACCCGAGATTCAAGCGATGATCGCCCTCCAACGCGATGAACCTGCAAAGAGCGTCGAACTGCTGGAATCCGCCTCGCCTTACGAACGGGCTTACCCGGATGCGATTTACGTGCGTGGCCTGGCTTACCTGAGAATGCATAAGGGCGCTGACGCAGCGGCTGAGTTTCAAAAAATCGTGGATCATAAGGGTGCCAACTGGGGAGCTACCTGGGTCCACCCGAATTGGGGACAGTACTATTCGCTCTCATACCTTGGATTGGCACGCGGGTTCGCGCTTGCGGGGGATTCGGCGAAAGCCAACAGGGCTTTCCAGTACTTCTTCGAAGTGTGGAAAGATGCCGACCCCGACCTCCCTGTGCTCAAGCGAGCTAAGGAAGAGTATGCCAAGTTGAAGTGAAAGTGGACGGCCGCCATGGGCTAGTCATGAACGGCCACAAAACAAGCCAGCTCGTGGTTTGTCGGGTATTCGGAAGCTAATGGTTAGTTGGCGATAAACCCCCAATATCACTCATAATCCACTGACGGCGAGGAATATGACACCAGAGGCGATTGTCCTGCTTCAACAAAATATTGGCAAAGTGATTCGCTTCACGTGCTCCGACGGGGAAGTCATTATTGCAAAGATCGACCTTGTCGATCCCCTCGATGAGGAGCTTGTCTATGAGATGCTCTCCACGACAAATGAATCCAAGTATGAAAAGTTTGACCGGCAGCCCGCTTACCTCCTGCGTTTTAGTGACATCTCTAGTGTGAGCGCTGTGAGCGATTCAACTCTTTGAGTTCACTTCTGTGGTGATAGATTTTAAACATTGCCGGCTTTTTGTTCTGCGCTGAGGAACCCGATCAACAACGTGAGGTCGGTACCGACAAACGCCCTTCTAACCGAGCCGATTTCCGGTTCTCGGCGCTATCCGCCACTCCGCATGTCCAGATTCCAAAATCAAATCGTTTTGGAAAACCGGAGGTGCAGCAAGAGAAGCATAAGGAATCAAGACATTCGAGTTTGCGAGAGTCACGGTCACTTCCCTCGTGCCGCCGTGTTATGCTCTCGCCTTTGAACGGGGGTGCATATTTGAAAATTGCGATTTTGAGCGTGTTTCTTGGAGCATTGGTTCTACTTCATGCGCAGAACAGTGGTAAGGCAGAATTGACTGCCCTCGAAGCCGGCTTCAACCAAGTCCTATTGCGCGGGGATTGGAAGGCTCTCGAGCAGATCGAGGCAGACGACCTGATCTTTACAGAGGCCGATGGGTCAGTGACCCACAAGTCTGACCAGGTAGCCAGTCTAAAATCGGGCGATCTGAAATTTGAATCGATCGACATGTCTGACGTGACGGTACAGGACTTCGGGCATGTTGCGGTCATTACCGGGAAACTGGTGGAAAATGTCCGGTATAAAACGACGGACTTGAGCGGCACGTACCGCTTCACGGACGTCTGGGTTAAGAGAGTTGGCAAGTGGCAACTTGTTGCGGGTCAGGAAACATTCGTTCCACCTCTAAAATGAGGTCCCATCCCTACTAACGATTGCTGCGAAGGGAGGACTCCTACACTTTTCGGATTAGGGTAGTTGGCGCAAAATCCCCTTTCTGACAATGTCGGCTCTGTCAAGCATCTTTTGAGCGCACTTCATCCTGCACTCGAATAGAGCGCCATTTCGCTCTTGCTGGAAATTGCTGATCCAACCTAATTGCTCGCTCGAATCTATGCGGGTCAGAAGATTCGGTCCGACCCATCCATCTCTTCGATCCAAACCGCGATCATGATTACTAGTTCGGACTCCCCCCTGAAGGGGAACGTGATGCCCAATCAATATCTCGATGTTCTACTGCACACCATAAGGATTTCCGGGAGCGGAGCAATCTACGCTACACAAGGCAAATTTTCCCATTGACATTTATTCCATAATTCTGCAATTATCGAAATATGATAGTAACTCAATCTAGGGAGAGTACCGAGCGGATAGCCAAATACGCGGACATGTTCTCGGCCATGGGCACGGAAGCAAGGCTGCGGATCATGCAGTTGCTGCTTTCCGCACACCCCGAAGGCATGGTCGTTGGCGAGATTCAGGAAGAACTGGACATCCCCAACTCAACCCTTTCGCACCACCTCGACAAACTGCGGATGGAAAACCTGGTAAACGTGAAGCGGGAAAGCACGTTCCTTCGCTATACCGCGAACACAGATGCCCTTCAGGAAGTGCTCCAGTTCTTGTATGCGGAGTGTTGCACTCGGAGCAAGGCAGTAAGGCCCGAGCAGATCGTTCAGATTTGCAGATAGGAGTGATATGAACAGTCCGGACATCAAGGAAGTAGTGAAAGAGAAATACGGCCAAGCGGCACTGAGAGTCGCTAGCGGTGGCAGTTCTTGTTGCGGAGCCAGTCCATCATGCGGTTGCGATCCAATCACCGCGAATTTGTACGACGCGGCCCAAGCTGGCGAGATCCCCGAAGAGGCGCTGCTGGCTTCGTTGGGGTGCGGAAACCCGACTGCCTTGGCGAAGCTCAATCCGGGCGAGACGGTGTTGGACCTTGGGTCGGGCGGCGGGATTGACGTGCTGTTGTCTGCGAGGCGAGTCGGACCGACCGGGAAAGCCTACGGGCTGGACATGACGGACGAGATGCTCGCCCTGGCCGAAGAGAACAAGCGCAAGTCTGGTATCACAAACGTGGAGTTCTTGAAGGGTGAGATTGAACACATACCGCTACCCGACAACTCGGTTGACGTGGTCATTTCCAACTGCGTTATCAATCTGTCCTCGGATAAAGATGCGGTTCTGCGGGAAGCCTTCCGTGTGCTCAAACCGGGGGGACGGTTCGCTGTGTCGGACGTAGTCACTCGCGGCGAGATGTTGCCTGAAGTTCGCAAAAGCCTCCTGCTTTGGGTTGGCTGTGTAGCGGGATCGTTAGAAGAGAACGACTACCGCACCAAGCTCGCTGCCGCTGGATTTGAGCAGATCGAACTTGAACCAACCCGCGTTTACAAGGTGGATGATGCCCGCGAGTTTCTAGCTGGTCATAACATTGACGTTGACACAATCGCGCCTCAAGTGGATGGCAAGATCATGAGTGCTTTCGTACGCGCCATGAAACCGAAAGACTGCTGCGGGCCTACCTGCTGCAACTGAGCAATGAGCAAGATGAAGCCGCATTACAACGTTCTGTTTCTGTGCACTGGCAACTCGGCGCGGTCGATCATGGCCGAAGGGATCACGAACTCCAAAGGCCGACCACAGTTCACGGCTTACAGCGCAGGAAGCCATCCGTCAGGAAAAGTACGCCCCGAGGCCTTGCACCAGCTTGAAGTCGCTCACATTCCAACGGGCGGTTTCCGAAGCAAGAGTTGGGACGAGTTCTCGAAGCCAGACGCACCAAAGTTACATTTTGTTTTCACTGTTTGCGATAACGCAGCCAACGAAGTTTGCCCTGTTTGGCCGGGCCAGCCAATGACGGCGCATTGGGGTGTCCCCGACCCCGCCGCTGTTAAAGGCACAGCAGAGGAAATACAAAAGGCTTTTCGTGACGCATTCTTCCTGCTTGATCGGAGAATTGGTCTTTTCCTTTGCCTTCCGCATGCCTCCCTAGACAGGCTCGCACTCAAGAAGGAACTCGACAAGATCGGTCGCGAATGAGATTCGGCTTTTACGCTCGCATAACCGCCGAGTTAGCAGGAACAGCATTTCTTCTGATGGCTGTCGTTGGCTCGGGAATTATGGGAGAACGGCTCTCTGGAGGAAACGTCGCAATTGCTCTTCTCGCGAACACTGTTGCCACGGGTGCAGCACTGGTCGCGCTCATTCTCACCTTTGGCCCAATTTCGGGGGCGCATTTCAATCCTGCAGTGACCCTCGCTGACGCCTCCCAGCAAGGTATTCCGTGGCCCGAAGTACCCGGCTACATTGTCTGTCAAATCCTCGGGGCGTTTCTGGGGGTTGGTTGCGCTCATTTGATGTTCGGGCTTTCACTCTACTCGGCATCAACGCACACACGAAGCGGTGCCTCGCAGATTTTCAGTGAGTTCATCGCGACATTCGGGCTAATGTCGGTTATCTGGGGTTGTTCTCGACTGCGCTCGTCAGTGGTGCCGTTCGCTGTGGGTGCTTACATTACGGCTGCGTATTGGTTTACGGCGTCAACCTCTTTTGCGAACCCCGCTGTCGCTTTGGCACGATCCGCAACAAATACGTTCAGTGGTATTCGGCCAGCCGACGCTCCGGGTTTCATGGTTGCGGAATTGCTAGGTGCGGGAGCCGCAACCGCACTCTTCAGGTGGCTCGTTCCCGCCCTACCCCAAACGGCACCCGACGTTCTGCTACGCCACTCGGCAAACGAAGCAGACGGTGACTCCACTCGTTAACGGTGACTCCACTCGTTAAAGGAACTAGGGCTCTCCTAAAAGTGGATGTGCTCCTTCTCAGTTCACCGTTTTATTTCATCCTTGATTTCCCCGCACATTCACACTTTCGGGGCTGTTTGTTAGTGGCCAACCATCTTCGGCCAGACAAGTACCTAAGGCTCTGGTTTCCCTGTCTGGGCTCAGACTTCCAACCCGTGGCTCAGTAGCTAGCCAGTGCGGCGTGATGTGGCACAATGTCTGGAATTTGTAAAAACATTGTCAACAATTCCGCACAGTGCACGTCTAACCCCGTTGTAAATAGTAAGCTTGTTAAGAATTTGGACATTGTTTCTGAACAAAGGGATGGCATTATGCGCATTGAGGCCAATCGAGACGTTAGCATTCAGCGGGTGCCCGAGGGCTTAACCAAAGATTTCACCAAGCTCGTACAGGGATCGAGCATGACCGAACGAATCCTGGTGGTCGAAGACGATCACGCCGTGCAAAAGGCGCTCAAGCGTCTGTTTGAAAGCGAGGGTTTCGAGATTGAGATCCGAGGAGACGGTCAAGCTGCGCTCGAGGCCTTCCGCAAAGTCACTCCCTCGGTGATCGTTCTTGATCTTCGTCTGCCTTTGATGTCCGGACGCGAGGTCTGCCGCGAGATCAAACAGCAGTCTCCGTCCACCCCCATCATCGTTCTAAGTGCAGCCAGCGATGTCTCGGATAAGGTGTTGCTGCTGGAACTGGGCGCCGATGACTACGTCACCAAACCTTTTAGTCCTCGGGAGTTGCTGGCTCGCGTCCGCGCTGCGTTGCGCCGCAATGTTCGCAAGGAGGCAGGAGAAGTCGCGGTATTTGATGGAATCTCGGTGGACTTCACGAAAATGGAAGTAACCCGAGACGGCGAACTGATCACCTTGACAGCCCAAGAATTCAAAACCTTGAAGTTCATGGTGCAGAACGCGGAACGCGTGATTACCCGAGATGAGTTGCTTAACGAGGTCTGGGGCTATCAGAACTACCCCACCACGCGCACTGTGGACAATCATATCCTGAAACTACGCCAGAAACTGGAGCGTGATCCTGCCAATCCCATGCACTTTCGCACGGTCCACGGTGTAGGTTACAAGTTTGTACGATAACTTCAAGCCGCATGGGTTAAACTGCACGTTTGCACGAGTGAGGGGAAGCGGGACCCGATGAAACTTCGCCTCCGCACTAAGTTTCTGCTGTCCATGCTTGTGATCTCCGCGGGTCTCACCGCGACCAGCCTTTTGCTGGTACGAGATAGTGTTCAAGGACAAATCAAGCGGGAAATCTTTGCGGACCTGCACAATTCAGTCACAACGTTTCAAAGCTTCCAGCAACTTCGCGAGCTGACTCTGACGCATTCGGCGGAGTTGCTAGCCTATCAGCCGCTCCTGCGTTCGCTTATGACGGCACCCGATGAAGCCACCATTCAGGACTCTTCCACCTCATGGTGGCGGTTGGCGGGCAGTGACCTTTTTGTGCTGGTTGACCGGACCGGCCGGGTGGTCGCGTTGCATGCGACCACGCCTGGTTTCAGCCGAGATCTGGCACAAACGTTTCTGGCAAGTGCTTTTGATCAAGAGGGCTCGATTCAATGGTGGTTTGGGTCGCAGCACCTGTATCAGGTCTTTATTAAGCCGATTTATTTCGGAGCGGAATCTGAAAATCGCCGCTTGGGACTTCTTGTACTCGGTTACGAAATCGATGACCGCGTTGCGTCGCAGGTGAGCCGGATCGCCGCGAGCCAGGTAACGTTTTATTACGGGGACGCTGTGGTCAGAAGCACTCTCAACCCCGCGCAAGAGGTGGAGTTGGCACGGCACCCAATTGGTCGCTCCGCGAAAGGCGTCGATCCCGAAGAGTTGCAGTTAGGGGATGAACGTTTCCTGGCAACATCGGTAGAGCTGGCACCCGGCAAGACGCCTTCGATTCGCCTCAGCGTGTTGAAATCCTACGATCAGGCGACGGCATTTCTTGACAACCTGAATCGACTTCTCCTGGCGCTTGGGCTGGCCGCCGTGGCGGGAGGCAGTGCGCTGGTGTTCTTCATCTCTCATACCTTTACACGCCCACTGGGGAATCTGGTGTCCGGGGTGCGCGCGCTAGAAAAGGGTGACTTCCACTATGCGCTGGATGCACACGGGAGAGACGAGGTCGCCGAGGTGACTGGCGCTTTTAATCGTATGCGCGCCAGCTTACTTAAGACACAGCAGGAACTCTTGGACGCTGAGCGCTTGGCAACCATCGGCAGAATGGCAAGCTCGATTTCGCACGACCTGCGGCATTCCTTGGCGGCGGTCGTCGCGAATGCCGAATTCTTGCTGGAAAGCCGTTTATCCACCGAACAGCGTGAGGAGCTGTATCAGGAAGTTCGTATTGCGGTCAACCAAATGACAGAACTGATCGACTCGCTTCTGGAGTTCTCACGCACCAGGGAATCGCTGCGCCTTACGTTTGGCAACGTGCGAGACTCAGTGGAACGGGTTGTGCAGACCATCCGCACTCATCCACGTTTCCATCCTGCGCGAATTGACATTCGACAGGACGGCGAGTGCAACGGCTGGTATGACAACAGAAAGCTGGAACGTGCGCTCTATAACCTGGTGCTCAATGCTTGTGAGGCCCTTCCGCCACAAGACGGCCGCATCAGAATCGAGCTGGTTCAGGTGCCCGAAGGAGTGCAAATCCGTGTGGCTGATAACGGTCGCGGCATCCCAGAATCAATTAAAGACAAACTCTTCGAGCCATTCGTCAGTGTTGGTAAGGAGAACGGCACCGGGCTCGGCCTGACCGCGGTGCACAAGATTATTCAGGATCATGGAGGGGAAATCGTGGTCGAAAAAACATCGGAAGCGGGAACCGTGTTCCGAGTCACTCTTCCACTCTCTTCGGCTTCCATTCATGCGAATGTTGGCGAAGTGAGAGTGGAGATTCCATCTTTAACGTCGACGAAGACCTCCCCGATACAATAAGGAATTCAGCAGCGGCCGTTCGGCATAGTTTGTCGCCAATCAGGCAACCAAAAGGCTCGTAAATCTCACGTTAGTAAGGGAGGCGCTTGTGAAGCGAACCCACGCAGTTCCCGCATCCTTCAGGAGAGCTGTCAGGACAATGGGAGTGCTCCTGCTGTTGCGTGCTACTTCCTGGTGTCAGACGCCAACGCTCGCGACCCCGTCTGCATCGGATGCAGCCGTCACTGCGGCAGTGCGCGAATTACAGCAGCAAGTCACTGAATTACGTGCTGCAGTTGCTGAAATGCGCTCGGAATCGGCCCAGTATCGAGCGGAGACAGCCGAGTTGCGACATGAGTTGCAGGCAATGCGCGGCCAGCCTGACGAAATAGCTACCCAGACTGGTCGAGATGCGGCGACCGGAGCCCAAGCTCCACCTGCAGGATCGGTAAACTCGACCGCCCAGGGAAATACCTCAATCGCCCAACGGGTTGCGAATCTCGAGGAGACTACCCAACTGTTGGACAGCAAGCTTCAGGATCAGTATCAGACCAAGGTTGAGGGTGCCTCGAAATATCGCTTACGACTCTCCGGAATCGTTCTGATGAACCTTTTCAGCAATCGTGGAAGGACTGATAACCAGGACTTCCCAAGTATTGTCGACGGGCCGAATCAAGGGAATGGAACTTTCGGAGCAACTTTGCGGCAATCGGAAATCGGTCTGGAAGCATTTGGCCCGACGTTGTGGGGCGCAAAAACGTCGGCTAACTTGCAGGCCGATTTTGCCGGTGGATTTTCCAACACGTGGAATGGCGTAAACTCGGGAATCTTTCGTTTGCGAATCGCCTCGGCCCGCCTGGA
>Ga0187777_10001629_pt1 | contig 14581 bp, 12 predicted proteins | sample 1015_Q2_SP5_10_M_FD_132416 | JGI IMG/M metagenome (GOLD analysis project Ga0187777, IMG submission 132416) | Tropical peat soil microbial communities from peatlands in Department of Meta, Colombia - 1015_Q2_SP5_10_MG | ecosystem: Environmental > Terrestrial > Soil > Wetlands > Peat | place...
ACACGTTCTCCTTGTGCAGGCAGATCGAGATCGCCTCGTCCTGCCACGGAAACGACGGGTGAGCGAGCACGATCTTCAGATCGGGGAAGTCGGCGGCGACGTCGTCGAGGCACATCGGGTTCGAGTACTTGAGGCGAAGACCGCCGCCGCCGGGGAGGCCGGTGCCGATGCCACTGTGGCCGGAGTGGAAGAGCGTGGGCAGCCCGGCCGCCGCGATCACCTCGTACAGCGGGTACACGGACCTCTCGTTCGGGAAGAACTCCTGGAGGTTGGGGTGGAACTTGAACCCCTTGACGTGGTGCTCCTCGATCAGCCGTCGCGCGCGCTCGACCGCGTCCGGCCGGGCCGGGTCGACGCTCGCGAACGGGATGATCACGTCCGGATTCGACGAGGCAGCGTCGGCGATCTCCTCGTTCGGGATCGGCGGTCTGCCGCTCCGCGCCTCCCAGTCCACCGTGAACAGCACGGCGACCAGGTTGCGGGCGCGGTAGTACGCGGCCACGTCGTCCACGGTCGGGAGAGGCTCGTCGCTGCGGAAGTAGCGGGCCGCCGCGGCGCGGAGCTCAGGGGGCAGCGGGTCGTGGCCGTCCCGCGACAGCTCGGTGTGCACGTGCACGTCGATCGCCGCGACGCGGGTGACGTCGATCATCCCTGCCTAGGCTAACGAGCCGGTTTCCGAGGCGAGGCACGCGTTTTCCGCATGTCGGAACAACCTCAACATCGTCCGGACGCCGCCGTCGTATCTCACGACAGCCGCAGAGTGCGGAGGTTCTTGCACAGACGTCCTCGACGGATCAAGATTCAGGCTCGTCAATCCTGGTGGTTGGATCGTGCTGTGCCCGGACGGACCGGATCACCCAACAGGACTCTGTGCGGAGGAGAAACGGAGGAGGAATGACGGTTCGCAGGATTGTGTTGGCGCTCGTCCTTGCCATCGCTGTGCTCGCGACCGCCGCGGTGGCGATGGCCACCAGGGGCAGCGCCACGAGCACGAGCTCGCCGGCCGCGGTCGGCACGGGTACGGCGAGCAAGGCAAAGAGCGTGTGCGGTCTCGGCAACGGGAAGAAGGCCACGGGGACGCCGATCAAGATCGGCGCGATCGCGACCAAGCAGCCGGGCACCGATTTCACGGACATCCCGAACATGGCCAATGCGTACTTCCAGTGCGTGAACGCCAACGGCGGGATCTACGGTCATCCGATCAAGTACTACATCGAGACGGAGCAGACCGACCCGGGCCAGGTCGCGTCACTCGTACGGAAGCTCGTCCAGACCGACCACGTCGTCGGGATGGTCGGCAACACCAGCATCATCGAGTGCGCGATCAACCACAAGTACTACGAGACCCACGGGATCTACATGATCGGCTCGGGGATCGCGCCCGAGTGCTATTCGACCTCGCACATCGCCGCCGTGAACATGGGGCCGCGGTACAGCTCCGACGGAGCGGTGCAGTACGAGATCGGAGCGGGAGTGAAGAAGATCGTCTTCGACCAGTCGAACGTCCCCGGCACCGGCTACATCTACGCCGGACCGCAGGCGGTCGCGAAGGCGGCGAAGGTGCCGATCGTCGGCTTCACGGACAACGTGCCGATCCAGGACGCGAACTCCGTCGCGGTGAAGCTCGTGCAGGCAGCCGGCTCGAACGGTGGCGTGGTGCTGAACTTCACGCCCGACCAGGCGCTCCTGATCCTGGCCGCGGTGCAGAAGCTCGGGCTCACGACCAAGGTCAAGGCGTGGTCGTGCTCGACGCCGTGCAACTCCGACTTCGTCGCGCAGGCTCTCGGGACTGCGTGGGACGGGATCTTCGGCGTCAACGCCGAGCTGAACCTGCCGTCCGCGTCTGGGCCTGACAGCACGCTCTACCGTCAGGTGATCGCGAAGTACAAGCCGCCTCTCGCCTTCGGTCTGGGCAGCTTCAGCCAGATGGGCTTCGTCGAGGCGAGGATCGCGGTGTCGGCGCTGCTGAACATGAAGGCGCCGTACACGCTCAAGCGCGTCAACCAGGCGTTCGCGGGCGTGAAGAACTACCACACGGACATCCTCTGCAAGCCCTGGTACTTCGGGAAGATCCCGCTGCACATCCCGAACAACACCGACCGGACCGTGACGCCGAATCACGGGAAGATGGTCGTCAAGCAGGGCTGCTTCAACATCTCGGCCGCGGACCCGGGCATCGCCAAGGCACGCGCGCTCGAGAAGAGGTTCAAGCTGAACACCGGCAAGCCGTATCCGGTGAAGTAAGGAGCAGACAGCGAAGTTGAGACGAATGTCAGGGCGTTCGTAGAGTCCGATGTTTCCGGGTCTCGCGGACTACAAGCCGTTCCTCATCACCGGCCTCGCACTTGGTGGTGTGTACGCGCTGTCCGGCGTCGGGATCGTCGTGCTGTATCGGGCGACAGGCGTGCTGAACCTCGCCTTCGGAGCAATCGGAGCTATGGGCGCCCTGCTTTCGTGGACACTGATCAACCACACGTCGTCCCCTCACTGGCTCGCGTATCTCGTGTGCGTCGCCTTCGGCGCGCTCGTCACGTTCGCCTACGGCGTCATCTTCGGGCCGCCCTTAGCCCGGCGAGATCCGCTCGTCAAGGCGATGGGCACCGTCGGCTTAGCCCTGATCCTGCTCGGGATCATGTCGTACCTCTGGCCGCCGAAGGCGCGGACCATGTTCCTGCCGTCGACGAGCTGGCAGTACCACATCGGCTTCGCCGGCCTCGACGTCAACTGGACACAGATCATCGGGCTGCTCTTCGGCGTCCTGGTCACCGTCGGCGTCGCGGCCTTTCTCCGCTACACGAGACTCGGCACGGCGATGCGGGCGCTCGCCGACGACCGCGAGATCACCTCGACGCTCGGCGTTCCTGTGCGCCGGGTCGAGGCGGTCGCGTGGCTCGGATCGGGCGTGCTCGCCGGCTTCTCCGGCCTCCTGCTCTCGGACCTCGTCGGTCTCGACGCCGTCGGCCTGACGTTCCTCGTCATCTCCGCGCTCGCGGCCGCGCTGATCGCTCAGCTGCGCTCGCTGACAGTGACGCTGATCGCGGGGATCATCGTCGGGCTGTGCACCGCTCTCCTGACGCCGATCCTCCTGTGGCCGAACGCGACGTTCTCCGTGTCGACGTACCGGTACGGGGCACCCTTCGCGTTGGCGATCATCGCCCTGCTCGTCATGACTCGGGGCCGCCGGGTCGTGTCGATCTCGCGGACGGACCGGTAGCCGTGGACACAGCCGGATCGCCGCGCCGGATCGGCCGGCCGGGGACCGCGTGGAGCATGGACGCGTCGACGGCCGTGCGCGTGCTCGTCATCGTGGCGCTGCTCGCCTTCGCGCTGCTCGCTCTCCCGATCCTGCTGAGCGACTACTGGATCGTCGTCCTGACCGAGGCGGCGATCTTCGCGCTCGTCGCGCTCGGGCTGAACCTGCTGGTGGGCAGGGTCGGCCTCGTCTCGCTTGGCCAGATCGGATTGCTCGTGGTCGGCAGCTGGGTGGCCGCGCGGTTCTTCTTCCTCACGGGCCTCCCGTTCCCGATCGTGCTCCTGATCTCGGGCGTGATCACCGGGGTGATCGGAACCTTGCTCGGCCTGCCCGCCCTCCGCCTGAGCGGTCTCCATCTCGCGCTGATCACCCTGATGTTCGCGGGGCTGGTCTCGATCGTCATCCCGACCGTCAACTTCCCGAACGGCGGCGGCGGCGTGCTCGGCCACACCGAGTCGTCGTTCGGAAACCCCGCCGTGCGGCGTCCGAGCATCGCGCAGAGCGATCCCGCGTACTACCGCTACACGGTGATCGTGATCGCGGTGATGTTCCTGCTCGCGCTGATCCACATCTCGTCGAAGGCCGGCCGCGCCTGGGCGGCGATCCGGCAGAGCGAGGCGGCAGCGATCGCCGCGGGCGTGAACATCACCTTCTACAAGCTGTGGGCGTTCGCGCTCGCGTCATTCCTGACCGGCGTCGCGGGCGGGCTGTTGGCGGGCGACGAGGGGAAGCTCTACAGCATCCAGTTCAGGACGATCGACTCCATCACCTTGCTCGCCGTCGTGATGATGGGCGGCATCTACAGCCTGTGGGGAGCCTGGATCGCCGGGCTCCTCCAGCAGCTCGTGCCCGCGCTGCTGAACGACTGGTTCGGATTCTTCGAGCGAAACCCCGACTTCGTGCTCGTGCTGTTCGGCGTCGGCATCCTGCAGGTGCTGGTGACCGCGCCAGAGGGCCTCGTCAACCAGGTGCCGAAGGACCTGAGGAACCTCGGCCGGCTGCTCGCCCGCCTCGCGGGAAAGGCGACCGGCCGCAGCAGGCCGGCGACGTGATCGAGGTCGAGGGGTTGACCGTCCGCTTCGGCGGCGTCACGCCGATCGACGGTATGACCGTCACGTTCCCGGGTGGGACGTGTGGGCTGATCGGACCGAACGGGGCCGGCAAGACGACGTTCTTCAACGTGCTCAGCGGCTTCGTGACGCCCGCGGGGGGAGCGATCCGCGCATACGGCGAAGACTTGTTGAAGATGGCCGACTACCGTCGCGCGCGCTGGGGCCTCCGGCGCACGTTCCAGCAGGAGCAGGCGATCGAGCGGCTGTCCGTGTTCGAGAACGTCGCGATGATCCACGAGCACTCCTCGGGCTCGCGCGCGTCGCGCCAGTCCGCGGTCGGCGACGCGCTCGCGTTCGTCGGGCTGGAGGACGTGGCCGCGCAGAAGGTCGGCGGTCTCGGCGCAGGCGCACGCCGGTTCGTCGAGCTCGCCCGCGCCGTCGTCGGGAAGCCGCGCGTCGTGCTCCTGGACGAGCCGGCCGCCGGCCTGCCGGAGGAGCAGACCGAGCAGCTCGGACAGGTGATCAGGGCGATCCCCCAGCACTTCGGTGCACTCGTGATCCTGGTCGACCACGACATGACCCTCGTCTCGGCCTGCTGCGAGACGACCGCCGTTCTCGACTTCGGGCGTCTGATCGCGTCGGGGCCGACCGCCGACGTGTTGCGTGACGAGCGCGTCGTCGGCGCATACCTCGGCACCGAGGAGGCCGTGTGAGCTCCCCGGACGGCGCCGGACCGACGCTGACGCTGGAGGGCGTGTCCGTCCTGCGCGGCGGGCACCCGGTCGTTCACGACGTCTCGCTGCGGATCCCTCCCGGCGAGATCACGACGCTGCTGGGCGCAAACGGCGCGGGCAAGTCGACGCTCGTCCTCGCGGTCGCCGGCGTGTTGCGTCCGAGCGCGGGACGTGTCGCGCTCGGGGACCGCGACTTGACGCGTCGGGCGCCGGAGCGCATTCGCGCGGCAGGCGTCGCCGTCGTTCCGGAGGGGAGGCGCCTGCTGCCCGCGTTGACGATCGAGGACAACCTCAGAGTGGCGACGTATTCTCTCGCGCGCCACCAGCGGCAGGAAGGCATCGACTACGCGCTCAGGCTCTTCCCGGAGCTCGAGAAGCGGTGGCACACGCATGGGCGTCTGCTGTCGGGCGGGGAGCAGCAGATGCTCGTGCTCGCGCAGGCACTCGTCTCGCGCCCGAAGGTGATGCTCGTCGACGAGCTCTCGCTCGGTCTCGCGCCACTCGTGGTGAAGCGTCTCGTTCCGACGCTGGAGTCGGTCGCCGAATCGGGCGTCGGCGTGCTGCTGATCGAGCAGTTCGCGCACCTCGCCTTGTCGCTGGCGAACACCGCGTACGTCCTCGAAGGCGGCCGGATCCGCTACGAGGGGACGGCGAAGGAGCTCGAGAGCCGGCCCGAGGTCCTCCGCTCGGCGTACCTCGAGGGCGAGCGGGCGATCGAGCGGATTGACGGCGTAACGGACGCTCAGTAGGGTCGGCGCGTGGCGCTGACGACTCTCGACGCGGCCCGTGCCGAGACCGTCGAGGCGCTGTGCGAGCTCTTCGTTCCGGGGTCCGGCCGAGTCGGCCCGGCCGTCTACGTCGATGCCGTCGTGACGGCGATGCCGCCGCCGGTGCGGGAGATCGCGCTTGCGTCGATCGACGCGCTCGCGCCCGCAGCGGCGGGCGGCGCCGATGCGCTCGCCGAGCACGCGCACACACCCGGGTTCGCCTTCGTTCGCGCGCTCGCAGTCGAGGCGTACTACAGCGACTTCGTCGCTCCCGGGAGAGATGGGCCGGGCGCCTGGTCGGAGATCGACTTCAACACGCCGCTCGCAACGCGCCTCGCGAAGGACTGGTCGTACCTGGGGATCGCGTGAAGGACCGCTTCGACGTCGTCGTGGTCGGGTCGGGCGCGGGCGGCGGCGTCGTCGCCGGCGAGCTCGCCCAGCGCGGGCGTGACGTCCTCCTGCTCGAGATCGGCAAGCACTACACGGCTGCTGACTTCGTGCGCTGGGAGGCGAAGATGACGCACGATCTCTTCTGGCCGTTGCGCCTCGCGCCGCTCCCGAACGGCGAGATGCTCGCGTTCCTCGCTGGCCGCTGCGTGGGTGGGACGACGACCATCAACACGAAGGTCGCCCTGCGCGCGCACGAGCGCGACGTGGCGAAGTGGCACGCCGAGACGGGGCTGACGAACGAGGACGGCGAGCCGTTCGCGGCCGCCGATCTCGATCCGTATTACGACCGAGTCGAGGGGATCCTCGGCGTGCGCGAGCGAACCGACTGGACGACGAGCGTGTACACGGTCGAGGCCGGCTTGAAGGTGCTCGGAGCCGAACTCGAGCCGGTCCACTCGTACACCGACGCGAACTGCATGCGCTGCGGCTCGTGTCTCCAGGGATGTCCGACGAACGCCGGTAAGTCGACGATGAACACGTACATCCACGACGCCTGTACACAGGGACTGCTCGAGCTGCGGGCGGAGGCGGCGGTCGAGCGCGTGCTCGTCGAGGACGGTGCCGCAACCGGAGTCGAGTACGTCGACGCGGCAGGCGAGACGCACGTCGTCCACGCAGGCGCGGTCGTCGCCGCGTGCGGCGCGCTGAACACGCCGCAGCTGCTGCTGCGCTCGGGGTTGAACGGCCCGGCGGTCGGGAAGCACCTCGGCCTCCATCCCGTCCGCCTTGTCTACGGCCGCTTCGCCGAGCCACAGGACGCGCACATGGTCTACCCGATCACGGCGCACTGCATGACGCATCAGCACGACGAGGACGGCGGCTACGTGCTCGAGGCGACCACGATCCAGGACCCGATCTCGTTCGCGACCACGCTTTGCGACGAGAACGGGCCGATGTGGGGACAGCCGCTCGTCGACGCGGTCCACCGCTTCCGGCACTGGGTCGGGATCCTCGCGATGGTGAACGACGAGAACAACGCTGCGGTCGTCGTCGAAGACGGCCAAGAGCGATTCGAGATCGCGTTCAACGAGCGAGAGCTGGAGCGGATCGACGCGTCCTTCGACTTCGCGCGCAGGGTGCTCGGCGCCGCGGGCGCGCAGCAGGTGTGCTGGACCGGCCTCGCCTCGACGCACGTCCAGGGCAGCTGCCGGATGGGCGACGATCCCGAGCGCTCGGTGGTCGACCGCAACGGCGAGGCGCACGAGGTCAAGCGGCTGTTCGTGGGCGACGGCTCGCTCGTGCCGCGGACGATGTCGGTCAACCCGTCGCTGACGATCATGGCGCTCGCAACGCGGCTCGCCGACCATCTCGACGAGGACGCGAACGGGTATCTCGGCTCGCGCACCGTCGCCGCCGCGGCCCGCACGTGAAGGCGGCGCAACTCCAGGCGTACCACTCGCCGCTCGAGCTGATCGAACTGCCCGAGCCCGAGCCGTCGAGGCCCCGCGACGTCGTCGTGCGCATCGGCGGTGCGGGCGTCTGCGCGACCGACCTCCACGCGATCGATGGTCTGATGGAGGTCGCGGGCGTGACGCTGCCTCTCGTCCTCGGTCACGAGAACGCGGGCTGGGTGCACGCGGTCGGCGACGACGTGAGCACGGTCTCGGTCGGCGACGCCGTGCTCCTCTATCCGCCGTACAGCTGCGGACTGTGCGTCTCGTGCAGGCGGGGACACGACATGCATTGCGAGCGGCACCAGTTCACAGGCCTCACGCAGGACGGCGGGTTCGCCGAATACGTGCTCGTGGACGAGCGTTCGCTCGTCCCGCTGCCGCCGGGCGTCGACCCGGCGGAGGTGGCGCCACACGCGGACGCCGGGCTCACCGCCTATCACGCGGTGAAGCGGCTCGTTCCTCGGCTCGAGCCGGGCCGGACCGTCGTGGTGATCGGCATCGGCGGTGTCGGGCACATCGCGCTCCAGCTCGTCCGCGTGCTCGGCGGCGCGACGGTCGTCGCGGTCGACGCCGACGAGCGCGGCCGTCGGCTCGCCCGCGAGCTCGGCGCGGCGGAGGTCCTCGGTGACGAGCAGGACGTCGTCTCGGCGGCACGCGAGCTGACGAACGGCCGGGGCGCCGACGTCGTGCTCGACGTCGTCGGCACCGACGACACGCATGCCACATCGCTTGGCGTGCTGGCAAACGGCGGCGTCTTCTCGACCATCGGCTACGGGGGTGTCATGTCGCTGCCGTCGGTCGCGCTCGTCTCTCAGGAGACGGCGGTCGTCGGCAACCTCGTCGGCAGCTGGATCGACCTCTGGGAGGTCCTCCAGCTGCACGTGCGCGGCGAGGTGACGCTCAGGACGGAGCGGTACTCGCTCGACGACGTCAACGACGTGCTCGGCCGTCTCCGCGACGGCGAGATCACGGGACGAGCTGTCCTGGTGCCGTCGTGAGCTTGCGGATGAGCGGGCTCGTCGAGGGCAAGGCAGGGCTCGTCACGGGCGCGGCGAGCGGCATCGGTCGTGCATGCGCCGTGCGCCTCGCGCACGAAGGCGGTGCCGTGGTCGTCTCGGACCTCGAGACCAGTCGTGCTGCCGGCGAGGAGACGGTCGCGCAGATCGAGGCCTCGGGCGGACGCGCCGCGTTCTTCGCGTGCGACGTGGCGAGCGAGGAGGACGACGAGGCGCTCGTCGAGTTCGTGCTCGAGCGGTTCGGTCGGCTCGACTTCGCGCACAACAACGCGGGGATCGGCGTCCACGCTCTGCTCGCCGACACCTCGACGGAGGACTTCGACCGCACGATCGCCGTCAACCTCCGCGGCACGTTCTTGGGGATGAAGCACGAGATCCGCCGGATGCTGTCGGGTGGCGGCGGCGCCATCGTCAACACGTCGTCGAACGCCGGGCTCCACGCGGTCCGGCTGCTGAGCGCCTACACCGCGAGCAAGCACGGCATCGTCGGGCTGACCAAGAACGCCGCGATCGAGTACGCGGAGGACGGCATCCGCGTCAACTGCGTCTGTCCGGGCGCGATCATGACGCCGCTGATGTCGAACCAGTCGCCCGAGCGCCAGCAGCAGATCCTCGCGCCGCAGGCGATGAAGCGGTTCGGAACGCCCGAAGAGGTCGCGGCCACCGTCGCGTGGCTCTGCTCCGACGAGGCGTCGTTCGTCACCGGAGTCGCGCTGCCGGTGGACGCCGGCTCCGTCGCCTGGTAGCGGTGACGGCAACGGGCTCGTCGCCGGTACAGGGAGACGTCCTCTGGCGCCCGCCGCCGGATGCGCGAGAGCGCTTCGAGATCGGGAGCTACCTGGGCTGGCTGAGCGCCGAGCGCGGCCTCGACTTCGACGGCTACGACGCGCTCTGGCGCTGGTCGGTGACGGATCTCGACGGGTTCTGGGGATCGATCTGGGACTACTTCGGCGTTCGCGCGAGCGTTCCGTACGAGCGCGTGCTCGGCTCGGACGAGATGCCGGGTGCGGAGTGGTTCCCCGGCGCGCGGCTGAACTTCGCCGAGCACATGGTCGGCCGCGACGACGACCTCGACGCGCTCGCCGTCGTCGCACGCTCGCAGTCGCGCGAGTCGCTCGAGCTCACGTTCGGGGAGCTGCGGGACCAGGTTGCGCGGGCGCGGGCCGGCCTTCGGCGGCTCGGCGTCGGTCCGGGGGACCGCGTCGTCGCGTACCTCCCGAACATCCCGGAGACGCTCGTCGCCTTCCTCGCGAGCGCGAGCCTCGGCACGATCTGGGCGACGTGCCCACCGGAGTTCGGCGTCCGCAGCGTGCTCGACAGGCTCGGCCAGCTCGAGCCGACGGTGCTCCTGTGCGTCGCCGGCTATCGCTGGGGCGAGACGCTGGTCGACCGGCGGGAGCAGGTGCGCACGATCCGCGAGCAGCTGCCGACGCTCCGCCATGTCGTCCACGTTCCGTACGCGGGCGATGCGGGCGACGAGCCGACCGACGCGCTCTCGTGGGACGAGCTGCTGCGCGAGGAAGGCCCGCTCGAGTTCGATCCCGTGCCGTTCGCGCATCCGCTGTACGTCCTCTTCTCTTCCGGCACGACCGGCCTGCCGAAGCCGATCGTCCACGGGCACGGCGGGATCCTGCTCGAGCACTTCAAGAACCACGCACTCAGCTGGGACCTGCGCCCGGGCGACAGGCTCCAGTGGTTCACGACCACCGCGTGGATGATGTGGAACGCGCTCGTGTCGACGCTCCTCGTGCGCGCGTCGATCGTGATGATCGACGGTAACCCTGCGTATCCCGATCTCGGGTTCCAGTGGCGGCTGGTCGAGGAGACCCGTCCGACGATGCTCGGCGTGAGCCCCGCGTTCACGACGGCCTGCCGGAAGGAGGGCCTGGAGCCCGGACGCGACGTCGACCTCTCCTCGCTGCGCTCGATCGGCGCGGCGGGCTCCCCGCTGCCGCTCGAGGCGTTCGAGTGGATCTACCGACAGGTCGATCCCATCGTCCTCCTCAATCTCGGCAGCGGCGGCACGGACGTCTGCACCGGGATCGTGCAGGGAAGTCCCCTGCTGCCCGTATACGCGGGCGAGATCGCGGGCCGCTGCCTCGCCGTCGACGCGCAGGCGTTCTCGGAGGACGGCGAGCCGGTGATCGGCGAGCTCGGCGAGCTCGTCATCACCAAGCCGATGCCGTCGATGCCGGTCGGACTGTGGAACGACCACGACGGCTCGCGCTACCGCGACGCGTACTTCGACCACTTCCCCGGCGTCTGGCGTCACGGCGACTGGGTGTTGTTCACCGAGCGTGGCAGCGCGCTGATCACCGGCCGCTCCGACGCGACGCTGAACCGCGGCGGCGTCCGGATGGGGACGAGCGAGCTCTACGCCGTCGTCGAGGAGCGCGACGAGGTGCTCGACAGCCTGGTCGTCCATCTCGAGGCGACGGACGAGCTGCTGCTGTTCGTCGTCGTGCGGCCGGACGTCGAGCTGACCGACGAGCTGCGCGCAAGCCTCGCGGGCGACATCCGCACGGCGCTGTCGCCGCGGCACGTGCCCGACAGGATCCTGGCGGTGCCGGCGATCCCGCGCACCCTGACCGGAAAGAAGCTCGAGTTGCCCGTCAAGCGCATCCTCGACGGCGCGGACCCGGCAGAGGTCGCGAGCAGGGATGCGCTCCTCGACCCGAGCGCGATCGATGCGTTCGTCGCCTATGCAAGGCAGCGAGGAACAAGAGCCTGATGCTCGACCACATTCTCATGCTGACCGACGACCTCGAGGCGACGCGGGCCTTCTACTGCGAGGCGCTCGGCTTCGAGGTGGGCGACCGGCCTCCGCTCGAGTTCCCTGGCTACTGGCTCTATCTCGACGGCAAGCCATGGGTCCACGTCGCGGAACGCGGTGCCTATCGTGAGTGGACGGCCGGAATGGGGCTCCCTGCAGTGGAAGGCCCGGTCGACCACGTCGCTTTTCCCTGCGCCGAGTACGACGCACTCCTCGCCCGGTTGTCGGCGTCGGGTGTCGACGCAGTGCCGAACGAGGTGCCGGGCGTCTTTCGTCAGCTGTTCGTCACCGACCCGAACGGCGTCCGGATCGAGCTCAACGTCCCGGACGGGTAGCTCTCAGAACGGGAAGGGCTCCGCCTTCTCCCGCGCGGTCAGCCACTGCCACTCCGTCCACAGCTCGAGGTTGGCGACGCCGCCGAAGTGGCCCCCGTTGCTCGAGCAGCCGAACCCGCCGAACGGCGCGGGCGGCTCCTCGTTGATGGTCTGGTCGTTGACGTGCACCATGCCGGCGCGAAGCTGATCCGCGATCGCGGAGGCGCGCGCGAACGAGCCGGACTGGACCGCTGCAGTGAGCCCGTACTCCGTTGCGTTCGCGAGCTCGACCGCCTCCGCGTCGTCGCGGAAGGAGACGATCGGCGCGACGGGGCCGAAGATCTCTTCGGCGAACGCCGGCATCTCCGGGGTCACCTCTCCGAGCACCGTCGGCTTGAAGAACAGGCCGTCGTTCGTCCCGCCTGCGCGCACCTTGGCCCCCTGCGCGACGCTCTCGTCCACGATCCGGCGCACGCGGTTCAGCTGCCGCTCGTTGATGATCGGCCCGAGCGCGACCTCCTCGGTCGCAGGGTTGCCGACGGGCAGTCGATCGGCACGCTCGACGAGCGCGTCCGTGTACGCGCCGACGATGCTCTCGTGCACGATGTGGCGGCTGACCGAGAGGCAGATCTGCCCCTGGTGGAGGAACGAGCCCCACGCGCCGGCGGACGAGGCCGCCTCGATGTCGGCGTCGTCGAGCACGACGAGCGGGCTGTTGCCGCCCATCTCGAGCAGCGTTCGCTTGAGCAGCCGCCCCGCCGCCTCGCCGACGAGGTGCCCGGTGTCCGTCGAGCCGGTGAACGAGATCATGCGGACGTGCGGGTCGATGACGAGCGCCTTGCCGACCTCGCCGTCGCCTGGGATCACGTGCAGCACGCCCTCGGGGAGGCCCGCCTCCTCGAACAGGCGAGCGATGACGACGCCGCCGGTGACCGGCGTGTTGTGATCGGGCTTGAGCACGACCGCGTTTCCGAGCGCGAGTGCGGGGCCGACCGAGCGCATGGCCAGCACGTAGGGGAAGTTCCACGGCGTGATCACGCCGACGACTCCGACCGGAACGCGGCGAGCGGTGCTCGTCCGTCCGGGAGTCAGCGATGGCAGCACCATCCCGAGCGGCTGGTTGAGGAGCGTCGCAGCCATGTCGAGCTGGCCGATCGAGGCCGTGATCTCGTGGGCCACCTTTCCGGGGACCGAGCCGGTCTCGCGGATCAGCCAGCCGGTCAGCTCGGGGCGGTGCCGCTCCATCAGCTCTGCCGCGCGCCTGACGACTGCGATTCGTTCCGCGAACGGCGTCTGCGCCCACTCCCGCTGTGCGGCGGCCGCCGACTCGGCGGCGCGGCCGATCGTCTTCGCGTCGCCGCCTCCCGCGGTGCCGAGCACGTCGCCCGTCGCGGGCTCGACGGTCTCGATCTGGACGGGGGCCTCGACCCAGCCGTTGCTGGAGATCTTCCCGGTCCACTCCCGCTCGTCGAGCAGGTTCTCGACCTGGACGTCGGGCTCAGTCGTAACGGTCATGACGTTCCTTTCGCGTCGTCGTCTCCAGTTGTCAGGCGGCGGTGCTCGCCGCTGCAAGGGGTGTCTTCCCGAGAATGAGGTCGGATGCCTTCTCGGCGATCATCACGGTCGCGGCGTGCGTGTTCGCACGCGTGATCGTCGGCATCACGGACGCGTCGACGACCCGCAGGCCCTCGATCCCGTAGACGCGCAACTCGGAGTCGACGACCGAGCCCATCGCGCACGTCGACGTCGGGTGGTAGACCGACTGCCCGACGCGGCGCACGAACTCGAGCAGGTCCTCGTCCGAGTCCGAGCTCGGCACGCTGAACGGCGCGCGCTCGACCGCCTTCAGCGCAGGCTGCGAGGCGATCTCGAGTGCGATGCGCATCCCCTCGATCGCGCTGCGCCGGTCCTCGTCCGTAGTCAGGAAGTTGCAGAGCACGCGCGGCTTCGAGTCCGGCAGCGGCGCGCGCAGCATCACGCGTCCGCGACTCGTCGGCTTGATCACGACGGGCCCGAAGCAGTAGCCGCTGTCTCCCGGCGCGGTCAACCCCTCGTCGAAGAAGAGCGACGGGGCGAAGTGGAACTCGACGTCGGGCGCGGGCAGGTCGGGGCGCGTGTGGAAGAAGCCTCCGGCCTCCGGGATGTTGGAGGTGAGCGGCCCGCGTCCTTGCTCGAGCAGGCCGAAGTTCTCGGGCGTGAAGATGCCGAAAAGCGTCGGCTCGTCGGTGAGGTAGTTGAGCTGCGCCATGCAGTGGTCCTGGAGATCGCGGCCGACGGGCAGGCTCTCGCGGACGGCGATCCCGAGCGGGGCGAGCTCCTCCTCGAGGCCGATCCCGGACAGCATCAGCAGCACCGGCGACTGGTACGAGCCGGCGCAGAGGATCACCTCGCGTCCCGCGTGCACGGTCTCGACTGTCCCGTCGCGCACGACCTCGACACCGACGGCACGGTCACCGTCGAAGACGATGCGCTGGACGAAGACTCCGGTGATCACGTCGACGTTCGGCCGCGACGCCGCGGGATGGAGGTACGCGTCGGCCGTGCTGCAGCGGACGCCGTCCCGCTGCGTAAGCTGGAAGCGGCCGACTCCCTCCTGGCGCTCGCCGTTCAGGTCCGGGTTCAGGTCGTGCCCGGCCTGGACCGCGGCCTCCAGCATCACGTCGACGAGCGGGCTCATCGAGCGGCTCTCCGACACCGCGAGCGGTCCGCCGACGCCGTGGAACGCATCGGCGCCGCGCTCGTTGTCCTCGCCTCGCTTGAAATACGGCAGGACGTCCTCGTAGGCCCAACCCTCGCAGCCGTTCGCGGCCCACTCGTCGTAGTCGGCC
>Ga0187777_10001630_pt1 | contig 14574 bp, 17 predicted proteins | sample 1015_Q2_SP5_10_M_FD_132416 | JGI IMG/M metagenome (GOLD analysis project Ga0187777, IMG submission 132416) | Tropical peat soil microbial communities from peatlands in Department of Meta, Colombia - 1015_Q2_SP5_10_MG | ecosystem: Environmental > Terrestrial > Soil > Wetlands > Peat | place...
AGAGGACGAGTGCCTTGGGCTTGCCGGTGTTCTCGCTCTCGACCGCGACGAGCTCCTCCCCCCGCGCCTCGATCGCGTCGGCGATCTTGAGCAGCGCGAGCTGGCGATCTGACGGGGTCGTCTGACCCCAGCTCTCGAACGCGCGCGCCGCCGCCTTACACGCTGAGTCGACCTCCTCCTCAGAGGACACGGCCGACTTGGCGAACACCTCCTCGGTGACCGGGTCGACTAGGTCCATCTCGTTTCCGTCCATCGGCCCGATCTAACCATCGACGAAGTTGGTCAGGACTTTGGTCATAGCCTCTCCTTTGCGTCATTGAAAGATTGGGTGATCATGACGTCATCGCGCCAACGGTATTCCGCTCGACCGGTCGCAGGGAAGTACACGGCCGTATAAAGCGTCCCGAAGTCGCTCGCCAAACCGTCCCGGTACAGCGGCTCCTCGAGGAACGCACGCACGAGCCGGTCGCTGTCCATCCCCGGGGTGCGCAGAAGCTCGAGCAGGCGCCGTTCGCGCTCGAACGTGCCGACCGCGCGCTCATACTCGGGCCAGTCACCCCGGTGCTGATGGTTGGTCGCTACCGGGACGGTCAGGACCTCGGGCTCGCGGTCCGGACTGACGCGAACGGTCGCGAAGTCGCCACCACGGTCGACCAGGGTCACGTTCTGGACCGCGTGGACCGGAACCTTGGCGAGGACTCCGCACGCAGCTTCGACGTCCTCGCACACCTCGAGCACGTAGCGGATCACGAGCGGGATCCCGAATCCGTCCCCGACCGCGGGCCTCCCCCCGAACGTCAGCGACGCAGCCAGGCCGGCGTCGTTGACCCCGTCGAGCAGCCCCCACAGGCAATCGCTCACCCCGATCACGCGGCGCCCGGTCCACGAGGTGCGGTATACGATCCCCTCGACGCGCGAGGCGGGATAGTCGTAGTTGCGGACCAGAACAGGGCCGCCGTCGCCGGCAAACGCGGCCTGCGAGCACCCCACGACGAAGCCGGGCGGCCGGTACATCGACAGGAAGCGGGCGGCGAGCGGGTCGCCGCCGGCTAGGTCGATGAGCCGCTCGAACGTCGGCCCGAGCTCGGGCATCCACTTGTCGAGCATCGTCCGGCAGGTGCTGAGGTCCGGCCGCGCCCACTCGCCGTCCTTCAGCCACCACGCCCGGTACGCGGGCCACATCGCGTCGAACGCGGCTTGCCACCGCTCGCTGGGTCGCGGTTCGTCGACCGTCCGGAAGCCCGGTAGCGGGGTGTGCGCCGGTAACAGGTCGAGCTCGTCGCGGGTCCACATCGTCCGAACGCTACAGACGGCTCGACGGTCATCCGCGCTCGACCCCGCACCAGTCGGCGATGAACAGCGCCAGGGTCTGCGCGGTCTGGAGAACCGACGGCAGCGACACGCGCTCGTCGACCCCGTGAATCGACTCGGCGTGCGGCCCGAAGCAGACCGCCGGGCTTCCCGCGTACAGCCCGAACGAGCGCGCGTCGGTCGTCGCGGTCGACGCGATCAACGCCGGCCGGGCGCCGACCGCCCGCCCAGAGGCATCGGAAAGGGCGGCGATCAACGGCGAGTCTTGATCGACGCTGTAGCCGTCGCACGCAAACCCGTCATAGGCAACCCTGGCGGTGAAGCCGTCGAGACTGGCCGAGGCGCCCGCCACGGTGTCCTCGATCCTGGTCTTAAGCTCGTCGACGCCTGTGCCCGGGTACAGCGCCAGCCGGCAGTGCAGGACGCTCTCGGCGGCGACCGTCGAGGGCCAGTCGCCGCCGCGGATCATCCCGATGTTCAGGTTGATCGGGTGCTCGTACACGTCGTACGGCGGCGGCGGCGCCACGTTCAGCTCGGCCTCGAGCGCGCGGAGGGCCGAGATCACCGGGAAGCTCGCCTCGATCGCGTTGAGCCCGATCGGCGCGTCGCCGGCGTGCGCCGGGCGACCCCTCACCACCACCTGGAACCAGAGGACGCCGACCTGCGAGGTCTGAATCGTCAGGCTGGTCGGCTCGGTGACGATCACGGCGTCGGCCGGCCGGCCGGCGAGCACGCACTGGAACGCGCCGTTGCCCGTGCATTCCTCCTCGACCACCGACTGCAGCTCGACACTCGCGAGCGGCTCGAGATCGAGGCGGCGCAGACCGCGGACGGCGCCGACGATTGCCGCCAGGCCGGCTTTCATGTCGCCGGCGCCGCGACCGTAGAGCCAGTCGCCGTCGCGCCGGGCGACGAACGGCGGCGATTCCCACATGTCCGGCGGTCCGGGATCGACCACGTCGACGTGGCCGTTGAGAATCAGCGACCGTCCGCCGGCGGACTGACCGCGGGTGGCGGGGTCGGTCGGGCCCCAATTCACGACGACGTTGTATTTCCCGTCGACCTCCCAGCTGAACGGCGACGCCCCCGCGTGGGATCGGAGCGCCTCGGGGTCGAGCGCGATTTCCCGCGCCTGGAGTCCGAGGTCCTCGAACGCTTTGCGCATGACTTCCTGACCGGCGCGCTCATCGCCGAGCAGCGTCGGAGCCTGCACCAGGTCGATTACAAGTTGCAGAGTCGCCGGCTGCTCGGCCGCCACCGCAGCCAGGATCTCGTCTCGCGCCGCCAAGCTCAGCCCGTTTTGAACGCGAGCGCGTCCTGGATCGGCGGCTCCTCGTACGGCTCGATCGATGTACCGGTGAACCGCGACCGGATCCCGTCGATCCAGGCGCGGCAGCGGTCGGTCAGCCGGCCGTCCGGCGTCTCGAGCCGCGTACGCGTGATCAGGATCCCGAGGTCCGCTCCGCGGTAGCGGTAGTCGCCGGGCCCAAGGATGCGCAGGTAGAAGCCCTCGGTCTCGTCTCCGAGGCCGTGCCAGTCGACGGCCGGCCGGCTGAAGCTCATGTGCCCCGCGTCGTTCATGCGCCAGATGCCCGTCCGCGGGGCATCGGTGAGCAGCTCGATTCCATCGTCGGGTTCCTTGAGGATGATCTGGCCCCAGACGTCGGTGAGGTGGTCGCTGCCCCATCGGCGGCGCAGGTCCTCGACATCCAGCTCGTAGTCGACGTCGAGGTACTCGGCCAGATGGAACAGGAACAGCGGCATGTCGGCGTAAGCGCTGGCGCTGACGTTCGTCATCGAGCTGATCCCGCTGAGTCGCGGGTTGAGCTCACCGAGGTATAGCTCGTCGGAGCCCGCGTCGACGAGATAGTCGACCTCGAGCTGTCCGCGGTAGCCCTCCTGCGCGAGCCGGTCGCCGAGCCTACGGGTGAACTCGAGCGCGCGCTCCCGGTTCGCCGGAGACAGCGCTCCGGGGAAGATGTCGTTGCCGCACCAGCCGCCACGGTACGGGGTCAACTCGGGGTGGCCGGTCAGGTCGGTCATCAGCGGTCCGACCACGGTACCGTGGCGAGTGATGCACGCCTCAACGGCGACTGCCTTCGGCTCGATCCGCCGCATCACCTTGAGCTCTTGGTCGGCCATCTCCCCGGCGTCGGCGTTCCAGTCGCGCTCGCCGCGGACGAAGAACGTGGTCTTTCCGGAGTCGCCGTACGGAGTCTGGACGACAAGGTCCTCGCCGAGGCCGGCGGTGGCGGCGAGCTCGAGCAGTTCGGGGTAGCTCGTCGCCCGACCGAGCACGTTTGGGACGCTCGGCACGCCCGCCTCTTCCCCCAGCTGAGTGGTGACGATCTTCGAATCGAGCCGGTGGCGGAGCTCGGCCGACGGCAGCGCGACGTCGAGCCCCACCTCCGAGGCCCGGCGCTCGGTCTCCTCGTCGAAGAACACGAATACGGCCTTGCCCCCAGTCCCGTGTCCGCGCACGAACGGCGGGAGGTCGCTATGGCCCAGCAGGTAGTTGCAGACGTCCTCGATCGAGCCGAACTGGGGGTGCGGCGTCCTGGCCGGGACGAACACGCAGGGATGGCCCCCGTCGAAGGAGTCGAAGTAGTTGACGTAGTAGAACTGCCGCACCCACCGATCGATCCCAAGCAGGTTGAACGCGATCGGCGAGATGAAGTACACCGGCGTCCTGTTGGTGCGGAAGAACCCGCGCAGCTCCGAGATTCCCTGGAGTGCGGTCGCGCCTTCGGCCATAGTGATCCCTCGTCTTTCTTTCGACGACTGCCCGATTCTATTTTTGAGTGGAGGCGCTCGGGCGATTTCTGGTCGCCCAGTAACGTGGAGGCGGATGCCTGGACCGCGCAAGCGCCTGGCTCTGATCGCGGCAATCATGGGGTCGTTCGTGGCCGGGCTGGATGCGACCGCCGTCAACGTGGCGCTACCGGCGATCCGCGCCGATCTCGGTGGCGGGCTCGCCGGCCAGCAGTGGGTCTCGAACGCGTACCTGCTCGCCCTCGGGTCGCTGATCCTCGTCGGCGGCTCGCTCGGCGACCTGTACGGCGAGCGGCGCGTGTTCTCGATCGGGGTCGGCGGGTTCGGCGTCGTCTCGCTGCTGTGCGCGATCGCCCCGAGCATCGGGTTCCTGATCGCATGCCGCGCGTTGCAGGGCGCGTTCGGAGCGCTGCTGACGCCGAGTTCCCTGGCGGTGATCGTGTCCGCGTTCTCGCGCGACGAACGCGGCGGCGCGATCGGCTCGTGGACGGCGTGGTCGGCGATCGCCACGGTGATCGGGCCGCTCGCCGGCGGCTACCTCGTGGACGCGGTCTCGTGGCGGCTTATCTTCGCGGTGAACGTCCCGTTCGTGATCGCCACGCTCGTGATCGTTTCGATCGCGGTGCCGCCGCGCGCGCCTGGCACCACGCACGCGCGTGTCGATTGGCTCGGCGCCGTGCTCACGTTCTTCGGCCTCGCCGGGCCAGTGCTCGCGCTGATCCGCCAACCGGACGTCGGATGGAGCAGCCCCGAGGTTTGGCTACCAGGGATCGGAGGCCTGATCCTGCTGGGCGTGTTCATCGAGCACGAGCGGCGCACACCGGCGCCGATGCTCCCGCTCGGGCTGTTCAAACGGCGCAACTTCGCGATCGGCAACCTGCAGACGTTCGCGATGTACGGCGGCCTCGGCATCACTTTCTTCCTGCTCGTCCTGTACCTCCAGGAGGTCGCCGGCTACAGCGCGCTCGAGAGCGGATTCGCGCTGCTTCCCGTGACGATCGTGACGTTCGTGCTGTCGAAGCGGATGGGGCGCCTGGCGGACCGTTATGGCCCGCGCCTGTTCATGGGGCTCGGGCCGCTGACGGCAGCGGTCGGGCTTGGGTGGATGACGCAGCTCGGCGCTCACGTCAACTACGTCACCGATCTGTTGCCGCCGCTGCTGCTGTTCTCGCTCGGCCTGGCGTCGACGGTGGCGCCGCTCACCGCGGCGGTCCTGTCCGACGCCGACGAAGGAAACGCCGGGATCGCCTCCGGCGTCAACAACGCGGTCGCGCGCGTCGGCGGGCTGATCGCGATCGCGGCGATCGGCGCGGTGATCTCCTCGCAGTTCAATTCCGCACTCGACCAGAATCTCGCCGGCGTCAGGCTGACCGCTGCCGCGCGGACCGCGGTCGCGCAGGCGCGCGGGTCGACGCTCGCTCGAGTCGAGCCCGCGCGCGCCGGCGTGCAGGTCGCCCATGCCGTCCAGTCGGCATCGGTCGAGGCCTTCCACGTCGGGATCGGTATCTCGGCCGTGCTGGTGGCGCTCGGCGGCGTGCTGGGGCTGGCCGGGATTCGCAACCCGCGGCGCGTCGTCCGCTGCGAGGACTGCGCCGGGGGCCAGCTCGCCGGACAGCCGCTCGACGCCGCGGACGACCGCGCGCCCGCTGTCTTGCCGACGCCGGCGAGCCGGGCTGCGACCGCGAGTTAGCCGGTCGCTCAAGCGACCGCTGGGGTGTCCGCCTGAAGTGGCTCCTCCGCGGTCCCGGAAAGAGCTGGCGGGTCGCCGACCGGCGACGACGTGCGAACACGGACCGGGCGCACGGCCATAGGCCCGAGCTCGACCGCCGCGTAGGCGCGGGCGTCGAGCGTCGCACAGTCCTCGATCACGACCAGAATCGAGCCTTCGTTGACGAACCGGGTGACGACGCGGAACAGTCGACGGCCGTCGGTCAGGTAGCGATCCGGCGCAAGGTCTCGCGAGCGCAAGCGCGCACGGCGACGGCGGAACGGGAACACCGGCATGAGATGACGAGTCTCGTCGCTGCACCGCCGCGTTGCAACTGCGCATTTGGCTAGTGACCCGTAAGGGGGAGCTGACCGGAGCTACGCGCCGGTCAGGTCGCGGCGCCCGAACGCCGGCAGCGCCACCGCGGCCGTGAGCACCCCGATCGCGACCATCACCGCGCCGGCCCCGACCCGGAACGACTGCGCCGGCACCGCCGCGACGTGCGCGAAGGGCGTGACCTCGACGAGCCACTTGGGCGCGCCCAGCAACGAGCCGATCAGCCCCCACAGGAAGGCGACCGTCACCAGGCCGTAGGCGATCCCGGCGGCCGCCCTCGGCGCCACCGCGTAGGCGAGCGCCGCGATCCCGAGGAACAGGATCGCCGCCGGCAGGCAGTTGGTGCCGGCTTCGAGCATGCGCGGCAGCGACGGGGCGACGTGCTGGGAGGCCGCGCCCAGCCAGGCGAGCAGGCCGGCAACCAGCGCCAGCGCGATCGCGCCGCCGAGGGCGAGGACCAGCCGGCCCACGAGCCATCCGACGCGGCCGACTGGAAGCGCGAGCAATGTCTCTAGCCGCTGCTCAGATTCCTCGTGCCGGGCCGCGGCGATCTGCGAGCACGAGAATAGGCTGAGGACGAGCACGAAGATGATGAACGAAAACCCGAGATAGCCGCGCGGGGTCACGATCGAGCCCTCTCCGAGCTTCGCGAACTCGCGCTGCAGCTGAGGCGAGATCCCGGCCGAGGAAATGCTCTTCGAGATCACGCCGACGATCAGCGCGAACACGCCGACGCTCACGAGCCACACCGCCATGCCGCCGAGCTCGCCCCGGAGGGCCTGAGCCGTGGGCGAGGACAGCAACCACAGCCGGGGATCGGCGCTGTCGCGAGCGGCGAGCAGCCCGGCGCCGACGTCACGCCGCTCGGCCAACCGCCACGCGCCGAGGAGCGCGAGCGTCGACGCCACGATCGGTCCGATCAACACGAGCGGCTGTGCGCCGGTGAACGGACGCAGCTCCTCCGCCCACCCGAGCGGTGTCGCCCAGCGCAACCAGCCGAGACCCCCGGACGTGTCGGCTATCACTCGGGCCAGGAACGCCACGACGACGACCGCGCCACCGAGCTCAAGCGCCACCCGGCGCGTCGGCGCCAGCTGGCTGGCCAGCGCACCCACCCCGGTGAACACCGGCACCATCGACACGATCGCCAGCGCCAGGTACGCCGATCCGCCGGCCGCCAGCCCCCCGATCAACGAGCCGGCAAGCACCGCGACCCAGAGCAGCGCGGCCCCGGCCGCGACTCCACCGATCGCGCCGGCGTACACCGTGCCGCGCGACACGGGGGCGGCGAGCACGAGTTCCGCGCGGCCCGTGTCCTCCTCGGCCCGGAACGCCCGGACCCCCGCGAGCAGCCCGTAGATCGCCGCCAGGATCGCCAGGATTCCCCCGGTGCGCCAGGCGCTGTAGCCGCCGACCGTGAGCAGGTCGTACGCCTTGCCGTAGAACAGCACCACTGCCTTGTTGTGACCGAAGCTGTTCGCAAACGCCAGTCGCTCCGCTAGCGTCGAGTAGGTGTGCCGGTAGGCGACCGGGTTGAGGATCGAGGCGACCGCGAACAGGTAGGCGAACCCGATCGTCCGGATGCGGGCGTCGCGGAACGTGCGCCGCGCGAGCAGCCCCACCGGCCTTGCTGCGGGGCGGCGCGGCGCCGTATCCGCGGGCGCCCCACGACCGGGAACCGTCTCAGCGGTCGCCGACATCGCCGTCGAACGAGTCGTAGTGGTGCAGGAAGATTTCCTCGAGCGAGGGCTGGCGGCTCGTGAGGCTCGTCACAGGGTGCCCGGCGAGCTGGTCGATCAGCGGTCCGACGTCACCGGAGACCTCGAACCGCAGCGTGTTCGGACCGGCACTCGCGACCTCGACGCCTGGGAGCGGGTCCAGCCGCGGCGTCCGTCCCGCGAACGCCACCTCGATCGTCTGCGCGCTCAGGTGCCTGAGCTCCGCCAGCGTCCCCTGGTCGACCAGACGCCCGGCTCGGAGGATCCCGACGCGGTCGCAGGTGGCCTCGACCTCGCTCAGGATGTGGGACGAGAGGAACACCGTCTGGCCGCGGTCCTTGGCTTCCCTGACCGACTCCTTGAAGGCCACCTCCATCAGCGGGTCGAGCCCGCTCGTCGGCTCGTCGAGCAGCAGGAGGTCAGCGCGGGTGGCGAGCGCCGCGACCAGCTGCACCTTCTGGCGGTTGCCCTTCGACAGTGCCCGGACCTTCTTGCGCGTATCCAGCTGAAATCGCTTGACGAGCTGATCTCGGTATTCGACGTCGACCCCGCCGTGCAGGCGACCTAGGAACTCGAGCGTCTCCGCACCCGTCATCGAAGGCCACAGAAATGGCTCGCCGGCCACGTAGGCGACCCGTTCGTGCGCCCGCACCGGATCGCCCCATGCGTCGACGCCGAACAGCTCGGCCCGTCCCGCCGAGGGCCTGTGGAGCCCGAGCAGCAGCCGGATCGTGGTCGTCTTGCCCGCGCCGTTCGGCCCGAGATAGCCGTACACCTCACCGGGCTCGACGGTCAGGTCGAGCGCGTCGAGCGCGAGCGTCGCCCCATATCGCTTCGCAAGCCGGTCGGTCCTGATTGCGGGAGTTGGGGTGCTCACGGGACTGCCCGCAAGGAGTACACGGTTACGGTTGCTGCTCGGCCCGGACCGCACGAGCCTGGGCGTCATCCATCCAGATCTCCCAGCGGCGGGACGCTGCGTGCTTAGGGTCGTGGAAGTGGTAGGGCCGCCGCCCGTTGAACTCCATCCGGCGCAGGTGACACACGCCGCCGAGTACTGATGCAATCCGGCGTTTCGGCCATCCGATCGCGTCCTCGATCTCCGGGAAAGGACGCGGCTGACCGGGCGCTTCGGCCAGCCCGTCGAGCAGCTCGCGCATCAGATCGCTGCAGCGATCGTAGAAGCGCGCGATTTCGTCGCGGTCGGACATGGCGTTCTCGGGGACGCACTCCCCGAGCGTCGAACTGCTCGTGGTCGTGGCCATCGCGCGGAGCTCAAGCGTAATCGGTCCCGATCGTCACCCGCCGGCGCTGCACGGCGCGGATAGACTCCTAGGCCCGTTCTCTTGGGGAAAGGAAGCAGCTTGGAGCACGAGCACACCGAGCATGTGGCCGCTCCGCCCGACCGGGTATTCGCGCTACTCGCGGACGTAGCCAACCTCCCGCGGTACGTCCCGCAGATGACCGCGGCCGAGCACCTCGAGGGTGACAAGGTCCGGGTGGAGGCCCGCTACGAGGGCCATACTCAGCGCGGCGAGGCCTGGTTTCGGACCGACGAGGCGCGCCGCCGGATCGAGTGGGGCTCACCAGGGAGCGACTACCACGGGTGGCTCGAGGTCGACCCCGACGCCGAAGGCTCCCGGCTGACCCTGTTTCTGGCGACGGCTCACGGCGACGCGCCGGATCACGAGGTGATGGGCACGCTCGACGCGATCCGGCGCCTGGTCGAGGCCGACACGTAGCACCAAGACCTACATTCGACGAGGAGCTGCTCCTCTGGCTCGGCGACGAGTCCGCCTCGGAGCGGGCCGCGGACGTCGGTCGGATTCGCGAGATCGCGGCCGAGTTCGCGCTCGGTTTCGGCCGCCTGGCGCGCATCGGTCCCGCGGTGACGGTGTTCGGCTCGGCGCGCACGCCGCCCGACCATCCGCACTACGCGCTGATGCGCGAGGTCGGCGCGGCGCTCGGACGCGCGGGGTTCGCGGTCATCACCGGTGGCGGCGGTGGCGTGATGGAAGCCGCCAACCGCGGGGCGAAGGAGGCCGGCGCGCTGTCGGTCGGGTGCAACATCGAGCTGCCGCACGAGCAGCGGCAGAACGAGTACCTCGACATCGCGCTGCGCTTCCGGCACTTCTTCGCGCGCAAGGTGATGTTCGTCCGCTACGCCTGCGCGTTCGTGATCGGCCCCGGTGGGTTCGGCACGCTAGACGAGCTGTTCGAGTCGCTCACGCTGATCCAGACGCAGACGATCCGTCACTTCCCGGCGGTCCTCGTCGGCGAGGGCGAGTGGGACGGACTACTCGACTGGCTGCGGACTCGGCCGCTCGCCGACCACCGGATCGAGCCCTCTGATCTGACCGGGCTCAGGGTGGTCGGGGATCCCGAGGAGGTGGCGCGGATCGTCGTCGCGGCGTACGGGCGTCAGCTTCGCGAGGCGGGACGATGAGTCCGGTCCGCCGCTGTCGTGACGACGAGCGCGAGCAGATCCTGCGGATCGTCAACTTGGCCGCCGAGGCGTATCGGGGGGCGATCCCGGCCGACCGGTGGCGCGAGCCGTACATGCCCGCGAGTGAACTCGACGAGGAGCTCGCCGCTGGGGTGACGTTCTGGGGGTATGAGTCCGACGCCGAGCTGCTGGGGGTGATGGGGATCCAAGCGGTCCGGGACGTCGACCTGATCCGACACGCCTACGTCCTGCCGGGGCGGCAGCGCGGCGGGATCGGCAGCTCGCTGCTCGAGCACCTCATGGGCGTCAGCACGCAGCGCCTTCTGGTCGGCACGTGGGCCGCGGCCGCGTGGGCGATCCGCTTCTATCGCCGCCACGGATTCGAACTGGTCACGCCCGAGCAGAAGACCGCCTTGCTCCGAAGCTACTGGACGATCCCCGACCGGCAGATCGAGACGTCGGTCGTGCTCGCCAATCCCCCGCTCTAGTGTCATGTCCGGCACGTGCCACTGGCCCCGGGAATCGTCGGGGGTACGGGAGCTTGTGCGGCGCCGGCGGTGCTAAAGGCAGGCACCTGAGGATGGGGCGCGGTGGTCCGGGGGCGTTTCTCGGAGCGCCCGGCATGCATGACGCGACAACGGAGCAGGCCCGGCCGGACCGTGCCGTGTTACGCGCGTCATGGCACGCGTTACTCGACACGGTCACGGGCTCCCGCGGCGGTTGTCGTGTTTTGCAGGTTCTCCTGGGGGGCATCCGTAGTGAGCCCGCCAACCCCTCAGTTGCCTGCCGTTAAGCCGTCGGCATCAACCTGCGCGCTCCCGTTCGCCTGGCTCCGTACCCGAGCGCGACCGCCGCTCGGTCGACGGCCAGGCCGCGCGCGATCGCACGGCCGATGCCGCCGCTCGCGGTTCTCGCCTAGCACTAGGCTGCGGGAGTCCACCCCGAGCCAGGAGGCCCGATGATCGCCCGGATCTGGCGCGGCGCCGTCGCGCAAGCCGACGGCAACGCGTACGCCGAATACATGCACGAGACCGGCATGGCCGGCTACAAGAACACCCCCGGGAACCGCGGCGCCTGGATGCTGCGACGTGACGTTGACGGTAAGACCGAGTTCCTCATGTTCACCCTGTGGGAATCGATCGAGGCGGTCAAGGCGTTCGCCGGCGACCAGCCCGAGGTCGCGGTGTTCTACCCCGACGACGATCGCTACCTGGTCGAGCGCGAGCAGACCGTCTCGCATTACCAGGTCGCCGAGTACGTGTGGCCGTGACCCGGCGGGTGATCGCGATGGGCGGCCGACGACGGCGTCGGCGAGCGGGCCCTGCCGGCCCGGTACCTCGGGGAGGAGCCGAGCTGCGATCCGGGTCAGGACGGGCCTGCCCGGTCCCACGGACGCCGAGCGGAGCGAGGCCCGTCCTCCCCCACACCTATACTTAACCCAATGGTTCAGTATACTCCCGACCAGCTCGACGCCGTGTTCAGCGCTCTCGCCAACCCCACCCGCAGGGCCATCGTCATCCGGCTGGCGAACGGCGAGGCTTCGGTGTCCGAGCTGGCCGAGCCGTTTGGGGTGTCCCTCCCGGCGATGGCCAAGCACCTGCGGGTGCTCGAGCATGCCGGGCTCCTGGACCACCACAAGGACGGACGCGTGCGTCATTGTCGCCTGCGTGCGGCTCCGATGCGCTTCGCCGAGGAGTGGCTCAAGAGCTATCGCGTGTTCTGGGAGACGCGGCTGGACTCGCTCGCTAAGCACTTCGAGTCGTCCGAGGAGGAACCATGACCGATGAGCAGGTCGCAGACCGGGTGCACATCGCTCGCATGATCGACGCGCCCCGCGAGGAGGTGTTCCGCGCGTGGACGGATCCCGACCAGCTGCGACGCTGGTGGGGTCCCGGAGAGTTCACTTGTCCCGAGGCCGAGGTCGACCTGCGTCCCGGGGGCCGGTACCGGCTGGTGATGCAGCCGGCCCCCGGCGACCCGTTCGTTCTGGTCGGCACCTACCGCGAGGTCGAGCCGCCGGCGCGGCTTGTGTACACGTGGCGGTGGGAGACCGGCCCGGCCGCCGACGGCTCGGAGTCGCTCGTCACTGTCGAGTTCCGGGATCACGGCGGGAGCACCGGGGTCGTCCTCATCCACACCGAGTTCCCGGCCAGCCACGGCCCGGCCCCTTACCGGATGGGCTGGGAGGGCGGCCTCGTGAAGCTCGAGCGATTTCTCGCGAGGAGCGCGGTCGATGCCTGACGCGAGCAACACCGTCGAGATCCACCGCCCGCCGGCCGAGGTGTTCGCATTCCTCGCCGATGGAGAGAACGACCGGCGGTGGCGCAGCGGCGTGCTCGACGTCCGACACAAGTCGGGCCAGGGCAAGGGCGCGATCTACGAGCAGGGCGTCAAGGGGCCGCTCGGCCGTCGCGCGCCGGCCGACTACGAGGTGACGGCCTACGAGCCCGATCGGCTCATCCGCTTCCGGGCGATCGCCGGCCCGGTCCGGCCGGAGGGCAGCTATCAGCTCGAGCCGGTCGACGGGGGGACGCGCGTGACGTTCGCGCTGCACTGCTCTCCGAGCGGAGCGGCGAAGCTAATGGCGCCGATGGTCGCGAAGACGATGCGCTTGGAGGTCGCGCAGCTCGACAGGCTCCGCGCGGCACTCGAAGAACAGGGCGACTGATAGAACTGCGCGAGATGCCTCGCGCGGTGCGGTTCGATCGATACGGGGATGTCGACGTCCTGAACGTCGTCGAGGTCCCACGCCCGGTTCCGGGGCCGGGGCACGTGCTCGTCAGGGTCAAGGCGACGGGGATCAACCCGGGCGAGGCCTCGATTCGCAACGGGCTGCTGCATGAGCGGTGGCCCGCGACGTTCCCGTCAGGTGAGGGCACCGACCTCGCCGGCGTGGTCGAGGAGCTTGGCCCCGGGGTCGAGGAGTTCGAGGTCGAAGAACCGGTGATCGGGTGGACGGACGAGCGGGCGAGCCACGCCGATCTCGTGGTCGTACCCGCCGACCAATTGACGCGAAAGCCTGCGGGCGTCTCGTGGGAGGCCGCCGGCGCGCTGTTCGTCGCCGGCACGACCGCGTACGCAACCGTACGCGCAGTCGGGGCGTCGTCGGGCGACACCGTGGTTGTGTCCGGGGCCGCAGGGGGCGTCGGGTCGCTGTCCGTGCAGCTGGCCGTGCTCGCCGGCGCCACCGTGATCGGCCTCGCGGGCGAGAGCAACCACCAGTGGCTGCTCGAGCACGGCGTGATCCCTGTCGCGTACGGAGATGGCGTCGCGGGTCGGATCCGCGAGGTCTCCGACGGTCATGTCGACGCGTTCATCGACACGTTCGGCTCGGGCTACGTCGCGCTCGCGGTGGACGAGCTCGGCGTGGCCCCGCAAAGGGTCGACACGATCATCGACTGGGCGGCCGGACAGGAGTACGGGGTCAAGACGGAGGGAACCGCCGCGGCGTCCACCGTCGCCGTCGTGGCCGAGCTGGCGCAGCTGATCGACGAGGGCCGGCTCGAGGTCCCGATCGCAAAGGTGTACCCGCTCGACGATGTTCGCGACGCCTTCCGCGAGCTCGAGCAGCGGCACACCCGCGGGAAGATCGTCCTCCGTCCCTAGCGTCCGCCTGCGTCTACTCGGCGGGTGCGTGCGGCGGCACCACGAGCACCGGACACGGTGCGATGTGGAGCAGCCGGTGCGTCACGCTACCGAGGAGAAGTCCGCCGATCGCGGTGTGACCACGCGAGCCGGCAACGATCAGGTCGGCGCCCTCCTCCTCCGCGGCTTTCACCACCTCGTGCGCCGGCCGGACACCGACATCCCCTCTGATCTTCACGCTGGTGTGGACGCCCTCCGCGTTCAGCTGGTCGGCCAGCTGCTGGAGGTGATGCTGGAGCTCTCCCTCGTCCACCCGCCGGGGTTGTCCGATCCCACCGATGCCCTCGACCCTCTCGACGGCGTGCACGATCGTCACCGTCGCGCCGCCTTCCTTCGCCAGCTCGTGCACGAGCGGGAACGCCTTCTCGGCCCCCTCGGAGCCATCGGTAGCCCAAACGATCGACTTGAACATCTGGCCCTCGTCTCCTCTCTCTCCGGTTCGATAGACGATCGCGTGGCCTTCGCGTACCTCCAGACCCAGCGATCGAGCTCCCGCTGTCCGCGCGCATTATCGCGCCCGGGCAACCGGTTGCGCGCGATCAGTACGGAACGGCGCCGTGGCTTCGCCAGACGGCCAGCGCCCTGAGCGTGTTGAGCGAGACGCCGATCCCCGAGAGGACGCAGGTGTGGCCGCGGCGCAG
>Ga0187777_10001631_pt1 | contig 14572 bp, 12 predicted proteins | sample 1015_Q2_SP5_10_M_FD_132416 | JGI IMG/M metagenome (GOLD analysis project Ga0187777, IMG submission 132416) | Tropical peat soil microbial communities from peatlands in Department of Meta, Colombia - 1015_Q2_SP5_10_MG | ecosystem: Environmental > Terrestrial > Soil > Wetlands > Peat | place...
CGAAATAGTATTCAAACCTCCGAGAATAGGCGATATACGGAACTCAGTTGGTGACACCGAGTATGCGATAAGGAATCTTGGACACAGCAATAAGTTTAATATTAAAAAAGGGCTCAAGGTGACTACTGAGTGGTACAAAGAGGCTTGCCAAATGTCTACCCAATATGCCGGGTAGCCTATAGCGGACCGGTCATGTGGCCATATCCACTCGGCGGACTTGCGCTCACATGATCAGAGGGCGATGATCGATGTTAAATGCTGTGAGTATAGACGTAGAAGATTATTTTCACGTTTCTGCCTTCGAACGATATATCAGGCGGGAAGACTGGGATAACTACTCACTGAGAGTTGAGGGCAATACGAAGAAAATTCTGGATCTACTCGATAAGTTTTCTGTAAAAGCAACTTTTTTTATTCTAGGCTGGGTAGCGGAACGACGGCCACTAGTAGTAAAGGAAATTCATGAAAGAGGCCACGAAATAGCATGTCACGGATACGGCCATCAACTGATCTACCGTATTGGGCATGAAAATTTCAGACAAGATGTAAAAAAGGCAAAATCTCTCATTGAAGATATCTGCGGGGTGGCAGTAACCGGCTTCAGGGCGCCGAGCTATTCGATTACAAAGAAGTCCCTATGGGCCTTGGACATTCTTATCGAAGAAGGATTTACCTATGATTCAAGCATATTCCCGGTCCTGCACGATATCTATGGTATGGTAGATGCTTACCGGTTTCCGAGTCAGATCCGCAGGCCGTCTGGGATCATAATGGAATTTCCTCTCTCGACCCTTCAAATTAATATGGCCAAGATAAAATATAATCTTCCTATAGCAGGAGGAGGCTATCTAAGACTGCTTCCTGCATGGTTTATAAAGAAAGCGATCGACCATATCAACACAATCGAAAACCAGCCGGCAGTCATCTACTTTCATCCATGGGAAATAGATCATGAGCAACCCAGAATACGAGCGTCAATAAAATCAAGAGTAAGGCATTACCTGAATCTCGACAAGACTCTTGACAAGGTGACCTATCTATTACGTCATATCAGCTTCTGTCCAATAAGGACCATTTTGGGGACATAGACATCAATCCTTACGGAATTATTGGTTTTCACGAGCAATGAAAACCGGAGACTATGGAGCGCTATTCAGTTGACTGCAGCGTTAAAAGGTAAAGCACCTTCACTGTTTGTGAAAGTCTGCTCGACATGGGTCGGTTGTCTCCTTTCGGTGACCGCTTCCAAGGATCTACAAGTACAATGATCCATAAAGTCAATGATAAGAGTTGTTTCAGCCCGGTTCCGGTACTGGACGAAAGATCAGAAAGAATTCCCGTTATAAAACAAGAAACCTGCAGCGATTGTAACGAAGACACGACGCCTCATAACGCCATGGATATACGGGTGTTGACAACGGTCACAGAACTAATGTCCATAAAGGCCGAATGGGATGCCTTGCTCAAAAATAGCGGCAATGATATCATCAATCTCACACATGACTGGATCATGGCCTGGTGGAATAACTTTGGTAGTCCACAAAGCCTGTATATCATAGTAGTTTACGACGCCTCGCGGAAGATTGTCGGTATTGCTCCCTGTATTATGGTAAAGAGCTCGTATCGTGGCGTACCTGCGCAAAAAATAACCCTCATGGCAAACGGGTATTCGCCTTCGGCTGATATTATCTCGAGAAAAGATCAACAAAAACAGGTGATCACCGCAATCATCGGGTATTTTGCGGCTGTGTCCGGTTGGGATGTTCTTGAATTGACCAAGATACAGAGCGACGGCAGTACTAGTGCTATTTTATTTTCGTGCCTTGAAAGGAAAAAGATATGTTACGGTATCAAAGATAATATCGAGAGCCCCTATATTGTTATTGATTCAGACTGGGCATCCTTTTTAAACAGTAAATCTCAAAAGTTCAGAAAAACCCTGAGAAACAAGCTTAATCGTGCCGATCATGCTGGTGATTTATCGATTGAGAAGATAACGATAAAAGATAGCAGCCAGGCAGATGTTGCCGATATGATTTCAGTCTCCCAGAGAAGTTGGAAAAAGAAAGCACAAACAGATATCACGAGTAGTCCAGGGTCTGAAGGGTTCTATAAGGAAATTTGCGACCGGTTCGGTCCACAGGGCCTGGCCAGTCTGTTTTTATTAAAAAAAGGAGGCTATCCCATCGCGTTTGAATTACATCTAACCTATAACAACACGGCGTACCCCATCCGCGCAGATTTCGATGAATCATTCAGGGACTTATCGCCGGGATCAATACTCGAGAGTCACATCCTAAAAACAATATTCGAGGAGTCTCAGATAAAAGAATACAATACCTGCGGTCACACATATGACTACTTGGTTAAATGGACTGACAATACGAGAAAGTATATTAATACAGAGATATTCAATGAGAATCTCCGAGCGCGCGGTCTATATTTTTTGGAATATAAAGTGATCCCTCTGCTCAGGAGAATGAAGTTGAATGTAGTAAAGCAGTATATTAATAGCAAAAGGAGAAAATATGGCTTTACTCAACAAAATAATGAAAGGCTCTAAGGATGTCTATCAAGACATAAAAGACATTGCTCAGCGCGAAGTGCGCTTTTATCAAGTACAACCTCATATAGCTACACTCTTCCTCACTTACCGCTGCAATTCTCATTGCAAAACGTGTACTGCTTGGAAAAGACCCGCGGAAGAAGAAATAAAGAAGGAAATCGGTGTCCATGAATGGAAAAACATCATAGACAAGCTGGAAGCCGCAGGAGTTAGAATCGCAGAAATATTCGGGGGGAATGTTCTCCTGCGCAAAGATGTGTTGATCCCCGTATTACAGTATCTTCGCGAAAAAAAATTTATTGTTCACCTGCCGACGAACCAGATTGGCTTGGACGACGAAATTGCCGGTGCAATTGTCTCTTGCGTTGATTATTTGTACATCTCGACCGACGGTGTGGGAGAATATCAGGACCTTATCCGAGGGCAGAAAGGTGCCTCACAACGGGTAGAGGATTCGATGACAAAACTGCTCAGACTGCGGAAGGATTCAAAGTCTCCCCGATTGATGTGTAACACAACGGTCTCCAAATTCAACATAAGCGTACTCGATAAGATAGTTGAGTATGCATGTTCAAGAGGATTTGACGAAATATACTTCGAGTACGTTGGAGAATTTTCGCCCGAATATATTGATCATTCCACAATCAACGGCTTAAGGCCTTCTCCGTATATCGTCAAACAGGATGAAACCGTATTGGTTGATCAACGAGGCGCTCATCTCGTAAAAGAAAGTCTCCGGAAAATAAAAGAAAAATATCAGAAGGAGCCAATCGGGATTGTTACGATGAATATCGATGTATTGTCAGAACGGAACCTCTATGAGGGTACAATTCCCCATGACAAATGTTACGTCGAGAGAAATGAGGTTACCGTGGATCCGTATGGCAATATCGTCGCCTGTCCATTCATCAATAATTATGTTATGGGCAACCTCGTGCGCAATTCCCTCGACGAGATTTGGAATAAAGACAAGCATCGGGTCTTCAGGAAACATCAAAATGGAGGAAAGCTTGAAATGTGTCCCCATTGCATTCTCGGCGTTCAAAGAAATCCCGGGGTATTGACCTCCCTGAGACGTATTTATTTCCAGCGCATTCAGCCCTGGCTTTACAAAATGAAATATCAGTAATACGAAGATTATTCTTGTGTGATAAAAAGCAACACGGAGAACCGGTGAGAGCCCCTATGAAATTGAGACTCGTTTGCCTAGTGAGTTCAGACAGTTCAGATATCTATTTCGCCAATCAGATCGCGAAAAGATTCAACGTAGTGGGAATCATCGTCGAGGAACAACAGGAAAGTGTCAATACACCGAGTCGGATCGCGAAAGCTTTGAAGTTCATGGTACAGCCGAGAATTTTGACGGAAAGAATATATCAAGAAATAGCAAAATGGAAGGTAAAACGGTATGGCGTCAGGAATGATGAAATAAACAAAAAATTTTTCGGAGAGGAAGGCGTCAGGCTCTTCACGGGCGACACATGTAATATCATTTATACCGAGGGTTGCAGAACTATAAATAGACCGGTATATGTTGAAGGGATTAAGAAATTGAAGCCCGACGTCATCGCGGTTTGCGGCACCTCCATGTTAAAAAAAGAGATTTTAGCGATTCCTCCGCGGGGTGTTGTAAACCTTCACGGTGGGCTCGCGCAGGAATATCGAGGGGTTTGGACGACGCATTGGGCTCTTGTCAATGAGCAGCCCGAGTACATTGGCGCAACTGTTCACTATGTGAATGAAGGTGTCGATGAGGGCAATATCATCTATCAGGGCCGTCCTGGCATTGAAATGGACGATAATCCCGCGACGCTTTATGTAAAAGTTGTTAAACTCGGGATTGCCATGATGACACAAGCGATTCGAGATATCGAAAATGATTCTGTCAGGAGCAGTCCATTGTTGAAAAAAGGGAGACTCTATTTGGAGAAGATGATGACTCATGAGCAGATCGGAAATGCATGGAGAAGGGCTGAGAACGGCGCCATTCGTCAATATCTGAAAAAGAGAAAGGAAAGAGATGCAAAGGTCGAGGCGGCAATCGTAAATAAATTTGTACCACGTTCCGTGGAAAACGAGCACTAGAAATATGCAAGAGGTTAATGGCAGACCATGAATCGGCGCAGATTTCACAAAGCCCTCCTGTTTTTTCTGGCAAGCATTTTTTTTATTCCAAGAAGAGGCTTGGGTAACAGTGATACAGGGCCAAGTTATCGTAAGCAAGAAAATACAGCAGTAGGGAGTGGAGCGAAGAAAGGATTAGCGACGGGGAATGCAATGGGGAAACACAGTAACGTTGACGAACATGCTCAAAAGACTTCGCGGGTTATAAGAGTTCAGAGCTCCGATATTATCATGAAAGACTTTCAGCCCGCCAATTATCTCGATTTTATTGACAGTGAAAAACTGAATAAGGTCTTGGAAGAGGGCCTAATAAAATTGACAGGCAAAAAAGACATAAAAAGTGCATGGTTGGATATCCTAAAAAATTATCAATCCGGAGATAAGATCGCTATAAAACCGAATTTTAACAGTATCAACCACGGGCTGGCGTATACCATCACGTCACCGCAGTTGATAAATGCTGTGGTCAAACAACTAGTCGAGATTGTCGAGGTAAAACCACAGAACATTTACGTATATGATTTGTGCAAGGAGATTAACCACGACATCGTGCGAAAGTCGATCCACTATCCTGTCCAGTATGTGGAAAGAATGGACAACCGGACGCTCATCGAGAAAATTAAAAATCGGCTACGCTATGGACCGGCGTCAGCGGACAGGAGCGCAGAAATAGAGATGCGTGAAACCATACTCAGCGAGGCAGGAAGGCGACTGCAGTGCTATAATCCCAAGGTCATCGTACAAGCGCAGCATCTCATCAATATGCCGCTGTTAACGAACCACATTTACATAGTCAATTCAGGAGCTATGAAAAATCATTATGGAACTGTCCGCTTCAGTAACAATGAGTCGTATCCCGTTTCACTCCATGGGCCAGTGTTAAACAAATCAATCACGGATATCAACCGGAATCCCCACATCAAGAACAAAACGCGAATCATAATCGCAGATGGCATATTCGGAGTGTTTGACCGAGGCGAAGGACCAGGGAAACAGCCGTGGAAGACATTCAACAACGAATTTCCCAAGAGTATCTTTCTCTCGAGAGATCCCGTAGCGATCGATTCGGTAATGGCCAGCTTTGTTGCTAGGGAAAGAAAAAGCAGAAAGCTCGCGGTTCTCTCCCACGATTACCTCGAGGAAGCGACACGAAATGGGTTGGGAGTGAACGATTATCACCCCGACGGAAGATCATTTACGAAGATAAAATATGAAGAAATGTACGTCTAAGCATAAATGACGGGCAATTTATTACGTGATTGTGGGAAATAAAAGCAGAATAACTAGGTAGCGGCTCGATGGATGGAATCATGAACACTAGGGTATTTATCACAATCGACACGGAAGAGGATGATTGGGGTCGTTATGATACCCAAGGGCATACCATAGAAAACATTGATCAGATTCCCCTATTACAGGATGTATTTGATAGATATGGAGCCAGGCCAACGTACCTGGTTAGTTATCCTGTAAGTGAAAGTGACCAATCAAGAAAGATACTCCTCGATATATATGAAAAGGGGAAATGCGAAATCGGGACTCACTGCCATCCCTGGAACACCCCTCCTTTTGAAGAAGAAACCAGCAGCAGGAACTCAATGCTATGTAACTTGTCACAAAAGCTCGTTGAGAAAAAGATTGAGACTCTTCATGACTCAGTTGTAAGAAGATTCTCAATTGTTCCTGTTTGCTTTAGGACGGGAAGGTGGGGGTTTGGTCCAAATGTTGCGAGAAGTCTGTCTCATCTAGGGTATCGGATTGACACTTCAATCACACCCTTTGTTGACTGGACGGCCTATAATGGACCGGATTTCAGCGACGCTCGATCCGACGCCTATTATTTTGATCCAGATGACATTTTTATCGCGAAAGCTAAGGGGCCCCTTTTGGAAATTCCGCCGACCATCGGTTACCTGCAAAATAAAATGAAATTGTGTCATGCAACAAAAAAATGGATTTCAGGAAGTTTTCTGTCTCGCTATCATCTCCTGGGCATATTGGACAGGATGGGTGTCGTGAGCTTTCGCTGGCTGTCCCCTGAGATGAGTAACGCCTCAGAGATGATCAGCCTAGCAAAAAACTTTAGCCGTTTAGGGTATCGTTTTTTGAATATGTCTTTTCACTCCACGACGCTGCTCCCGGGGAGAAGCCCCTTTGTTCGTAATCAGCAGGAACTCGAAATATTTCTGAAGAATATTGAAGAGTTTCTCCTTTTCGCTGCAAATCAGGGGATGTCATTTCATTATTTATCGGAAGCTACTGAATGCAATATTCAATTAACACGCCATGGCAAACAGAGAAATTAAATTTTTATTAAAACATTCGAGCATTTATGGAATTGGCACGGTTGTCGGTCAAGCGGTCGGTTTTCTTCTTTTACCGCTTTATACGAGGTACCTTACGCCGGCAGATTATGGAGTGGCGACACTGATAGACGTCACCATGGGGTTGGCGGGTGTTGTGGCGGCTTCCGGCTTCGCCAATGCAATGCCTCGATTCTATTATGACCGTCAGGATGATGTAGGAGGAAATCTGGTCATATCCACCCTCTATACCATTGTCGGGTTGTTTGGAATTGCGATTTCTGTTTCTTTGCTCTTCTGCTCAGAGTTTTTATCAAATATGCTCTTTCACAGCAGTGCTTATAGAATTCATTTTCGAGTAGCAACCATGTCGCTCACATTCGGTTTTTTCGTTGATACCGGATTATTGTACCTGCGGGTTAAAAACGAATCGATCAAAACCGTCGTTGTCTCACTTTCGAATCTCCTTCTCCTGATTGGGTTCAATATATATTTCATTGTATATGCGGGGAAAGGACTCTTGGGCATTTTCTATTCTTTATTAATAACTAGAGTTATATTCGCTAGCATAATAACTATTCCCATCATTTCAAAAATTGGCTTACATTTTTCAAAAAAACTCGCGTTGAACATGATAAAATTTTCTTTTCCTTTGATATTTTCGAATATGTTCCGGATGGGGGTCAATGAATCCGACAAGTATTTTATCAATTATTTCTTTTCACCATTTGAGACGGGGATTTACACAATCGCGAATAAGATCGGGACATCGATCCACATATTAATCACCTCTCCTTTTCTGCAAAGTTTCTCACCTCGGAGATTTGAGATTATGCATCAGGAAGATGCAAAAGAACATTATGCTTTGATTCTGAATTATTACTTGTTGATTATAGGGACTGCGGGCCTTTGTCTCTCTGTTTTCTCGAGCGAAATTATAAGGATCATGACCACTGAACAGTTCTATCAGGCATCCCGGTATATTCCATTGATCATACTTGCATGGATAATCTTCGGGACGAGATACCATTTTGAAACGGGGATTCTGATACATAAGAAAACCAAATATGTAGCATATATAAATGGATCTACTGCGATTGTAAGTCTCCTTTTGAACTACCTTTTCATTCCGAAATTCAAAATATGGGGAGCCCTGATAGCACTGAATATCAGCCAGACAATGACGTCCGGACTCTTCTACCTTGTTGCACAAAGGCTCTATCCCATTCGATACAATATGGTCTTTATTTTGAAGCTTGCTATTGTATCAGTAAGTTTCGTTCTTGTGTCCCTCCTCGTTTCAGCCGACAATATCCTCATATCCTTTATACTAAAGATCGGGATCATCTTCCTTTACTACATCAGTATGAGATTGATTGGACTGATTGAGGAGGATATGTTGGCTTCAGTCAAGAATGCCTTCGTAAAGGTGTCTGTATTCTTACTGAATGGCCAGAAGACGAAATGACAAGTGAAAAGCCGTATTACAGTTCATCAGCGGGAGAAAAGAAATTGAAAGCATTACTGGTCGGGGATCTCAGAGACTCCCTCAATTGGGGTGCGCGTGGCCAATCCATTGCGCTTCATCAACTGTTGAGCAAGCGGTTCGAAATCTCGGGCGTCATCCCTGGGATTTCTGTCGTGTCCCCAGAGGCAGTAGACGGTTACGTAAGAACCATTTTGCCCCAAACCTACTTCCGTTTCCTCGTCAGAATGAGAAACAAAGTGAAAGTAGCAGATTGGTATTTGAAATTCGAAGAGTTATTTGGAGCGAAAGATTTCATTACTGACGAACCGATAGAGAGCGCGGAGCATGTATTGCGGTATAAGTCGACGTCGAAAGGCTTGGCGGAAATATATGAGTTGGTCATCAATGCCGATGCGGTTGTAATTAACGGCGAAGGGAGCGGTATTTTTCGGACACCTTACAGAAGGGATTTCTTTTTCTATCTCATGATGATAGAATTGGCGGTTCGATTGGGCAAAGAGGCCTTCTATGTCAATGGAATCATATCAGACTGTCCCTTCACCGGGCGAAATGGCAGAAATTTTGACTCCGCACGAAAATCCCTTAAAAAGTGCTCTGCCGTTTTAGTGCGGGACAAGCAGTCCCTTGAATACCTTGCACGAGAAATGCCCGAGGTAAAGTGTCACTATGTTCCAGATGCACTCTTCACTTGGTATCCGCTCTATGAGGGGCCTGATACGCATCTACCCGCCAACGGTGATTTTATCATTCCCCCGCCGGAGGAAGAGAAGTATTTCGGCAAGCTGGATTTCTCGAGGCCCTACATCTGCATGGGAGGCAGCTCATGGGCCGCTGAATACCAGGAAAGGTCTGTAGATGCGTATCTTCTTCTGCTTGAAGGACTCCGTAAGCTCGGTTATCCCGTGTACATCACAGAGAACTGCGGAGGCGATCGTTTTCTCCAGCAGGTAGCCAAAAGAAGCGGTGTAGGCCTGGTCCCTTTGAATACCCCTATATTGACTGCCGGAGCCATACTGGCCAATGCCCGCCTATTCGTATCCGGCAGGTTTCATCCCACAATTTTGGCCACACTCGGTGGGACACCGTGCATTTTTTTAGAAGCCCATTCTCATAAAATGGCGAGCCTGCGGGAAATAATAGGGTATGAGGGCAGAGAACCATTCTCTGCTCTTCCCAGTGAAAGTGAAATCGGCGAAATTCTCGGCGTGGCTCGACAGTATCTTAAGCAGGGAGATCCTCTTCGCAGTAAACTGAGGCAGACAGCCAAAATCCTGTGTGAAGAGGCGAATCAACTAACGGACTATATCGTTTCTAGAAGAGAGACGGCGGTCAGCGCATAGAGGGAGAGAGCATGAAAATTTTTATCACAGGAAGTGCGGGCTTCATCGGCTCCCATCTTGTGGAGCGGTCCGTAGAGCTGGGATATGAAGTTAAGGCATTGGTCCGTTATAATTCAAGAAACAATTGGGGATGGCTCGAAGAGACAGAAATTCTCAAAGAGATTGAGGTCGTAACGGGGGACATCCGCGACTACGACTCTGTCCACAAGGCCATGAAAGGCTGCGATTCGGTCATTCATCTCGCAGCTTTGATCGGGATTCCCTACTCCTATATCTCCCCCCTTGCCTATATCAAAACGAACGTTGAAGGCACATACAATGTCCTTGAAGCAGCCAGGACTCTGGGGGCAGGCAACGTCCTCATCACATCGACAAGCGAAACCTACGGGACCGCGCAATATGTGCCAATAGATGAGCAGCATCCGCTCGTAGGGCAGTCACCTTACTCGGCATCAAAAATTGCTGCCGACCAACTCGCGCTTAGTTATTACCGCTCGTTCGATCTGCCTGTTAAAATTGTCCGTCCGTTCAACACATATGGACCCCGTCAATCGGCGCGTGCCGTTATCCCGACGATTATTACACAGATACTGAACGGCCAGACGGAGATCAAGCTGGGCAATACAGCCCCGACGAGGGACTTGACATTTGTCAAAGATACCGTGAACGGCTTCATCGAAATTCTCAAGAGTGAAGCGCTCGCCGGTGAAGTGACAAATATCGGTATGAATGAAGAAATATCGATCGGCGATCTACTCAGGATGATCGCAGAGCTCATGAATATCGATATCGCCAGTGTTGCAGACGATGCAAGAATCCGCCCCGACACCAGCGAGGTCATGCGATTAAGGTGCAACAACAAAAAACTGACCGAGCACACCGGGTGGAAGCCGAAATTCACCTTGCGGCAGGGACTGCTGGGCACGATTGAATGGATAGCAGCGCATCGTACCCAATACAAGCCGGCATACTACAATGTCTGAAATGATCCCCCTTTCAATACCCAGCATTGAGGGCAACGAGTGGAAATATGTAAAGGAGTGCCTCGACACGGGATGGGTCTCCTCAACGGGCTCCTTTGTTGATAGGTTCGAAAAGAGCATATGCGCATATACGGGCGCCCCATATGCGGTGGCATGTGTCAACGGCACAGCCGCGCTCCAGGTCTCGCTCCGCCTTGCCGGGGTGGAGCCCGGTGACGAGGTGATACTCCCGACATTAACCTTCATTGCCCCGGTAAATGCCGTACGGTACCTCGGCGGCGAGCCGGTCTTCATGGACTGTGACAAGTATTATAACATGGATATTGAGAAGACCATAGAATTTATCAAAGAAGAAACGGTCTTCCACGATGGTCATACATTCAATAAGCGCACGAACAGGCGGATCCCTGCCCTAGTGCCTGTGCATGTCTTTGGAAATGCTGTGCTTTTGCACAACCTTATTGATTTCTGCAGGGAAAGAAATATCAGGGTCGTCGAAGATGCCAGCGAAAGTCTAGGCACCTTCTATAGGGAAGGTATCCTTGCAGGGAAACATACAGGGACGATCGGGGACATCGGATGCTATTCCTTCAACGGAAATAAGATCATAACGACGGGTGGCGGCGGCATGATCGTAACCAATGAAACTCGATATGCCGAGCGTGCCAAATACTTGACCACTCAGGCCAAAGACGACGAAATCCGTTATATCCACGATGATATCGGATATAATTTCAGGCTTACAAACATACAGGCGGCACTCGGTGTTGCACAAATGGAACGGTTGCCGGAATACCTGGAAGCAAAGAGGGCGTCTTACGCGGCCTACAAAAGGGAAATCGACCAGATCGCGGGGCTTCATCTCGCTGACGCGCCCAGCTATGCCGACAATAATCACTGGATGTATGCCCTCCAGATTGACGCCGCCGTTTACGGCAAAGACAGGGAATCGCTTATGGCGCATCTCCATGAGAACCGGATTCAGACACGTCCTGTCTGGTACCTTAACCACCTGCAGAAATCGTACAGGAAGTGCCAAAATTATAATATCAGTATGGCCCCCGGGTTACTCGCAAAAACGCTTAATATCCCCTGTAGCGTAAATCTTACAAAAAACGATATAAAGCGGGTAGTGGAGTGCCTGCGAAATGCGTAAGATCGTCATCATCGGCGGCGGAGGCCATGCAAAGGTTTTAATCAGTGTATTGAAGAGAATACAAGAGTTCGCGATTTTAGGCTATACGGACCGTAAGGACAATGGCACAATTCTGGGCATACCGTATCTCGGAACCGATCACGGGCTGAATGTGATCCTATCCAGCAATCCTTCATGTTCCGCGGCGATCGGCATCGGTGGAGTTAGAATATCCGAACGCAGGAAGGAGATTGTCAAAGAGCTCGAATCTATAGGGTTTGATTTGCCGCCGATCACCTCCCGGTCTGCAATCGTAAACGAATGTGTAGAAATAGGGAAGGGAACGGTCGTGTTTGACGGTGCCGTGATAAACACCGGCACCGTAATCGGACGGTATTCGATTCTCAATACGAACAGCACTGTTGACCATGACTGTCATATCGGCGATTACGTCCATATCGCCCCGGGGGTGACCATTAGCGGCGACGCGCGAATCGGCAACAACTCTTTGATCGGCGCTGGCGCTACCATAATACAGGGTATCACTATAGCTGATAACTGTCTGATCGGGGCTGGAGCTGTAGTCGTTGATGATTGTCTCACTCCCGGGACCTACGTGGGCGTGCCGGCAAGGAGAGTAAAATGATTGACAGGAACGGGACGTTTATCATCGCTGAGGCGGGAGTGAACCATAACGGCTCCCTGCAGGTAGCGAAGAGGCTCGTCGAGGAGGCAAAGCAGGCTGGGGCTGATTCGATAAAGTTTCAGACTTTTCGCGCCGACAGACTGGCCAGCACCGCGGCGCAGAAAGCATCCTATCAGAAGGAGACCACCCCTGCTGGTGAGTCACAATATATGATGCTCAAGGCTCTCGAACTCTCATCAGACGACCACATCGAGCTGATGCATCACTGCAGGGTAAACGATATCATTTTTCTCTCGAGCCCTTTTGACGAGGAAGGAGCTGATCTGCTAGACCGCCTGGGAGTGCCTGCTTTCAAGATCCCCTCCGGGGAGATCACCAATCTTCCCTTTTTAGCTTATCTTGCGGTCAAACGAAAACCCCTCATTCTCTCGACAGGCATGTCGACATTGGGAGAGATCGAAGAAGCACTTGATACCTTCCGCGCCGCTGGCAATAGCAACGTGACACTTCTCCATTGCGTAACCGAATACCCGGCACCGTATGAGGAGATAAACCTCAAGGCGCTCCTCTCAATAGAGAAAGCCTTCGGTTTGCCCGTCGGCTATTCGGATCACACGCAGGGAATCGAGATCGCAATTGCCGCGGTCGCTCTCGGGGCCGTTATCATCGAGAAGCATTTTACTCTAGACTGTACCTTGCCCGGACCCGACCACAGAGCATCCCTTGAGCCGCATGAATTCAAACGCATGGTCTCAGCCATCAGAAACGTCGAGCGCGCAATGGGAGATGGGATCAAGCGGCCTGCTGCATGCGAGATCAGAAACATACCCATCGCACGGCGGAGTCTTGTTGCCGCCCGGGATATAAATGCGGGTGAGACAATAACTTCGGCAGACATAGCAGTGAAGAGACCCGGAACGGGAATTTTCCCGAGGGATTTAAACGCCGTGATCGGCATGAGAGCAACATCCCCAATTCCGAGGGATACAGTGCTTACGTGGGGACATTTCAAATGAAGCGAAGACGGATCTGCGTGGTGACGACATCCCGGGCCGATTATGGTTTGCTGTATTGGCTCATGAAGGAGATCAGCGAAGACAATGCTCTCGAACTCCAGGTTCTAGCGACCGGGATGCATTTATCTTCAGAATTCGGATTGACGTACAGGGCCATAGAAAGCGATGGTTTCAGGATTGACAAGCCAATCGAGATGCTCCTCTCCTCGGATACCGAGTCGGCTGTAATAAAATCGATGGGAGTAGGCCTTATTTCCTGTTCCACCGCGTTCAAGGAGCTGAGGCCCGATATCGTTGTCGTGCTGGGTGACCGTTACGATCTTTACCCCGCGGCTCTTGCCGCACTTGTCTCCCGAGTACCTGTCGCTCACATTCACGGCGGCGAAACAAGCCAGGGCGCAATAGACGAGGCGATCAGGCACTCGATAACCAAGATAGCATCTATTCATTTCCCCGCGACCGACCATTACCGAAAGAGGATCATCCAGATGGGTGAAGACCCCAATCTCGTCTTCGCTTATGGCGCACCTGGCCTGGACACCATTTACAGGACAAAGCTCATGACAAAAAAGAAGCTTGAGGCCTTCCTTGACTTCGTCCTCGACGGCACTATTGCAATTGTTACCTATCACCCGGTTACCCTTGAGACGAAATCCACAAAGACTCAAATCGGGAACTTACTTCGTGCAATAGAGGGGACCGATTTGAAGGCAGTCTTCACGAAAGCCAATGCCGATGCACAGGGCAACATTATCAACAGGACGATAAGAGAATTCGCTGACCAAGACCCGACCCGCTATTGCTTTTTTGACAACCTTGGCCAAATCGCCTATATGAGCTGTCTTAGACATTTCGACCTGATGATCGGGAATTCCTCCAGCGGCCTTATCGAGGCACCCTCCTTCGGACTTCCTGTGGTCAATATCGGTGACAGACAGAAGGGGAGAATCAGGGCGGAAAACGTTATCGA
>Ga0187777_10001632_pt1 | contig 14567 bp, 14 predicted proteins | sample 1015_Q2_SP5_10_M_FD_132416 | JGI IMG/M metagenome (GOLD analysis project Ga0187777, IMG submission 132416) | Tropical peat soil microbial communities from peatlands in Department of Meta, Colombia - 1015_Q2_SP5_10_MG | ecosystem: Environmental > Terrestrial > Soil > Wetlands > Peat | place...
ACCGCCGCCGATGACAATGACATCGTAGGGAACAGGCATCGGAGGAAAAGCTAGTGAATCAGGCAAGGCAAAGGCTAGACGTACAGACGTCCCGCGGGGAACAGTCAACCGGAGCGAGGCGAGACCGACTTGGTCACCTTACGTAGGAGGCCGAACAACGTCTTGCTCGTTTCCGTGGCGAGGGCTTCGAGTCGGCCAAATTCGGCGGGCTCCAAGTAGCCGACGTCGCGGGCCATGGTCAACGCCGTCTCCACTTCGGCCAGTGAACCCCATGCGACGTCGAGGAACTTGCGATACTCTCGAGACCCTTTTCTCGAGCAGCCTTCGGCGATGTTCAACGGCACGCTGTACGCCGCGCGCCGCAACTGGTCAGCAAGATTATCCTGCTCGTAGTCAGGGAATGACTGAGCGACTTTGGCGCAATCAACGGCCAGTCGTTGGGCGTGCTGCCACGCCTTGAGTGTGTGGTGGTTTGGCATGAGGGAATTCTGGGATAAACGAAGGCGGGGTCGGTAACCCCTTTTACGCAGTCCGTACCCCGCCTATGCACTCATGCCTATCAACCGCCACACGTCTATTCGTCTAGCCTGTCGCCTGTCCTAAGCAGTTCTGACCCACCTCACCAGCTCCTTCACACTCGGCCGTTTCCCTGTCATCAATATCCCGACTCTGTAGATCCGCGAGGCGACCCATGTCACCGCGATGATCGACACGAACAGGATCCCGAGCGACAGTCCCACCTCGCTCAGCGGCAAGTTCCCCGCCGCCCACCGCACGGGCATCGCGATAGGCGCCGAGAACGGAATGAGCGATAGTGTCACGGAGAGCGTCGACCCTGGATCATTGATCATCGCGAACATGCTCAGGTAAGACGCCACGAGCAGGTACATCACCGGCTGCTGCGTCTGCCGAGCCTCCTGTTCGTTGGACGACATCGCGCCGACGGCGGCGAACATGGCGGAGTACAGGAGAAACCCGCCGATGAAATAGGCGGCGAAGACAAACGCCGTCTCCCCGGAGATGTGGGGGATCTGGAAAAACGAGCCGCTGTCGCCGCCGGCACCGGCGGCGTTGCCGATCAGCTTCTGGCGCTGCGCGAAGAGGAACCGCCCCGAGACCCCCCAGATCACGAACTGGAAGATCGAAACGGCACCGACGCCGAGCACTTTCCCGAGCATCAGCTGGAACGGCCGCAACGAGCTGACCAGCACTTCGACGACCTTGCTGGTCTTCTCCTCGAGCACCGAGCTCATCACGTTGATCCCGTACACGAGAATGGCGAAGTACAGAATGAAGGCCATGAAGTAGGCGAGGGAGAACGACTGCGCCGCGCTCGCACCTTGACCCGCACCCGCCAGCTTTTGCGTGGCGAGGGTGATCTGTACCCGCGCGCGCTTCACCACCTCCGGATCCACACCCTCCCGCTCCAACCGCACCGCGTTCACGAGCTCGGTCAGGGCGTTGTCCAGGGCTCCGTTGGTGGCGAATGACGAGACGTTGTCGGCACGGTACTCCGCCTTTCCGGAGTCCACCGTGGCGTTTGTCACGATCAGGAAGCCGTCCAGCCGCTTGGCTTCGGCTTCGTGCTTGAGCGAATCGATGATTCTGACCGTGTCCGTGAGCCCCGGTGCCGCGATCCGCGCCGCCGCGAAACTCGTCCCGCCTTGTGGACCGGGCCGATTCAGACGGTCGGTGATCTGCACGCCGAAGTCCGTGGTGGTGCCGTCGATGACCGCGATGTGCTTCAGGCCCCCGCCCCGGCCGAGCAGGGTGGGCAGGTAGAAGATCGCGCCGAAGAGCACCGGCCCGAGTAACGCCATGATCCAGAACCAGCGCTGGCGCACCCGCTCCACGAATTCGCGCCGGATGACCGCGAGAACCTTATGCACGGGCCACCTCCGGGCGGGCGGCGGCGGTCGCGGCGGCGGGTCCTACCAGGTCGATGAAGATCTTGTTGAGCGAGGGCTCCGCGAGCTCGAACCGCGACAACCGCGCCCCTGATTGCACGAGCGCCTTGAGGATCTCCTGCGGATCGGCGTTCGGGGCGAGCTCGAGCTCGGCCTGCTGGGCCGAGCTGTCGGACTTGGCTACGAGGCGCCGGTCGGCGAAGATGCGCATGGCGTCGCCGTTCGCTCCGTCGAAGACAACGACAACGTGCTTGCCGCCATGCGTGCGTTTCACTTCAGCGAGCGTACCATCCACCAGTTTCTTCCCGTCTTTGATGATGCAGACGCGCTCGCACAGCTTCTCCGCCTGCTCCATGATGTGCGTGGAAAGCAGGATGGTTTTCCCTCGCGAACGCAGGTCGAACAGGGTGTCCTTCAGCACCTGGGCGTTGACGGGGTCGAGCCCCGAGAACGGCTCGTCCATCACCACGAGATCGGGGTCATGGATGATCGTGGAAATGAACTGCACCTTCTGCTGCATTCCTTTGGACAGCTCGTTCACCTTGCGGTTCGTCCAATCTTTCAGACCCAGCCGCTCGAGCCAGTCCATCGCCCGGGTGCGTGCCTGCCGCCGATCGAGCCCACGGATCTCGGCGAGGAACAGCACCACGTCGATGACCTTCATCTTGGGATACAGGCCGCGCTCCTCGGGGAGATATCCCACGCGCGCCGATACGTCCCTTCCGCCGACGCCGACGCGATCATCGAACAACCGGACCGACCCCTCATCGGGCTCGTAAATCCCCATGATCATGCGAATCGTGGTGCTTTTTCCGGCGCCGTTGGGACCGAGCAGCCCGTACAGCACACCGGGCGGCACGTCGAGAGAAAGGCCGTCCACCGCGGTGTGGCCGGAGAACCGCTTCGTGATGCGGTCGACGACGAGTATGGATGTGGACATAGACCCCGGTGAGAAGAACGGATTCGACGGCCCCAGGTTTCGGCGGGAAAACTACTCGGTCGTCACCGGCTCCGCAGTGGATCCGAGCGCGGCGCGCAGCGTGTGCCAGGGGAGGCTGGCGCACTTCACCCGGACGGGGAACTGCCGGACGCCACCCAGGGCCGCGAGCTTCCCGAGCCCGGCGGTGTCCACCGCGGCTCCTGGAGCGGATGTCAGCATCGCATGGACCGCGCGGAACAGGGCCTGCGCCTCGCCCGTCGTCTTGCCCTGAACGGCGCCGGTGAGCAACGACGCCGAGGCTTGTGAGATCGCGCACCCCGAGCCCTGGAACCCGATGTCTTTGATGCGGTCCCCATCGAGCTCCACTTCGAGCTTGATCTGGTCGCCACAGAGCGGGTTGGCCCCCTCGGCCTCCCGCGTCGGGTGCGGCAGCTTCTTGAAGTTGCGGGGGGAGCGGTTGTGCTCGACGATGATCTGCTGGTAGAGATCGGTGAGGTCGGCCATCAGGCGAACACTCGCGCCACTTTCCGGACGGCGGCCACCAGCGCATCGACGTCGCCACGCGTGTTGTAGAAGGCGAAAGACGCCCGCGCCGTAGCCGGGATGCCGAAGAAGTCCATCACCGGCTGGGTACAGTGATGGCCGGTGCGAATCGCGACGCCTTCCTGATCCACGATCGTGCCAATGTCGTGTGGATGGACGCCGCGGACGGTAAACGACACGACGCTGGCCTTGTGGGCGGCCGTTCCGACGAGCTCGACGCCCGAAATGGCGGAGAGGCGCTCGGTGGCATAGGCCAGCAGGTCCGCTTCGTGCGCCTGGATCGCCTGCCAGTCGAGCGGCTGCAGATAGTCGATCGCCGCACCGAGCCCGACGGCGCCGGCGATGTTCGGGGTGCCGGCTTCGAAACGCGCCGGCAGGTCGGCATAGGTCGTCTTGGCGAACGTGACGGTCTTGATCATGTCGCCGCCACCTTGATATGGCGGCAGCGCCTCGAGCCGCTCCGCTTTGCCGTACAGCAGGCCGATACCCGTCGGCCCGAACATCTTGTGACCGGACACCGTGTAGAAATCCGCGCCCAGCGCGCGGACGTCGATCGGTCCGTGCGGGGCGGCCTGTGCCCCGTCGACCAGCACCGGCACCCCGGACGCGTGCGCCTGACGCACGATCTCGGTGACCGGGTTGATCGTCCCGAGCGAGTTGGAGACGTGGGCGACGGCGACGATCTTCGTCCTGGGCCCGAGCAGGCGGGCGAACTCGTCCATCAGGAGCTCACCCCGCTTGTTCATCGGGACGACGCGCAGCGTCGCTCCCCGCTCGCCGCAGATCAATTGCCACGGCACGATGTTGGAGTGGTGCTCCATCGCCGTTATCAGCACTTCGTCGCCGGATTGCAGCTCCTTGTGACCGAAGCTCGAGGCCACCAGGTTGATCGCTTCGGTGGTGCCCCGGACGAAAACGATCTCGCGCGCCGACGCGGCATTGAGGAACCCCCGCGCCTTCTCCCGCGCGTCCTCGTACGCGGCCGTCGCCCGCTCGCTCAACTCGTAGACGCCGCGGTGCACGTTCGCGTTTTCCGCGGCGTAGTACCGCTCGGTGCGCGCGATGACGGCCTGAGGCTTTTGACTCGTGGCGGCGTTGTCGAGGTACACGATCGAATGCCCTCGCATCGTCGTCTGGAGCAGCGGGAAATCACGGCGCACCTGCTCGGCGTCGAATGCGGGCCGGTTGACCGCCGGCGGCGCCTGCCGCACCGTCGTCACGCGACGGTCCGGCTCATGTCGGACACCCCGAGCCGTGCCCGGATCTCCCCATCCAGCCGCTCGCGCGCCCCCGGCACTTCGATGCGGTCCAGGATCTCCGCACCAAAGCCGTAGGTGAGCAGGCCGCGTGCCTCCTCGCCGCCTAGGCCACGGCTTCTCAGGTAGAAGAGCGCCGTCGGATCGAGCGGCCCGACGGTCGAGCCGTGCGTGCACTTGACGTCGTCGGCGTAGATCTCGAGCTGCGGCTGGCTGTCGGCGCGCGCCGAGGCCGACAACAACAGGTTGTTGTTCGTCTGCTTCGAATCGGTGCGCTGCGCACCGGGCCGCACGATGATGCGGCCGTTGAAGACGCCGCGCGACTCTCCGTCGAACACGCCGTTGAAGTACTCGTGGCTCTCACAATGCGGCCTGGCGTGATCGATCGTCGTGTGGTGATCGACGTGCTGGTGCCCGTTCAGCACCGAGAGCCCGTTCAGGATCAAATAGGCCCCTGCGCCGTCGAGCACGCCGTGAATGTCGTGCCGGACGAGTCCCGCGCCGAGCGCTACGGTCGTGAACACCAGCCGGGAGTCCCTGGCCTGATGGAAGTGGGACGCGGCGACATGGCTGCTCCGCGTGCCTTCCCGCTGTTCCCGACAGAGATCGAGCCGGGCACCCTCCGCGACGACCACCTCGGTCACCGAGTTGGTGAGCGAGTCGCCTCCGGCGTCGCCTTCATAGGCCTCGACGACGTGCGCCCGCGCTTCGCGCTCCACGACGATCAGCAGCCGTGGGTGGATCATCGGATGTGAGCCGCGCGGGATGCGGCACCGCAGCCGGATCGGCTCTGCCACGGTCGCACGGGCGGCGACCCGAATCACCATCCCGTCGGCGAGAAACGCCGTGGCGAGCGCCGTGAACGGGCTCGTCTCGACCGACGCGTACTTGCCGAGGTGGGCTTGCAGAAACTCCGGGGCTGCCCGCACCGCCGCAGCGATCGTCGACACCGTCACACCCGCAGGCACAGGATCGACTTCCCACGTCGCGCGCTGCAGCTCGAACGGAGTTTCGCTGATCGGTTGCACGTTGGTGAACCGCCACTCTTCGAGCCGCGTCGTGGGGAAGCCGACGGCCGCGAAGCGGGTGATCGCGTGTTCCCGCATCTCGCGCAGCCAGGGCGGGGCGCCGGACGCGCCATTCGCCGCGAACGCCTCGTACGCCCCGACGAAGTGGGCCGTCACGCCGTGACTCCCGCCCCGGCGTAACCTTTCTCCTCGAGCGTCAACGCCAGCTCTTTCCCGCCGGATCGCACGATGCGCCCGTCCGCCAGCACGTGGACGAAGTCCGGAACGATGTAGTTGAGCAGCCGCTGGTAGTGCGTCACGACGACGAACGACCGGTCCTTGGAACGGAGCGCGTTCACCGCCGCGGCGACGGTTTTCATGGCGTCGATGTCGAGACCCGAATCGGTCTCGTCGAGAACGGCGAGTCGCGGCTCGAGCACCGCGAGCTGCAGGATCTCGTTGCGCTTTTTCTCGCCGCCCGAGAACCCCTCGTTCACCGCACGGTTCATGAAGCTGTCGTCCCAGCCGATCGCCTTGAGCTTGTCCTCGAGCACCTGGAGGAAGTCGAGCGGGTCGAGCTCGGGGAGCCCCCGGTGCTTGCGGATCGCGTTGACGGCGGAACGCAGGAAGTAGCTGTTGGTGATGCCGCGAATCGCCACCGGATACTGGAAGGCGAGGAACAGACCTTCGCGCGCCCGCTCTTCCGGATCGAGCTCGAGCAGGTCCTTGCCGTCGAAGCGCACCGACCCGGACGTGACGGCATACGCGGGATGGCCAGCGAGGAGCTGCGCGAGCGTGCTCTTTCCCGAGCCGTTCGGTCCCATGATGGCGTGCACTTCACCAGGGCGCACGACGAGGTCGACGCCCTTGAGAATCTCGTTGCCCTCGACGGTCGCGTGGAGGTCGTGGATCTCGAGGAGAGGCGGTGTCAGGGATCGGGCGTCAGGTGTCCGTGTCATCCGACACTCCCTTCCAGGCTGATCCCGAGAAGATTCTGCGCCTCCACCGCGAACTCCATCGGCAGCTCCTTGAAGACTTCCTTGCAGAAGCCGTTGACGATCATCGACACCGCATCTTCGGCTGAAAGACCGCGCTGCTTGCAGTAGAAGATCTGATCTTCGCCGATCTTGGACGTCGACGCCTCGTGTTCCATGATCGCCGAGCTGTTGCGCACGTCGATGTAGGGGAAGGTGTGCGCACCGCACTGATCCCCGATCAGCATCGAATCGCACTGCGAGTAGTTGCGCGCGCCCTCGGCGCCCTTGAGGATCTTCACGAGCCCGCGATACGTGTTCTGCCCGTGGCCCGCGGAGATCCCTTTCGAGACGATCGTGCTCTTCGTGTTTTTCCCGATGTGGACCATTTTCGTCCCGGTATCGGCCTGCTGGCGGTTATTGGTCACCGCGACCGAGTAGAACTCGCCGATCGAGCCGTCCCCCTGCAGCAGGCACCCCGGATACTTCCAGGTGATCGCCGAGCCGGTTTCGACCTGCGTCCAGGAGATCTTGGAGTTCGTGCCGCGACAGGCTCCGCGCTTGGTGACGAAGTTGTAGATCCCGCCGTTGCCGTTCTCGTCGCCGGGATACCAGTTCTGGATCGTCGAGTACTTGATCTGGGCGTGATCGAGGGCGACGAGCTCGACGACCGCGGCGTGCAGCTGGTTCTCGTCCCGCGAAGGCGCGGAGCAGCCTTCGAGATAGGAGACGTAGCTGCCCTCTTCGGCGATGATCAGAGTCCGCTCGAACTGGCCCGTGGCCTGGGCGTTGATCCGGAAATAGGTCGAGAGCTCGAGCGGGCAGCGCACGCCCTTGGGGATGTAGGCGAACGAGCCGTCGGTGAACACCGCCGAGTTCAGGGCGGCGAAGAAGTTGTCGTTGACGGGGACCACGGAGCCGAGGTACTCGCGCACGAGTCCCTCGTGCTCGCGAATCGCCTCGGACATCGGACAGAAGATCACGCCGTGCTTGGCGAGCTCTTCCCGGAACGTCGTCGCCACCGACACCGAGTCGAACACCGCGTCGACTGCGACGCCCGCCAGGCGTTTCTGCTCGGCGATGGGGATGCCCAGCTTGTCGAAGGTCTCGAGCAGCTTGGGGTCCACCTGGTCGAGGCTCTCGAGCGCGGGGCGCTGCTTCGGCGCCGCGTAATAACTGATCGCCTGGTAATCGATCGGCCCGTAGGTGACGTTCGCCCACGTCGGCTCGGTCATCTTCGTCCAGTTGCGATACGCCTTGAGCCGCCAGTCGAGCATCCAGTCGGGCTCCCCCTTCTTACGGGAGATGAGTCGGATGACGTCCTCGGAGAGTCCCGGCGGGACGACCTCGGCTTCGATATCGGTGACGAAACCGTACTTGTATGGCTGCAGAACCTGGGATTCGATCGACGTCATACTTCCGTCCGGAAGGTGATGGCGTACTCGCAGGCGTTGCACCCCTCGACGATGTGAGCGGTGCGCTCGACGCTCGCGGCGAGTACGGTCTGGAGAAACTTCGCTTCGGCGGCGCACACCTCGGGGAATCGCTCCGCCACGGACTTGATGGCGCAGTTGTGCTCGGACAGCCGGAACGCACCGCCCGTGCCGTCCGACTCCGCCATGTACCCGGCCTCGTTCAGCACCCGCGCGACGGAGGCGAGACGCGCTTCGGGGGCAGCGCCATCGAGCTCCGCCTGCAGTTTTCGAGTGAGATCGGCGTAGAGGTCTTCGAGCATGGCGGCGGTAGCGGCCCGGCCCTGCCGCTCCGCAACGCGGTCGAGCAGGTCGGTGAGCGTCTGTTCGTACCGCTTCGGGAACAGCGCCTCCCCCTGGGCCGACAGGCGGTAGCTGAATGTCGGCGCGCCGACGCCGCGCTGTTCGCGGCCGTACGTGACGAGCGCTTCCGCCTCGAGCTCCTTCAAGTGGTGGCGGATGGCGTTGGCCGAAACCCCGAGCTTTTCGGCCAGGAGCTTCGCCGTGAGCGGTTGCGCCCGCTTCAACTCGCGCAGAACTTCGCCGCGGAGTCCCTTGTGGGCCGACAGGCCATGCGTGGGCATTTCCATGGGGAGAATCGTACGGGCTGTCGATTGGGTTGTCAAATTAAATCCAAGATAATGTTGGCGAATCGGTAAGTTATTGCGCTATAGCAACTTCGATATTACGATGGCGCCATGCAATCATCGACTTGGCCCGCATTCGCCGCCCTCGCTGTCATGTCCTCCGTGCTCTGCGCCTGCGTCAGTGACGGGTCGCAGGCGACTCTCGACCCATCCTCACCGCGCGCCCAGGCGTTTCTCGACACTCTGCAGCAGCGCACCTTCGCCTTCTTCTGGGAGCGAACCGACCCGCAAACGGGCCTGACCCCCGACCGCTGGCCGACCCCAGCATTCTCGAGCATCGCCGCAGTCGGATTCGCGCTCACCGCCTACCCGATCGGTGTCGAGCGCGGCTACGTGTCGCGGGCCGACGCCGCCGCGAGGACCCTCGCCACACTGCACTGGTTCTGGCTGGCGCCCCAAGGCCCGGCCGCCGGAGGGAGCACGGGATACCACGGCTTCTTCTATCACTTTCTCGACATGCCGGGCGGAACCCGCTTCCAGCAGGTCGAGCTGTCGACGATCGACACTGCGCTGCTCCTGGGCGGCGTGTTGTTCTGCCGGGAGTATTTCGACGGCACCGATTCGACCGAGACCGCAATCCGCGCGACCGCCGATTCACTCTACGACCGTGTCGACTGGCAATGGGCGGCGCACAACCCGCCGCTCGTGAGCATGGGGTGGACACCGGAAAACGGCTGGATCTCGTCCGATTGGAAGGGCTTCAACGAAGCGATGCTCATCTACGTCCTGGCGCTCGGCTCGCCGACTCACCCGATCGACTCGACCGCCTGGGCGGCGTGGACCTCCACCTACCAATGGGGGACGTACTACGGGCAGCCGCAGATCGGCTTCGCGCCGCTCTTCGGTCACCAGTACTCCCATCTCTGGATCGACTTCCGCGGGATTCAGGACGACTTCATGCGTGCCCACGGGACCGACTACTTCGAGAATTCGCGCCGCGCAACGCTGGCGCAACAATCCTACGCAATCGCGAATCCGGGGCGCTGGACGGGCTACGACGGCGACGTCTGGGGACTGACGGCGTGCGACGGCCCCGTCGATGCCACGCTCACCGTCAGCGGCGCGGCGAGACAGTTCTTCACGTACGCGGCGCGCGGCGCGTCGTTCAACGAAGTGCGGGACGACGGCACGATCGCCCCCACCGCCGCGGGAGGCTCGGTGGCGTTCGCGCCGGAGATCGCCATTCCCGCGCTCGTCACGATGCGCGAGCGCTACGGCGACCCGCTGTTCGGGCAGTATGGTTTTCTCGACGCGTTCAATCCGACGTTCCAGCTCGTCGGGAGGTCGACGCAAGGACAAGTGCTTCCCGGCAAGGGCTGGTTCGACACGGACTACCTCGGCATCGACGAGGGACCGATCCTCGGCATGCTGGCCAACTACCGCGGCGATCTCGTATGGAAATTCATGCGCAGGAGTCCTTACATCATTCGGGGACTGCGCAGAGCTGGCTTCCGAGGCGGATGGCTCGATCAGGCGCCATGACATCTGCTTTCTCGACCTGTTCACCCCTGCGCGTCTGCGTCGGTACGTCTAGCCTTCAGTACGCGTCCCGATTGATCTCCCGAATCAACCGCTCGTAGTCCGCGGGCGTGTTGATGTAGTCCGTCACCGCCGGATCGTCGACGGGAACCGCTTCGACGTCGCGCGCATGCGCGTGCAGCACCGCGCGCGCGCCATCCCGCGTGGCGGCCTCACTGCTGCGCAGCTCCGCGAAGAGCGCCTGATCCCAGATCACCGGATGGCCGCGACGGCCGGCGAACGTCGGCACCGTTACGCCCGCGTGTTTCAAGCGATACGCCTCCACGAGCCGCTCCACCGTCGCGACGTGCACGTGGGGCAGATCGACCGGCCAGACGAGGACTGCCGTGGGATGAATCGCCTCGAGCGATTCGAGCGCGCAGCGCAGCGAGCCGATCGGGCCGGAGTCGGGAGCGGGGTTCTCCACTACGAGGCACGGGTGTGCGGCGATCGATTCCCGGATGCGGCGGGACTCGGGACCGACTACCACCACACGCGTCTTCAAGTCGAGCGCCTCGAACGCCTCGAGCAGACGCACGACGAACGGCTCCCCCCGGAAGTCCAACAGGGCCTTGGGCGTGCCCATCCGGGACGAGCGGCCACCAGCGAGAATCACACCGGCGAGCATGGGCCGACTAGGGTACACCGCGCTCCTCGCGGCGGCAAACCGGGGCCGTGCTTCGGTGTATACGGAAGGCGCTAGTTCGTTGATTACACAGATGGTTACGTGGATGACGCCGCGGCCCAGTTGCGCCTCGGGCGGAAAACGTCAGAATTAGGGCCCCCTATGGCCGTACGCCGCATTCGCCTGCTCGGCGACCCGATCCTGCGTCAGCGCTGCCAGCGCGTGGAGAAGCCATCCTCCGCGGCGGTGCGGCTCGTGGCCGACGACCTGCGCGACACCCTCAAAGCGGCGAAGCAGAAGCACGGCATGGGCCGGGCGCTATCGGCACCGCAGATCGGCGCGCCGGTGCGCCTCGTGGTGATAGACATCGACGGCGCGAAGCAGCGCCTCGTGATGGTGAATCCGGAAATCACCGACGTCGGCCCCAAGGATTTTCTGGTCTGGGACGATTGCTTTTCGTTCCCCGATCTGCTGGTGCACGTCACGCGCGCGATGCAGGTCACCGTCACCTATCAGGACCTCAAGGGACGGCCTCACACCCTACAATGCGACGGACCGATGGCCGAGCTGATGCAGCATGAGATCGATCACCTCGACGGGATTCTCGCCGTCGATCGCGCCGTGGGTCTCGACCCGTTCGCCTTCCGAAGCGAATGGGAGAAGTACCACCTCCCCGCCGAGCGGTACGGCGTGCCGTATCCGCGTGAGGCGCCCGACGAAGCGATAGCCAGCCACATTTGAGCTGGAAGACCGGCAGGCTCGCCGCGTGCGCGCTGCTGGCGCTCGGGTGCGGTGTGGCGCCGTACCACCCGCGTACGCGTACCTACTACGTTCGCGCCGAGTCGGTGCGCTGGAACTTCATGCCCGAAGGGTACGACTCGGTCGCCGGCCAGCGGCCGCCCCGGCCCTGGGGCGACTCACTCGTCTACCCGATGGTGCGCTACATCGGCTACACCGATTCGACCTTCTCCACGCCCATCGCTCAGCCGCCCTGGCAGGGGATCCTCGGACCGACGTTGCGCGCGCTCACCGGCGATACGATCCGGGTGGTCTTCCGTAACGCGACGCGGCAGCCGCTCTCGATGCACCCGCACGGCGTGCGCTACAACGCCGAGAACGAAGGCGCGCTCTACAACCCGCCGCGCGGCGGCGGCGATAGCGTGACGCCGGGCGGAACGTTCACCTACAACTGGCTGGCGGGGAGAGAGAGCGGGCCGCAGGCGGGCGAGCTGTCGAGCAAGGTCTGGCTCTACCACTCGCACGTGCATCCCGAGAGCGAGATCAACGCGGGGCTGGTGGGGGCGATCATCGTGGCGGATCCGGCACACGCCAACGCGGTCACGGCGGTGCCGACTGACGTCGACAAGGAGTTCATCACCTTCTGGATGATCTTCGACGAGAACGGCCCGGGCTCCCCGGCGCGGGACGAAGAGATGAACCTCAAGCATTCGATCAACGGGTTGTTCTTCGGCAACCTGCGGGGACTCGTGATGGCCAAGGGCGACCGCGTGCGCTGGTACGTCACGGCGCTGGGGAGTGAGAGCGACCTGCACACGCCGCATTGGCACGGCGCCAAGCTGCAGCTTGACACCCGGAGCTACCTCGACGTAGTGGAGCTGCTCCCCGGCAGCATGAAAGTGGCCGACATGATCGCCCGCAACCCCGGCGTCTGGATGTTGCACTGTCACGTCAACGACCACATGACGGCCGGGATGTACACGACCTACACGATCACGGATGCCGGTCGCTGATGCGACTGTGCGCGATGAAAATCTGGGTGAAGTAGTAGGTGCCGTCGCTCGAACGGGCGATCCCCACGCCGGTGCGGTCGAAGCTCCCCTCGATATTCTCCCGATGGTGCGGACTCCGGAGCCAACCGTCCACGGCGATGGACACGGTGCGAGGGCGGGCGTAATCGTTGAGCGCCACGTTTTCCGCGATCTCCGAGAAGTCGAACAGCCGCTCTGCCTCCTTCGCGCGGTCGGAGAATCCGTCGTGCCCGAACGGGACGCGCTGCTCCGCCATCTCGAGCGAGTGCTGTCGCGCGATCCCCGCGAGCACCGTGTCGGTCGCGAGCGAGCGCAGGTGCAATCGGGCACGGTGGGCGTTGACGAGGCGCACGACCGCCAGCTCGAGATCGGAGAACTCCGTCGTGGCGGGCACCGGTGGCCGGGCGCCATAGGCGAGGACGAGCGCGGCGCAGAAAAGTGGGCGCATGTGACACTCGAAAACTAATGTTACCTTCCGCGGTGACAGGGGTGCCCGCGGACCGATCGGATCGGCCGGGCTGAGATCAGACCCTTTGGACCTGATCCGGATAATGCCGGCGAAGGGAGCTCACGATGAGTTGCGTCACGCAGATGTTCCACGCCCGCCAGGGCGCCGTCACACCCGCCATGCGACGCGTGGCGGAGCGCGAGGGCCTCGAGCCCGAGCTGATTCGCGACGAAGTCGCCCGCGGTCGCCTGATCATTCCCGCCAACATCCACCACCTCGCCGGGCGCCTCGATCCGATGGCGATCGGCAAAGTGGCGCGCGTCAAGATCAACGCCAACATCGGCAACTCGGCGGTCACTTCGGATGTGGACGGCGAGCTCGAGAAGCTGCACCACGCCGTGCATTACGGCGCCGACACGGTGATGGATCTGTCGACCGGCGGCAATATCGACGCCATTCGGGCGGCGATCGTCGACGCCTCTCCCGTCCCGATCGGGACGGTGCCCATCTATCAGGCCGTCACGGAAGTGGGCAAGGTGGAGGACCTGACGGCCGATGACCTGATCGACATGGTGGAGCACCAGGCGCGACAGGGAGTCGACTACATGACGATCCACGCAGGCGTATTGCGCGAGCACGTCCCGTTCGCGTTGGGCCGGGTGACGGGGATCGTATCGCGCGGCGGGTCGCTGCACGCCTACTGGATGTCGGCCCACCAGAAGCAGAATCCGTTCTACACGCACTTCGATCGCGTACTCGAGATCGCGCGCCGCTACGACGTCACGCTCTCGCTGGGTGACGGCCTGCGGCCCGGCTCGGTCGCCGACGCGAACGACCGGGCGCAGTTCGCCGAGCTCGAGGTGCTTGGTGAGCTGACGAAAAAGGCGTGGGCGGCGGACGTGCAGGTGATGATCGAAGGCCCCGGGCACATCCCGATGCACCTGATCGAGGTGAACGTCCGCAAGGAGAAGGAGATCTGCCAGGAGGCGCCGTTCTACACGCTCGGGCCGCTGGTGACGGACATCGCGCCCGGGTACGACCACATCACCTCGGCGATCGGCGCGGCGATGATCGGCTGGTACGGCGCCGACATGCTGTGCTACGTGACGCGCAAGGAGCACCTCGGCCTGCCCAACGCCGAAGAGGTGCGCGAAGGGGTGATCGCGTACAAGATCGCCGCGCACGCCGCCGACATCGCGCGCGGGCGCGCCGGGGCGCGCGAACGGGATGATGCGCTTTCGCGGGCACGCTACGCGTTCGACTGGAACGAGCAGTTCCGCCTGAGCCTCGACCCCGACCGGGCGCGCGAGCTGCACGACGAGGCGCTGCCCGCCGAGTACTTCAAGTCGGCGGAGTTCTGCGCGATGTGCGGGCCGAAGTTCTGCTCGATGCACATCACGCGGGAGATCGAGCGGCGCTACGGCACGGAGCGGTCGACCAAGGAGGCGGTCGCCGCCGACT
>Ga0187777_10001633_pt1 | contig 14566 bp, 14 predicted proteins | sample 1015_Q2_SP5_10_M_FD_132416 | JGI IMG/M metagenome (GOLD analysis project Ga0187777, IMG submission 132416) | Tropical peat soil microbial communities from peatlands in Department of Meta, Colombia - 1015_Q2_SP5_10_MG | ecosystem: Environmental > Terrestrial > Soil > Wetlands > Peat | place...
CGAGGGGAGTTCCTCGGCATCGTCGGCGAGTCCGGCTGCGGCAAGTCGACGTTGCTCTATGCGATCGCGCGCCTCCTCGGCGCGCCGCTGGCCGGCGAGATCACCGGCGGCCGCGTGCTCTTCCAGGGCCGCGACATGGTGACCCTCACCGACCGCGAGCTCAGGCACATCCGCTGGCGCGAGCTCTCGGTGGTCATGCAGAGCGCGATGAACGCGCTCAATCCGGTGTTGACCGTCGCCGCGCAGATGCGGGACGCGTGCGAGGCACACTCCGACATGTCGCCGAAGGAGATCGAGGCGCGCTCGAAGGAGGTGCTCCGGCTCGTCTCGATCGACCCGGTGCATCTCAACAGCTATCCGCACCAGCTGTCGGGCGGAATGCGTCAGCGCGCCATGATCGCGATGGCGCTGCTGTTCACGCCCGACCTGATCATCATGGACGAGCCGACGTCCGCCCTCGACGTCGTCGCCCAGCGGTCGCTGATGATGCAGATCAAGGAACTGCAGGACCAGCTCGGCTTCGCCGTCATCTTCGTCACGCACGACATGTCGCTCGTAAGTCACTTCTCCGATCGGCTGCTCGTGATGTACGCGGCGCAGGTCGCCGAGTTCGGGGACACGCGACAGCTCTTCGACAACCCGCTCCACCCGTACACGCGCGGACTGCTCGCCGCGTATCCGTCGATCCGCGGGCCGAAGACGCACCTGCTCGGGATTCCGGGTGCTCCGCCCGACCTCGTCAGGCCACCGGCCGGTTGCCGCTTCTCGCCGCGCTGCCCGCACGCCATGCCCGCCTGTCACACGATCGAGCCCGAGCTCCTGGACGTCGAGGCGGACCTCGTGCGCTGCCTCCTCTACGCGGTGGGCATCGAGCACGACCACGACGGCCTCCGCGAGCACGCGGCCGCGGCGTCGTCGGACGGTACGGCATGACCGAGCCGCTCCTGCGCACCGTCGGACTGACGCGGCACTTCCGCGTCGGCGGGCTGACCTCGCGAAGGACGCTGCACGCCGTCGACGACGTGAACTTCACGATCGAGCGTGGAGAGATCGTCGCTCTCGTCGGCGAGAGCGGCAGCGGCAAGAGCACGATCGCGCGCCTGCTCGCGCTCGTCTACAAGCCGACGCGAGGCGAGATCTACTTCGAGGGAAAGCCCGTCAGCAAGCTGCGCTCGCGCAAGGAGCAGCTCGAGTACAGCGGCAACGTCCCGATGGTCTTCCAGGATCCGTTCAGCTCGATCAACCCCGCCTACCGCGTGACGCACGGGATCCGTCGCGGCATCAAGCTCCACCGGCGGACGCTGAATCGGCAGCAGGCCGGCGCGGAAGTGACGACCGTGCTCGACGCGGTCGGGCTCGTGCCGCCGGGCGCCGTGGCCCAGAAGTTCCCGCACGAGCTGAGCGGCGGCCAGCGCCAGCGGATCGGCTTCGCGCAGGCGCTCGCGTTCCGGCCGAAGCTGATCGTCGCCGACGAGCCGGTCTCGATGCTCGACGTCTCGATCCGGATCGGGGTCCTCAACCTGATGAGCGAGCTGCGCGAGCGGGAGGGCGTCTCGTTCCTCTACATCACGCACGACGTTGCGAGCGCCCGCTACATCGCCGACCGCGTGCTCGTCATGTACGCCGGTCATCTCGTCGAGCAGGGACCGACCGAGGACGTCCTCCAACGGCCGATGCATCCGTACACGCAGTTGCTGCTCTCGGCCGTGCCGGACCCGCACGCACCGCTCGGCGCGTCGGACGCGGCAGACGTCGGCGAGCCGCCGAAGGTGATCGACCCCGGCGAGGGCTGCCGCTTCCGGCCCCGCTGTCCCTACGCGGTCGAACGCTGCGCGACCGAGACGCCGCAGCTCCGCGAGCTCGGCCCCCACCGGCTCGCCGCCTGTCACGTGGCCGAGGCCGATCACGATTGGTCGACAACCGCACACGCACCGGCGCTGGAGGCGAGTTGAGCGCCCAGCCACACGGCACCGCCGCGCCTGGAACGCTGTTCCTCGCCGAGATCCACGAGCAGCCCGCGGCGCTCGCGCGACTGCTCGAGCACGAGGACGCATTCGAGGCCGCCGGACGGCTGATCGCCGGGCGAAGACCCGGAGTGATCCGGCTCGTGGGCCACGGCTCCTCCGACGCGGCCGCGTCATACGGCGTGTACGCGTTCGGGCTGCTCGCCTCGCGAACCGCGCTGCGCGACTCGATCTCGCTGTCCGTCTACTACGACGCGCATCTCGACCTCGCCGACTCGGTCGTGATCGCACTGTCCCAGTCCGGGATGACGCCGGACGTCGTCGAGTACGCACGGCGTGCCCGCGCGGACGGTGCGTTGACGCTCGCCGTCACGAATGCGCCTGCGTCGGACCTCGCAGCGGCGGCGGACGTGGTGCTGCCGCTCTCCGCTGGAGTCGAGCGTGCCGTCGCGGCGTCGAAGACCTACCTCAACCAGGTCGCGGCGCTCGCGCTGCTCGCCGCGTGCACGGACGGACGGGGGTCCGAGCTCGCGGACGGCCTCCGGCAGCTCGTGCCGCTGCTCGACGGTGCAATCGGGACGCTCGAGCACCAGACGGGACGACTCGCGACCGCGTTCGCGCACGTCGGCCGGATGTTCGTGATCGGCCGGGGCGTCGAGTTCGCGACGGCGCGCGAGATCGCGCTCAAGCTCACGGAGACGTGCCGCGTCGCGGCCGAGCCGTTGACTGCGACCGATCTCGTGCACGGCCCGATCGCCGCCGTCGATCCACTCTTCCCGGTGTGGACGATCGCGACGCACGACGAGTGCCTGCCTGCCGTGCAGGAGGCGTCGGCGCGGGCCACGAACGCAGGCGCCGTCCTCGTCGCGAGCGGCAGCGCGGCCGACGAGATCGCCGGAGCGGAGTACCGCCTGCCGGTACCGCTCGCACCGCAACCGCTCCTCTCTCCCCTGCTCTCGGTTGTCACGGGCCAGCTCTTCGCAGCCGCGCTCGCCCGTGCCAAGGGTCTCGACGCCGATCGACCGGAGCAGCTGAGCAAGGTCACCCTGGCTCGCTGAGCCGTCGCGCCCGCGGCAGCCCGTCGAAGATGGACGGCGATGAGCCGCTACCGCTGGACGATCCTCGCGGCCGGCGTCGTCGCGCAGGCGAGCTATACGGCGATCCCGATCGGCCTGCCCGCGATCGCGCCCGAGCTGCAGGATCAGTACAAACTCAGCCTGACACAGGTCGGCGTCGTGCTCGCTGCGGTCAACGTCGGCTCGCTCGCAACGCTCCTGCTCTGGGGGCTCGCGGCCGATCGAATCGGCGAGCGGGCCGTGCTCGTCGTCGGCCTCCTCGGCACGGCCGCGGCGCTCGTCGTCGCCGGTCTCACGACGTCGTACATCGGCCTGATCGCGACGCTCGCGCTCGCCGGTGCGCTCGGTGCGGGGACGAACACGGCGAGCGGACGCGCGGTGATGGGCTGGTTCGGCCCGGAGGAGCGTGGCCTCGCGCTCGGCATTCGCCAAACGGCCAATCCCCTCGGGGGCGCGATCGCCGCGATCGTGCTTCCGCTGCTCGCCACGCACGTCAGCGTCCGCTCCTCGTTCTTCGGGCTGGCCGTCGGCTGCGCGGGCGCCGCGCTCGTGTCCGGCGCGCTGCTGCGACGAGACGCGACGTCGATCGACCACGCGGACGCCCGCCGTCCGCTCCGCGACGCGCGCATCTGGCGCATCTGCATCGGCAGCACCTTCTACGTGCTCACGCAGCTGAGCCTGATCTCGTTCCTCGTGCTCTTCCTGCATGCGCACCGCGGTCTCTCGACCGCCGCGGGAGCCGCGGTGCTCGCGCTCACGCAGGTGCTCGCCGCGGTCGCGCGCATCGTCATCGGCGGCTGGTCGGACCGGATCGGCGCGCGCATCCGCCCGCTACTCCAGCTCGGGCTCGCGCTGGCAGGCTCGGTCGCGCTGACGGCGCTCCTCGTCGACGCGAGCGAGTGGCTGCTGCTCCCGGCGCTCGTCGTCGCGGGAACGCTCGGCTTCTGCTGGAACGGGCTGTCGTTCACGGCCGCGGCCGAAGCGGCCGGGCCTGTACGCGCCGGCGCTGCACTCGGGCTCCAGCAGTCGTTCCTCGCAGCCGGGTCGATCGTCGCCCCGATCCTCTTCGCCGCGATCGTCCACGAGGTCTCGTGGCGCGTCGCCTTCGCGGCCACCGCAGTGAGCCCGCTGATCGGCTACGCGGTGTTCAGCCCGTTATCCGAGCGACGATCTTGAACGTCGGCGAGCCGACCGGAAGCTCGTGGAACTCGGGGTTCACGCAGCCGATCTCGCCCGAGCGGCGCGGCCCGTAGCAGGGCTCGACCTCGACGTCGCACATCGGCAGCGGCGTCTTCATCGTGCGCACCGGCCCGAAGCCGTCGCGGTTCGCCTCGGCCGCGCTCAGGAGGTCGAGATCGATCTCGACCTCGTACACCTTCTGCATGCAGCCCATGTACGTGTGGCCGAACTCGTGGTAGGCGTAGACGAACGGACACGCACGCTCGAGACACGAAGCCGGGTAGACGACCTTGTCGCAATGGACGTCGCAGCGACGGCACTCGAACTCGTCCTGGGGTCTGAGCGGGAGCTCTGTCGCGCGCCGCGGTCGGGGCTTCATGGAGAGATTGTGGTGGGCACGACTTCGCGCCGCAAGACTTGACAAGCGCGGTTGCTTTCTGCTTATCGGCCAAGGCGTGTGAGGCGACGGACGACGTTCAGCACGTCCATGTGCGTGAACGCGCGGAAGTCGGGCTCGGCCTCGTCCACGTCGTCCTCGACGCGGAACCAGAGTGCGAGCACCGTCCGCATGCCCATGTCGCGCGCGCCGCGAACGTCCTGTTTGAGACGGTCGCCGACGAACAGCGCACGCGCCGGCTCGACCTCGAGCTCGTCGAGCGCACGCTGGAAGATCCTCGGGTGAGGCTTGCGTACACCGACCTCCGACGAGAACACGATGCTGTCGAGCCGCCCGGCGAGGCCTTGCTCGTCGAGATCGCGGCGGAGCAGCCAGCCGGGGTCCATCGCGTTCGAGACGAGACCGGTCTTCAGGCCGTGGTCGCGCAGCGAGTCGAGCAGCGCGTGACTCATCGGCGCGAGCCGTCGCGCCGGCGCCCAGACCGCGTGCTCCGCGACGAGGTATCGCTCGAGCTGGGCGTCGTCGACGGACACGCCGACGTCCGCCAGCATCTCGCGGACGAGCCCCTCGTACTCGACCTCCTCCGGCACCTCCCAGTCCGTGAGCCGCACCTCGTTCCGGTAGCGGTGGGTCACCTCGTGCGCCTTGACGGCCGGTGCGCCGGCGGCCTCGAGCCCCGTGCGGATGCCCGCTTCGAGGAGCCGCTCGTCCCACACCCAGTCCATCAGTGTGTGGCCCCAGTCGAAGAGGACTGCGTCGATCACGCGGTTAGGCTAGCCGGGTGGCGCGCAGACTCCTGTGGGCAGGGCTTGCGCTCGCGCCGCTGACGATCGTTCTCGACCTCGCCGTCCATCCGAGCAAGACGGCGATGTTCGTCCTTGCCGCGATCGCGCTGATTCCGCTCGCGTGGATGATCGGCGAAGCGACCGAGCAGGCGGGTGAGCACACCGGTCCGCGCATCGCAGGCCTCCTCAACGCGAGCTTCGGCAACGCGCCCGAGCTGATAATCGCGCTGATCGCGGTCTCGGACACGCTGCCCAACGTCGTGCGCGGCTCGCTCGTCGGCAGCGTCGTCTCGAACCTGCTGCTCGTCTTCGGCGCAGCATTGCTGCTCGGCGACGAAGGGCGGCTGGAGCGGCGGTCGCTGATCGTGCAGACGGGGCTCGTCGCGATCGCCGTCGTCGTGCTGCTGCTCGCGACGATCCCCGGCTGGCACGGCAATCCCGAACGGCACTCGCTCGCCGATCTCAGCATCGGCCCCGCGATCTTCCTGCTCGTGATCTACCTCGTGATCACGGTGATCGGCGTCCGTCGCGGCGAGCGCCCCGAGGCTCCGCCCGAAGCGGCCTGGAGCATGAGGACGTCGCTGATCGCCCTCGGGATCGCGACGGTTGCGACCGCATGGATCAGCGAGATCCTCGTCCACTCGCTCGAGGCCTTTGCGAGAGCGGTCGGGCTGTCGGAGTTCTTCATCGCGATCGTCATCGTCGCGATCGTCGGCAACGCAGCCGAGCACGGCGGGGCTATCGTGATCGCATACCGAGCGAATCTGAACCTCGCTGCACAGATCGCAATCTCGTCGGGTGCCCAGGTCGGTCTCCTCGTCCTCCCCGTCGTCACGCTCCTCTCGTTCGCCTTCGCGCACCCGCTCACGCTTGCCTTCAGGCCTGTCGAGCTCGCGGCGATGGCGATCAGCACGGTGCTCGTCGCGGTCGTCCTCTGGGACGGCCGGGGACGCCGTTGGGAAGGGGTGCTCCTGGTCGCCAGCTACGTCGGGCTCGCCGTCGCCTTCTACTTCTCCGGCGACAGAGGTCGTTGATCACGCGCGGTCGAACCTCCCGCTGTGGGCGCTTCCGCCACGAATCACGGCCGCTCCCGACCGCATCGAGCGGCGGTGCGGTTAACCGAACCTTAAGCGGGCGGTGGTCATCATAGGCCCGACACGCGGTTGATGCGAGACTGGAACGGCCCACGCCATCGAGGAAGGGGATTCATTGAGCAACGTCATCTCTGAACGCGAGGAGCCGAGGGTCTCCACGGGCGAGCCCGTCGTCGCCGCCCAGGACGTGATGCGGCGGTACGGCGAAGGCGAGACGGCGGTCGACGCCCTCCGCGGCGTCTCACTCGACGTCAAGCAGGGCGAGCTGATCGCCGTGATGGGCCCGTCGGGCTCGGGCAAGTCGACGCTCATGCACATCCTGGCCGGCCTCGACATGCCGACGGCCGGCAGCGTCAAGATCGCGGGCACCGAGATCACGACCCTCAAGGACAGCGAGCTGACGAAGCTCCGCCGCCGGCACATCGGCTTCGTGTTCCAGTTCTTCAACCTGCTGCCGATGCTCACGGCCGAGGAGAACGTCGTGCTCCCGCTCTCGATCGCAGGCGAGAAGCCGGACCCGGAGTGGTTCGCCGACCTGATCCAGAAGGTGGGACTCTCGGACCGCCTCTCGCACCGGCCCGCGGAGCTCTCCGGCGGCCAGCAGCAGCGCGTCGCGATCGCACGCGCGCTCGTGTCGCGCCCCACCGTCGTCTTCGCGGACGAGCCGACCGGGAACCTCGACTCCGCGACGAGCGGCGAGATCCTCGACGTCATGCGCGAGTCCGTCGACAGCTTCGGCCAGACCACCGTGATGGTGACGCACGACGCCCGCGCCGCCGCGATCGCCGACCGCATTCTCTTCCTCGCGGACGGCCTGATCGTGCGCGACCTGACCGGCGCCTCGAGGCACGAGGTAGTGGCGGCGATGGAACAGGTCTCTGCGGCATGACGAGATTCGCCCTGCGCGGGCTGCTCAGCCGCAAGCTGCGCACGGCCCTGACCGCGATCGCGATCGTGCTCGGCGTCGCGATGATCAGCGGCACCTACATCCTGACCGACTCGATCACGAACGCGTTCAACTCGATCTTCACCGAGACTTACAAGGGCACGAACGCGGTCATCACCGGGAAGTCGGCGTTCAACCTCCAGGGCAACGGCAGCAACGCACCGTCCTTCGACGAGTCGCTGCTGCCGCGCGTGCGGGCGCTGCCGGGCGTCGCCGCGGCGCTCGGCGGCGTCGAGGGCGACGCGCACCTGATCGGGAAGAACGGCAAGGCCATCGTCTTCGGCGGCGCGCCCAACATCGGCTTCAGCGTCGACCCGTCGCAGCCGCGGTTCAACTCGCTCACGCTCGTCGACGGCAGCTGGCCGGGCCCGAACGAGGTCGTGATCGACCGCTCGACCGCGAACAAGAAGCACTTCACCGTTGGCCAGAGGATCGGGATCCAGTCCCAAGGCCCCGTCGAGCAGTTCAAGATCTCGGGACTCGTCAAGTTCGGCTCCGTGTCGACGATCGGCGGCGCGACGCTCGCAGGGTTTGCGGTGCCGACGGCGCAGAAGCTCTTCGACAAGGAGGGCAAGCTCGACGACATCCGGATCGCGTCGAGGGGCGGAGTCTCCGAGCCGACACTGCTCGCACAGGTGCGCGACATCCTGCCGCCGGGAACGCAGGTCCGGAGCGGAGACGCGCAGGCGACGAAGGACGCCTCCGACGTGAACAGCTTCCTCAGCTTCCTGCAGAAGTTCCTGCTGTCGTTCGCCGGCGTGGCGTTGTTCGTCGGCATCTTCGTGATCGCCAACTCGCTGTCGATCACGATCGCGCAGCGGACGCGCGAGTTCGCGACGCTGCGGACGATCGGCGCCTCGACGCGCCAGATCCGCATGGCCGTGCTGGTCGAGGCCTTCGTCATGGGCCTGCTCGCCTCGATTGTCGGGCTGTTCCTCGGATTCGGTCTCGCGGAGGGCCTGTTCAAGCTGTTCGAGTCGATCGGCTTCACGCTGCCGAACAACGGCCTCGTCTTCGAGACGCGGACGATCATCGTCTCGCTGCTCGTCGGCACGATCGTCACGCTCGTCGCCAGCCTCCGCCCCGCGGTTCGGGCGACGCGAGTGCCGCCGATCGCCGCCGTGCGCGAAGGCGCAACGCTGCCGCCGTCGCGGTTCGCGGGCTTCCGTGTCCCCGCGACGGTCCTGACCGCGCTGCTCGGCTTCGCCGCGCTCTCCTACGGCCTGTTCGGGAGCGGGCTGGGGACGACACAGGTGCTGCTGTGGCTCGGCCTCGGCGCGCTGCTGATCTTCGTCGGCGTTGCGCTGTTCGCGCGTCAGCTCGTTCGGCCGCTCGCCTCGGCGCTCGGCTGGCCGGCAACGAAGATCGGCGGCGCCGCGGGACTCCTGGCCCGCGACAACGCGAAACGGAACCCCCAGCGGACGGCATCCACGGCCGCCGCGCTGATGATCGGCCTCGCGCTCGTCACGCTCGTCGCCGTTCTCGCGCAGGGGATCATCTCGACCTTCACCGACGCCGTGCACCAGGAGTTCGACGCCGACTACGCGATCACGGCGCAGAACAACTTCGACCCGATTCCGATCAGCGCCGCCGCGGCCGCGGCGAAGACGCCGGGCGTGACGGCGATCGCCAGCGTTCGCACCGGCGACGCCCGTCTGAACGGCCACGTGATCCAGGCGACGGCGGTGGATCCCGAGATCGGCAAGACGATCAGCCTCAAGTGGAAGGACGGCTCGCAGGCCGTACTCGCGTCGCTCGGCGCCACGGGCGCCTTCATCTCGGACGCCTACTCGAAGGACCACCATCTCCACGTCGGCTCGCCGATCCAGGTGGAGACGCCGACCGGAAAGACGATCGACCTGACGATCAAGGGCATCTTCAAGCCCCCGTCGGGCGGGTCGCCGTTCGGATCGGTGACGATGTCGAGCAAGACGTTCGACGCGAACTTCGAGCAGCCCGAGAACCTGTTCACGTTCGTGAAGATGGCGGGCGGCATCACCGACGCCAACACTGCGGCCCTCGCGGCCTCGCTGAAGGGCTTCCCGAACGCGAAGTCGCAGACACGCGACGAGTTCATCCACAACCAGATCGGCCCGCTGAAGAGCATCCTGAACGTCCTCTACGTCCTGCTCGCGCTCTCGGTCGTCGTCAGCCTGTTCGGAATCGTGAACACGCTCGTGCTGACCGTGTTCGAGCGCACACGGGAGCTCGGCATGCTGCGCGCGATCGGCATGACTCGCCGTCAGGTGCGGCGGATGATCCGCCATGAGAGCATCATCACCTCGATGATCGGTGGCGTGCTCGGGATCGTGCTCGGGATCGTCCTCGGCGCCCTGCTCGTGGCACGCATCGACTTCATCAACTTCGCGCTACCGATCGGTCAGCTGATCGTCTTCGCGATCGCGGCGATCATCGTCGGGATCCTCGCGGCGATCTTCCCAGCGCGACGCGCGTCTCGCCTGAACGTGCTCGAAGCCCTCCAGTACGAGTAGTCGCGTTACGCGGCCGCGAGCGCGAGCGCCCGAGGGATTCGCTCGATCGCGTGCTCGACGTCCTCGTCGGAGACGTCGAGGTGCGTCACGGCACGGACGACGGTCGGGTGCACCGTCGTCGAGACGAGGACGCCCGCCTCCTTCATCCGGCCGATCGCGCCCGCGCGTTCCGGCCCGACGTCGATCTGCACGAAGTTCGTCTCGATCCGGTCGAGCTGGACCCGAACGCCCGCCTCCGCGAGACCCTCGCCGAGCCGGCGTGCGCGAGCGTGGTCGTCCGCGATGCGGGCGACGTTGTGGTCGAGCGCGTACAGCCCCGAGGCGGCGACGATGCCAGCCTGCCGCATCGCCCCGCCGAAGAGGTGCTTCCCGCGCCTGGCCTGCTCCATCAGCTCGCTGGATCCGGCGAGCAGTGCGCCGAGCGGACAACCGAGACCCTTCGACAGGCAGAGCGTGACCGTGTCCGCCTCGCGGCCGATCTCCCGCGGCTCGACGCCGATCGCCACCGCCGCGTTGACGAGCCGCGCACCGTCGAGATGGAACGCGAGCTCGTGCTCGCGGCACGTCGCCCGGATCGCCTTGACCTCGTCGAGCGGCCATGCCCTGCCGCCCGAGCTGTTGTGGGTGTTCTCGATCGTGACGATCCGCGTCGGCGGCACGTGCACCGACGTGCGGTCCCGGATCTCGGCGACCACCTGATCAGGCGAGAATCGTCCCGCGGTACCGTCGATCGCGATCGTCAGCAGGCCGGAGTGCACCGCCGGACCGCCGAGCTCCGATAGGACGATGTGCGCGTGCCGCTCGACGAGCAACACGTCGCCCGGCCGCCCGTGGACGTGCAGCGCGATCTGGTTCGCCATCGTCGCCGTCGGAACGTAGACGGCCGCCTCGTGGCCGAGGAACTCCGCGCCGCGGCGCTCGAGCTCGTTGACGGTCGGGTCCTCGCGCTTCTGCTCGTCGCCGACCTCGGCGTTCGCCATCGCCTCTCGCATGGCGCGGGTCGGCTTGGTCTGCGTATCGGAGCGAAGGTCGACCACGTTCCCATTCTGCCCTCCCGGAAATGTGGCATCCCCACGAAGGGTGATCCAGCAGCGTCCTGGGAAACCCGATCACAAGCTCTACACGACCCGGTTTCGAACCGGAGACTGCGGAGAAAGCGTGACGTCCCCGAACAAATCCCCACTCGGCAGCGGGTTGCGACTCGCGGGCTCGGCGCCGCCCGTGCGACTCGACCACCAGTTCTTCGAGCACGAGTCGCGGCCGATGCTCGGCGCCATCCTGCTGAAGAAGGGACTCGTCACTCCAGAGCGGCTCGACGAGGCACTCGCCGAAGGGAAGAAGACCGGAATGCGGCTCGGCGAGATCCTCCTCACCAAGGGATGGCTCTTCGAGGGCGAGCTCGCCCACGCGCTCGCCGAGCAGTTCGGCATCCCCTACGTCGATCTCGCGGTGAACACCGTCGACCCGATCGCCGCAGGGTTGCTGCCGCTCGAGGTCGCACGGCGCATGTTCGCAGTCCCCGTCCGGTTCGTCGGCTCGGATGCGATCCAGGTCGCCGTCGCCGACCCCGGTGACGCCGACGTCGAGGGGCTCGAGCAGCTCCTCCGCCACCGGGTCGAGCTCGCCGTCGGCGAGCGATCTGCGATCCAGGTCTCCTGGCGCAGCATGCAGCGCTGAGCGCCGCGCGCGCGTCCACCAACTCCCCGTACCCTGAGAGCGTGGATCGCACGCTCCTCGCGACGGAGCTCGCCGCGCGCGGCGAGCCGGGCTACCGCGCACAGCAGGTCTGGGAGTGGACCGCGCGCGGCGCGGACGGCTACGCGGCGATGACGAACGTGTCCGCCACGCTGCGTGCCGAGCTCGACGAGCGGGTGCCGTTCTCGACGCTGACCGTCGTCCGGCAGGTCGAGGCGCGCGACGGGACGATCAAGGCCCTCTTCCACACGCACGACGGCTGTCCCGTCGAGGCGGTGCTGATGCGGTACCGCGACGGACGGCGGTCCGTCTGCCTCTCCTCCCAGTCCGGCTGCCCGCTGACGTGCACGTTCTGCGCCACCGGCCAGATGCGGTTCGCGCGGAACCTCACCGCCTCGGAGATCGTCGACCAGGCGCTGCACTTCCGTCGAGTCGAGCCGGTCAACCACGCGGTGTTCATGGGCATGGGCGAGCCGATGCTCAACCTCGACCCGGTGCTCGAGGCGGCGAGGCTCCTCCCGGAGCTCGGGATCACGCACCGACGGACGACAATCTCGACGGTCGGCTGGCTCCCCGGTCTGCGTCGCTTCGTCGACGAGGTGGACGAGCCGATCCGTCTCGCCCTATCGCTGCATGCCGCTATGGACGAGCTGCGCAGCGAGCTGATGCCGGTCAACGACCGCTTCCCGCTCGCAGAGGTCCTCGCCGAGTGCGCCCGTTACGTCCAGCGACGCAGGCGCAAGGTGTTCGTCGAGTACGTGCTGCTCGCCGGCGTGAACGACCGCGTCGAGCAGGCGCGGGCGCTCGCCGACCTGCTCGATCGGAAGCTGTTCAAGGTCAACCTGATCCCGTACAACCCGACGGGCCGCTACGACGGCGCGTCGCGCAAAGCGATCGCAGCGTTCAAGGACGTCCTCGACCGCGCACGCCTCCCCGCGACCGTACGCCTGACGCGCGGCCGCGACATCGACGCCGCGTGCGGTCAGCTCACCGCGTCGAGCTAAAGGCCGTACGCTCTCGGTCGTGTCGACGAATCGTTCTGCGCCACCGGCCACCGTGACTCCGGTGCTGATCTACCCTGACGTTCGCGCAGCGGTCGCGTGGCTGGAGTCCGCGTTCGGCTTCGAGGAACGCGTGCGCATCGGCGACGCGCACCGGGCTCAGATGCGCGTGGGTATGGACGGCGCCGTCGTCGTCGCCGATGTTCGTGGAAGCCACGTAGCACCGAGCGCGGGAGTGGTCACGCAGCTCCTCAAGGTGCGCGTTCCCGACGTCGACACGGCGTTCTCCCGCGCCCTCGAGGCCGGGGCGAGCGCGCTCGAGGAGCCGACGACGTACGAGTACGGAGAACGCTCGTGCGTCCTCGAGGACATCGCTGGTCACCGCTGGGAGCTGACGCAGACGGTGCGAGACGTCGAGCCGGAGGAATGGGGCGGCGTGACCGTCGGCCCCTGGTGACGCACGTGGCGCAGGGATCCTCGTCCACCCTGGTCGGGCTGCTCGCGGACGAGCAGCGCCTGCGCGTGTTCGCCGCAATCGCCCTCGGTGCAGGGACGATCGAGACGGTCGCCGCAGCGGCCGACACCGACGTCGCGACCGTACAGGCCGTCCTTCCCCGCCTCGTCTCGTCGGGCCTCGTCGAGCAGGACGACGGGCTGCACGTCTCGCTCGCGACATTGCGCGCCGCGGCGCGCGAGCGGCCGGCACGGCAACGCGGCATGCCCGACGCGACGGACGAGCAGCAGCAGGTCCTCCGCAACTTCGCCGAGGACGGCCGACTGGCGCGTCTACCCGCGCGGCAGGGTCAGCGGCGCCTCATCCTCGAGTACGTCGCCGGCCGCTTCGACACAGATCGGCCCTACGCCGAGTCCGAGGTCAACGAGCTCCTGCGCTCGCTCCACGACGACCACGCATCGCTTCGGCGTCATCTCGTCGACGAGGGGCTGCTGGAGCGAAGCGGCGGCGTGTACCGCCGGCCCTGAGCGGACGACCGTCGACCCGGACGTTCAGCGCGCCGTGGCGAGCTGCGCGGTGCAGGACGAGCGTCCGCGCTTCTCGAGGTACTGCTGGTGGTAGTCCTCGGCCTCGTAGAAGGTCTGCGCAGGCTCGATCTGCGTGACGATCGGCTTCCGCCGGTGCGTCTGCTGCTCGGCCTTCGTCCGGAGTGCCGCCTCCCGCTGCTCGTCGTCGTGGACGAAGATCACCGACCGGTAGTTGTCGCCGACGTCCCAGCCTTGCCTGTTGAGCTGCGTCGGGTCGTGCTTCGTCCAGAACACCTCGAGCAGCTGCTCGTAGGACACCTTTTCGGGGTCGTACGTCACCTCGACCACTTCGGCGTGCCCGGTCGTGTGAGAGCACACGTCTTCGTACGTCGGATTCTCGAGTGTGCCGCCCGAGTAGCCGACGCGCGTGCCGGTGACGCCGTCGATCTGCCGAAACGCCGCCTCGACACCCCAGAAGCAGCCCGCTCCGAAGGTTGCCTTCTTCTCCACTATTCCTCCTCGAGGTTCAGTGCCGCAGAGTTGATGCAGTACCTCGCGCCCGTGGGCTGCGGCCCGTCCGGGAACACGTGGCCGAGGTGCCCGCCGCAGCTCGCGCACATGACCTCGGTGCGGATCATGCCGTGGCTCGTGTCGGTCTCCTCGTCGATCGCGTCGTCGCCCGCCGGTGCGAAGAACGCCGGCCACCCGCAGCCGGAGTCGTACTTCGTGTCGGAGCGGAAGAGCTCGGCGCCGCAGCCCGCGCAGCGGTAGGTACCGGGCTCGAAGGTGTGGTCGTACTCGCCGGTGAACGGCGCCTCGGTGCCCTTCTCCCGGAGAACGTGGTACTGCTCCGGCGACAGCTCGGCTCGCCACTCGGTCTCGGTCTTCTGGATCTTGGTCATGGAGACAGTCTTGCGAAATCGGCCCCTGCTGTGCCGCTTCTCCCCGCACCGCGC